>Ga0075017_100000355_pt1 | contig 24889 bp, 16 predicted proteins | sample AleBraG_ABR_2012_FD_71475 | JGI IMG/M metagenome (GOLD analysis project Ga0075017, IMG submission 71475) | Freshwater sediment microbial communities in response to fracking from Pennsylvania, USA - Alex Branch Run_MetaG_ABR_2012 | ecosystem: Environmental > Aquatic > Freshwater > Creek >... | reverse complement strand
AACAGCGGCGATTATCATCTGCAACCCTCCAGCCCCTACACAGCCAAAGGGACGGATGGGAAAGACCTGGGAGCGGATTTGGATGCCATCCAATCGGCTACTGCGGGGGTTGAGTAGCATCGCTGTGTGACAATATAAAATCGGCGTGTACGCAAGCTGCGAACATGTGAATTGCTGGCGGCCCTAATGCAACCAACAGGTGACTCCGAATGTTACCGGGAACTCGAACGTGAGATTCTGACGCAACCGCCATTCGCGGGCGGTACCCTCACGTTTGCCAAACGAGTATCCGCCACCCACTCAAACTTGCTGGAATATGTGTTCCAGTCGCGTGAAGGCCCGAGAGTTGTCATGGTCAAGCAACAGCATGAAAGTGCAGAATCGGAAGGGCTGACCGTTCGGGAATGTGCAAGCCTGCGACGAGTAAGGGGTTTGCTGTGTCCGTCACTTGCGCAAACTGTCCCAGAGCCTCTTTTGATCCTGCCCGAGAGAGGTATCCTGGTCACTACTAAAGTTCCCGGAAGTTCTTTGGCAGAAATTCTGAAGAAGAATGCAAATCATCTAGCCGCGCCATTTCGCACAAGCGTGGTGCGTGAAATCGCCGGACGCATTGGAAACTGGTTGCGGAGCTTTCAGGATGCAACCCGTGCAGAACCCATATCATTCAATGCGGCCTCTTTTCTGACTGATCTCGAACGGCAGCTCTCGAAACTGCAGGAAAAAGGATTCAAACCTGGCCTTGCGCAGGAAATACTCCTGCATGCGTCGATGCAAGGTGCGTCTTTGAATGGCAGGCTGGTTTCCGCCGCTGCCAAGCATGGAGACTTCATACCTCAGAACATTCTGATCGAGCGTGATGGAGTCGCGGTGGTAGACTTCGAAGGATTTCGCGAACGGGAATCCGTGTACGAAGATCTGGGCGCATTTCTTGGTTATATCTTAGTCTTATCGGAGCGAGTTCCTTACTCGCGACGGTCGCTTAACGCCGTGCGCCAAGGCTTTCTGAACGTTTTTCTAGCAGAAGAAACCATTGACCAAGCCCTATTGAACGCTTACACGCTAAAGGGTGCTGTACGTATTATTGCTGATGGCGCTGCGTTTACAAGAAACTGGAGCGGGCTCGGCGCCACACGCAAGCTGACGAAGCGTCTCATGCATCTAGCTTCCGAAACGAATCCAGCATGAGGTCGGTGAAGCCTCAACGGCTGCGATGAAGTTTCGAAATTTTATAAGGGAGAAATAATAAGCTTCATGGGGAAAAGTCACGATAACAAGGATTTCGAGGTTGTGGATTACGAGGTTGGAGCGGAGGGATATCGTGACGTCGCCTCCTACGATAAGCGGTACACGGGCGCACCAGCTGAATACCGGCAGACCGTAATGGCCCATGCTTACCACGGTCTTATCGGTACATTGAAGGGCAAGCAAGTTCTCGATGTCGGTTGTGGCTCTGGCCGCGGAGTCGTCGAGTTGGCGACGGAAGCGGGGTTCACTGTTGGCTGTGACGCATCCGTTGACATGCTCGGTGTCACTTCCCGCAAACTAGTGGGGAAAACCGGGTGGGGCCTGGTAAATGCTTATGCGCAGCAGCTTCCTTTTGCCAGCAACGTATTTGACGTGGTGGTCACACTTAACTTTCTGCATTTGTTCGGCCTCAAGACCCAACGCGAAATGATTGCGGAGATGAAACGGGTCACCAAACCTGGAGGAACGCTGGTGCTGGAGTTCGATAATGCGTTGCACGGCCTGGGCGCGCTTGGTTTATTTAAGAGATTTTTTCGGGATGAGCGCGGAACGCTGCCTTGGGAAGCCCGATCCGTGATCGGCGATGACTGCCGCATCGTCCGCGTGCGGAGCGCCGTATTCCCGGTCGTGTGGCGAGTCCTTTATCGCGCTCCGAGCATTTTTCTGCCGCTTGAAAGAATTTCTTATGCTCCGCTGCTGAATCGGATCCTCGGACACCGGATCTATTACCAGATTTCGAAAAATGGTCCGGCCACCTAACGGGAATCGAGCTGCACGCCCGTGCCATCCGTTGCAGCTAGTCGGGCACATAAGCAAGTTGCCCAAGCCTTCGCCTGGACAGAAAGTGGCCAATTCCGCTGAGCCAGCCTTCAAATTCGAGATCGGTGCGGCTGCTCGTATCGACAAGTCGTGGCAGCAGCAAAGGAGGAGACGCAGGCGTGGCAAATCCGGTGTCGCAGGTTGTGGCGGAAACAACCTCCTCCTTGGCAAGCCAAGCTAAGAATTCAGGCCGGTAAGCGCCGCTCGGATAGCAAAAGTGTTCTCTCTTGCTGGCAACTGCATTTGCGATCGACGCACGGTTATCCCGGATTTCCCGACGAAATAGTTCTTCGATTGCTGGCGTCCGGTGACGGTGAGTGTGCAGTTGGAAATCGACACCCTCCGCTGCCAGTTGAATTACCTCTTCCCGCTTCATCAGTTGAAGGATGCGTTTCTGCCGCAATCCCATATAGTTAATCCCCAGACGCTGAGCCAGTCTCGCCGCAATTAAATCCTCCTGCTCTCCGTTTAGTTCTTGCTCCGCCACGCTCTGAAGCAGATGGTTCACGACCTTCTCCCTGGCTTCCGGTGAATTCAGCGTAACTGGGATGTCGATTCCAAACTCATTCAGGTCAACAGAGCCAGTATTCCTCGCCTTCCACAGCATGTATGAGCAGATCAAACCGAAGATGGGACGCTGCAACTCGCTGTAGTAGGTTGTGAGATAAACTGTGGCGGGGAAACCATAGTGCTGCAAGAGTGGCCTAGCCTTTTTATAGAAATCGTAACCGCCATCGTCAAATGTAAGAACCACGCTTCGCGGAGGCAAGTCTTTCCGATAGAGGCGCTGTAGCCCTTCCACCAGAGGCAACACTGTGTACTTCCCTTCTCGCAGGATGTCCAACCTCTGTTCGAGTCGCTTAGGGCTCATGTAAAGAAGAGGCCGCCACTGGTCCTCATCTTCGAGGGCCACGCCGTGGTAGCACAAAATAAGGAGTCTCTGCTGCCGCCATCTACTGTCTTTCACCAGGCTAAAAGCTCCGGTGCCCTTGAGAATGGTCAGCACCACGCCGCGCAATTGCTTGATCATGGATAAATTTTCGAGCTTCCTCAACTACCACCTTTCAGCCGCCCCTTCTCACGAGAAGTATATAATGACAGGAATTCTTTACTTCCAGTGTGCTGACTTCCGGTTCATGCTTGAGAGAACATTAACTGAGGAGGCTGCAGGTCCTTCGCCGCGAATTGGCTCAACGTGGGCGTTCTGTATATACGGTTGAAGGTCGGCTTTCTGTAGAGGTGTGCCCTTCTGATAGCAGATTCCAGACGAACGATCATGACATCATCGAAGGATATACTGCGAAAATTAGTGCCCGATTTTGTGCTGAAATACCGCAGCCTCGTGCTGCGACGTGGGCCTAAGGCCGGCAAGATTTGCGCCAAGTTGTATTTGTTCGATCTCCTCGGAATTCGAGGATCCAACCGACGTCCCGTTCCAGCGTCAGGGCGGTCATTTCTGTTTGTGTGCTTCGGCAACATCATGCGCAGCGCCATGGCGGAATCCCTCATGAAGCAAGGTTTAATTGAGGCCGGACTGGAGGATCAGGTCCGACTAATGTCTGCAGGTCTGCACGCGAGCGCGGGCCGCGAAGCCCACCCTTTGGGCACAACAGGCTTCTGCGGACTTGGGCATTTCGCTGGCCGAGCATCGGGCAAGACCGCTGACTGCAGAAATGGTTCAGCAAGCAGATTGCATCCTGGCAATGGATTTCCAAAACAAAGCCGAACTACTCGCGGTTTATCCCGCATCGCAAGACAAGATATACATGCTGAGTGTGTTTGGAGAAGGTTCCTGGCAGTACCGTGAAATTGCAGATCCCTACCTGGGCAATCTTGAAAGCACGCGATTCTGCAGCAGGCAATTGCAGACCTGCATATGCAACCTGATGATCTCGCTGTTCCCGTCTTCCGGTCGTTTCATGAAACAGAAGGTCGCGACCAAAGCTTGACTGGGCGCGGGGAAAGCGGCGACGGGTTTGCCGCAATCCGTGCACTCGGCTATCTTTGAGTCTGCACTAATTGGGGAAGGGGAAGATTTCGCATGAGCCGGGCGATCAGCATTTTCGGTTTGGGCTATGTTGGAACGGTGACGGCTGCGTGCCTGGCACATCAGGGGAACCGCGTAATTGGAGTTGATCTTAGCCCGGCTAAGGTCGAAGCGCTCAAGACCGGGAACAGCCCTATTGTGGAACCGGGAGTCGCTGATCTGATATCTGGCTGCCGACAGGCTTCCCGCCTCGACGCCACGAAGGACTCACAAGAGGCTGTTTTGAAGACCGATATCTCCTTCCTGTGCGTAGGCACTCCAGGTATGCGCAATGGCAAGCTGGACCTGGGGCATATTGGTCCGGTCTGCCAGCAAATCGGCGAAGCTCTCGGCAAAAAAGACTCCTTCCATTTAGTTGTGTTGCGCAGCACGGTGCTGCCGGGAACAGCCGAGTCAGTTGTCATCCCGACCTTGGAGAAGGCCAGCGGGAAAAAAATGGGAAAAGACTTTGGGGTGTGCGTGAATCCCGAATTTATGCGCGAAGGGACCGCGGTAGCGGACTTTCTGGAACCCGCGATCACCGTGATCGGCGCGGCGGATTCTACCCACGGCCGAGTCCTCCGGGAGGTGTATGCCCACGTATCCGGCAATATTTTCGAGACTACTTTCCGCTCGGCCGAAATGGTGAAATACGTTTGCAACGCCTGGCATGCAGTGAAGATTTCTTTTGCCAATGAGGTCGGCACCATGGCGAAGGAGTTGGGAGTAGATGCGGAAGCCGTGATTGGGATCTTCGCCGCCGACACCAAGCTGAATATTTCGCCGAGTTATCTCAAACCAGGCTTCGCCTTCGGCGGTTCGTGCCTGCCTAAAGATGTTCGGGCTCTGAACCATCGCAGCAAAGAACTCGACCTTGAATTGCCTCTCTTTCAGTCCATTCTGCCGAGTAATGACGCCCACCTTGATCGTGCCATCGAAATCATATTAGGGACAGGCAAGAAGAAGATTGCCATGCTTGGCCTGAGCTTCAAAGCAGCGACTGACGATCTGCGTGAGAGCCCGCAGGTGGAACTCGTCAAGCGTTTGATCGGAGAAGGTCGTATGCTAAAGATTTGGGATGACAACGTGTCGTTGGGACGACTCATCGGTTCCAACCGGCAGTATATAGAGGAGGTAATTCCCCACATCGGCACGCTCCTCAGTTCAAATCTCGAGCAGGTCCTTGAGGAGGCAGAAGTGGTGGTTATCGGAACTCGCGGAATCAGCAAAGAAACTCTGAACTCCCATCTTCGTTCCACCCATTTCGTGGTGGATCTGGTGAACCTCGAGAAGTCCCGACGTCCCACCACGAGCGCAACTTACGAAGGGATGTGCTGGTAGTTCACTGGCATGAAAATACTTTGGGTTAAGGCAGGAAAGCTGTTGCCGGTCGACACGGGCGGCAAGATCCGTTCGTATAACATTCTTCGCCACTTAGCGAGAGATCATAAAGTCACTTTTCTTTCGTATTACGGGGGAGGCAATGATCCGGCGTACGAAGCGGCAATCAGCCAGCAACTTCCGGGGGCTCAAGCCGTTCACGTCGCCGCCCCGGAGGCCGGATTGGCCCAGGCGGTGGACTATATTCTTAAGCTGCTTTCCCCTGCCCCGTATGCAGTGAAAAGCTTCACTCATCGCAAGGTGAGTGAAGAGGTCGCCCAGCGGCTAAGTGCAGGTGGTCTGGATGTTGCGGTATGCGATTTCCTCGCGGCTTCGTTGAATTTTCCCGACCGTTCGCCGCTCCCCGTGGTTCTCTTTCAGCACAACCTAGAGACCACGCTTTGGCAGCGCAGGGCCCACACCGAGAAAAATCCCTTGCGAAAGCTCTCTTATGCCATCGAAGCCCGGAAAATGGGGATCTACGAGGCCCGGTCGCTTCGGAAGTTCCAGCATGTGGTTGCTGTTTCTGAGCTTGATCGGGAAGCGATGCTGACGTTATGCCCTGGGTGTCCCATCACGGTCGTTCCAACTGGGGTGGACACGGAACAATATAAAGTAGTGCCCTCGGCTTCAGGAAATCCGCCGGTCATTGTGTTCACCGGTTCCATGGATTGGGAACCCAATGTAGACGCGGTGGAATATTTTTGCCGTGAAATCTGGCCTGCAGTTCTGGCCGCTCTTCCGGATGCGCGTTTTCAAATTGTGGGCCGGAATCCTCACGCGCGTGTGCGGCGCCTGGCATCGGCCTCCGTTGAAGTAACAGGGACGGTAGCTTCCGTTATCGATTATTTGCGTTTTGCCACCCTGGTCATCGTTCCACTACGCGCTGGGGGAGGCACGCGGCTCAAAATTTTCGAAGCGATGGCTATGGGAAAGGCAATGGTGTCCACCTCAATTGGCGCTGAAGGTTTGGACGTGACCGATGGCCGCGACTTGCTGATTGCCGACGATGCGCAACCGTTCGCTGCCGGCATCCTTCGACTTCTGCGCGATCAGGAACTGCGACGAAGCTACGAGCAGGCCGCCTCTGCTTTAGCAGCACGCTACGATTGGGGTCAGATTGCCCGCCGTTTCGCGGAAGTGCTTCGGGATGCCGCAGCCACCTCTCCCAGTAGGAAGAGCCTGGAGGACGCCGGGGCGCTGCCAGCAGAGCCATGAGAATCCTGAACTCAGCTTATGATTCCCTACGCGCCTTGATGCTGAGGTACAAGCGGAAAGCAAACTCTGAGTTCTATCAATGAACGGGCGCGCTAATTGCTCTTACATCTCCAGTTCCCATCTCTCCGTTCCGCCATTTCTTGATCACCCATTATTTACAAAGGCGTTCGCACATTCCTGTGCGACGGTAATCGGAAAGGCAACGTTTCTCTGCCTATGGTTTGCCTGGGCACGGTAACATGGCACTTGTGACTTCCAGAGCGCAAGACAAATGGTCCCGCCTCCGTCGAATGCCGTGGAAAGAAGTCTGCACGCGGCTAGGCCAGGAAGTCTCGAAGCACCACGATCTTGCACTATATCGCGCGGGGTTTGGGCAACAGGCGCCACTTCTACGCCCGCCGTCGGCGGACCAAGCCATATTTTTCTTCGATGCAAGCAAAAACGAAGGCGCACGTCGCGCAGACCTGTTGCGCAAGCATCTTCCAGGCGAGGTTGCCTCAATCATTCACGAGGCCGACGAGATTTGCCGGCATCAGTTCCATTTGCTGGGATATGAAAAAGTCGACTACGGCGCAACCATTGACTGGCATTCCGATCCCGTTCACGGGAAGCGAAGCCCGTTGCAACCGTGGTTCAAAATCAATTTTCTGGATTACCGGGTGGTCGGAGATCACAAAGTCATCTGGGAACTGAACCGCCACCAGCATCTGGTCACGCTGGCAAAGGCGTGGCTCTTGAGCAACAATCCCGTGTATGCCGAAGAGCTTGCAGCGCAGTTTTATTCGTGGCAAAAGGCGAATCCTTACCCGCTCGGCATCAACTGGGCCAGTGCGCTCGAGGTTGCGTTTCGCAGCCTGTCCTGGCTCTGGGTTCGGAACCTCATGGCTGGCTGCCGTGCCCTGCCCGCCGGCTTACACACCGATCTTCTCATAGCCCTGCAAGCGCACGGACGATACATCGAACGCTATTTGTCGACGTACTTCTCTCCTAACACCCACCTGCTGGGCGAGGCGGTAGCGCTTTTCTTCATTGGCGCATTATGTCCGGAGATTTCTGCAGCAAAGCGCTGGCGAAAACTGGGATGGAAAACCGTGCTGGAAGAATCGGAACGGCAGGTTCGTCCCGACGGCGTTTACTTCGAGCAAGCGCTTTACTACCACGTATACGCGCTCGACTTTTTCTTGCACGCGCGACACCTTGCCAGCCAGAACGGTTTCGCGATTCCAGAACCATTCGACAGCGTCCTGAAGAAGATGCTGGATGTGGTGCAAGCACTTTCAGAAGTCGGACCACCCGAAGGTTTCGGCGATGATGACGGAGGCAGAGTCTTCCATCCGCAGCGGAATCGAGTCGAATACATGACCGACCCTCTCGCTACCGGGGCTCTCCTTTACGATTGCGACAAGTACACGGCGGCCACTCTGACCGAGGAAGCCATCTGGCTGTTCGGCGACAAAGCTGTCAAGTCACTCCGCAAGCCGGCTGCCAACGAGGCGCCATCCTCGAAAGTCTTTGGAGCCGGGGGCCTGTATCTCATCAATGACGACGAGCCTTGCCCGCAACAGTTGATGATCGACGCCGGACCACAGGGTGCAGGTAACTCCGGTCACGGCCACGCCGATGCCCTCAGCATTCGTTTTTCCCTGGACAGACGCCGGTTTCTGATCGATCCCGGCACCTACTGCTACATCTCCGACGGAGAAGAGCGCAATCAGTTCCGCGGCACTGGCGCGCACAACACCCTCAGAATAGACAAGCTTGATCAAGCGGTGCCCAAGGGACCGTTCGCATGGAGATCGATTCCGAAGGTGAAGGCCGAGACATGGGTGAATGGCCAGACCTTTGATTTCTTTGTCGGCAATCACGATGGATACCGCAGGCTACCCGATCCCGTAGTCCATCGCCGGTTCGTGTTCCACGTAAAGGGCGGCCCATGGTTTGTGCGCGACGTCGCAGAAGGCCGGGGCAGGCATCTGCTTGAGACTTTTTGGCATTTCGCTTCTGATCTTAATGTTAAAGAACAACCAGGGGGAGTCTTCGCTGCATCCTTGCCCGATGCCGCCGCACAGAGCGCTTGCCTCGCTCTCCTCATCGATCGCCGTTCTGCATGGATCACGGAAATCACAGAAGGCGCCGTATCGCCCGCATATGGGTCGGAACAAGTTGCGCCTGTCGTGCGAGCCAGCGCCAATGCAACCCTGCCCGAAGATTGCGCAGCCATGCTGTTGCCGATGGCCAGAACCGCGGAAACAGGCACCTTCTCTTCGCTTGGCGAAAGCTCGGTTCAAGGAGTTCAGGGATATCGTTACCGGGCGCAACAGACTATAGAGTTCCTGTTTCTTGCTCAAGCAAACGCACCCTGGACCTGTGGCTTTTGGGCCAGCGATGCAAAGTTGCTCTACTGCAAACTGGAGCGCGGCCGGTTCATGCACGTTATTATGGTTTCTGGAAGTTTTGGCGAATGGCGTAACCAACGGTTTGTTTCGCATCCGGCACACGCCGAGGTCTTCGAGTGGATGAACCGTCCTGGATCGAAGCTGGCCCTTTCTTCAGTGGGCGATGTAGTGGAGAATTCTGTGATCGGTTCCGAAGTCTTCGATTCGGTCTCATGAGTTGCGGTTGCCGGAAGCAAAGTAACTTCAGAAAACAATATGTGTGGAATTGCAGGAATATTTGAGTTCGGGCAAGATGCGCACGTCGATTCCGGCGTCCTGCGAGGCATGTGTGACGTCATGGCTCATCGCGGTCCAGACGACGATGGCTTCTTCACGCAGGGCAGGATCGGCATGGGAATGCGCCGTCTCAGCATTGTTGACCTCGCCACCGGGCATCAGCCCATCAGCAATGAAGACGGTTCTGTCTGGATTGTTTTCAACGGTGAAATCTACAACCACCGTGCGCTCCGTGAGCGCCTAATCACACTCGGCCATCAGTATCGCACGCAAAGCGACACCGAAACTATCGTTCACCTCTACGAGGAATACGGCAGAGAATGCCTCCAGCACCTGCGAGGCATGTTTGCCTTCGCAATCTGGGATGCAAAGCGGGGGTCTCTTTTCATTGCTCGTGACCGTCTCGGCATCAAACCCCTGTACTATCGCCTCACTGCCCGGAGTTTCATCTTCGGGTCGGAGATCAAAGTCTTGCTGGGCTATCCAGGAGCGCGCCCGGAATTTAATCGGACCGCTCTCCCGGAGTTCCTGAACTTCGGATATCTCTCGGGGGATGAGACGTTTTACGGCGGCATTCGTAAACTGATGCCCGGGCACAGGCTAGAGGTAGACGAACAGGGCAGCCTTCGGGTGGAGGAATATTGGGACCTGCCGCAGGCTACACCCGATAAGCCTCACGATGAGCGCTACTACGTTGAGAGTTATCGCGAACTGCTCGAAGGAGCAGTCAATAGCCACCTGATGAGCGATGTTCCTCTCGGCGTATTTTTAAGCGGCGGACTCGATTCCAGTGCTGTGGCAGCTCTGATGACCAAAATCAGACGCGAGCCGGTAGAGACATTCTCGGTCGGCTACTCCGAACAGATTTATAGCGAGTTGCCCCACGCCCGAACCGTGGCCCAACACCTCAACTCGGTGCATCACGAAGTGTTGGTGAGCCGCCAGGATTTTTTTGGCGCGCTTCCCAAACTGATCTGGCATGAGGATGAGCCGGTCGTCTGGCCTTCCAGCGTTTCACTGTTTTTTGTCGCGCAGCTGGCCCGGGAGCGCGTCAAAGTGGTGCTCACGGGCGAAGGCAGCGATGAAACTCTGGCCGGGTATTCGCGTTACTCGTTTACTCTGAAGAATTTGGCTTTTGACCGGCTCTACCGCGGCCTCGTCCCAAGCGGGGTTCGGCGTCATCTCCGCGAGTCCATCGCGACTTCAAACTGGATCGGCGCCTCTGCACGCCGCAAGCTGTCTCACACTTTCCTGGGCCTTGATGGAGGATCCTGGGCCTCTTTTTATTTCGATAATTTCTTTTCCGCATTTAACCAAGAAGATCAGAACGATCTGCTGACGGAAGAATTCCAGCAAGAAATCGCGGCGGGTTCTGCCTATCGAAATGTTCTTGGCTACTGGGAGAAATCCTCGGGAGATCTTCTGCAGCGCCTGCTTTACACCGATATTAAAACCTACCTGGTTGAACTCTTGATGAAGCAGGACAACATGAGCATGGCGGCATCGATCGAAAGTCGCGTGCCGTTTCTCGATCATGTGCTTGTGGAATGGGCTACCCGGGTTCCAGCTAGCATCCAAATCAGGGCCGGCGCCGGCAAGCAAATTCTGAAGAAAGCGATCGAGGGCTTGCTTCCCCCTGCGATCATCTACCGGCCGAAATTGGGATTTCCAACCCCTTGGAGCGGCTGGCTGGCGGGCGCTCAACTGGACGATATCGAGCACTTACTCTTGGAACCCCGCAGTATGAACCGGAGATTTTTCAAACGCGCCGCTGTCGAGAAAATTTTCCGCGAGCACCGGGCCCAATATCGCGACCACTATGATCGCATCTGGCGCCTGCTTAACCTTGAGTTGTGGCACCGCGTCTGCCTGGAAGGAGAATCTCACGAATGGTCTGGCCAACTCTCAGAAGCGAAATCGATTCCCGTCGCGTGAGCTGTTCGATCGGAGGAGTGACTATGGATCAGAAAATACCTGAAATGCATGCCGGGACTGGCTTATACTCACAGGGATGGCGGGGCACCCTTTAGAGAATGTGGTTGCGTTTGCACGAACCAAAGGTGCCTACAAAGTCAACGACGACTGTAGTTACCCTCCTGAGGCTGGCGTCTCTGTCAATTCTGCTGGACTGGCTCTCCGCGAGCTATTCCGAGCTTGGCGACTGGACCAGGACCATTTCGGTACACCGGCTTGGAACCCCCTTTCCACATTGATTCCCGCTGGAGCTAAAGTTGTGATAAAGCCGAATTGGGTTTTCCATGAGAACCAATCCGGCGCCGGCCTCGATTGTCTTGTTACACACAGCAGCATCGTTGAGGCGGTGGCTCAATACGTTGGTCTCGCCCGTCCTGCACAGCTGATCTTTGGCGATGCTCCTATTCAGGGATGCGATTTTGAGCAATTGAGAAAAGTAGCAGGCATTGACGAATTCGCTGACCGTCTGCGGCAGCGTGGGCTCGAATTCACCATCAGCGATTTTCGGCGCACCATTCTCAAAGGCAACTCCGTTGGTCAGCAGAAGTCTGAGGGTGTGCGCGATCTTGAGAATTTTGTACTTTTTGATCTTGGGAACGAGAGCCTGCTCGAGCCCCTCCGTGCGGACGCGGGCCAGTTCAGGGTCACAATGTACAATCCTGACCTCCTGCATCGCACCCATGGAGCCGGCCGCCATCAATATCTGATCGCTAAAGAAGTCATTGACGCAGACGTAGTCATCAATCTTCCCAAGTTAAAATGCCATCGCAAAGCTTGCGTGACAGGCGCTTTAAAGAACCTGGTCGGTATTAACGGCAATAAAGAGTACCTGCCCCATCACCGCAAAGGCGGCTCGGAAAGCGGTGGGGATTGCTACGTCGGACGGCCGCTTTGGAAGCGTGCTACGGAGGACTTGCTGGACGCTGCCAACCGCCGCCCGTCAGGCGCGAGTAAAGTGGCGTTCGCCTGGATGGCCGGCACCGCCGAGAGAATCGCGGCAAAGCTGGGAGCGGATGAGAACCTTGAAGGATCGTGGTACGGAAATGACACGATTTGGCGCACCTGTCTCGACCTGCAGAGAATACTTCGTTTCGGCAAGCTGGACGGCAGCCTCGTCCCCGCCCAACAACGAACCGTGATCTCCATCACCGACGCTATTGTGGCCGGCGAGGGGGAAGGGCCGCTCGCTCCTACTCCGGTACGCAGTGGTTTTGTTACCGGAGCGTTAAATACCGCTGCGGCAGATTGGGTGCACGCTCGCCTTATGGGCTTCGATCCCGACAAGATACCCCTGATCCGCGAAGCGTTTGGACGTTTCAAATATCCTTTGGCGGATTTTTCTTCAGACTCCATTCGCGTTTGGATCGGCGACACCGAGAAATCGGCGCGCGACATTCTTCCCTTCGAAGGCCGGGCCTTCTTGCCGCCTCGCGGCTGGAGTGGACATTGCGAGCTGAGGGAAAACGGCGTGCTGCCACGGGAAGAATCCGCGAAACCGCTCTATGTTCGTGCAACCGAATGATCATGATTCCGGCCACAATCAGTCGGCTGTGGTGGGATAGATATCTGCGCCGAAACGCAACTTCCTGGGCCGCTCTCGAGCGCTTCCCTCAGCTTTCTCCCGATGAGCAACGCAAGGAAATAGGCGATCGATTACTGAGACAGATTCGCTACTTTGGGGCGCGGGCGGACGCTCTTCCCGAATGGCGCGAGGCGGCGCGAATTAATAATCGCGACGACTTACTGCGCATCTGGCCTGACCTGCCGATCGTCACCAAGAATGATCTTCGCAACCGCTTTCCAGCCGAAGAAATTGGGCGCCGTTTCAAGATTCCCGGTCAGGCGAACTGTACGGGGGGGTCCACAGGCGAGCCGGTCCACTTCTTTCACGACGTGGAAATGCTCAAGCACATGGCTGCGACCCTCGCCTTCAGTTCCATTCGGATGGGATGGCTTCCGGGAATGCCTACCATCATCGTCTGGGGCTCTGAGCGTGATGTTAAGAAGAAAACCACTCTGCTGAATCGCGTGCATACTCGTCTCCGGAACCAGTTCCTTGTGGACGGTTACAACCTTTCGGATGACACGGTCGAACGCGTGTGCAGGAATATCCGTCGCGGGCCGGTGGTGATTTACGGATTCACCTCCATGCTGGAATTTGTCGCGCGGCGCGTAATTGAAACAAAAAGGCAAATCCGTCCTGGCGTGGTCCGCGCTGCCTGGAACGGTGGCGAAATGCTATTCGCTGAGCAATCGGAACTCTTCCGGCAGGCATTCGGTGTGCCCCTTTTCAACCGCTATGGAGGACGTGAGCTTTCGGTGATGGCCTGTCAGTTCGCCGAAGGTGCCCCTTTAAATGTCTTTCGCCCATGGCTGTTTCTGGAGGTCCTGGACGATCGCGGCCGGCCGGTTGCGCCGGGAGAAATTGGCCGGCTCGTCTGGACCAGCACTATTTGTCAAGGTACTCCCTTCCTTCGTTACGATATAGAGGATCTTGGCACGTTTCGGGCCAGCGATCAGAACGAATCGGGGGTTGCAGGGATTGATGCACTCCATGGCCGAATCGGCGGAATGCTCGACTTGCAGGGGGGCAGGAAGATCAGCAACCTGTATTGGAATCATTTCTTCAAGGAAGTAAGAGAGGTGGCGCAATTTCAGGTAGTTTTGCGCAAAGACCGCACGCTTCATATTCTTCTACGAGGAGGCGGTTTTTCCCCAGAGCGGGACAAGACGGTCCGAGGTTTGCTTGCCCACTTCGTGGGTGAGGTACCGTTTCATCTGGAATGGGTCGATCGCATTCCTCTCACCAAGGCGGGGAAATTGATTCAGGTCTATCGGGAAACTTGAAATGTACCCGCACACGCGAACGACATCTTCCCCCCCCGCGTGTCCTAGGTCCCGCGGGGCACAAGGCCGAGGTACAGCATCAGCCATTGATCGCGAACCGAACTCCAACTGTACCGGCTCGACTCAGCAAATGCGTTCTGGGCCAGCTGAGTGGCAAGTTCTGAATCGCCCAGCACCCTGAGAATGTTCAACGCCAAAGCGGAAGCATCCCCGGGCTCCGAGAGCAACCCAGTGCGCCCGTGATCCACCATATACCGCATGCTTTCCGGAGCCGTAGTCACTACCGGTGTGCCGGATGCAAATGCCTCCAGGACTGAAACCGGCATGTTGTCCAGGTTCGAAGCATTCACGAAAATATCCGCTGCATCGTAAAACCGTCCGATCTCCTCGTGGCGCGCCACTCCTGTAAAATTCACTCTGGATAAGTTCAACTGCCGCACCAGTTCCCGAATTTCTGTCTCCAGCATGCCTCCGCCCACCAAATCGAGTTGAGCCTCCGGATAGGATTTCTGTACTTCAGCAAATGCCCGTACTACGACGTCCACTCCGTAATAGGGATGGAATCCGCGGGTGCAAACGAGGTGCGGCCGCAACGGCTGGCGCAAACGATAACGAAACTGCGACAGATCGACAAGGTTCGGAACAACCTGTGCTTCCAGCCCGAACTCCCGCAAGACATCGACCAGGTACCCGGAAGGAACGACCAGCCGATCAGTGCCTTTCAGCACGCGGCGGGCGACGGCGGACCTTTGCAAATGATCCCGGCATTCTCCGCTGCGATAGTTGATCAAGGTCCGCTTCCCCAGCAGACGCGCCACCATCCATGCTGGAAGCGGAGCCAGTAGAAACGACGAGTACGAGGCTGAGAATATGTGTGCAATATCGACATCTTTCAAGTTTTGCAACAGCGACAAGAAGTACAGCGGTTCACGGATCATGGTGCGCAGGAAAGGCACGCGCGCGATCCAGCCGAATCCGTAAGGCAGAGGTGGATCAACCGGAACGAACCGAACCGCGACATTCGGATCTTGGTTCCAATTGCGGAGCAGCAGACTGGCCTGCACAGCCTGGCCTCCGACATACCGCAGAGTTGGAGCAACCAGAGCGACCCGGACATGGGAATCGACAATCCCTTCTGGGCGAGCTTCGCGGTTCAGAAAATCAGGCTTGCCCCGGCGGGCAAGCAGTTCGCCATAGAGTGAGCGATACTGACTGCGGATTCGAGATGCACTGAAGTTCGATTCTGCGAAGGCCCGCGCCCTGCGAGAGATTGCCGACCGAAACTCCGGATCCGCCAGTATGCACTCTAGTCCCTCCACAAGCCCTTCCTCGTCGTTCGGAGCTACCAGCACCGCCCGCCCGTCGTCCCCGAGTTCGCGGTTCCCTCCCACATCGGTTGCCACAACCGGCACACCAGCGGCCATCGATTCCAGCATGACATTGGAGAGACTTTCCGAAGCAGACGGCACCACTGACACATCGACGCTGGCGAGCACAGCCGCTATGTCACGGCAGTCGCCCAGAAATTGAACCCGCCCCCGCAGCCCTAGGTCGGCTGCTTCCCGCTCCAGTTCCGGGCGCAGAGGGCCATCGCCTGCGAGCACAAATTCGGTGTTGGAGAGCTTTTGGCTCAGCCGGCCCGCCGCCCGGAGAAATGCGCCATGGTTCTTATAGGACGCATTCATTCGAGCGATCATTGCGACCCGAAGCATTCCCGGGGGACGAGCCGGAGTGTTAGCAACTTCCGCGAAGGCTTCCTGCGGTAAAGCGTTACCGATCACAACCACTTTGGTCTCCAGAAGTCCCGCTTGCACCAGCCGATCGGCAGCGGCCCGGGAGTTGCACACCACTCGGTCACACAGTCGAAACATTATGAGTTGAGCGCGGAACTGAGCGGGGGTAAGTAGATCCCCAAGCTGACGATGGCTGCCAATCACCACTGGAACCCGCGCTAGTTTTGCCGCCGGAACGAGCGTCAGATTGCTGTAGAAGTCGAATGCATGAGCCACCGCAATATTCAATTCTTGCAGACAACGCATCAGCCGCCATCGGCTCCTGACCGACTGCAGTCCGTAAAGGCTTCCACCCAGCCCGAACTCATGCACCTCGCCGAGACCCGCCAGAAAGGCCCCTTTTTTTTGCACACAGCCAAGATGTACCGGCAAATTATCTGCCCGCAGTAATCGTGCGAGTTCGACGAACTGACGCTCGCTCCCGCCCACCTCCAGACTATTAATCATCAAGAAGATGGAGCCTGGTGAGTTGACGGAAGGCGGTTGATTAAAGGATTGCGAGGCGGTGGATTGGCTTTGTTTGGAGCCAAGTTGCTTGTTCCCAATCCAACTCATCCCAGATTCCCAGTCACGCTGGTGACACGGTACGACTCCGTCCCAAGGTCCGACTTGGCGATTCCCTCAAGAAAGTTGCGATGCCACAGCTCGAACATGAGCAACCGCCAGATTCGACCAGAACAGTCCCGGCGCCCTCTAGAGTGCTCATCGAGCAATCGCCGGATGCCCTCTGGATTGAAGTATCCCCGCTGCAGAGTTCGCGGCTCCAGCAGAACCGACAGGATCAGGTCCTTCAATTCGTTGCGCATCCAATGCACCAGCGGCAAGGAAAAGCCTTGTTTCGGCCGATGCAGCACTTCTCGTGGCACGCCGACTCTCTCCGCAAGTTTACGGAGAATATACTTTTGCACCCCACGGTGGAGCTTCCACTCCGCAGGCAGCCCTGTGGCCCATTCCACAAACAAGTGATCGAGAATCGGAACGCGTACTTCGAGCGAAGTCGCCATACTCATTCGATCAACCTTGGTCAGGATGTCGGCAACCATGTAGGTCTTGGTATCGACATACAACATTTGGCTGATCGGATCTTTCGCAGGAGCCGCATCAAAATACCGGTACATCAGGTCCTGGGGATTGCCGCTGGTTCGCAGAACTTCCCGGAACTCATTGGACAGGAGCGGCATCTCTCTTTCGAACGAAGGGACGAAAGAGATACCGTCAACATAGCGCTCCCGCCAGGGCAGGGAAATATTGTACGAAAACTTTGTGCTACGCAGGCTCTGCGGCAGCCGCGGATAGATATGCTCCCGGTACCAATGCCAAGCCCAGCGCGGAATTCGGTCGAAACTCCTGCGGCGAAGATGAATTCCGTAGCGGTCGTATCCGGCGAAAATCTCGTCTCCGCCGTCGCCCGATAAGGCGACCGTCACATGCTTCCGCGCCATGCAGGAAACATAGTAAGTAGGCAGCATCGAGGAATCGCCAAACGGCTCCTCCAGCGAACGCGTCAGTGTCACCACGGTTTCCAGGACGTTTGGTTCCAGCACGAGTTCATGGTGATCGGTGCCGAAACGTTTGGCCACGATACGGGCGTAGTGCGCCTCATTGAAATCGTCGTGGCTGAAACCAATGGAGAAGGTTTTCACCGGCTTCGAACAGGCTCGTGCCATCAAGGCGACGACCGTGGAGGAATCGATGCCACCACTGAGCAACGCACCCAGAGGAACATCGGAAATCAACCGAATCTTCACCGCTTCGGCAAGCCGTGTCTCCATTTCCTGCAGACATTCTTCCTCACTCGCGGGCTGATGCGTGCCGTACTGTGGCAAATCCCAATACTGCCGGACTCGAATCGCGCCCGCTTCAAACTCCAGCAGGTGGCCGGGCGGAAGCTTCCGGATGGGCATAAAGGCAGTGAGCGGATCCGGAACGTAGCCAAAATACATGTACTGCAGAAGGGCTTCGTTGTTCACTTCCGCCAGTTCCGGGGCGACTGCAAGAATGGCCTTGATTTCGGAGCCGAAGAACAACCGTTTACCCGCCAGGGCATAATGCAGCGGCTTCTTGCCGAAGCGGTCGCGCGCAATCAATAACTTGCGCCGACGCTCGTCGTAGAGGGCGAAAGCAAACATGCCGCGGAGCTTATTGACGCAGTCAGATCCCAATTCCTCATAGAGGTGACCAATTACTTCTGTGTCGGTATGTGTGGTTAGCGTGTGGCCTCGGCTCAGGAGCCCGGCGCGAAGTTCAGGGAAATTGTAGATCTCTCCGTTGTAAACGACCCAGACCGATTTGTCCTCATTAAAAACCGGCTGATGGCCACCGGCGAGATCGATAATGCTGAGGCGGCGCATGCCGAGCCCAACGCCGTCCTTCACGAAAATGCCTTCGTCGTCCGGACCGCGATGCACGACCGCCTGGCACATGCGGTGAATCGCAGACGCCTCAATCCGGTCCCCCGCCTCCGCGCTTACGATACCGGCAATTCCGCACATGCTTTATCCTCTCACGCTCGCCGTCAAATGAATACCTGCCGAATCTACTGCCTGGCCTGGACTCTCTTCCTTACCTAATTACGCCGCGCCCGGGGCACTCCCACTTCACTTGGCGCCGGCCGGCACACCCGCTGGCGGCGGAAGGTTAAGTGACGGATTGGGGGCGGCACTGATTGTTGTACTGATTTGGGTACTAATCTGGTTGGCAAGACGCGTCGTAAAAATTTCGGAACCCTGAGCGTTCAAATGAAAGCCGTCACGATACAAATCGCGCGACAATTCGCCGGGAGGTGAAAGCACCCATACCGGAACGCCCGCCTGATTGCCCAATTGCTGGACGTCCGAGGAATAATCCTCACGCAATGTCGGTGGCACAAGCACTACGATTTTGATCCCATAGGATTGGGCGAGATCCCGTAACTCCGGCAGCCTCTCCCGAGCCATTCCCAACAATATGGAGGGATCATTAATGCGCGCACCATGAGGGGCTACGCGTCCGCCAAGTTCGCGGAAATTTGGCACCATCAGGATGAGCAGATCCTGGCGAATGAAACGTTTATCCCCCAACCAGTTGCTCCAGTGGGCAAAAAAATAGCTAGTGGCAGCCGTCTTGTCCAGCTCCGCCTCTCGCACAAACAAAGTGAAATCGTGTGCGCTCATCTGTCGATGCGCGAATGCCTCCTCAAGGCTAAACATGGAAGCAAACTGGTCGGTCGCCAGACTAAGGATGATCACACTGGGGTGAGATCCCTGCTGTAAAAGGCGGCGCAGTCCGAAGTACCAATCCAGATACCGCGTCTGGTCGATGCCGAGCCGGCTGACGGCGTAATGAGGCGCCAGACGGTCTTGGAGAACATCCAGCTGAACCCCTTCGAGCAACAGAGAATTTCCAACCAGAAGCACGGTGGGGCGGCCATCCTGGGTGAAAGGATGGAGCGTGAGTGCTTCCGCAGTTTCGCTCTCGATTCGCCGCTCAATGCGACTGAAGTGCTTCAGAATTTTGGGCGAGCTCAGCTCCAACCCCAGCCAGATCACAACAATTCCAATGCACAGAGCAATGATACCGGCGCGCGCGCTTACGCCGCGATTCGCAGACGGAGGCGGCCCTCCGGGTGACCCTTCAGAACTGGAAGTAGATGAAAGCATTTGCCTCATTCGCACCCCACAATGCAACTACCAGTGCACATGCCAACCCGAAGACCACACGCCGCGGCACCGTCGCGGACTGGAAGCAGTACTCTTCGCCGGACGACTCCAGGTACAGGTCAAGCAGCAGCAGCGGTACAGAAAAAATCGCGAGAAAAATAAACGCCGCGGGGAAATCGGTTCGCCAAGTCCAACCTCCAAGGCCCTTCAACATGACCCAGGCGGCCTGCAGGGACTGTGCGCGGAAGAATACCCAAGTTAGACAGACAAAGTGGAAAATAAGAATCCGCTTCATCCATTTCGGAAGTTGCCATCGCGGTGCGGTTGCCTTGGGCGTGAGTTTCCGCTCGACCGCCAGCCCCGCGCCATGGAGTCCGCCCCAAAACACATAGGTCCAGTTTGCACCGTGCCACAAGCCGCCGAGCAGCATGGTCAGCAGCAAGTTGCGGTAAGTCTGCCGTTCACCGTGGCGATTTCCGCCCAGCGGGATATATAGGTAATCGCGCAGCCAGGTGCTCAAGCTGATGTGCCAGCGCCGCCAGAAATCCTGGATGCTGTCCGCCAGGTACGGTTGACGGAAATTCACCATGAAATGAAATCCCATCAACTGGGCGCATCCACGCGCGATGCTGCTGTATCCGCTAAAATCGCCGTAAATCTGCCAGGCGAAGGCATAGGTTCCCAGCAGCAAGACCGGAAGGCTCGGCCGGCCGAAGCCTCCGGCAAAGGCAGCGTTCGCAATGAGCGCGCAATTGTCGGCGATCACGCACTTGCGGAACAATCCTTCCAAGACCAGAAGCATCCCGTGGAAGGCTTTCTCCGAGTCCCATTGCCTGGGCGCTTGCACTTGCGGCAGTAGGTGCGCGGGACGCTGGATCGGACCGGCAATCAAGTGCGGGAACAGTGTGATGAACAACCCGTAGTCGATAAAGGACCGCGAAGCCGGCAAACGTTCGTGATAGACATCGACGATGTACGCCACCTCCTGAAAGGTGTAGAACGAAATCCCCGGGGGCAAGATAATGCGCAAGAAAGGAAGGGACGCGGGGATTTTCAACAGGGACAATGCATTCGCAGCCGAGTCTGCGAAGAAGTTGAAATATTTGAAGAATCCGAGAATCGAGAAGTTGATTACCAGCGACAACGCCAGCAACAGTCGCCGGACCCTCGGATCTGTTGTGTCCTCGATTTTGATGGCAATAAAATAATCGATGACGGTGGATGCGATCATGAGGCAGAGAAAACGCCAATCCCACCATCCGTAGAAGAAATAGCTGGCCACCAGGAGGAAGCGGTTCTGGTTACGAAAGTCAAGACACCAGTACGCAACAGCCACCACGCACAAAAAACAGAAAAAGATCGGAGTGTCAAAAAGCATAATAAACTAGCGGACGGGATGGGGACTCTCAACCGTCTCGTAATGCTCATCAGCATACTGGAGGAGCGAATTCAACAACATGCCAAGTTAGATTCAGGCTCGTAATATGCTGGCATCCAATCGGCTGCTGAGCTCTCCGTCGCGAAGCAATCGCAGGATCTTCTCTGTTACCTCAGCTGGTCGATTGATCGACTACCTCTACCTACATGAACTATGTCATCCGATTTTATTTTGCTGGAACGCCAAGCAAAGCGTCTTCCCGCCGGAGAAGGTTCGCCCACTCGTTGACCTTCTTGCACCATCGCCAGCAGGGTTGATGTGTAGGCAACGGAAAAGTAAGGGAAGAACTGGTAAGCCACGGGGGCAAATAGGGCCCCCACAACAAACCCAATCATCGAGCTGTGCAGTGCCCCGACAAACAAAGTGCTGGGAGCATCCAGATCTCGCACGCGCCGCAACTTTCTTAGGTTGCTGAAGGCGCTGGCAAAAAAGAGCAGATATAGAATTAGTGAGGGGATACCTCCTTCCACAGCGATTTGCAGGTAGGAGTTATGCACGGCCTTCCACACTCCTGAGTAGGTCTCGAAATTTCGCACCCCCAAACCCAGGATCGGGTAGTGCACAATACCTTCCAATGCCTTGTCGATCAGGTACTTGCGCTCCTCATATGATCCGTAAGCTCTCGCCTCCTCTTTGTTGCTCACATTCCCGCTGATAGCGGCCATGCGATCGGCTAAGGGACCGCCTGCAACGATCAGCAATACGACTACGGTCAACCCACTGGCTACAATCAGATAGAAACGCCGTCCTTTGACTCCGAAGTACCATAAGCAGACCGTTCCTGAAATCACCAGGCTAATGAACCCAGCCCGTGAGGCTGTCCTAAACAGGGCAAGTCCCATAATCAAGATCGTTCCGGTCCAGCAGAGCCTGACAATGATTCCCTTCGCACTGAAAAGAAAGGCCAGCGCGAATGGCAGTGTGATGACGATCGCCAGCGCCAGATCGTTAGGATTGGAATAGATGCCTCCAATCACGCCTTCCAGCCTCGGCTGGTTGTGCCCGAGAATCATCGACACCACGCTAATCACCGCCACCGAAGCAGACTGAATGTAAATGAGGCGTCTAAGTTTTGCCAAGTCCGTGACCAGCAGGAAAGTGAGTATCCAGACGATCCAAACCTTGGCAAAATCCAGAGTGCTGCTGAGCGCGCCGCCTCTCCAGACAGGCGACAGCAATGCCGATATAAACAGCACACCAATCATAGCGAGCAGGTAGCTCGCCTCCCGCGGGAGATCCCGGAATCCGCGCTGCGTCCTCCCCAGGCTACTCAGCAATCCCAAAAGCGCGAAGCCTCCTGCGATCTTGGCTAGGGGGATATATTCGAGGCCGGGGACCCAATCCTCGGGGCGCGCGCAATAGACTAAATAAAAAGCGCTGAGCCAGAAGAAGGCACCGGTCGACGTTTCCTTTCTGGGCATCGGCCGGGCGCCTTCCAGGACTTGCTCTTCGGCCCTGATCAAATTCTTCCTCCGTTCCTGGACGACCTGTCGATCATCGGCCCCACGCAGTCTTTCGTCCTGCTACGAAGTTGGCAAAAGCGACGACGGCCGCGGTGTTTAACAATACAAAAGTGCCGGCTACATCGGCTGCTCGCCCTAGGATGCCTGCCTTCAGTATGCGTGCTAGAGCCAGAAGCCCCATCCCGTAGAAGGCCAGTTGCAAAACGAGTGCAATCCGGTATAGAGGAGCTCTAAGCCACATAGAAGCGATCAGCATTGCGGTCAAGGCAAAAGGAACACATAGACGCAGCAATTTGTGACTCACGAACCGTAGCAGCACCGGATTCTGGCCGCTCAAAACCCACGGCATCAGTTGCACGACTTGATAGTTACCACTCAGCGTCCGTACCTTACGCGCAAACTCAGATCTACCACCAAGGTCTCGATTGTCCCAGGCCCGCGCTCGCGGCTCGAACACCACGCGCCGCCCCTGACGCATTACTTGCAAGGGGATATAAACGTCATCCAGAATTGTTCCTTCCGGTAGCGCGGTCAGCAACTCACGCCGCACTGCGTATAACGCGCCTGTGGCACCCACCACTGAGCCCGAAGCCGCCTCCAGTTCGCGAATACTCTTCTCAATGCGCCAATAAAGTCCCATACCCTGCCCGGTCTCGCCAGCTGCCGGATCTCCCAGCATCAGTTCTCCACTTACGCAGCCCACTTCCGGATCGGCGAAGTTCTCCACCAAAAGGCGCAGCGCCCCGCGTTCGATCTTTTGCCGAGCATCCGTGAAGACCACGATATCTCCATGGGTCCGTTCCAAAGCATCGTTCAGCCCGCTCGCTTTTCCGCGGGACAACTGGTTTATGACGACCTGCACCCGAGGACCCCGCAGGTGCTCGCGTAAAATCGCTTCGGTCCCGTCGGTAGACCCGTCGGACACGATCACAATCTGACAGGACTCCGGTGGATAGTCCAGATCCAGCAAATTCCGCAGCTTGCATTCTAGAACCTGTTCTTCATTCCGCACCACCATCACCACAGAGATCCGTGGCTCCTGCGGCGCTCGCAGAACCGGCCACGGGAATAATCGGGCTCGCAGCCACAACGCGGCGATATAGCCCATGTAGGTGTAGGCAATCAGAAAAGCTGCTCCCCAGAAGATCCCCTTCATTGCGCACCCCGGCCGAGCAAAACGATCTTGATCGTCTGGAACAGGATCAGAACATCCAGTCCCACCGAAGCGTTCTTGATGTAGAAGAGATCGTATTGCAGTTTTTCCCGGGCATCTTCGAGCGTGTTGCCGTACTTGTACTGCACCTGCGCCCAACCCGTGATTCCCGGCCGCACGGCATGGCGAACCCCGTAATAGGGGATCTCTTTGCTCAGCCACTCCACGAATTCTGGCCGCTCCGGACGTGGCCCCGCAAAATTCATATCGCCCTTCAGCACGCACCACAGTTGCGGCAGCTCGTCTAATCGCGTCGAGCGCAAGAACTTTCCGGTCCGGGTGATGCGCGGATCGTCATCTGTGGCCCACGTCGCGCCCGTATCAGCCTCGGCATCCTGGCGCATGGTGCGGAACTTGTAGCAGTAAAAATTACTTCCGCCATATCCCACGCGCTTCTGGCGGTAAAGTACCTGACCCGGAGAATCCAACCGGACCGCCAGCGCGATAAACGGCAACAGCGGCAGAGATATGGCCATCCCGGCCAGAGCCAGTCCAAAATTGAAGAGCCGGCTCATCATGCGCGAGAAGCTGCTGGAGCGAAATCCTTCGGCGAAAATCAGCCAGCTCGGATTCAACTGCTCCACTTCGATTCGCCCGGAAATCTTCTCCAGCCACGAAGTCGCTTCTTCAATCGTGACGCCGGCCAGCCTGAGATCCAGCAGCTCTTTCACCGGAAGCGTGCCGCGGCGGTCGGGCAACGCCACGATGACGCGATGCACGCCATCTTCCCGGGCATGGTCCAGCAAGTGAACCGCAACCGTGCCGCGCGTGAGTTCGCCTTCTAATCCGCCGGTCCAGCCCACCACGTCGATCCCAAGTTCCGCGCGCTGCCGCAGGCCATTCACCAGGCGCTGCGCCCGGTCTCCCGTGCCCAGCACGTAAACGCGCTCGCGGAAAAAGGGCTGGCGCACCATCCACGAATACATCACGCGCCAACTGAACAGCAGGAAGGTCAGAATCGCCAGCCCGGTGAGCAGCGATCCGTTTCCCGGCAGGAACCGCGGGAAAAAATATCCAATCGCCGACAGGCCAAGCGCAACAAAACCCAGGACGAGCAGCAGGCGAAAGGTCTGATCCCACTTGGCGCTGAGGCTTGCGGAGTCGTAGAGGTCCAGCCAGTGCGAGAGCAGGAGAACGAACACGGTGACCCCGAGGATCTTCAA
>Ga0075017_100000354_pt1 | contig 24907 bp, 22 predicted proteins | sample AleBraG_ABR_2012_FD_71475 | JGI IMG/M metagenome (GOLD analysis project Ga0075017, IMG submission 71475) | Freshwater sediment microbial communities in response to fracking from Pennsylvania, USA - Alex Branch Run_MetaG_ABR_2012 | ecosystem: Environmental > Aquatic > Freshwater > Creek >... | reverse complement strand
ATTGCGCCACGGAATCGCTGCGCAGCACACAAAACTTAGGATTCCGAAGTTTTCAGCACGACCGAATGCAGATCTCATAGAAAAAACCTCATGATTCAAACTCTGGAATGGACCGACTCTGGCGTACGCTTCATCGATCAGAGGAAGCTGCCTACGGAAGAAACCTACGTTACCTGCAAGACCCACGAACAGGTCGCGGACGTCATTCGCACCATGGTGGTGCGAGGAGCTCCCGCCATCGGCGTCGCGGCGGCCATGGGCATTGCCCTAGGGGTAAAGAATTCGAAGGCGGAGAACGGTGGCGAGCTCAAGCTCGAGTTCGATCAGATTTGCGAGATCATCAGCAAGACCCGGCCCACTGCAGTAAATCTTTTCTGGGCCATTCGGCGGATGAGCGACAAGTTCGAGCAGTTGCGCATCCGCCCAATTCCACAGATCAAGCAAGCCTTGATCGAAGAAGCGCAGCGAATGCATGCCGAGGACATCGCCTCCAACCAGGCGATGGGGCGGTATGGAGCGACATTGATGCCGTCCAGCGGCGGCGTCCTCACGCACTGCAACGCCGGCGCTCTGGCCACAGCTGGTTACGGAACGGCCCTTGGCGTGATTCGTGCCGCAGTCGAGCAAGGCAAGAAAATCCACGTCTATGCGGATGAAACCCGCCCATTCCTGCAAGGCTCACGCCTGACCGCATGGGAACTCATGAAAGACGGTATTCCGACGACGGTGATATCGGACAACATGGCGGGCGCGATTATGCGAGAGGGGAAAATTGGCGCGATCGTGGTTGGCGCAGATCGTATCGCGGCCAACGGCGACGTCGCCAACAAGATCGGGACCTACACCGTGGCCGTCCTGGCAAAAGAAAACAGTGTTCCTTTCTACGTCGCGGCGCCGTTTTCGACGATCGATCTCGACACGCCGGACGGGAGCAAGATTCCGATTGAGCAGCGCGATCCGGCCGAGGTAACTCACATTGCGGGAAAGGCCATCGCCCCGGAAGGAGTGCAAGTGGAGAATCCGGCCTTTGATGTGACACCCGCGAAATACGTTGTCGCGATCATCACTGAGCGCGGCATTGCACGCGCGCCATATGCGGAGTCATTGAAGAATCTCGCGGAAACATCCCAAGTTGAGGTCTCCTAGCACGCCAGCGAGGGAATTTCACCCAACGAAATAGTCATGTATCCCATCGCACAGTTCGAGCAAGTCTTCCGCAGCGGTGGCAAAGACATTCGCCTCGACTGCTTCGTGCCGGACACAGACAGTCAGCGATTCCCTGCGGTAATCTCTCTTCACGGTTCGGGGGGCGGGTTCGCCACCATGGCTGAACCCGCGGGTCAGTTAGCGGGTCAAGGCTTCGCGGTATACGTTTTGCACTACTTCGACCGCACGGCAACGACCCATGCAGACAAAGCGACCATCTTCCGGAACTTTCCCTTGTGGATGAAAACCCTGTGGGACGCGGTCAGCCATGTCGAACAGCAAGCCGCCGTGGACTCCGACCGCATTGCCTTGCTAGGGTTTTCTCTCGGCGCATACCTTTCCCTCTCTTCGGCCACGATCGACACGCGAGTGAAGGCAGTGGTCGATTTCTTTGGTGGTCTGCCCAAAGAGATGAAGCTTTTCATGCGCCGGATTCCGCCTGTCCTGATCCTTCACGGCGAGGCTGACCCAACCGTTCCTGTCGAGGAGGCCTACCATCTGCAGCAGTTGCTTGAAAAACGTGGGACGCCGTACGAGATGCAGATTTACGCCGGCATCGGGCATGACTTTAGCGGAGAGATCTGGCGGGACGCCTGCCTGCGATGCCTCGCATTCCTGAACCGGCACCTCGCGAGTGAAACGGCCTGAAATCGGGAACCCACAGCGCGTAAACTACGTACATAAGGTCAAGAGTTGCGGGAGACTCTTATTATGTTCGCGTTCTTGGCGTGGTGCATTCTGTTTGTGGTTTGCTGGCCCTTGGCGCTCTTGGCGCTGGTGTTTTATCCATTCGTGTGGCTGCTGCTATTGCCCTTCCGAATTGTCGGCATCGCGGTACACGGTGTGCTGGCTCTGATCTGGGCGGTTGTGATGTTCCCTGCCCGCCTTCTGAGCGCGCCTTTCCGGATTTGATTAGCTCGCGTGATTGAACCCCTTGCTCCGGAGTGGTACTCTTCTGCGATTCCAAGGAGTAGATATGAATCGCAGACTTTTCTGTTTGGCAGCACCCCTTATTCTGCTCAGTTGCGCCTTTGCCCAACAGGCCGCAACCGCTCCAGCCCAATCGACCTCACATCCGGCAGCAACGCATCATCCCGTTGCGGCTCAGGTCACGCCCTCTGCCGACAAAATCTGGGCCAGCCTGATGGAGGGCAACAAGCGTTTCGTTGCCGGCAAGACAAAGAACAGGTCAATTGTTGAGCTTCGGCGGACTCTCGCCAAGGGCCAGCATCCTAAGGTGATCGTGCTTGGTTGCTCTGACAGCCGCGTCGCTCCCGAATTATTGTTCGATCAGAGTCTGGGAGATCTCTTCGTGGTTCGCTCGGCGGGAAACATCGCCGATCCCGTGGGACTCGGGAGCATGGAATATGCGGTTGAGCATCTGGGCGCGTCCGTCATTGTGGTGATGGGACACGAGAAGTGCGGAGCAGTTACCGCCGCTTGTTCTGGAGAAAAAATGCCGACTCCTAACCTGCAGGCGATAGTCGACAAGATAGCTCCGGCGGTCACTCAAGCCAAGACCTATGCCAAATCAGATGAGCTTGTGGAAGCCGCGATCAGAGAGAACGTTCACAGCGAGGCCAAAGAGTTGCTGATTCACAGCGAAATTCTTCGCCACTTTAAGGACGACGGCAAACTGACGATTTACGAGGCGGAATATTCGCTCGATTCCGGGGAGGTTATTCGGCTGGACAACCCTCAGCACTGATTGAGGAACACTCCACCGACTTGGTTACTCCAACACTTTCAGGTTGGAACTGACAATTAGCCTGGCTTCTGTTGCGCCTTGGACGTCTTCTACGGTCAAACCCGGTGCAACTTCTTCGAGGACGATGCCCTTATCTGTGACCGTCATGTAAGCCATTTCCGTGACGATGGTGTCGACTACCTTCACGCCAGTTAGCGGCAGGGTGCACTTTTTCAGGATCTTCGGTTGCCCGTCGCGCGTGGTGTGCTCCATCGCGATGACCACGCGCCGCGCGCCAGCTACCAGGTCCATAGCGCCGCCCATTCCCTTCACCATTTTGCCGGGGATCATCCAGTTGGCCAGGTTGCCCTCTTCGTCCACCTCCATGGCGCCCAACACACTGAAATCGATGTGCCCGCCGCGGATCATCGCGAAAGAATCGGCGCTCGAGAAATACGCGGTTCCCGGCATCTCGCTCACAGTTTCCTTGCCCGCGTTGATCAGGTCGGAGTCTTCATTCCCCTCGGCGGGATAAGGGCCGATGCCCAGCATGCCGTTTTCACTTTGCAGGATGACATCCATTCCCGGCGGAACATAATTGGCAACGAGCGTGGGCAAACCGATGCCAAGATTGACGTAGAAACCATCCTGCAGCTCGCGCGCGATGCGCTTAACGATGCGCTCGCGTTTCTCGATGTCTTTTCCAGCTTTGGGCGCCGTAACCATCAATTTTGAGTTCTCCAACCGCTAAACCACTTTTCTGACTGTCCGCTTCTCGATTCGCTTCTCGTAGAGTTCGCCCTGAAAAATCCGCTTCACGAAGACACTGGGCGTGTGCACCATATCCGGATCGAGCTCTCCTGGATCGACGAGGTGTTCAACCTCGGCGATGGTGACTGATGCAGCCGTCGCCATCATGGGATTGAAGTTGCGAGCCGTCTTGCGATACACCAGATTTCCCCATTTGTCGCCTTTCCAGGCCTTTATGAATGCAAAATCCGCCTTCAGAGCGTGCTCCAACAGGTACATCTGACCATCAAATTCCCGGGTCTCTTTGTTTTGCGCGACCAGAGTGCCCACACCAGTTGGCGTGTAGAACGCGGGAATGCCCGCGCCTGCGGCACGCATCCGCTCAGAAAAAGTCCCTTGCGGCACGAGGTCGAGATCAATCTCGCCTTTGAGCACCTTCTCTTCCAGCAGCTTGTTTTCCCCGACGTAGGTGCCGATGTGTTTCCGAATCTGACCGGCCGCGAGCAACAGGCCGTTCCCCAAGCCGTCCACGCCGACATTGTTGCTGATGGTCGTGAGGTTCTTCACGCCTTTCTCGACGAGAGCACGAATCAGGTTCTCGGGAATTCCGCAGAGGCCGAACCCACCGATCATAATCGTGGCGCCATCGAACACGTCGCGGATCGCTTCGTCGGCATTGCGGACAACTTTGTTCATGAGTCTCTTTCCAAATACGTAGCTGCCGTGTTGTCTTTCAAACCGGCGATTTTACCGCAATCTCAATCAAGGCCCAACGCTTCGCTTCCCTTTCAATTTCTCCATCTTGGGACGCGGTTTTCGCAAATGGTGAGCGCGCTCAAACTCGGCTGCCAATTCGCGGCTTTCGAGATTTTCGCGAATGTGAGCCAGTCGCTGCTCCAGTTTCATCAGCCCTTCCGCAATATTTTCCCGGTTGGTAATAGCGATATCCCGCCACATGGAATACGGACTGGAGGCAATGCGCGTCATCTCACGCAGCGCGCGGCCCCCGGCTTCGAGCAGTGGCGCATCTTCCCCAAACTCATCTACTAGCGAAGCCGCCAGTGCCGTCGAGATCATCTGAGGAAGGTGACTGATCCAAGCGCAAATATGATCATGCTCTTCGACGTCCATATCCGCGATACGTGCTCCGATTTTCTCAACCCACTCCAGAAATTCGCCGGCTAGACCCGAGTAGATATCCTGGCCAGGCAAAGGAGTAAAAAACCACGCGGCCCCTTGGAAGAGGTCGGCATCCGCCGATTCCACGCCAGATTGTTCTTTACCGGCCATGGGGTGACCAGGTAGGAATCGGGTGCCGGCATTCTCTCCAAAGACGTCCGCTGCACGGGCTACTACTCGGGCCTTGGTGCTGCCCACGTCCGTGAGCAATGTGCGCGCCGGAAGAACTGGGCCCAGGCGTTCGATCAAGTCAATAATTCCACCCACGGGCGTCGCCAGCAGAACGATCTGACTGCCCCGGATGGAGTCCGCCGGATTCGTCTGCCCTTCGTCAATGGCGCCCTTTTCGCGGGCGCGCTCCAACACGGGAGCCCGGTCACAACCTACAATGCGGCCCGAAAAGTGGGCCTTCTTTATTGCCAATCCGAACGAACCACCGATCAGGCCGGTGCCAATAATCGTGATTTGTCGAATGGACATTCTTGAAATTGAACCAGAACGACTCGACGTGATCCGACCGAAGCTAAGCGACTTTACGTCCCACGGCTGGGGCAATCATTCGTATTTCGTCCATCAGTTTGCTGAACTGCTCAGGATAAAGAGACTGCGCCCCATCAGACAGCGCTTTGTCAGGCGCGCAGTGGACTTCGATGAGCAAGGCGTCGGCGCCGGCTGCCACCGCGGCACGTGCCATGGGCGCGACTTTGTCGCGCCGGCCGGTGCCATGCGAAGGATCAGCTGTCATGGGAAGATGCGAAAGCTTCTTGATGATCGGGATTGCGGAAATGTCCATCGTATTTCTCGTGTAGGTTTCAAAAGTGCGAATGCCACGCTCGCACAGAATGACCTCATAGTTGCCCCCGGCCATAATGTACTCAGCAGAAAGCAAGAGTTCTTCAAACGTCGCCGAAATTCCCCGCTTCAGGAGAACCGGCTTGCGCACCTTGCCGAGTTCGCGCAAGAGATTGAAGTTCTGCATGTTTCGCGCGCCAACCTGAAGAATATCGACATAGGGCAACATCAGGGGAATCTGCGAGATCTCCATCACCTCACTGATCACCAGCATTCCGAAACGCGCACCAGCCTCCCGCATAATTTTTAGCCCGTCTTCACCCATCCCCTGGAATGAGTAGGGCGAAGAGCGTGGCTTGAAGGCGCCTCCGCGAAGCACGCGTGCACCGGCTTTCGCGACTGCTTCAGCAGTAGCAAATAGTTGCTCACGCGACTCCACCGAACACGGTCCGGCCATGGTGACAACGCTATTCCCGCCGATTTCCAGTCCATTGGCGAACTTTACGATCGTCCCTTCCGGCCGGAAGCTTCGGCCCGCGAGCTTGTATGGCGAACTGATCCGGTGCACTTCCTGAACACCGGTGAGTACTTCGAGATTGCGGATATCAAAGTCAGAGCGCGAACCTACCGCCCCGAGCACAGTCTGCCGCGCACCCGTGCTGCGGTGCACCTCGAAGCCCATATTCACCAGGTGTTCAATCACCTGCTGAATCTGCTCTTCACTCGCGGATTCTTGCATGGCAACAATCATAAGAAAGACGTCTCAGTCGAAATTGCGCAGTGTAGATCGTCAGTCATCGAGTTCGGCATCCAACTCCGTGCCCGATCCGCTGTCTTGCGAGGCCGGTGCGATCTCCTCTTTCTGGATCTTTCGCATCACGTCCATGATGCGCTCGTATATTTGCGCCAAGTCACGATTCGGCAGCGGCCCTTGATTAACTTTTTGGACGTTGGCAAACACCATCCGTTCACGATCTGGTTCATAAATCGGCAAATTGGTATCGTGTTTCAACCTTCCGATCTCGTGTGCCGCTTGTGCGCGCTGGTTTAGCAGCTCAACCAATTTGCGGTCTAGCTCGTCGATTTTCTTGCGCCAATCTGCGATATCCATGGAAAGTACTCGGTCACCTGAACGCCGTGCTACACCTGCGAGGAACCAATTGCGACTCTTGTGGACTCTGTCCGCTCGCCCTCGGCGATCAGTCGACGCACGAATTCTCGCACGGCGTCTGCCTCGCGGCCAATGTTGCGCTCGATCGTTTCCACGATCGCACTGCCAACCACCGCAGCCTCCGCGAACGCGCCCACCGCTGAAAATTGCTCCGCAGTCGAGATTCCGAAGCCGACAGCAATGGGAAGCTTCGTGTATCGGCGCAATCTGCGGACAAGTCGGCCTGCATCGTCGGTAAGCTGCTGACGCGCACCTGTCACGCCAGTGCGAGAGACAGCGTACACGAAACCGGTTGATACAGTAGCGATGCGCTTCAGTCGCTCGTCGGGACTGGTGGGAGCCGCAAGAAAAACGGTGGCCAAATCGTTCTTACGCATCTCCGCCAGATATTCTCCTGCTTCCTCGACAGGAAGGTCCGTAACCAGCGCACCGTCGACGCCAGCTTTTCGTGCCGCGGCACAGAACCGGGAGAGGCTCATTCTCAGGATCGGATTGAGGTAGGAAAAAATGATCAAGCCAACCTGCGAACGCTTACGCACCTCTGCCGCCAATGCGAGAACCTGATCGAGAGTCGTGCCCTTCCGCAAAGCTCGTTCGCTAGCCCGCTGAATCACCGGCCCGTCGGCCAGAGGGTCGCTGAACGGCACGCCGAGTTCGATGACATCTGCACCGGCATCGACGGCGGCGAGTACAACTTCGCGCGTCGTAGCCAGGTCAGGATCGCCGCACGTCACGTAAGCGACAAGAGCGGGCCGTTTTTGGAAAGACAGAGGCATCGTTTCTTGTAATCCGGCTCAATCTCCCAGTTTCAAATTCTCCTTCAGTATTCCCATGTCTTTGTCGCCCCGACCGGAGATGTTCACCATCAATATTTCCGACTTCTTCATTTTCGGGGCCCGTTTAATAGCCTCCGCAACAGCGTGCGCAGACTCGAGCGCGGCAATGATCCCTTCCGTGCGGGCCAGCAGCGTACAAGCCTCGAGTGTTTCTCCATCCGTGACAGAAACGTATTCGGCGCGCCCAGCGTCTTTTAACCACGCGTGTTCCGGGCCAATCGAGGGATAGTCAAGACCTGCAGAAATAGAGTGGGTTGCAGCAATCTGACCGGCGTCGTCTTGCAAAACGTAAGAAAACGTACCCTGCAAGACGCCCGGGGAACCGCCTCGAAATCGCGCGGCGTGCTCGCCGAGCTTTTTGCCACAGCCGCCCGCTTCCACGCCGATCAGGCGCACTTTCTTGTCCTTGATGAATTCGTGGAAGATCCCGATGGAATTCGACCCTCCTCCGACACATGCGATGATGGCTGAGGGCAATTTGCCCGCAGCTTTCAGGATTTGCGCTCGAGCTTCCTGGCCAATGACCTTATGAAAATCACGCACCATCGTCGGATAGGGATGTGCCCCCAGGACACTACCGAGCAAGTAGTGAGTGGTACGCACGTTCGTGACCCAGTCGCGCATGGCTTCGTTGATGGCATCTTTCAGAGTGCGCTGCCCCGAATCCACGCCACGTACTTCCGCGCCCAACAGACGCATGCGGAAGACATTCAACTCCTGGCGGCGCATGTCCTCCGTGCCCATGTAGACCACGCACTCGAAACCCAGCAACGCGCACACGGTTGCGGTCGCAACACCGTGTTGGCCGGCACCCGTCTCCGCGATGATGCGGCGCTTGCCCATGCGTTCGGCCAGCAGCGCCTGTCCCAGACAGTTGTTGATCTTGTGAGCGCCGGTGTGCAGCAAATCTTCGCGCTTAAGGTAGATCTTGGCTCCCCCGAATTTCTCGGTGAGCCGCCGGGCAAGAAAGAGCGGCGTGGGACGGCCGGCGTAGGAATGCAGCAAGTCGGCCAGTCTCTTTTGAAAGCTGCGATCACGTCGCGCGCTCGCGTACGCAGCTTCGAGTTCCTCGAGCGCGGCCATCAGGGTTTCGGGAACGTAGCGTCCACCGTAGGCACCGAAACGGCCCGCTTCTCTGGCCCTCAATGCCCCCCCTGCTGGCTGACGTCTCTTGCCTCGATCAAGCTTTTTCAATCTCGAGATTGTCGGAGTAGCCATGCTATACGCTCGTCTCTGCCCGTCGCACAGCCTGCACAAATGCCCGAACCTTGGCGGGATCCTTCTTCCCGGGGTTCGCTTCGACGCCTGAGACTACGTCCACTCCGTACGGCTGGAACATATTCATCGCTTCGCCAACATTATTGGAGTTAAGGCCACCGGCCACGATGACCGGCATAATCAGGCTCAAAGACTGAATCGCTTCCCGCGCTTTGCCCCAGTCAAAAGTCTTGCCCGTTCCACCGATTTGGGAGTTGGATCCGGAATCGACGAGCACCGCGTAAAACCCACGCCGGGCATCTTCACTTAGAAGGACACCCTCTTCCAGATCACGCGCCTGGCAGACAGGGATAACCTTAAGCCCCGAAGCATGTGCTCTCAGAGCTGCCAATTCATCAACGCGACTGCCATCTCCGCGCTTGCCATGTAACTGAACTCCCGTCAATCCGACCTTGTCCGCGATCTGAGCAATCACATCCGCCGACTGGTCGACAAAGACCCCGATCTTGTCGACATTCGCAGGCAAGTGAGCCACGATATCGTGTGCGATCGTTTGGTCTATCGTCCTCGGACTCCGCTCGTAGAAGACGAATCCAAGAGCATCTGCACCAGCCTCAATCGCTGTCTGAGCGTCTTCCAGATTCGTCGTGCCACAAATCTTGATCCAGGTCATGGGAGCTGTCTAAATTATGGTGGAACTTGTTCAATCGTTGACGCAGAACTCACCTGCCCTGCATTCCATCAAGCTCTACTAAAGACTCGATACCGGTGCCTGGGCCTCCGCGATCAGTACGCGCAAAGCTTCTCCGGGCTGTGGCGCTTTCATCAAGGTCTCGCCCACCAGAAAAGCCCTATACCCTGCGGCTCGAAGCCGACCTATGTCACTGCCGTTGCAGATTCCGCTCTCAGCTACGGGAAAAGCATCTGTCGGGAAACGATCGGCTAAACCGAACGCGGTTGCCAGGTCTACCTTGAACGTGCGGAGGTCGCGACTGTTCACGCCAACCAGATCACACCCCGCCCCCAAGGCTGTCTGCAATTCCTTCTCGTCGTGCACCTCGCACAACACATCCAACTCGAATTTGCGAGCAGCTCCAGCCAAACTCTTCAACTCGGCTGAATTCAACGCTGCCACAATCAATAAAACAGCGTCCGCTCGGTTTGCTCGCGCCTCCAGCAGTTGGAACTCATCAACGATGAAATCCTTCCGCAAGCATGGTAAACGGGTGTTCTTCGATGCGAGCTGTAGATTCAGGAGCGACCCCTGGAAGAATTCTTGATCCGTCAGCACCGAGAGCGCCGACGCGCCTGCCGCTTCCAGTTCTCGCGACAAAACAGCGACATCAAACTCCTGACGTATGATTCCCCTCGAAGGTGACGCTTTCTTCAGCTCGGCGATAATCGCCACTCCGGACCGGCGAGCCGCCTCCAGATGCCTGCGAAACCCCCGGGGCGTGTGCGCCTCAGCCTGCCTCTCTAGATCGCACCCATCTGCCTTACGCTTCGCGTCGGCTACACGAAGGCGCGTGGCGGCAACGATCTGGTCCAAGCTGACGGTCATTGGCTTCGGTTTCCCCGGAGGACGGTGAGCCCTAGAGGACAACGGCAATCCAACGATTATAAGGGATGACCAACGATTTCGAGGGCGCGAGGCGACAGGCTGAAAGCCAGCACCGGTTGACAATGTTCATCGCGGTACCGCGTTCGGGCTCATATCCAATTGCAATCTCTCCATGCTTTGCTGACCAATCGTGATCAGACCGGACCGAGGCGTATCAAGGTCAGCAATGAGCGACATTACGATCGCTATCATCAAAGGTGGGACAACCGTCGACAGCAAGAACCTGCGACGCTGGCTGTAGCCAACCGTCAGGCAGGTAAGGATCGCAATGAACATCAGCATGAGCCAGATCGTTGTCGGAATACGATTTTCAAGAGCCGCTACTCGTTTGGCATCCAGATCGATCATTTCGTTCAACGATTGGATGTACAAGGCACTGATAGGAGTCGGGCTCTGCTGAGCCATGGCAACGGCTTGTTGCCACAGCGAGCTTTGTACCTGCTTGGAATGAGCAAGAGCTGTCTGCATTCTCTCGCCGCTCAACCCGGCGGCAAAAAAGTCCAATCGCGAGTTGACATATCCTCTTAAAAGCTCTTGCGTATTTCCGCGAGTGCCTTCCGGCAGCATCTGCGCCCGAAGATACGTTGTCCCGATCGCGTTGGCTTCCTCAACCACTAGCAGTTTGCGTTGATCAAAACGGGGCAACACCATAGCAAGCGTGAAGCCGAGCAGGAGGCTAAGCAGAACGGCTATCTCGTTTCGCGTCTCAACTACTTGATCGTGGCCCTGCTCATCGATCTTGACAGCATTCCGCAGGCCCAGGCGAAATCCGGCCTCCACAATGACGAGCAAAGTGAGGAAAATTGCGGTGAACATGTAGGGAGGAAAATCGAGAAGACGTACCATCTGACTCCCCTTGTTAGCGTGGGATTCTGAGCGCTGCCGGAGCCTACATCCCCACCGATAATACCCGGTCGCAGAGCGCGCTGATCGTTTCCGTTTTCACTTTTACTACAAGCCAGGGGAGGGGAAGAACGAAAGCTTAAGCCTCATTCTAGTCTGCTTCATCATCCTGGCTATCGGAGGGCTCGTACGGTTCGAAACCCGCACGTTCCAACCCGCGCTGGGCTTCAGGATTCTTCATGAAGGTGTTCCATACGAAGCCGGTCCGAGCGTTCTCGGCCATCAGCATCGTGATTCCTGTATCGATTCCAATTACGTCGGTGTCGTACCAGTTCTTCAAGGGATTGAAGGCGTTCACGAAACCGTAGCGGCACCAGGCCTTGTCGCCGTAGCGGCTCTTCATGGTGTGAAGGACACGCATTACAGCCTGCGGCAGAAAGGGCAGCGACCCGCCGGCGGCGCTCGGGACGACAGTACCGTCAATCGGTCCCGTGGTCGGAGGTCCGCCCCAGACTACGTAGCCTTTGTCGGAATCTGAAGCGGTTATGCCCCACAGGTCCTCACTATAATCAGGAAACTCTTTCGACAGTTCCTGGCAGTAACGACGATGGACTTCTGTGGCGATAGCCGAATTCTTAAAGTAGTCAGCGTATTTGTCGCGCTTGTGACGAAAATCGAACCAGGCCTGCGAGTATTGGTGAACGAACAGAGGGGCAAACGATCCGATGTAGCGAAGACCATCGTATTCAAATGTCGTCCTTTTCCAGGCGTTCCAAGTTTCCGCCCGGAGCGGATATGTGGAAGACCCCAATCCCAGGAGATACATCATCATCAGTTCGCTGTAATAGTCCCAGCGACTTGGCAGAAAACCGATTTCCGGCAGCCAGCCGTGGGGCAAAAGGGACGTATCTTCAGAAAGCCAGCGCCAGTCCACGCGTTGGAAGATTTCGTAGGCCAACTGCTTGATCTCGGGAAGCTGGAAGTATTGGCGACAGGTCAGAACCCCACAAAGCAGGATTGCGGTGTCGACGGATGAGACTTCTGAATCCCACAGTCTCTCGCCCGTGTTCACGTTGGCGAAGTGATAGAAGAATCCGCGGTGCGTAGGCAATTTCTTCCATAAGAAACGCAAGGTCGAGAGAACCCGGGCTTGGACTTCTGATGTTGGGACATAGCCGCGCTGGTGTCCTATGCATAGCGCCGTCAGACCAAAGCCGGTTGAGGCGATACTGGCCACAACTCCGTCATCCGGCGTTCGCACGTTCGAGCGATCTTTCACCAATCCGGTCTGAGGATTGGCCTGCTCCCAAAAATAAAGGAAATTGGCATTTTCCAGCTCGTCCAGAAGTTGCTCGTCGTCCTGCGACAGGGCTGCAGGCGCTTTCGACTGAGCAGAGGCTCCGCCGGTCTCGGCGAACAAAGGACCTAATCCAATCAGTGGGAAACAGACACTAAGACCCAGGACTTGTCTTATCGCGTCTCGCCGCGAAAGGGTGCCACCCTTCTCTTCCTGACCCACCAGACTACTTTAGACCGTTCAGAGGCGCCGAGGGAAGGTTGGGGAACCATAGAGAGTAAATGGGCCGACTGGCAAGGCGATTGTAAAATCGTGGAGAAGTCACGCAAGATCGCGATTCCGGAAGAGTTCGATACCGCGAGGACACTGGACGTTGACCTGGATCAAAAGCATTGGCCGTGGACGAAAGATCGCTGCCATAGGCGGTGTGATCGCCGTTCTCTTGGCCGTGACGATCTTCGTGGTTTTTCGCTCTCGCGGACATCGGCCGATCTCGCTGTTGGGCACAGTTCTCCGGCAGGACACTGATCCAAGAAAGCAGTTGCCAATATCGGACGTCACGGTAACCGCGACCGACGGTTTCACGGCGGGTCCGATGCAGTCCAATTCTGCGGGCTTCTTCAATCTGGAATTGCGGCCTAGTATCAAGGCGGGTCACACCGTGACCCTGCACTTCCGACACCAGGACTACAAGCCCCTCGATATGACTCAGACGGTTGGAGACGGAATCTATATCGCCCGCCTGGCACCGCTTCCTCGCGCTACCCCGGCGCAGCTCAATCACCCGGAAGTTGTCATTTCGAATGTCCTGGCCAGATACTCGATGAAGACCACCAGCACCGTCAACGTCGGCAGTGCGGTCAAAACTTTTGAGGTCGTGAACACCGGAAACGTGCCCTGCCACGGCGAGTCCCCGTGTTCACCGGGCGGGAAGTGGAAAGCGACCATAGGCTCCGAGTCTCTGGATGCGGGTGAGGGCAACGAGTTTCGGAACGCCAGAATTTCTTGCATCGCGGGTCCCTGCCCTTTCACAAAGATCGAATCGGACGGCTTCAGCGCGGGCGGTCGCACCATCAGCGTATCGATTCTCAACTGGTCTGATACAACGACATTCCTGATGGAGGCGGAGGTGTTTCGAACCATGGTCAACGACGTAACCCGCCAATCTTATCCGGTAATCTTTGGTCAGGCGTTGAACTTTACCTTGCCGGCAACTGCTGAGGGCGTCAGCATTGAAGCAGAGTTGAATAGTGAATCCATCGTTTTTCCGCTGGGGCCGGCTCTGATCTTAAGCTGGGCCAATTGCAGCAACACGACGATGAACAGGGACCAGACGACCGCATATCGCTGCGTGCTCAAACCAGGGTACCGTTTCCGTTAAGAGGGATGCTCTTCCAGCGTCCAGATCCCGCTTCGGAATCCGCTCAAACCGCCACTCTGAAGCGGCGACGAACATGGCGAACATGAGTTACCGGCTTTTCATGCAACAACAACTCAGTGGCCTGGACGCGGCGATCATTGTGGAACCACCGTTTTACAACATCGTCTTCAAGGAAATTAGCGATGGCCAGGAGGCTCATGCCCTGGTGATGCGCCATCCAGCAGCGTGCGATCTCGTAGCGATGGCGCCACGTGCGCCGTGGCGGCGTGAAGTCGGTGGATTCGTAGAAGCCGTATGTGGCAAACCAACCATCGCTTTTCATTTTGCGAAGGTTCTCTAGAGATCGCTCCGGGTCAATGTGAAGAGCCAGGAACGTGGAATATGGGGACACCACCAGTGATTTCTCCTGCGTACGCCGGAGCGCAAGGCTTGGCAGCCCGAAGGCATGGTATTGATAGTTCCCCGCTTCATCCATTTTGAAATACGCCGACTCTGATATGCCCCACGGAATGTTCTTTTCTTCCGCGTAGGCCTGCTGGGCACCAACCGCAGCGGCTACCGTGCGTTCCAGAAGAGTATTAGGATGCGTGCGCATCCACAGCGAGGGCATCAAGTATTCGAACATGGTCCCGGACCACGAAAGAAGAACCGGACGGCCATGGTCGCGCGTGTGTGAACGGCCCAGCAGAAACCAGGATTCCTGTGGAATATCGTCCTTCGCGATCGCAACGAAAGCAGCGGTTCGCGATTCGGAAGCCAGCAGGTCGTAACAGGAAGGATCAAGCTTACGAGACTCAACATTAAATCCGGTGGATAAGAGTCGACGATAAGGATTCAGAAGGAAGTCGAAATCCATTTCGTTCGCGGTTCGCTCAGCCGCCTTCGCAATCGCCTGAAGGTCGCGAATGAGGTTTTGCGAATGGGAAAGCGCATCGGGAAGCAGCACCCGGAGACGCCGGTACAATGCGCCTTGATCGATGGAACTTGCAGAACGAGCGGCAAGGTCTAACCGCTTCGCCAACGTCTCGATGAAGTCCGGCAAGCGCTGGAGCGACAGGCTTTCGGGCGTCGAGTTCAGTTTGACGGCGGGATCGTCGCGGAGCGCGGCAAATTCGGGCAACAGCCAGGGCGCGTAGCTGGAGACGGTCCCCCTGATATTTTTCAGACGTGCTTCTGCCTGTTCTCGAAACCATTTCACGTCCCCCGCGTTGCGTGGGTTGGTAGGACTCGGCCGGCTGTCTTCGAGAATTGGATCGGCCAGAGTAAGCAGGTGCTGCAACCAATTCTCCTGGCGTACCTCGCGCTGAAAACGGGAAAGCAGCTTCTTGGGAAGCGCCCGGAGCTCAACCAGGGCGAGCAAGTGTTCCAGGAATCCTTCGGATAGACATTGTTCCAGGATAGGTCGCTGCAGGCGCTCCAGGCAGCCTTGCTCAAGAGTCCAGAGCGAAGCTACCAGATTGCCGCTATCAACTGACGAAACAAAGCGGGGCGCGAGCGGCTCCAGCGTTGTGGTGTTGTACCAGTTGAGCAGATGGCCGCGCTCCCGAGGCATAGCTGCCATCGTCGCCAGCGTTTGCAAGGTCTGTTCGGCAAATTCGGGCACCGTCAGATAGCCAAATTCGCATGCAACCTGGCGAGAATTCAGTAAAAATCCTATGTTTGTAGGTGAAACACGCGCCGCAATGGCGGCCGGCTCTTCCTGCACGTTGTCTGGTATCAGCCAGTTGTGCTCTTCCGTGCTGAACTCGGCAAAGTAGCGCCAGGTGCGAAGCGCGGATCGGCGCAAAAACAATTTATCCGTCTTCGATACCCCGCTTCGCAAGGGACCCGCGGGCTGGTCGAGCCAAACCGAAATCAGTTTGCCACAGGCCCATAAGCACAATACGGGAGCAGCCACCGGAAGAGCATCGGGATTGACTAGAAAGACCACGAGGCCTACGACGAGACCAAGTACTGGTACCCAATTCAGATAAAGGTCCAGCGGGGTACGCTTCCGGCCCACTTCAGCCTGCGCAGCTGTTTCCCACTCCAGCAGACGGCGTTGCGTAAAGGCACGCCGCACGAGAGTACGGAAAATTCCGTCCAGTGAGACCAGCGTCTGATGAGCCAGGAAAGCTATGGAAAGAAAAACGCTGACATTGGCCGTGAAGAGCCCGTTCCATGCGTCCCGCGCGACTTCCATTTTGCGTTCCGCGGCAGCCCGAACGATCGTAAAGACAAAATTGCACCACACGGGCAGAAACAAAATGCCAATCGTGATCAGGGTCCAGTACAGCGGCGTGTCAGGGAGAAAGAGCCAGCCGAAAACCAGGAGCAAGAATGTCGCGGGTTCCACCAGGCTGCGGCGCAGATTGTCCAGGATCTTCCACTGGGAAACGATGGAGATGGGGTTTGGAACATCCCTCCCGGACTCATCCCGCACCTTAGACCGCAGCCAGGCTGTGATCTGCCAGTCTCCGCGAAGCCAACGATGCTTGCGCCGGCTGTACGCGCTGTAATGAGATGGATAATCCTCGATGATTTCGATGTCACTGGCGAGTGCGGCGCGCGCGTAGGCGCCTTCGATCAGATCGTGACTCAGCAGGATGTTGTTTGGAAAACGCCGGTCCAATACCTGGTACAAGGTGTCAACTTCGTAAATTCCCTTGCCAGTGAAAATACCTTCGCCATAGAGGTCCTGATAAACATCGGAGATCGCGCGCGTGTAGATGTCAAATCCAGTCTCACCCGAGTAGATACTGGCAAGCCGCGACTGTGAGGCGCTCTGCACGCTCACACCTACCCGCGGCTGAAGAATTCCATAGCCCTTCACGACCAGGTTCTTTTCAGAATCGACGATGGCCTGATTCAGCGGGTGCGCCAGAGCGCCGATCATGCGGTGCGCCGAGCGGCGGGGCAATTCGGTATCGGAGTCGAGGGTGAGAACAAAGCGAACCTGCCGCAAAATTGACAGGTCGCCAACCTTCACCGGAAAACTGTCATAGTGCTGACGAAGCAGTTTGTTCAAGTCGAGAAGTTTGCCGCGCTTGCGCTCCCATCCCATCCACGCACCCTCACGAGGGTTGTAGACGCGATGTCGATGAAGCAGCAAGAACGAACCCGCGTCCTGATCCGCATATTTCTCATTCAGCCCGCGAATCAGATCTGAACAAAGGTCGATGAGAGGATCATCTTCCCGGGACGGCTCGCGAGAATCGGGCAGGTCGGAAACCAGGGCGAAGTGGATGTTGCGATCGTGGTTGCCAAGGAAGCGGACCTCTAGATCGTCGACGAGCGTGCGAACCTGCTTTTCGTTCAGAAGCAGCGTCGGGATGGCTACGAGCGTCACGCAATCATCGGGAACCCCGTCAGAAAAATCGAGTTTTGGAATGATCTGGGCGGGCAGTAGCGAGGTCGTCAGGTAGTTCATTACCTGGATCGCCCCTTGCGAAGAAGGAAGCAATAGAACGAGGAGCGAAAAGAAAAGAAGGCCCAGAGAAGTGCTCAAGCTGATCAAAGGCAACAGCACTGCCAGCACGATGACGAACATCAGCACTTCTATGCCCGTCAAGTAGAACTGATCGGGATGCTTGCGGAGAAAGGCGCGCAAACGACCTCCGGGCGACGGCCTGAAGCCGATGTGCTCATTCAACAGATCCGCGCCTTCACCAATGAGGTAGTACCCGATGTGAGAACGGCGGGCCGCCACACGAGGGTTCGGTTCCGGTTGTTGTTGCGCGTCACACGCCCGAGTCAGTGCCTGCCGGGCAACCTCCATCTCGGGGAAATCCGACCGCGCAGCCATTTCGATCAGTTTCTTCCGGTAGAGCTCGCGGCTGTCAAAATCCATTTTCGTGTAAGAACCGGTCGGGTCCTGACGCAGCACATGGTCGAAAAGAATTAAAGGTTCTAGTACGACTCTCCAGGGTGCCTGCGTGACTTCTCGCAAGCTGTTCACGCAGATGCCAATGCCATACGAACCGGCAGGGTCCGCCAGACATCGAGCAGCGCGCTTTGCAATCTCCTGCAAGAGGACCAGTTTGAGCGCCTGAACGAGCGCCCAAAGTTCCATCATCTTGAGCACGGTCGTCTTCTGAAACTCTTCCACGTAGGCTACCAGCGCAGGTTCGCTGAACTTGTATCCGACTGCCACGAGGAAGCCTTCGGCCAGCGCAGCCGCACGGGGAAGGCTGACACCTTCAGGCGTACGCACATGAGGAACTCTGCGGAACTGCTGGAACCCCTCTCTAAGTCCCTCCAACTCGGAGTCGAGAAGGCGGAAATTATCCTGAAGCCAGCGAAGGTCCTCGGACGAGGCATCCGCTCGTGGAACCTGAATCTTCCGCATCACCGGACGGAACGCCCGAACTGCGCGTCGGCTTTGTTCCGAGAGGAAGGCCGAGGAGCGCGTGTTCGGAAGCCAAACCAGGCCGCTTGCCAGCTGCGAAGCGTGAGAACACAGGGAAAGCAGATCCAGTTCGCCTGATTGTGCCAAAGGCGCGATTACGGGTTGATCTTCTTCTCCGTCTAGCTCCGCCTGGGTTTTCTGCGTCATATGGGTCATTCTTCAGCGATAACTAGCGGCCTGCAGTTCGAACATCTCGGCGTAACGGCCGCCCCTGCTGGCTAGTTCGGCATGACTTCCTTCTTCCGCAATTCTTCCGCTTTCGAGCACAACAATGCGATCTGCCATGCGCACCGTAGAGAAACGGTGAGAGATAAAAAGCGCCATCTTGCCGGCCGTGAGTTCAGCGAAGCGTTGGAACACCTGGTACTCGCTACGCGCATCGAGGGCAGCAGTAGGTTCGTCGAGAATCAGCAATTGCGCGTCGCGAAGGTAAGCACGGGCGAGCGCGAGCTTTTGCCACTCGCCGCCGGAAAGATCCACCCCGCCTTCAAACCGGCGTCCGAGCATCTGGTCGTAGTGACCCGCTAGTCTGGCGATTACTTCGTTGGCCAGACTCTTCTGCGCCGCAGCCTCCAAGGCGCGAAGGTCTTCCAGTTCCTCAATCTTGCCAACGGCGATGTTCTCCCGCGCAGTCATTTCATATCTCATGAAGTCCTGGAAGATCACACCAATCTCGCGATACAGGTCTTCAAGGTCATACTCTCGAAGATCTACGCCATCGAGGAGAATTTGCCCCTCCGTGGGATCGTACAGCCTGGTGATGAGTTTCACGATTGTAGTCTTGCCTTGACCGTTTTCTCCGATCAGAGCAACGCGTTCACCGGGACCCAGGCGGAAATTCAAGCGATCAAGGACAAGGCGATCCGTACCGGGATAAACAAATGAAACGTCGCGAAACTCGAATCCTCGCCCGATCGGACGCGGTGCGGGTAGTGCGTTCGGCTTCGACTGGATCGTCGGTTTCATGTCAAAGAATGCAAGCAGATCTGTAAGGAACAAAGCCTGGTCGGCAATGCCGGAAAGGGTGGAGAGCACCTGCTGAATATTGCTGCTGGCATTAACGATGGCCGTGTTCAGAAAGTAAAAGGTGCCGATTCCCCATTTGCCGAAGAGGGTTCGCCAAATAACGTACGCATACGCGGCATAATACCCGGCGGTGCTAACCAGCGACAAAATAGAGCCGACACCAAGCCTCTTTCGTGCCAGGGCAATATCCTGCTCGTAAATGATGTCCGACAGTTTCGCGAACCTTTGGGTGAAGAACCCTGCGAGATTAAAGAGCTTTAGCTCCTTTGCCGCCTCCTTCGTCGCCCCGGCCTGGCGCAAGTAATCCAGTTGCCGCTTGATTGGCGTCTGACGAAAATTCTTCGCGTAGCCGAGAAAAGCAAAGTGCGTTTCACCTAAGAATGCCGGCAGAACCGCCACAGTCAGCAGCAGCATCAGCCAAGGCGAATAGAGCATGACTGCAATGGACCAACCCGCGGCGGTGATGAGTTGAAGTTCCAGACGGCCAATCGATTGGATCATGACGAGCCGATCCGTGGCCTGAACCCGTGCTCGTTCTAACCGGTCGTAATAGACGGGATCCTCGTAGGCTGTCAGGTCGAGCTGCGACGCGTGCTTCATCACCTGAATGCTGACGTGGCGTGTGTATTTGTTTGCCAGCAACGAGTCGGAGTAGTCGATCATTCGCGTGACTAGGCTGCTCACAACAGCCAGACCGAACTCGACAAGCACCAACCACCACAAACGAACTGGAACCGGTCCGTGTGTTTTCAGGAGACTGACCAGAATGTCGATGATTAGTTTCGGAATGTAAGCGAGCCCGATTGGAAGCAGTGCCGCGATGATCCGGGCGACGATGCCGAAGGTCACCACGCGCGGCCCGGATTGCCAGACAATCCTCAGAATGGGCGGAACGTTGCGCAACGCCGAAAGGCGTTCGCGCCAGCTGCTCCAAAAACTCTCCTGCTGCCCCATGCCTTAACCCCGGGAACTCCGAGAACCGCTTGAGGTGTTCAACAAACTTGGTCCATTCTACCTTGGTTGCGCTGGTTTCCGACCTCTCACAGATGCCGAAGCAGGGCTTGGAGTTTGTTGGCACCCGGGGTTACAAGGCGCTAGAGGAACGACGACGTTCGGCTGTCGAAAACGGTGCAACACGTCGCCTAACGCACGAAAACATCCCAAAAAGTCAGGAATTTTGCGGCAAACTCGCAAGAAACTGCAGTGATTTGGTGCCAAAGAAGGGACTCGGACTCGGGACGATTACGCTGGCGAGCCGCGTCCCGAGATCCTGAGCGCAGCGGGAGCCCACAGGCGAAATCCCGAGCGAGATCAGGTGGGAATTTAACGCTGGTGCCGAAGAAGGGACTCGAACCCCCACACCCTTGCGGGTACATGGACCTGAACCATGCGCGTCTGCCAATTCCGCCACTTCGGCAAGTGACTTTCTTGCGGCGGCCTTAACAGGACCACCTTCCAGGAAAGGACTGCGAGTAATATTCTACAGGGGCACCGCCTACTGTCAAACGCTGTTCAAGAGAGATAATGTAGCACCGGCGGAGCGGGCAGGCGGCTTTTGTGTTTTTTCCCAGCGCACCCACAACAGACTGGCGGCTTTGCTGAAGGATCCTGGTCGCCAAATAAGGATTTCAATGCCTCCATCAGAAAAACTCGTACCCGAAGTTACCCGTCAGTTGCGCTCTCTGGCCCACGATTTGAGCAACTCCATCGAGACCATCATGCAGGCTTGCTACTTGCTGGGACAGGCAAACCTCGAAGGCGACAACCAGAAGTGGGTGGGCCTGATCGACAACGCTGCCCAGGATGCAGCCCGAATCAACCGCTCAATTCGCGAGATATTGCGCTCACAAAGCTAGGAAAGGTTCCTGCGGCTTGAGAAATTTCCTGCAATAAAGCAGAGAGCCCGGAGCAAGTCTGCCTCGGGCCCAGAAAACCTGAAAACGAATTCTAAATTCTTTCTAAGACTCCAGCTTGGCGTTCATCGTGACATCCGCCTTCAGTACCTTGGAGACCGGACAACCGCTTTTCGCGTTCTGCGCCGCTTTATCAAAGGCAGCCTGATCAGCTTTCGGAATCCGCGCCACCACGTCGAGATGTACTGCCGTAATCGTCCAGCCGGCATCAAGCTTTTCCATGGTAAGCGTAGCGCTGGTCGAAATGCTCTCAGGCGTGAGATTGGCCGTCCCCAATTGTGCAGAAAGCGCCATGGAAAAGCAGGCCGCGTGAGCTGCGGCGATCAATTCCTCAGGGTTTGTCCCGGGCGTATTCTCGAAACGTGTAGTAAAGGAATAAGGCGTATTAGAAAGAACTCCGCTCGCCGACGAGACTGTGCCCTTCCCGTCTTTGAGTCCGCCCTTCCAAACCGCGCTGGCTTTACGTTGCATGCTCGATCTCCTCAAGTTGTCAGTTTCTGAATCGTAGCTATTGTAGTTGCAGGCGGGACTTGGCGCACGTGGGAGCCGTAACTGTCGCCCTTGAATAGTGAATGCTGGTTGTCCTTTGAGCGCTCAGTAGAAATCGGAACAGCTCAGGTAGAAGCCGCAAACCGGACAACTCAGTTTGCAATGGTGTTGCTCAAGCTGCGATGAGCAGTTGGGACATACACGGCAGACTTCCGCCGCCGCAGCCACAGATTGATCAGCCCGCACGGACAGCCCATCCTTCTTAGCGTCAGCAACAGTTCTAGGCGGATTTGGGGACATCCTCGCCGATTATGGGACGCTTACCGGATTCCGGCAACTGGTTTTCTCTTGCGAAATCCGAGCTTGCAGCCGGCAAGTTACTGTTCCAGGAATAGGCAACGATTAACCAAACACCCAGACGTCGCCACACCCTCAAGTACTTTCCCTGATCAACAACAGTGGTTCCATTGGCCTGACGGATACCCACGCCGTAACGCCCAACTTCCACAGCCATGTCCCCGGAATTGTCGACTCTAGTAGTCTCGAGGCGCAAATCCTGGTATCCCGCTTCTCCAAAATCGCGAAGCGCACGCTCAATCGCCTTCCGTTCCTGTAAGGCCTGACGATTCGGCGCCATGAGAACGCCATCGGGGGCGAACAGCGCCGCAACGTGATCATAGTTCCCGGTGTTAAAGGCAGTGCAAAAGTCCTGGCTCAGATCCCGAATCTGGGACTCTGCATCCGCAAAGCCGCTCGAAGTGGGGATACCACTGGCGTACGACCGGTACATCGAGCTACCTCCTAGGGGGAAGGGGCAGCAACCGCGCACCATCCCGAGAAGCGGCGCGCGATGCGGCTTTCATTCTAGCTCAAAACCAGCCTGTGGAAACCAGAAGAGTTTCGCCATGCAGTACGTTGATCCCGAAGAGAGGTGGGCGTCCGAGCGCTTTGCATGAAACAAGGGCGCACCGTCATGGCGCGCCCTTCCTGAAAACATCAACCCCGGCTGGAGCTACTTCAGGGTCGCCATCACCACCACGGGCTGGGGACTGTAGTCCATCGCAACCTCGGCTTCCCGCGGACTCTTTGGAAGTTGATGGCCGGAACTGTTGCCCTCCACCCAGATCTCGGAGAGGAAATACCGATCTCCATAGCGGAGGAACACCAGCTTGGTCTGGTTGGAAACCGCTCGGTCTTCAACCCCGTTGGCAATGACCGTGGTCTTGTCGGTCCCATTCAGGCTCCGGACGAACAGGGCCCTTGCGCTCGAATCACCAAGAGACTTTATCGAATACTGACCAGCTGGCAACGTCTCCTTGTTGACGATGAACTTAAAGGGGACATTTGCGCGAACGTTGATGGTTTGTGCGAATGCCGATCCGGCTGCCAACAGCAGGCCCAGCACGCCGATGAGAGTAAGAGCTTGCCTTTTCATATCTCCTCCTTCGTGTTGAGAATTGTGGAAGCCACGCAGGATCGGTCCACGCTCTGGAAGATCCCCACCACTTCGTTCTGCTTTGCTTCCGTCCCCACACTCACAACGGTTTTGATAACCAGTTGTCGCATGAGTTAAGGCAAGTGTGTGACCACAGCAGGAGCTGGGATCGTGTTTGGTCGCCTATCGGCAACTTGTTGATTCAGTGAACGATACGAACCTGGGTTACGCGGTGAGGGTGCGACATGGTGCCCAGTTCCTCTTTTTCACTAACCCTACGGTTAATGGGACCCGCCCTCCGGTTAACTCCTCAGGGCTAAGTCGCCAAATGGCAGGTGCAGCCATTATCGAAATGTGCTAAACAGACCCATCGTCGACGCTCTCATGAATCCAAAGCTCGTAGGAATCGCAGGGCCGTTCAAAGGCACAACCTTCCCGGTGCCGGAAGGGAAAGTGTCCATCGGGCGAGAGTCCGCCAACCAGCTTTGGATCACCGACCCAGCTTTGTCCCGCAAGCATTGCGAACTTTTCCGTGATGGTGAAACGTTCACGATACGCGACCTTCAGAGCCACAACGGCACCCTGGTCAATGGCATGCCTGTGACCGAAGAGAAGTTGCACCATCTCGATCAGATCGGCGTCGGCGATTCCGTGCTGGCTCTTCTCTTGCATGAGGAGGAGTTCGAACTGCGCCGGAATATCGTGCAGATGACCGAGACCGTCGAACCCGGCCGTGCGTCCATCGTCCTTCGCCAGGAGGACGCTCTTTATCTGCATCCCGAAGGCAAATTACCGGTTCTGCCTGAGACCGCTCGCGTGACACGTGACCTGAACGCGCTGTTGAAGATCGCCATCGGCATTGGCAGCATTCGTGACCGGGAGTCACTCGAATGGCAGTTGTTGGGCATGATTTTCGACGTCGTCCCCGCCGACCGCGGGGCGATCCTGCGTTTCGAAGCCGGACCTGAAGAATTCAGCTCGGCAGTTGCATGGGACCGAGTCCGCGGTCCCGGCCTGCCCGTCCGCCTAAGCCGAACCGTGGTGCGCCGAGTTCTGCAGGAACGAGTTGGCCTGGTGGTCGGCGACGTAAAGATGGACGGGACCCTTGGGCTGGTGAACTCTCTGGGCGAACTGCATATCAAGGCCCTGCTCTGCGTTCCCTTGATCGTGTCAGGCCGCGTAATCGGGGTGATCTACCTCGACAGTCAGAATCCGGTGGAGTCATTCGACGAAAATCATCTCCAGGTAATGACAGCAGTCGCGAGTCTGGCGGCTCTTGCCCTGGACAACGTTCGCGCTCTGCAAGAATTGCAAGACGAAAACCGTGCTCTTCGCTTAGAAATCGACCTGGAACACAACATGGTGGGTGGCAGCCCGGGTATGCGCCAACTGTACGACCGTATTCGCCGGGTGGCACCCACGGACTCTACCGTCTTAATTCTGGGAGAGAGCGGTACCGGAAAGGAACTGGCCGCCCGAGCGGTACACGGCAACAGCAAGCGCTCAGATCGTCCGTTTGTCGCCATCAACTGTGCGGCGATAACCGAGAGCTTGCTGGAAAGTGAGCTGTTCGGACATGAGAAAGGGGCGTTCACGGGAGCGACACAACGGCGGATTGGCCGTTTCGAACTTGCAGACGGGGGACGATTTTCCTGGACGAAGTGGGAGAACTCTCA
>Ga0075017_100000352_pt1 | contig 24949 bp, 27 predicted proteins | sample AleBraG_ABR_2012_FD_71475 | JGI IMG/M metagenome (GOLD analysis project Ga0075017, IMG submission 71475) | Freshwater sediment microbial communities in response to fracking from Pennsylvania, USA - Alex Branch Run_MetaG_ABR_2012 | ecosystem: Environmental > Aquatic > Freshwater > Creek >... | reverse complement strand
TTGCAGCACACTCCTTCTCTCACTCCCGATCAAGTCAAGGCCAAGCTGATGAAAACGGCCTACAAGAGTTTTCCCGCCTCCAGCGTAGCGGTGGATCCAGTTACGGGCGCCAGTTACACCAGCTACTATGACATTTTCACGGTGGGGGCAGGCTATCTCGATATCGCCGCGGCCATCGCCAACACCGACACCGCCACTTTGCCCGCTACTTCCCCTTCGGCCTCGTTCAGTGCGGCCACCGGACAGGTGACGCTGAACACCGGTTCGAGTGTCATTTGGGGAACGAACATTATCTGGGGGACAAATATCATCTGGGGCACCAACATCATCTGGGGCACCAACATCATCTGGGGAACGAACATTATTTGGGGCACCAACATCATCTGGGGAACGAACATCATCTGGGCAACGACGACGCAGACCTCGGCCGAGGTGAGCCAGATCGCGATTAACGGGGAGAACTAGGGACGAACTCGAGGAAAATCGAGGAAAGAAATTCCCATGACACTCCCTAGAAATGCACTTGTCCTTGCCGGAGTGACAGCCCTTGGTGGGCTTTCGACCGTGGGCTACGCCTTGCACACCATGCCAGCGCTGCACGACTACCGGTTCGTAGTGTTGTTGGTCCTTGCATTGATCACCGCCAGGTTGAAGGTGCAGTTGCCGGGCTTGACTGGAAACATGGCGGTCAACCTGCCCTTTCTCTTAATCGCGGTGGCACAACTGAGCATGTTTGAAGCGCTGCTGGTGGTCCTGCCCGCGTGCGCGGTGCAATGCTTTCCGGCGGGCGGCGGCAAACTTAAGCCTGTTCAGCTCATCTTCAACCTCAGCACTAAGGCGGTGGCTGTAGCGGTGGCGAGCCTGCTCGGGGCGCAACTGACACTTTTGGGGGCCGCGGGCTTCTTTCTCGCGGAGACCGTTCCGGTGGCCGGAATCATCCGCGCCACGGAAGGAGGGTCCCTACCCTCTCTCTGGTGCCGCATCGCCCACTACTACTTCCCGTTCTTTGTCCTGAGTGCCGGGCTCGTCTCCATCGCTGCGTCTACCGGTTCTCAACTGGGTTGGCAACTCCCTCTGGTGGGATTGCCGACACTCTATGCAATCTACCGTTCGTACCAGTCCTACTTTCGCGTGCCGACTGTCGAACTCAGCTCATCTGCCGAGGCATAGTGATTCGCATTATGCCCTAGGCACAACGCGCCGTAGCGTTCGCCTGCTGTGAACAAATCCTAGCGGCAGTTGTCCCGGATTTTTGGGTAGGTCGCCCGGTTTGAATGCAGCCTTGCGGCGGCTGCTCCTCGGCACCGTGATTTCAGTCTTCGCTTTGAGCAGTGTATGGGGGGGCTTGGCTTTCGTCAAATCCCCTCGATTGCTGAGGTATCCACCAGGACTGCCTGCTAGTATGGTACTGGAACCGACAGGCCTTGCGGGTGAGCGTGAAGGCAAATACCCTAAGAACATAGCGATGCAAATCGAACCGTCCGATATCCTCTTCCTGGTGATCGTTCTCTGGTTGGCTGTCATGATCATGGACGGCGGGCCTGGAGGAGGCAAGCGCGCTCCCGTTCCCGCGTACTGATGCCCACTGCGATCGTGGCTGGCGGGGGCTTAGCTGGTTTGGCGGCAGCCGCTGCCCTGGGTTCGGCCGGTTATGAAATAGAGGTCTTCGAAAGCCGCGCTTTTTTAGGCGGTCGCGCGACCTCATATCCGCTGCCAGCCTCCGAAAGCGGAGAAGTCATCGACAACTGCCAACACATCCTGCTGCGCTGCTGCGTCAACCTGCTCGATTTCTACCGGCGGCTGGGTGTGGAAGATGCGGTTACGTTCCACCGCGAGTTCTTCTTTCTTGAACCAGGCGGACGCCAGTCTGTACTGAAGGCGGGTTCCCTGCCCGCACCCTTGCACTTCACGGGCAGCTTTCTGGGCTTTCATGCGCTGTCGGTGGCCGACAAGATCGCCATTGGACGTGGACTGTTGGCTGTGCGCAAGGAATACCGGAAACGGGCGGATCTGGACCAGATCACGATGGCCGTCTGGCTGCGCGAAAAAAAGCAGACGCAGCGCGCCATCGATCGGTTCTGGGGGCCGGTGCTGGTGAGCGCCATCAACGAGGATCTCGACCGCATGGCGGCGATTCATGGATTGCAAGTCTTCTGGCTCGGTTTTTTGGCGAAAGCCAACTCGTACGAGATGGGCATTCCAAGCGTTCCGTTGGGCGAGTTGTATTCAGCCGATAAATGGAAGGCGATGGGCAAGGTGCATTTGCGCATGCGTTGTTCGGTGGAAGAGTTCGTGACGGGAAACGGCGCCATTGCGGCCCTGCAGACCAATCAAGGCCCGCTTTCCGCCGATGTTTACGTCTGCGCGCTTCCGTTTGAGCGCATCCGCGGGTTGGATCTGGACGTCGGTCGACTCACGCATTCTCCCATCACGGGAATCCATCTTTGGTTTGACCGCGTGATCACCGAACTGCCGCACGCCGTTCTGCTGGATCGGACGATGCAGTGGATGTTCAACAAGTCCGGGGGCCGGTATATCCAGTTAGTGGTGAGCGCCTCGCGCAGCTTGACGGAAAAGCCGCGCGGGGAAGTGATCGACTTGGCGATACGGGAACTGGCTGAGTTCTTTCCCGCGGTACGGGAAGCCAACCTGGAAAAGGCGCACGTGGTGAAGGAAGTCCGGGCCACCTTTTCGGCGGCTCCCGGGCTGGAAGCGGTACGTCCGGGGAGCGAAACTCCGCTCAGCAATTTGTTTATGGCGGGCGATTGGACGCGCTCCGGCTGGCCGGCAACCATGGAGGGCGCGGTCCGCAGCGGCTATCTGGCGGCCGAAGCGGTGACGCGCCACTTTGGCAAGCCAGAGAGATTTTTGTTGCCGGATATCGCTTAGCGTGGCTGAAAAGCGTCCAAGCGCCCGTTCGTCCGCTGTACTATTTCAGCCGGTGTTCGGCGGTTTCGTCGCGGTGCTTCTTCAGATACTGCATGAACGGCGTGCCGCCCGTTCCCACGGCGTGCGGATTCTTCTCATCCGTCTGCGCTTGCCGGAAGATGTAGGCAGCAGCGTATTCCAGATGGAGCGCTCGAAACTGATGCAGGCGTTCCACGCACGCGTCATAGACCGCGGTGAGCGAAGCATGGGCCGACCGTTCCACAAATCCGCGTACCGGTCCGCGGGCTTCCAGGGACTCGATAAAAGCTCGGTGGGCGGGCGGCATGTAAGTCCGCATCTCCAGCAGATACGTTCGCAGAATGTCTTCCTGATGACTGACGCCCAGCATGGCGTCGAGCGCCGGAACGATGGCGCTCTGCGCGCCGGTCTCTCCGCGAAACTGCTGTGGCCGGTCGCCGTAGACGCCTTCATAAATGAGGCCGGCGGGCAGGTCGGGATGATTCTTCCAGCCGTGAATGTAGGGCCGAACCCGGTGGTAGTAGACATAGGGATCGCACCATTCCGGCATGCGGAGCAGCGAAGCATGCATGCGGCCCATGGACGCTTCCACTTGCGTCAGGAGAGTTTCCAAGCGGGCCGCGTCGGCGTTTTCGGCGGCGTCGATGCAAGCGTGCAGCACGGCCAGAGCGGGCGCGGCGCGCTTCTCGATCTCGACGTGGATGAGGATGAACCACTCCTCGTCGATGCCGCCAAGAAAATTCTGGATCAGCGCGATGTTGCCGCATTCGATCTCGCGCGCCGCATCCAGCCGATAGAAGTTGTGCAGCGCATAGCTACTGTAGCTGAGCACGGGAGGACGGCCCAGGCTCTGCGCTACGGCGTGCCAGGGTACCGCCAGGCCGCGCGGCAAGACTTCGGCAGGCTTGAGGCCGCCCCACACGTAAGCGTGGCCGAGGTAGCTCAACAGCACCATGGCCCGCTCCCGTTCGCGATCGGTGCCGATCGCTTGTATGGGGAATGGAGGCAGGGTCTCCAGGGTGTGGCGCAGATGGTCGGAAGCGAATAGTTTGGGGAGGCTCAGCGCAGTGCTTTCCCATATCTTGAAAGGTTGGGGAAGACGCCGCAGTGGGTCTGTTTCAGGGAGAAAGCCGCGTTCGACGCTAAGCTCGGAAGCGACAAGAGAAGTGAACATTCATAATGTTCCTAGTCCCGCATGGCGGTCCGGAGTTCCGTGCGAACCCCGAACATCTTGGGTGCTTCCAGAATAGCATTGGCAGAGGAAGTGAAAAGCCGGTTCCGCCCCACTCGAAGCGGAGCCGGCCCTGTTGCAGGAAGATTACTCGGCGATAATACTGCTACTGGCCCGTTGTGGTAGCGCCGAGTCCGCCGGCCGCGCAGCCCTTGCAGATACCGAAGCCGCTGCCATTGGATTGAATGAAACCGCAAGTACCGGTGATGTGGAGGTATTCCGCAGCCGAGAGGGTAGAAGGTGTGAACGCCGTCTCGGTTCCATAATAGGTGACTGCGATAGTGCTGGTGTTCTGGTGAAGGGTTGTGCCCCAGGCAAGCAGACCGTTCGCGAAAGTCCCTAGAACACCTGCGTTGCAAGTCGCCGCCGTAGTCGAAACGATTTTGATGACTACGGACGTGGGGATAGCAGGAGTCAGCGGATTGCTGATTAACGACTTTAGAACGGACAGAGACTGCAGAGCGTTGGGCGTGATCAGGCAAGCGCAGCAGGAGATCAACTCCTCCGCGGGGTCAAACGTGTACAGATTGGCGCAGATGTTGCCTGGGGCAGCGCCGGAATTGCTGATGTTGACGACGGAATCGCCGATGTTCAGGTTGGTGGCATAACGAACCTGAAAAGGGGCGTCAGCCGATACGGGCTGTCCGAAAGCACATGTTGCCAGGGCAAGGGTCGCGAGAGCAAGTGTGAAACGCATTATATTTGGAAACCTCCGTCTGAAACAGTAGCACCCATCATTGGTTCCCTCAATCGTCCGGTTGGGTTAGCCAGAAGGATTAGTACATTCTGCTGATGTACATATAAGTACTCTGTTTTGTTTATTTTAAGGAGGAGGCGGAGTACGCGATTTCAGTTTGAGGTACTATTCTTTCTTGTGGTATCGCCCGAAAGCGGTACCAGGACCAAGCTGGCGCATCCAAAATGGCCGACACTTGCTCCGGACTAAATTTAACAAACGCGTCTGATGAACGACGGTCTATTCGACCGCAGTGGAAGCCCCGAGCCCGCCTGCCGCACAGCCTTTGCAGATGCCATAGCCGCTGCCATTGGACTGAATGAAGCCGCAGGTATCGGTGATGTGGTTGTATTCCTGGGCAGAAAGGGTGGCCGGAGTGAAACCCGTTTCGGTTCCATAATATGTGGCAGGGCTGGTGGTAGTGTTGGCATGAATGGTTGTGCCCCAGGCAACTAAACCGTTCACCAGCGTCCCGGCAATACTGGCATTACAAGTCGAAGCCGGAGTGTTGGCCACGATTTTGATGACGACGGAGGTCGGGACAGCGGGAGTCAGCGGATTACTGATCAACGACTTCACAACCGACAGGGATTGGAGGGCGTTGGGCGTAATCGAGCAACTGCAGCAGGAGACCAGTTCCTCGGCCGGATCGAACGTGTACACATTGGCGCAGATGTTGTTGCCGCTCGCGCCGGAATTGGTGAGATTGACCACGGAATCACCGATGTTGAGATTGGCGGCGTACCGAATCTGAAAGGGGCCGTCGGCCGTGATGGGATTCTGTGCGAAACTAACCGACGTTACGGCAAGGGTCGCAAGAGCGAGCGTAAAACGCATTTGTGTTGAGCCTCCGATTCAAACGGTAGCATTCAACATTGTTTCGCCCAATCGCCCGTTCCGCCTAGCCAAAAAGTTGGGGTAATACGGAAGAATACTTAGCCCCGGGTTAGAGCACAAGGCAGGCTTGGTCAAAGTCGAGCCGCGGGTTCCGGGGAAACAGTTTGGCGGGGTCGCCGTAGCCCAGATTGCACAAGAAATTCACCTGCCACTTGCCGTCCGGAAAGAACTCCGCATTGAGTTTGGCCGCATCGAAGCCGGACATCGGTCCGCAGTCCAGACCCAGTGCGCGCGCCGCCAGGATAAAGTACGCGCCCTGGAGCGAACCATTGCGGAAGGCGGTCTCCTGAATCAGAGCTGGATTGCCGGCAAAATACGCCCGCATGTCGGCATGCGGGAACAACCGGGGAAGCTGCTGGTGGAACTCGGTGTCAAAGGCGATGATGACATTGACCGGAGCGGTTTTGGTCTTCTCGACATTGCCGGGCGAAAGGGCCGGCACGAGACGCGCTTTGGCTTCCGGGGTTGTCAGGAACACGAACCGAGCCGGCTGGCTGTTGGCGCTGGTTGGGCCCATGCGGGCCAGCTCATAGACTTCTTTCAAGAGACTCACCGGCACTGTGTCCGGCCGCCAAGCGGAATGAGTCCTGGCTTGCCGGAATAATCGATCTAAAGCCTCGCCGGAAATCGCGTGTGTGCTCAATTTTTACTCCCGAACGTTGGATGATTTTCGATTCGCCGCAGATTCTTTTACGGCGTCAGGGAAACAGGGAAAAACCGGGGAACGTCTCGTCCGTCCCCGCTTTAGGCCGCTTTACGGCTTTACGGTCACCCGGACCTGCGCAGTGGTCCAGCAACACTGGAACCCACCACCACCGTTGCCGGAGAGGTCGTTGGCCACTACTTCCAGAATGTAGTCGCCCGGATCGCTAAAGGTCGCGGTGGTAGACGATTTGCCCGTGTAGTTGGAGGAAGGCGGAGCTTTGAACTCAGCCTTCTCTACCTTGGGAGCCACGCTGGCAAAGGTCACCTTTCCAGGTCCACGAAACTTGACCCATTTGACTCGCACGGCGGGAAGCATTTTCGCGAATTGTTCGAGCGGCGGAGGGATCTTGGCATCATCGGCAACCCAGACCGTCAGTGGAACCGGGTCTCCTACCTTGCCGCTCAGTTGTCGGCTGATGTCTTTCGGAGGGCCCTGCAGGAAAGGACCCGTGTCTTCGAACGCCAGGAAGGGCGGGGTGTTTCCAGTGGCGTCAGCAAATGGCGAAACCACGTAGAGCGGGTTAATGTTCACGGGAACCGAGGTTGTCTTTCCGTTGGCTGTTAGCGTCCACGTGAGCTTCTTGTCGCCGAAAGTTTTGGGCACCTTAATGGTGAAGACGCCCCAGCCTCGGCCAGCCACAAAGTGCGTGGGTTGGCCATAATCGGGTCCGCCGGGATCGATCCGGTTATTCGGTCCGATCGGGATGTCCAACTCCTCCGACTGATTCCGGTTGTAATAGCCAATCAGAATATTGGCGCTGCCGTCGGGGTTGGGATACCAACCTTCAAACGCGGCGGTCACGCTTTGTCCGGAGGTGTGCGGCGGCTCCAGGCCGGTCGTCTGCGCGTGGACGATGCCAGCCAGCACCGTCAGAAAAACAGCTAACCGTTGTGCTCTCATCTAAAACAAACTGGCCTTGACGGGTTTGTGTTTGGCGGCCCATTCCTTGTAATCGTCGTCACTAATGTAGGTGACGTTCACCCAGGCGTGCGCCATCTCATCCACCGTGCGGTCGCCCCAACCCACCCACTGGTTGTGATCGGGGTTATTGGGATTGGCCGGCGTGTTGTCGTGCCAGGCCGTCACCTGAATCACCGTGCCCTTGGGCAACACCGGAGCCGCGTCCTCGGCGTAAATGTAGTTGTTCATCCAATTAAAGTTGAAATGGTCCACATAGCTGAGGATCTGCGTGGAGCCGTCGGGCAGAATGGCTTCCATCAGCATCGCTTTGCCACGAAGATGCATGTGCGCCTGAAAGTTCTCCAGCCGCGCGGGAGCGTTAAGCACCTTGAAACCCTGGGTCTCGGAGATGGTGTTGGGAGCGATGTCCAGGCCGCCCACCTGGTCGAAGGGGTCGCCCGATTTCGACTTGGACGGCGCGGCATTGAACATGGTCAGGTAGGTGCGATACTTGGGCGCCTGATCCTTGGGATAGAAGTAGATTGCCAGTTCCACGTTGTCCGTAATCTGCTCGTTCACTGCGTGATAGTGAATGTCCCACCAGATCTTGGCGCCCGGCACCAGCAGCTTACCGGTGTTGGGACGATAGACGTCGTACTGTTTCCCGATGGCCCATTCCATCAGGATTCCGCCGCCGGCGATGGTCTGGAAGGGATCTTGACCCGGATTGGACGAACTGGGTTCCTTTTGCAGAAGATAGGCAATCGCGTGGTGCGTGATGCGCCGGCCGCTTTTAGAAGCTGGCCGAATTTCGACGGCGCGCACCCAGCGAGGCTCCGTGATAGGAACCTGCGTGACCGGCCTCCACCACTGATCCTGGCTTACGGCGGGCATGGTGTAGGGGTCGGACTTGAGAATCAGGTCCGGCTGCCCATAGGTCTTGGTGAGTTGCCAGCCATCTTCATCGGCCCAACTGCGAGGCGACGGCATGTCCTTGGGATCGCCTTTCGACGCGCCGCCGTCCACCCACTGCACGATGGTGGCCACCTGATCGTCGCTGAGCGACCGATCATTCTGGAATTTCTGAATGCCCACGGTTTTGTCCAGGTGCCAGGGCGGCATCTGATGACGCAGCACGCGGTCCTTGATGGCCTTGGCCCAGGGCCGAGTCTCTTCATAGGTGACGAGCGACATGGGCGCCATCGAATCTTTCCGATGGCAGCCTTCGCACTTGTCCTGAAAAATAGGGGCGATATCTTTGGTGAAGGTGACGGGCCGGGCTTGAGCGGTGACACTACCCGGTTCGGCAGCCATGAGGCTGGCCGCAATTGCCAAGAGAGACAGCAAGGTCCGCTGGATCATATTTTTTCCTGTCTTTTGATGATACGGTATTTGGCGGGGGCTTGCAGACCTCCGCGGTTGGTGTCAAGAAGAATGTTCTTCGAGATCCTGGGCGCGATCACAGAGATCGAGACGTCCGCGAGGGGTTCGTCAATTCGCGAACTGCCTCGTCTGCGTAAGCTCTACGGAAAAGGGCGTTGGCGAAAGCGCAAAGGGCTTGCCAATGTGCGTCTACCGAATGGTAGGATACGGACAGCCGAGATTCACTGGTACGAAGCTTCGGGCATCGGCAAGAAGGAATTTAAGATCAAGCGTATCGTAGGTTGACTATGCCGGCCAAAACTAACGGATTTGCCGTCTGCATTCGAAACACCGGGTATGGCGCGTCGCTTGAGGTTAGAAAGCTGTATCCCTTCATTGACGATTCAGACGCGGAAGCTAACAATCTCATTCGAGTGGTGGATGAATCTGGGGACGACTATCTGTATCCGAGCCGGTTATTCCGCAAGCTTGCGCTGCCGAGCGACGTTCAGCGTGCGCTGCGCGTCGCGTCGTAACTTCAGTTTGCGGTCGAGTTTCCCGCCCTCTTGCCCTCTCACACAACTCTTAAATGAATAGCTCGACCCCAACGTGAAAGAACCCGGCGAGTTTCTTGGCTTGTTCCTTGCTGATAGCCCGCTTGCCCGATAGCAAATCCGATACCCTGCTCCTTGAGCCCAGCACGGGCCACAGAGCGCTCGGCTTCAATCCGCGTTGTTCTAAAAGAAACGCAACCATTTGCTTCGGCGGGCTTGGGGTAAGGGGATAGCGCTTCTCCTCGTAGTCGTGGACCAGGTCAACCAGCAATTCCAGGAGAGCGTCTTCCTCCGCGGTAAGGTTCCGCTCACCCTTTTCCATTAGATGCTCGATGATCTCGAGCATCCGGTTGTTCTCTTCATCCGACTTGATGACGGCTGGAAGCGCCTTGGCGAGTAATCTGCCGTACCGTTTCGTGTCCAAATCAACCGTGGTCATCGTCATTTCCATGTCCCCTTGTCATACTCGCGATGGGTTAACACGCTCTTGATATAAACCGCCCTTCGCCGGTAGTGTACAAAAGCGATCACGCGATACTTATTGCCACCAACGTCGAACACCGTTAGATCCCCAACGAAGTCAGCCGTGTTGAAGGTCTGGCGTACGTCGCTGGGATTCCTCCAGTCCGCGGTTTCAGTCGCGTTCGCCCAGTGGCTCAGCGGTTCCCATGAATCGGGATAACGGGCCGCGAAATTCCGGATCGCCCGGCGGCTGATCACCCGCACTGTTCTAGGTTCCCATAATGGGAACTCCGTGTCAAGCAGATTGGACACGTGCCGCTCGCCTCCGCGCTATTCTATCCACTTGGCCTTCGAAAACGATCTCTTACTCAAAGTTACCCGCAAACACAAAGACGGCGTGACGATAGAACTGCCGCTGCGGGAAGAATTGCTAAACACGCAAGGAGTGCTGCATGGCGGCGTGGCTGCGGCGATCGCCGATGAAGCGGCGTGGCATGCCATGATCAGTCATTACGGCGATCGCCTCGCGACCACCACCGAATTGAAGGTCAACTACCTGCGTCCCATAACGGGGAAAAAGGTAACGGCTCGAGCGTTCATGCTCAAGGCAGGCGCAACGTTGTGCGTTACGCGCATCGATCTTTTCGGCTCGGACAAAAAACTTGGGGCCGTCGCGGTGGTGACCTATATGTTGTTGGACGCGCCCAAGGCGAAACCTACTCGACCGTAACCACTACCGGTTGCTCGATCAGGGAAGCCTTGTTGGCGGTTAAGATGAGCAAGCGATAACGCCCGGCTTTGGCCGCAGCGGGGATCTTGAATTTGATTTCGGTGTCGCTCTGTTCGTCGATTTTCACCTTGGTATCGTTGGCGCCGTCGGTCAGGTACAACTCCGCGATTCCGGCTTTGCCCAGATTTTCCCCTTTTGCGGCGATTACGTCTCCGGCTTTCCCGCTATCCGGTTCCACACTGGCGATCCTCGGGAAAACTTCCCAGGCGACTAGTGACGCAGCCAACGCTGCCAGCAGGAGGAGTGATGCAACACCAGTTTTCATGCGACCTCTGGCAGGATTATACATCTTGTTGGTGGTCACTGGTGTGGGTGCTATGCGCTACAGACTGGATTTCGCCGGTTCGCTAGCGGCCCTGGCTGCTGGCGTCTGAGTTCCCGTTCCGGCTGGACCAGGGCTCCAGGACGCCGGTGATTTCTTCGAAGATGTAGTTGGGGGAGCGGTCGCCGCGGATTTGGAAGTAGTTCTGATAGTCGTAATGCGCCAGCACCGGGCGGGTCACTTTTTCGTAGGTCTCCAGACGCTCTCGCACGGTTTGCTCAGTATCGTCTTTGCGGGTGATCAGGGGCATTTGATCGTCGTCACAAACGCCGGCGTTTTTCGGCGGCTGGTGGAGGAGATTGTAGATACGCTTGCAGGACGGGCACTGGCGGCGGGATGTCATGCGACCGACCAGCGCGTCGTTGGGCACGTCCAGATGCAGCAGGAGCGGCGGCGGCAGCTTGTGTTTGGCCAGGACACCATCGAGAAACTCCGCCTGCTCCACCGTGCGCGGATACCCGTCGAGCAGGAAACCTACGCGGCAGTCGGGTTCTTGCAAGCGGCGTTCCAGCATAGTGTTTACCAGATCGTCACCGACCAGCCCGCCGGCGGTCATAATCATTTTTGCCTGCTTGCCCAGTTCGGTCCCGGCGGCAACCTCGGCGCGCAACAGATCGCCGGTCGAGATCGCCGGTATGTGCAGCCAGTCCGTAATCAACCGCGACTGCGTCCCTTTGCCGCAACCAGGCGGACCAAAAAGAAGAAGGACCACAGTTCCCCCCGTAATCACTATCCCAGGTCGTCAAGATATCATGAAAACCACATGAGGACGCTCACCTTATTCTGCCTGATCGTTGCCCCCTGCCGCCTGACTCCAGCCGAGACGCTGGAATTGAAGGCGACACCCAAAACGGTGGTTTGGGGTCACTACGCCGCTGCCACACCGCCCGTGCTCCAGGTGCGCTCGGGCGACATCGTCAAGATTGAGACGGTATCCACCGGCAGCCCCGCGCGTTTTGAAGCCTCAGGCGTTCCGGCAGCCCAAATTCCGAAAAACCTCCGGGAGATTTTCGAGCAAGTGAAGGACCGCGGGCCGGGCGGACACATTCTCACCGGTCCGGTCTATGTGGAAGGCGCCGAACCGGGCGACACGCTGGAGGTCCGCATCGTCGCTATCGAGATGACCATGCCATTTGCTTACAATGGCTTCCGGCCCGGTTCGGGGTTTCTGCCGGATGATTTTCCGTACGCCCGCACCAGAATTATCCCGCTGGACCGTGCTCGCATGTTGGGGCATTTCGCGCCGGGAATCGATATTCCGCTGCACCCATTTTTCGGAAGCATGGGTGTAGCGCCCCCGGAGGCCAACGGCCGGCTGAACAGCGGGCCGCCCTGGATGCATGCGGGAAACCTGGACAATAAGGACCTGGTGGCCGGAACAACGCTGTTTATTCCGGTACACGCCAAGGGCGCGCTGTTTGAGGTGGGAGACGGACATGCGGGCCAGGGCGACGGCGAGGTGGATATCACCGCCATGGAGACCGCGCTGACGGGGACGTTCCAGTTTATCGTGCGCAAGGATTTGCATCTGCGGTGGCCGCGCGCGGAGACGCCCACGCATTACATCGTCATGGGCATTCATGAAGATCTCACCGAGGCGGCCAAACTGGCGGTGCGCGAGGCGATTGATTTTCTGGTGACGGAGAAGCACCTGTCGCGGGACGACGCTTATATGCTGTCGAGCGTGGCGGTGGACTTCGCTATCACGGAATTGGTGGATGGGAATAAGGGCGTGCATGGGAAGATACCGAAGGGGATTTTCCGGTAGGTGGGTGGGTGCTTGTGCGGAGTCCGCCCGGGGATACTCCTACTGAAGTTTAAAGCGAAGGATGGCGGACATTGGCCCGGAGTGTCCCCGTTGGTTGGGCGAAGGATTGCGGAACAGTGGCCTGAAGCTCCCGATCGCTAGGGCGAAGGATTGCAGCCGCTGGCAGGAATCCTGGTCGCTCGAAAGAGATTATCCTGGGACTGATGCGGGCCTGCTTAGTCTTGGGACTGGCTTCTGCTCTGTTCGCTCAGGCGCCCGTGGATCCTACGGCCGTCTTGGCAGAAGCGCGGGACAAGGCTATCAATCGCACGGCGCGACTGCCGAATTATACCTGCGATCAGACCGTCAATCGCCAATATTTTAAGCGGAAACACCCGCCCGATCCCTTGCGTATGCCTAGCTGCGACCAACTAAACGGGGAGAAGCATCGAGGCGCTGAGAAGATGGAATTGGAGGCGACCGACCGCCTTCGCCTGGATGTCAAGGTATCCAACGGGGTGGAAATCGGGTCTTGGGCGGGAGCCCCGCAGTTTGACCAGCGCAGCATCATGGACCTCGTCAGCGGACCTTTTGGAACCGGTCCGTTCTTAGGTTTTTCAGACATCTTCTCCAACGGCAGCGTAAGTTTCCAGTACCTTGGGGGCGCCAACGGCCACCATGAGTATGCGTTTCAGGTTCCCGAGAACTCCAGCCACTACTTCACCCGAGCCGGAAACGAGTGGGTTGCTACGGGCTACGACGGTACGTTCTGGGTCGATTCCACGTCTTTCGAACTGACGCGCTTGAGTGTTCGAAGTGGTCAGTTGTCGGAGGAAATCATCAGGCTGCGAAGCGACTTCCACGATCGACTACCGTCGCATCAAGATCGGGAGCGGCGAGTTTCTCCTTCCCCGCAGTAGCGTGCTGCACTTCCTGATGAAAGACAGCCGGGAAACTGAGAATGTGACGACTTACTCGGGATGCCGCGAATATCACAGCGAATCGACGATTCGCTTCGAGGGTGAGCCGGCGCCGCAGCCCGATTTGCCGAAAGCGGTCTGGCCCTCGCTGGTTCTGCCTGCGGTGTTCATCCCCGCAGGCCCGTCGCTCACGCTCTCCTTGGTGACACCGATCGACACGAATATTGCCGCTGCCGGCGATGTTGTGTTGGAAAAGGTGGTTCAGCCGGTAGTCGATCCGGATTCCGGACAAGTTCTGATTCCCGCCGGAGCCACAGTCCGCGCGCGCATCGTCAAAATGGAATACTGGACCGGGTCGCCAGCGCATTTCGCTATCGCTGTTCTTCTGGAAAGCGTGGATATCAGCGGTGTCGCATCACCGTTGTATGCCAGGCAATACCTCCGTCGAATTGACCCTAGAAGCTCGGCGATGCGTTCAAGGGGCGTGCCGATCTTTCTTCCACCACTCAACCAGCGAAACAATGTGGGCACGTTTACTTTTCTGAGCCCAACCAAAGGCCGATATGTGGTACCGGTTGGCTATGAGTCCGGCTGGGTTACGGATGTAGCGTCGGCTTCGCGTTGAGATGGAAGCCGCCAGGGGGACACTCCTACTGAGGTTTAAAGCGAAGGATTGCGGTGGTGGTCCGGAGTGTCCCCGGTGGATTTTCCGGTAGGCCTGTAGGCTTGTACGGATTGCGCAGGGAGAAGGATTGGCGCCGTTCTTCGTTTTGCTTTAGTAGACTTCGAAGCAGAAAACCTTGTTAGAGTCGCTGGGGGAGAGGCAGTACTCGCCTTCTTCCAGAGCTTCGCCGGCCTCAATGCGGTAGAGCTTTCCGTCCAGCGGGAAGACAGTTAAGTGAAGCGGCGAGACGCCGCCCTTTTTGCGCTTGGCGGTGAGGGAAACCTCGCGTTGGGCATTGCGTGACTCTACTTTGTACAACTCCATGCGTTCTGGCGTGGACGTTTGGGCGTCCAGAATGAAGATGGGCTCGGCCAGCGGAGTCCGCGCAGCGGATTGCTCGCCGGGGATGGTGTACACGGTATCTTTACCCTTCTTTTCTTCTTTGGCCTCGGTGGCTTCTGTCGGCACCAGGTTGCCGGCATGCAGAAGGTAGGGCAGGTCGGGCTTGGGGGGTTTGGGGCCGGTATATTTTTCGGCGGCGAAACCCGCAACCGAGAAAACAGCAGCCAGCAGGGCGAACCTGACCATTCACCTCATTCTAGCTCCGTAACCGTGCCACAATAACGTCTGCATGCCTCAATTGCTGGAAGGCAAGACCGCGCTGGTTACGGGGGTCGCCAATAAGTGGAGTATCGCCTACGCGATCGCTCAGGCATTCGTGCGCGAGGGCGCGCAAGTCATTCTCACGTACCAAAGCGACCGTCAGAAGGTAACGGTGGAGGAACTTGCCCATAGCTTGAAGATCGAGCGGGTGCTGCCCTGCGATGTGACTCAGGATGCCGAACTGGAGCAACTGAGGCAGAATCTGAAGGGTGTGGTGCTGCATTCGGTGGTGCATGCCATCGCTTTCGCTAACCGCGAAGATCTGACCCAACCTTTTGCGGAAACGTCGCGGGCGGGGTTTGCGCTGGCGCTGGATGTCAGCGCGTATTCATTCGTGGCCTTGGCTCGCGCCACACGGGCCGCTTGCAATCCGGCCGATCGGGGCGGAGCGAGTCTAATGACGCTGACCTACCTCGGCGCAATGCGCGTGGTGGAGAATTATAATGTAATGGGTGTCGCAAAAGCTGCCTTGGAAAGCAGCGTGCGGTACCTGGCGGCCGATCTGGGGCCGGCGAACATTCGGGTGAACGCCATCTCGGCTGGGCCGATCAAAACGGTCTCGGCGCGAGGCATTCGCGATTTTTCGAAATTGGAACGCGCGGTTAAGCTCAGCCCGTTGCGCCGGAACACCGATCCGGCGGAGGTGGCGGACACTGCCGTTTTTCTGGCGAGCGATCTGGGACGTGGCGTCACCGGGAACGTCTTATACGTGGATGCTGGGTTCCAAATTATTGGACTGGCGCTGCCGGACTGAAAATGGACTAGAAAATTTTTTACAATCTGTAGTGCTTCCGATTCAAAAACAACTATGATCACGGTTCAAGGTCTCACTAAGCGATACGCGCGTACCATCGCGGTGGATCACATTTCCTTTGCAGTTGAGAAAGGGCAGATTGTCGGTTTTCTGGGGCCGAACGGCGCCGGCAAGACCACGACGATGCGCATTCTGACGTGTTTTCTGCCGCCGAGCGAGGGGACGGCCACGGTGGCCGGCTTTGACGTGCTGGAGCAGCCGATGGAAGTGAAAAGGCGCATCGGCTATCTGCCGGAAACACCGCCGCTCTATCCGGAGATGGAAGTCTGGGAATACCTGGAGTTTGTAGGACGCCTGAAGGGCATGTCTGGCGCGGCACTCCATTCCCGGGTGAATGAAGTATCCGAGCGTTGCGCGATCGCCGACGTCCAGAAGAAACTGATCGGTAAACTGTCCAAGGGCTATCGTCAGCGTGTCGGCCTGGCACAGGCGATTATTCACAATCCGGAAGTGCTGATTTTGGACGAGCCGACCGCGGGGCTGGATCCGCTCCAGATCAACGAAACGCGGGACTTGATCAAGAGCCTGGCGGGCGATCACACCATCATTTTGAGCACGCACATTCTGCCGGAAGTGGAACAGACCTGCCAGCAGGTGGTGATCATCAACAAGGGCAAACTGGTTGCCACGGATACGGTGGAAAATCTACAGCATCGCGCCAGCGGAGCCGAGTCCGTGGTGGTGGAAGTGGAAGGGCGCGACGGGACCCCTGGAGCACAGCCAAGTGCGCAAACGGTACAACAACGGCTGGAGAAGGTGGGCGGCGTGAGCCGCGTCCTGTTTAAGGAGAATCGAGGCCAGCGTTCGGTTTTTGAGGTGCAAGGGCTGAAGGACCGCGCGATTCGCGGCGACCTGGCCCGCGCCGTGGTGGAGAGCGGTTGGAATCTGAATGAAATGCGGTCTGGCGCGATGACGCTGGAAGAAGTCTTCCTGCAATTGACCGGCGCCGATAAGGCGGCCGTGGTTGAGTCTGAGCCGGCCGCGCAGGGAGTGGAACAGCAATGAGAAATACTTGGATCATTTGTCAAAAAGAGCTGCGCAGTTACTTTGTGTCGCCCGTGGCGTACTTACTGCTCACGATGTTCTCGCTGATTTTCGGGTACTTCTTCTGGGTATTGGTGACTTACTTTGACCGGACCGGCATGGAAGCCCAGATGCGGGGCCAAAGCATGCCGATGAACTTGAACGAACAGATCATCCGGCCGCTGTTGGGCAACATGGGGGTGATCTCGCTCTTTTTTATTCCGATGATCACCATGCGCTTGTTTGCAGAAGAGAAGCGGACGGGCACCATCGAGCTGCTGGCGACTTCTCCGATACGCGACATCGAGATTGTTCTGGGCAAGTGGTTGGCGTCGGTAATGCTCTACGCCGCGATGTTGTTATTCACCGGTCTGAATTTGATATTCCTGTTCCGGTATGGCAATCCGGATTGGAAACCCTTGGCGGTGGGCTATCTGGGATGGATACTGCAAGCGGCCGGAATGCTGGCTGTAGGCACGTTTATTTCCACCCTGACCAAAAACCAAATCATCGCCGGCGCAGGCACTTTTGCGGCCTGCCTGATGTTGTGGATTTTCAGTTGGGCCGGCGGACTGGACGCGGGAACTTGGGCCAAGGTTCTGAGCTACATTTCAGTAACTGAGCACTCGGAGTCGTTTGCCAAGGGCGTGATCGACAGCAGGGATTTGATTTACTACGTATCGTTGATTTTCCTGGGGCTTTTTCTGACTGCGCGTTCCCTGGAATCTCTACGCTGGAGGTCATAAGATGAAAGCTCGACAGGCAAAACTAGCGGCGCTCTCCGGCACCTTCCTGATAGTGATCATAGCGGTGCTGGTGGCAGCGAATTTCTTGGCCAACCGCTACAACAAATCCTATGATTCGACCGCCAACAAACGCTTTAGCCTCTCTGACCAGACGGCTAAGATCGTCAAGGATTTGAAGCAAGACGTCAACATTACTTACTACGACAAACCCAGGAACTTCACCAGTGGAACACCGGTCAGAGATTTGCTGGATCGCTACGAGACCATGTCGCCGAAGATTCATGTGTCGTATGTGGATCCGGATCTAAAACCGCAGTTAGCGAAACTGGCGGGCGTGAAGAACTACGGAACGGCCGTTGTCGACATGGGTCAAAAGCATGAAGAAGCCAAGGGTCTGACGGAAGAAGGCATCACCGGAGCCATTATCCGCGACATGAAGGGCGGCACCCGCACCGTTTGTCTGGTAACCGGCAGCGGTGAGCATCAGTTGGATGAATCCGACAAGAGCGGCTACTCAAAGCTGAAGGATGCCCTGGCCAAAGACAACTTCCAGGCAAAATCGATTGAACTGCAGACAAAGGCTGGGGTTCCGTCCGATTGCACCATGGTATTGGTCGCCGGCCCGACGAAGGACTACGCGAACGCGGAGGCGGATGCGCTGAAGACGTATGTGGAGAACGGCGGGCGGGCGATGTTTCTATTAGATCCGCCTTTGAAGATTGGCCGGTCGGATATTGCCGACAATGAACCGATGACGAGTGTGCTTACAAGTTGGGGCGTTACGCCGGACAAAGATCTGATTCTGGACTTGAATCCCATGGGCCAAATCAATGGCTTGGGTCCGCAAATCCCGCTGGTAATGAAGTATGAATCGCACCCGATTGTGAGTGAGTTGAAGCGTCTGTATACCGCTTTTCCCTTGGCGCGGTCGCTGGAAATCAAGAACACCGAAAAGACTACCGTGCAGAAGCTGTTTGGTTCGTCCAACGACAGCTTTGCAACAACCAACCTGGCTTCGCCAGAGGTGAAGGAAGATCCGGCGCATGATAAGAAAGGGCCGCTCACCATTGGCGCGGCGGGCACTTACAACACTGGCAAGGAGAATTCGCAAGGCCGCTTTGTCGTGATTGGGAATTCGGGTTTTGCGGCTAACTCATTTCTGGCTTTTAACGGCAATACCGACCTGATGCTAAATTCCGTTGACTGGCTGGCGTCGGATGAAGCGCTCATCTCGATCCGTCCTAAAGAAACCGAGGACCGCCGGCTGACGCTCAACAGGTCTCAATTTGCGTTACTGCGTTTCGTGAGTCAGTTTGGCCTGCCGCTGATCGTGATCATAGGTGGTGTTGCGGTTTGGTGGCGCAGGAGATAGCAGATGCGTTACGGAGGGTTAATCGCAGCGACTGTGGTTCTAGCGGCTCTGGGGGTTGGAATCTATTTTTCCAACAAGGATGAGGCCAAAAAAGCGGCTAAGCCACCCGAAGACACTACCGTCAAAATGGTCTCCCTGCTGGAGCCAGACATCCAGAAGATTGAGATTAAGAAGAAGGACGAGGACACGGTGGTGGAGCGCGGCAACGACAGAAAATGGCAGATCACGGCGCCCGCCGCTTACCGAGCCGACCAGGAAGCCGTCAACACTCTGGCTTCTTCGTCGGCGAACATCGCAGCCGATCGAGTGGTTGATGAGAAGGCAACAGACCTGGGTACCTACGGACTGAAAGATCCGAGCCTGGAATTGGATATCAGCACCAAGGACGGCAAAACCAAGAAACTGCTTCTGGGCGATGACACGCCCACCGGCAGCACTACTTACGCCATGTTAGCCGGCGATCCGCGGGTGTTCATCGTGTTTTCTTCGATCAAAATGGGACTTGCAAAAGGCGCGAAGGACCTGCGGGATAAGCGGCTGCTGACCTTTGACCAGGACAAAGTGAGCCGGCTGGAGTTACTGGCGAAGAAGCAGGATATCGAGTTTGGCCGGGACAAGGATCAGTGGCAAATTGTCAAACCGCGGCCGCTGCGAGCCGACGGGTTGCAGGTGGAAGAGCTGCTGCGCAAGCTAAAAGACGCCAAAATGGACCTGGCGCTCTCGGATGACGACGCGAAAAAGGCGGTATCGGCTTTCGCAACTGGCGCTCCGCTGGCCACGGTGAGAGTGACCGATCCGTCCGGAACACAAGAGCTCCAGATTCGAAAAAACAAGGACGATTACTACGCTAAATCGAGCGTGGTGGAGGGAGTCTATAAAGCACCGGCCGATCTGGGGACCGGTGTGGACAAGGGGTTGGACGATTTCCGCAACAAGAAGCTGTTTGATTTCGGATTCAACGATCCGAACAAAGTGGAAGTGCACGCCGAAGGGAAGAACACCTCGATTCAAAAATCGGGAGAAGACTGGATCTCCGGAGGCAAGAAGATGGACAGCGTCAGCGTGCAGAACCTGATCGACAAGCTGAGGGAGTTAGCGGCTGCCAAGTTTGTGGACAACGGATTTACGACGCCGGCGGTGGAAGTTACGGTCAGCTCGAACGAGGGCAAGCGAACGGAGAAGATCTTGTTCTCCAAAAGCGATAAGACGTACATTGGCAAGCGCGAGAACGAACCTGCGCTATACGAGGTGGATGCGAAGAACGTGGACGATCTAGTGCGAGCGGCCGGGGACGTCAAGGAAGCTGCGCCGGTCAAGAAAAAATGACCGGCCTGCTGACGGACCTTTATCAGCTCACCATGGCGGCCGGCTATTTCGAGGCCGGCAAGGCACAGGAAACGGCGGTATTCGAACTGTTTTTCCGGCGTCTGCCACGTTATCGCAACTTTGTGCTTTCCGCCGGATTGGCTCAGGCCGTGTCGTATCTGGAAGATCTGCATTTTGAGGCGGAGGAGCTGCAGTATCTGCGCACGCTGCCGCAGTTTCGCCGCGCGGCGCCGGAGTTCTTCGATTTTCTCGCCCAACTGCGTTTCACGGGCGACGTGTTCGCGATGCAGGAAGGCACGCCGATCTTCGCCAATGAGCCGTTTCTCACCATACGTGCGCCGTTGATTGAAGCGCAGTTGGTGGAGACCTATCTGCTGGCGACCCTGGGTTTCCAATCGCTGATCGCGACCAAGGCGGCGCGCATGGTGGAAGTGGCGCACGGCCGCGCGGTGGTGGATTTCGGCACCCGCCGGGCGCATTCGCCCGAGGCGGGCGTGCTGGCCGGACGGGCGGCGTATATCGGCGGTTGCATCGGGACCAGCAACACGGAGACGGGCTTCCGCTATGGTGTGCCGGTGTTCGGGACCGCGGCGCACTCCTGGGTACAGTCGTTTCCCGATGAGCGGGACGCATTTGCCCGCTTGCAACAGTTGCTGGGCGATGCGACGGTTTACCTGATCGACACGTACGACACGCGCGAGGGGGCGCGCCATGCCGCGTCGCTGGGCCGTCCTTTATGGGGCGTGCGGCTGGATAGCGGCAACCTGGTGGAACTGGCGCGCGCGGTCCGCAAAATTTTAGACGAGGCCGGACTGAAAGATGCAAAGATCATGGCCACCAGCGACCTCAACGAATATAAGATTCTGGAGTTCGCAGCCGCTCAGGTGCCGATTGATGTGTTCGGCGTCGGAACCGATCTGGCTACTTCCACTGATTCGCCCAATATCGGAGTCGTCTACAAGCTGGTGGAACTGGAAGGCCGCTTCACGGCTAAGTTCAGCGAAGATAAACAGACGATGCCGGGCTCCAAACAAGTCTTTCGCTTTGCCGATCACGACGTGATCGCTTGTGACTGGGAGTGTCTGGGGTGCGGTGCTAACGAACCTCAGGCCCGTGCTCTTTTACGTCCGGTAATGTTGAACGGCGAACGGGTGGCTTCGATACCGGATGCCGCCGCGTCGCGCAAATACGCCGCGGAAAGCCTGGCGCGGTTGCCTGCCGCCACGCGCAGCCTGTTCGACAATGAGCAGCAATATCGCGTGGAATACAGCCGGCCCCTGCTTTCGCTGTACGATCAGGTACAGGATGAAAACCGTATTCTTCGACATCGACACTCAACTTGATTTCCTGGTTCCGGCCGGTGCACTCTATGTTCCCGGGGCCGAAAAGATCATCCCGCGAATCGCAGAACTCAATCGGCAGGCATCACTGCTAATATCTACCGTGGATGCGCACGCCGAGAACGACGCCGAGTTCAAGCTGTATCCACCGCACTGCGTGGCCGGCACACTGGGCCAGCACAAGCCGGCATCCACGCTAGTTGGCCAGTTCCTGTTGGAGAAGCAGGCGCTCGATTGCTTTACCAACCCCGCGCTGGATGTCAAACTGCGAGAGTGGAACGCGGACCGCTACGTGGTGTACGGCGTGGTGACGGAGATCTGCGTTCGCTTTGCCGCTTTCGGACTGCTGAAATACGGGAAGCCGGTGTCGATCGTGGCCAATGCGGTGAAGGCGCTGGATGAAGCCGCGGCAGAGAAGATGTTCGCGGAGTTTCGGAGGCTAGGGGGCGAAGTGATATGAGACACTGCTTCGGCATCGCGATTTTCGTGTTGTCGGTTATGGTGTCTGTGGGGCAGGTTGAGCCCAACCGATCGCGCGGACTGGTTCACGGCGCCAGCGCTACCAGCGATGTGCGGGCGCGAAAAGCGCTGCTTATTGGAAATCAGAGCTATCGCCGTTCTCCGTTGAAGAACTCCGCCAACGATGCGAGCGATCTGGGTAGTTCTTTACAAAAACTAGGATTCAAAACCACGATTCTTGCCAACGCAAGCAAATCGAAGATGGAAGATGCAGTCGAGACTTTCGCCTCTGGCCTATCAGCCGGAGACGCGGCGGTGTTCTTCTACGCGGGACACGGATTTCAACTGGATTCTGAAAACTATCTGGTGCCAGTGGAGTTCGCGGCAACCAACGAGACCCAAGCCAGAGAGGCGGCAGTACCCTTTCAAATGGTCAAGACGAGGCTGGAACAAACGCCGGCGACGTTGGTAACCATCATATTGGACTCCTGCCGCAACAACCCATTCGATTCCGCCAAGATCTCTGCTCACGGATTGGCGCTGTCGGAGGCGGGCCTGGGTTCTTTCATCGCATTTTCCGCTAGTCCGGGTAAGACCGCCAGCGACGGCAGCGAACGGAACGGTTTGTTCACTCAGTACCTGCTAAAAGAGTTGAACGAGCCGGTACTGTTGTCGGAGTTATTCCGGCGCGTGCGACGAGAGGTTTATGAGGCGTCAGGGCAGCGGCAACTCCCCTATCTTCACGATCAACTGATTGCCGACTTTTCGCTGAACCCGGCAGGAGAGCCGGGCGTAAGTCCCACTGGACAGAGTCCCGAGGCCGTTCGTCCGGCGGTCACTAGAGAACCAGCGAGTGAGCAGGCAGAGGAAGGAAAGAGGCTGTATCAAACGGGCCGCTGTGAGGACGCGGCCAGGGTATTCGACAAGTTAGCTCGGCAGGAACCCACCAATGTATTCGTTCAGAATGCACTGGGACTGGCGTTGTCTTGTCTGAAACTGCACGCAGCCGCGGCTGAACACTTCTCCCTGGCAGTTCAGCTCAAGCCGGACTACGCGGCGCCGTACCTCAACCGGGGCCAAGTCTTCCTGGCCTCGGCTCAGTACGAACTTGCGATTCAGGACTTCACCTGGGCTATTGAACAGGAGCCGGAAAACGCAGCGTTTTATGCCAGGCGCGGCAAGGCACTGTTCGGATTGCGCCGCTACGAAGACGCAGAGAGAGACTTTGCCAATGCCATCGCGTTAGATCCAGCAGACCCGAGTGGCTATCATGGCCGCGGGCAAGTATCTCATCAACTGGGGCGTTATCGCGAGGCACTCGCGGATTACGATCAGGCGATTGCCCGCAAGCGGGACCTGGCGCCAGCATATATCGATCGTGCCCGCACCCGCGAGCGTCTTGGGGATGCCGCCGGGGCGGCCAGCGACCGCCAGGCGGCTAGCCGGATCTCGGGACGGAATTGACAGGTCACTTGTCGCCGATCGGTGCGTCAGCGCCTTGAGATGCCGTTTTGAAACGCGGCTGCTGTTTGCCCTGGCTATCGCGCTTCACGCTCTCCGAGACAAACGCGAATAGTTCCTTGCCGGTGACAACGCCGTCGCCATTGAGATCGGCGGCTCCGCTCAGGCCTTGCGTCAGCCAATGGCCGAACAAACTTGAGGCTGTGCTTCCACCAGCATCGCCCGCGACTTCCGCCGAGGAGGCCGAGACGAGGACGGACCAACCGGGCTTGTCGGAAAAAAGGTTCAGCACGTGATTGTTGACCAGGTTCCTGCCTGCGCGAAAATTCCAATCGTCATTCAGTTCGTGGCCTACGTCAAAAATCAGAAAGCAGTTATCGGTTCGCACGCTGCGATTCAACAGAATCTCCAGATCGGAGAAGGGGAGCGCGGTGGAATCGAGCGTCGCCAGTTGCGTTCCGCTGAGGGCGAGATAGAGCTTGTTCACACGATTCGGCCGCGGGTCGTGGAGACCCTGCGTGACGATGTAAATCACCAGCATGTCGTTGGACTGCGCCTTGGCGGTGAAATCGGAAAACGCCGTACGAACCTGCTCGACTGTGGCCTTGTCGTCAATCAGAAGACGGATATTGTCGCGCTTAAACCCTGCCTGCCGCTCGAGGACGCGGGAAAACTCCTGAGCGTCTGCCGCAGCCAAGGGGAGCGGCGGTGGCGACTGACTGGTGGCGCCGAAACGCGAAACGCCAACCAGCACAGCGTACTTTTGTCCGTTGAAGCGGACATGTGGTACTGCAGCCGGAGGTCCGTACACGGGAATAATGACCTTGCGGGAATTGCCTTTGGCGTCGGAAGCATCGAGAATTAACTCGTGCTGGCGCGCTGTCACGGTAGCGGCGTATTCAAACGTTGCCAGAGCGTCCAGTTTACCCGTTAGGGCGACCTGATCATTCACGCGTAAGGTTGCTCCGGGAGACAAGCGCCCGCGAATGACAACCCGTGCCTGCGGCTGATTGGCTTTCAGCACTGGTGGAGTCTTGGGCTCGATGATGACCAGGTCGGGCGGAATGGCCCGGGGGTCGTCCGGCGAAACGACGCTCGCATAGCCGAACAGAGCGTTGCGATCCACGTCGTTCACGCGAAGAATCCAGTTTTGGTAATAAATCCGGCCGCGCCGGTCTTCGGCGGTTATCTCGATGGCGTTTTCTCGCGGATCAAATAACTCGTCCGGACGCTTGCGGAGCGCCTCCGGCTCCATGACCAGCAGCGCTCCGTCCACGGTGGTGCGCTCTTCGATGACATTCCCGAGACCTTTGCCATTTACGAAAATGCGATACCGGCCGGGGTTGATGTTGCGCTTTTGTGCATCCTTCACCAGAATACTGAGCCGCCGGATAGGCCGGTCCGGCAGTTCGATCAGCGTGTTGGCGCCGGAAAAGGAGGTCTCGAAGAAATCGGGCAGCAAGAGTTGGAACACGCCTGGGCTCTCCTGACCGGAGAGCCCAAGCCAGAGCAGCACTAGGGCAAGCCTTCTCATTTCTTGGGGAGAA
>Ga0075017_100000351_pt1 | contig 24964 bp, 19 predicted proteins | sample AleBraG_ABR_2012_FD_71475 | JGI IMG/M metagenome (GOLD analysis project Ga0075017, IMG submission 71475) | Freshwater sediment microbial communities in response to fracking from Pennsylvania, USA - Alex Branch Run_MetaG_ABR_2012 | ecosystem: Environmental > Aquatic > Freshwater > Creek >... | reverse complement strand
CACGAAAAGAGCGCCCGCGCGGCAGGACCGTTTATTACGCTCAACTGTGCGGCGGTCCCCGCCGAACTGATCGAATCGGAGTTGTTCGGGCACGAAAAAGGATCGTTCACCGGGGCTTCCGCACGCCATATCGGGAAGTTCGAACAGGCGGATCAGGGCACAATCTTTCTCGACGAAATCGGAGACATGCCGCTAAGCATGCAGGCGAAACTGCTGCGCGTGCTCGAGGAAGGCGAAGTCGAGCGCATCGGCGGAGACAAGCCAGTGAGCGTGAACGTTCGCGTCGTGGTCGCAACTCATCGCGATTTGGAAGCACGCGTGCGCGAGGAAAAATTCCGGCAAGACCTGTTTCATCGCATCTACGTCTTCCCCCTGGTGCTGCCGCCCTTGCGTGAACGGCGCGACGACATTTCGCCGCTGGTCGAACACTTTTCAGCTCAGGTCTGCGCCCAGAACGGATGGAAGCCAATTCCATTCACGACGGAAGCTATGGAAGCGTTGCAATCGCACTCCTGGCCGGGCAATGTTCGCGAATTGCGCAACATGGTCGAGCGCCTGATGCTGCTTGCGACCGAGGGTCAGGTTGATCTGCAGGCGGTGCAGTTGGCCCTGCCGAAAAATGCCGGTAGCCCGCTACCCCCAGGCTTTGCCGCGTCCGGCCCGCTGGCGGATCGAGTGCAATCCTACGAGCGCGAAACGATCCTGGCTGAGTTGAAACGCTGCCACCAAAACATGAGCCTGGCCGCGAAGGCTCTTGGCTTGGAGCGCAGTCACCTGTATAAAAAGGCGGAACAACTGGGGATCGATCTGCGCGCCATGCGCCGTGATCAAGACGCGCAGAGTTGAACTCAGGCGATCGCGTGTAGCCCGGAGCTCTCTTGACGAAGCAAGTTTGCATTCTCTTCCTGCTGATTCCAATTTGCGTGCTCGCCAGCGAACCGCCTTCTCCTCCCGCCTACGGCGTCCGGATGGAGCAGACGTGGATTCCCATGAAGGACGGAGTGCGGCTCGCCGCCACTTTGTACATGCCCGACGGCGCGAAGGTGGGAGAGAAATTTCCGGCCTTGCTCGAATATCTACCCTATCGCAAAGATGACGGCACCGCCGCTGGGGACTATCCCAAGCACGCCTATTTCGCCCGGCGCGGCTACGTGAGCGTGCGCGTAGACATCCGCGGCTTCGGCGCAAGCGAGGGAGTTCCACCCGAGCGCGAATATTCTGAGCAGGAACAGCAAGACGGTGAACAAGTCATCGCCTGGCTGGCTCATCAGCCATGGTCCAACGGCAACGTCGGCATGTTCGGAATCTCCTGGGGCGGCTTCACCGCGCTACAAATGGCCATGCGGCACGCGCCCGGGCTGAAGGCGATTGTCGCCGTCTGCGCTACGGCTGAGTTATTCCACGACGACGTCCATTACGTCGATGGCATTGCCCACGTCGACGAATTCGAACTTAACATGGATATGGCCGAAGGTTGGGTTGGCGCTCCAGATTATTCGCTCGATGAAAAGACTCTGGGCCCACGTTTCGATTCGCCGCCATGGTCGCTCCTTTATTTGAAGCATCAGCACGACGGCCCGTTCTGGCGCGATCGCGTGCGCCCCCTCAGTGACATCACGACTCCGAGTTTTCTGATCGGCGGATTGCAGGACGGCTATCGCGATAGCATCCCCGACATGCTCATGCAATCGAAGGCGCCGATCAGGGCGATTGTCGGTCCCTGGAATCATTCCTGGCCGAACAATGCGGATTTTGGCCCACGGGTCGAGTGGCGTGATCAGGCAGTGCGCTGGTTTGACTACTGGCTCAAGGGCCGCGACACGGGCGTTCGCGATGATCCGCGGCTGGTTATCTATATGCAGCATTGGCATCCTCCAGATCCGAATCTGGAGAGCGTGCCCGGCGAATGGCGCCGCGAAGACGTCTGGCCGCCAAAGAGCGCGAAGAACTCCACCTTCTTTTTACGGTCGAACCACACGCTCACCGACTCTGCTGGCCCGGCCGATTGGCACCAACTCAAATATGTTCCAACGATCGGTGTCGAAGCCGGTTTCTGGTGGGGTGAACTGCTCACCGATCCTCGCCCGGTGGACGCCTTCAGCCTGGTCTACGATTCGCCCCCGCTTGATCATGAGCTCGCGATACTCGGGCGTCCCCATGCGCTGCTGCGCGCATCGGCAACGGCTCCGCTTGCGGATTGGATTGCGCGCCTCTCCGATGTGGCTCCCGACGGCACGGTCACGCAGATCACCGGCGCCGGCATCAACGGAGCCCAGCGTGATTCCATGACCGCTCCGCAGGACTTGGTCCCGGGCAAAGTTTATCCGCTCGACATCGAGATGCACCTGACTTCATGGGTCTTCCCCAAGGGCCATCGCATTCGCGTGGCGATTTCCAACGCACTGTGGCCCATGATGCTCCCCACGCCGTATGCGATGACGACTTCACTCGAGCTTGGCGGGACCGATGGCTCCCATCTGTCACTGCCCGTCGTGCCGGTGAAAGGCGCAGCCGCTCCGCCATTCACCGCGCCCGAGCCCATGGAAGAGCGCACCGATATCAAGAATGAAGGCTTCCCCTGGCCCGGCGAATGGACCGTGGAGCGCGACGAGGGGCGGCAGAAGACGATCGTGCATTGGAAGGGCAAAGACGGCTACGAATATCCGTGGGGCACGGAGACTGATCTGGAAAACCTGACGTACGAAGGCGACGACGCGCATCCCGAAACCTGCTCGGTGCGCGGCGAAGCCGAGACCACCTTCGCTCTAAAAGGACGAACCCTGGTCTGGCGCGGCCATCTTCTGGTGACGACCGATCAGAAAAACTTTTACTACAAATACACGCGCGAATTGCTGAAAGATGGGCAGATGTTGAAATCGAAAACGTGGCAGGAAACAATCCCGCGCGATCATCAATGATTTTGTAGAGACGTCGCTTGCAACGTCTTTGCCTGCGCGACGGCAATTGGTAGTAGAACGGGAGACAATAGCAAGCTATGTCGCTACCAGGGCGGGCGCGAGCGGTGCAGGCGTCCCTTTCAAATCGGCCGCCAGCAGCCGGTGGAATAGTTGCTCCCCGGCCTCGCGTCGCACCGAGAGCCGTCCCGCGCCGTAAGCCCGCGATTTCAGCCCGCGCTGTACATCTTCGCAGATGCCGAGATCCTCATCCTGGACCTTGTTCCCGACATTGACTGACTGTGTGTTGTACTCGTGCGCGGCCTCGCTTACATCGCTGAAATAGAAATCGAAAATCACCCGGCAATGATCGGCGTCGATCGGAATCACATAGTTCGTGTCCATGTATCCGGCATAGCAGTTGATCATCAGATTCGGATATTGCCAGAAATACCAGGCGCGGTCGCCCTTGCGCGTGGCCCCAGTGGCCGCATCTTCGTCGGACGCGACCATCGGGCTGGATTGCAGGCAATACCGGTCTTCGTTCTCGATGGTGTACGACTTGTAGTCGAGAACAGAACTCAGCGCCTTGTGCAGATAGGGCACGTGATATCCGCCGTCGAGATAGTTGTCGACGAAGACCTTCCAGTTGCAACTGATGTCGTAGCTCCGGCTGTCGAAATAATGCAGCTTGCTGATACCGAGAGGCGCCATGCGCGGGGCCAGCCCACCCAGGAATTCGCTGAGCGGCGCGGCTTGCGGGTCCAGATTCACGAAGACGAAGCATTCCCAGGTTTCCACGCGAACCGGGACCAACCCATTCTCCGCGCGTTCAAAGTGCAACACGCCTTCAAACTCGGGCATACCTTTTAACGATCCATCCAGCCCGTATTTCCATCCGTGATACGGACACTGCAAAATCGCGGCCTGCCCACACGGTTGTGTTACCACCGCAGCGGCGTGATGCCGGCATACGTTGTAAAACGCGCGCAGAGCGCTGTCGCTCCCGCGCACAACCACGATTGGCTCGCCGGCCAGGCGCGTGGAGACAAACTCGCCGGGTTTCTTTAGTTGGTCGGTGCGGGCCACCAGTTGCCAGGTGCGGCTGAAGACATTCAACCGCTCCAGTTCGGCGATGCGTGGATCCACATACCATGGCGCGGGAATCGTGGAAGCCTCGGCTAACGAGGCGCGGTCGTCATAGCTGGCGAGAATCTGCTCGATGGACAGTGGCATGTTCGTGATCCCGTATGCGATTTACGTCGAAATGAATCTTAGCGCAGCGCCGGCTGAGGCGCCTTAGGGGCGATGTTCCCCACGCGCATGTAGCCGTGCCGCGGGCGCCAGGTTCGTGCCGGTCCCGATCGCCCGCTTCAGCACCGCCAGGAACTGCTGAATGCGCGCTTCCTTCTTCTCCGCCAGTTCCCCCTGCCGCCGGAATAGTCCCGGATCAAGTTCTGCAGTCAGCAAAGCATCCTGGAATCGCTCCATCATCCAATCGAGGATGGACACGATCATCTCGATATCCATATCCTTGCGCAGTTCGCGCCGCTCCAGTCCGAAGCGCACGAAATTTACCGTGCCGTATGGGTCTTCACTCACCAGAAAACGGTTGATTTCACGTTTCAGTACAAGATCCGTCCCGTAATTTCCAAGCAGGGAGATGCGGTACGGAATCCAGTCTTCATGCAGCATGTGCTCGGTGCGCACCAGCCAATAACGCAGTACCTCGAAAAAGCCCGCCTGGCGGACCTCCGGCGGCGCGTCCAGATATCTTGGAAACGAACGGACGGCCCGTTTATAGACTTCAAAAAACAGGCCATCTTTGCTGCCGAAATGCTGGAAAATCGATCCCTTGGCGATGCCGAGCACAATTGCGATGTCGCCGACTCGCGCCGCATGATAACCGTGCTCTGCGAAATGTTGCGTTGCCGCCTCGACGATCCGCGCCCGTTTCGCCTCGGACCGCGGACGCGGCGGAACTTGCCCCTGGTATTGCGGTGGCGCGACACGATTGCTGGCGATTCCGGGCATCTTCAGTGACCTAAAGTCACAAAAGCATACACGGCCCCGATTGCGATTTCAATTTATTTTTACAGCCTTCTGCGATAGCGTTATCGAGCTGAGACTTGGCTCGTGACCGTAGGTCAAACACATTCCGGTTCCCTCTACGACGCCATCATCATCGGTGCCGGCCACAACGGGCTCACGGCTGCCGCGTATCTGGCCAGGGCCGGACTCTCGGCCCTCGTCCTCGAGCGTCGCGAGATCGTAGGTGGTTGTTGCGTCACCGAGGAGATCGCGCCCGGGTGCCGCGTTTCCACAACTTCGTATATCGCCAGCATGCTCCGCCCGGAAATCATTTCCGAGTTGCGCCTTGCCGATCACGGGCTGCGCATGATTCCCTGTGATCCCGCGATTCAGGTTCCTTTCCCCGATGGTCACGTCGTGCCGTGGTGGGCGGATCGCGACAAAGCGAAACGAGAATTCTCCAGAATTTCCGCAAAAGACGCCGCGCGATTTGTGCAGGTTGACGATCAACTGAAAAAACTGGCCCGCTACCTGCAGCCTTTTTTCATGGAGCCTCCTCCGGAAATCGATACTTCCACGCTCAAAGGATGGTCCGATCTGTTCCGCGTTGGCAAACGATTTCGTGGAATCTCTGGCGCGGAAATATCCGAGCTGATCTCATTTTTGACCGGAAGCCTCGGCGAGTTTCTCGACCACAACTACGAATCCGAGAAGATCAAGACCATGTTCCTGGCCAACAATGTCTATGGCAAGCATGGCGGGCCATATCAGCCGGGGACCGCGATCGGACTCCTCTTTCATCTTCTCAGCGGCGGGGAGCACGAGTTGCAGGGCTTCTACGGACATGTAATGGGCGGTATGGGCTCCATCACACAAGCAATGGCGTCCGCTGGCCAGAAACTCGGGGTAGAGATTCGAACCTCATCGTCCGTGGCTCGTATCGATGTTCGCCACGGCCATGCGCGTAGCGTGGTGCTCGACGACGGCACGGAATTCCGCGCAAAGATGGTCCTTTCGAATGCCGATCCCAAGCGAACCTTCCTGAAATTGCTGGATTCCAGAGACCTGCCCGCGGACTTTGTCTCCGCGGTGCGCGGAATCAAGATGCAAGGCCCCTGCGCCAAAGTAAACATGGTTCTGGCAGAAGAACCGAAGTTCACCGGCACCTCGCCTCACGCCACTGCCCTGGAACGCACCTTCTACACACTCGTCCCGTCGCTGGAGTTCGCCGAGCGCTGCTACGACGTCGCCAAGTTCGGAGAAATTCCAGAGGAGTTGTGGGTCGACTGTGTCGTTTCCTCCAATGCCGATGCGTCTCTTGCTCCGCCCGGAAAGCACATTCTTACTTGCTTCGTGCAGTATGTTCCGTATCACTTGCGCGAAGGCAATTGGGATGACAAACGCGAACTGCTGGGCGATCGTGTGGTCAAAAAAATTGCCCAATATGCACCCAATGTTCCGGGCGCGATCGTCGCGCGGCAAGTGCTGACTCCTCTCGACCTAGAGCGTACCTACGGGCTGACGGAAGGCAACATCTTCCACGGCGACCTGCGGCTCGAGCAGCTTTTCTTCATGCGCCCTGTGCCCGGATGGTCGCAGTACCGCACACCCATTCGAGGCCTTTATTTATGCGGGGCAGGAGCCCATCCCGGCGGTGGCGTCACTGGCGCTCCCGGCCGCAACGCCGCGCATCAGGCGCTGCGCGACTGGAAGAAGGGCCGCTTGCAGGAGGCGGTGGCATGAGTTCAAACGGCCAGTCGGGTGCTCTGCCGAGCACCGCCGACATCGTCATCCTCGGGGCCGGTGTCATGGGCGCTTCCATTGCATTCCATTTGGCCCGCCGCAAGGCCGGAAGGATCGTGGTCCTCGACAAAGATCACGTCGCGAGCGGGGGTAGTGGACGCTCATCAGCGCTGATCCGGATGCACTATAGTTTCCCGCCGGAAGTGCAGTTGGCGCTGATCAGTCTGAAGATGTTTCAGAACTGGAGTGATATCGTCGGCCAGCCCGGAGATTTCCGCAAGACTGGGTTCGTGCGCATCGTGCATCCGCACGAAACCGAACGCCTGAAGCGCAATGTCGAGATGCAGCGCAGTCTGGGCGCCCGCGTAGAACTGATTGATCGCGAAACTCTGCGGGAGCTGGAGCCCGACTGGAATGTCGACGAGGTTGAACTCGCTGCTTTTGAGCCCGATTCCGGTTACGGCGATGGTGCTGGGGTGGCTGGGGGATTTCTCGACGCGGCCCGCGAGATGGGCGTCAGTTATTTCGCGCGTACCGAAGCGCGTGAACTTCGCATTGAAGGCGAGAGCATTCGCAGCGTCGTTACCGCTCGGGGAAGGATCACAACTCCGACTGTGATTGCGGCAACCGGACCCTGGACGCGGCCGCTGCTGCAGAATGCCGGCTGCGATCTTCCCATCGAATGCGAGTATCACCAGGTCGCGATTCTGCACATCCCGCCTGACATGCGCGGTGGCGGAGCAGCCTGCATTGACTCGGTGACCGCCACATATTTCCGGTCCGATGCGCACGACAAATCTCTGGTGGGTGATTTCTACGGCAAACGTCCCGTCGATCCCGATAACTTTCCGCAGCGTGCCTCCGACGAATCGCTGGAAGAAATGATTGAACGCGCCTGCCGGCGCGTCCCCAAACTCGAACGAGCGGAAGTCATGCGCGGCGTTACCGGCATTTACGACGTTACGCCTGACTCGCGTCCCCTGCTCGGAGAAATCCCAGGGATGAAGGGCCTCTTCGTCTGCGCCGGATTCTCCGGAATGGGATTCAAGATTTCCCCCGCCATTGGTCTGGTGATGAGCGAACTGGTACTCGACGGAAGAGCCGGCAGTGTCGACATTGACGCCTTCCGCCCGCTGCGCTTCGCAGAAAATCAGCCCATCAAGGCGGAATACGAATATATAGATGACTAACTTCGAGGAGCTAACATGAGCGCAAGCAAAAAGAAGAAAGGCATTCTCGATCGTCTCAAAGATGGCCCCGTCTTAGGTGACGGCGGCTATCTGCTCGAACTGGAAAAACGCGGATGGGTGCGCGCGGGTCCGTTCACTCCTGAGGTCGCGCTGATCTATCCCAATGCGCTGCGCGAACTGCACATCGAATTTCGCGAAGCTGGCGCAGAAGTCCTGCAGGCGCTGACGTTCTATGCCAGCCGCGACAAACTCGCAACGGTCGGGCTCGAGAACCGTCTGGAAGAACTGAATCGCGCAGCCGTTCGCGTTGCCCGCGAAGTGGCTGGCGATCAGTGCCTGGTCGCCGGCAATCTCAGCCTGACCTGGATGTACGAGCCCGGCAGCCCCTCGGCCGCCGATCGCGTCCGCCGGACTTTCGATGAGCAACTTGCCGTGCAGGTAGAGGAAGGCGTCGACTTCATTATCGGCGAGACTTTCTCCTGGCTGGGAGAAGCGCTCATCGCGGTCGAACGCGCCAAGAAAACTGGCCTGCCCGCCATGGTCACGATTTGTTTCGAGAACCAGGACGAAACGGCCGAGGGGAAGAGCGCCGCCGAAGCCGCCAAGACTCTGCTCGATGCCGGAGCCGACATCGTCGGTATGAATTGCCTGCGCCCGCCAGAGCACACTCTCGGACCGATGGAGCAGATGCGCAAGGCGGTCGACGGATATCTCGCCTGTCAGCCGGTCGCCTATCGCACACCGCCAGGCAAGCCAGATTTCACCAGCCTGCCGGAATTTCCTTACGCGCTCGATCCTCTGCAACTCACGCGCAAGGAAATGGCGGACTATGCGGTCAACGCCCGGGATATCGGGATCAACTATATCGGGGCCTGCTGCGGCACCGTCGCCATGCACATTCGGGAGATGGCGCGTGTGCTCGGCAAGTTACCGGAAGACTCGCGCATCTGGAAAACAGGTGGCGAGAAGCCAATGTCAGCCTTTGAATATTACGATCACGACAAGGTGAAGACCTAACCCGCGCCGCCATCGATTACAGATACTTGGCGCACTTAGCGACCTTTGCGGTCAGGAGCTTTAGCCGCAAGGGTCGTAAAGGCAGTTCCGAGCCCACTGCTTTACGTTGACTTCTGCGGCGCGCGGACTTATCGTGCGCCGTATGAACGTTGTCAAAGCCACTCGTGAGTTCGAAGACTGGCTCGCCCGCCATACTGAGGTCAACCAGAAAGATCTTCGCCTCAAGCACAAGAACATGACGGCGGAGCTCTTTCCCTTCCTTCGCGCAACCTTCTATCGATGGGCCCAAGTCTGGCCTCGGGTGTGTCCGGACCTGGCTCCCGCTCCCCGAGTTCTCGCCGTCGGCGACTTGCACGTGGAGAACTTTGGCACCTGGCGCGACTGCGATGGCCGGCTCATCTGGGGAGTCAATGATTTCGACGAGGCCTTTCCGCTGTCATACGCCAATGACTTGGTCCGTCTCGCCGTGAGCGCTCAACTGGCGGGGGAAGCCGGACACATTCCGCTCAAAGCCGCTGAAACTTGCGATGCCGTGCTCGAAGGCTATCGCCAGGCTCTGCGTGAACACGGTCGTCCTTTTGTGCTCGGCGAGGAGCACTCCTGGTTGCGGAAGATTGCCGAGGGAGAGTTGCGCGATCCGGTTCGCTTTTGGGCGAAAATGGACGCCCTCCCTGCGATCAAAACCCCCATTCCCATCAGTGCGACCGACGCGCTTGAGCACCTGTTCCCATCGCGGGCTTTGGAGTATCGTCTGGTTCATCGCACCGCCGGGTTGGGAAGTCTCGGCCATGCTCGTTACGTCGCCGTGGCCGACTGGTGCGGCGGAAAAATTGCGCGCGAAGCAAAAGCACTGGTCGCGTCGGGTTGCTTCTGGGCGGTAGGCCACCAGGGGCCTTCAGAGATTCTCTACCAGGCAATCATCACGCGAGCCGTCCGCTGCCCTGATCCGTTCGTGCAGGTGCGCGGGCGGTGGATCGTGCGCCGCCTCAGTCCCCATTGCTCGCGCATTGAACTCGGCGACATGAAAGCCCAGGGGCAAGGACTGCGCCTGCTGCAGGCGATGGGCTGGGAGACCGCTAACATTCATCTCGGAACGAAGTCAGCCCGCAAGCCGATTCTGAATCACATGGCGAAACAGAAAGGGAAGTGGCTGCAGCAAGCCGCTTCATCCATGATTAAAGTAGTTCGCGAGGATTGGAAGACTTGGAAGAAAGACGGTTACAACTGAGGCCGCCGCTACGCGGCCCCCTCCCGTAAGCCGGCGGCCGCGGCGACGCTCAAGACAGGCTTGCGCAACGGAGCCAGCGCCACCCCACGTTCCCGATCGTAGACCAGCGTCCAGTGTCCCGCACATTCGTCACACAGCCAGAAATGCTCCACCTGTCTGGGCTGCTGACGAGCGCGAACAAACGGCGGGACGGCGGCTGCCCCAGGCTTCGCCACCCGTTCCGTCTCGACTAAGAAGAGTTTGCCGTCGCGGAGTCGAAGAAACGGTTTCGAACATTGCTGGTTGGCGCACTGACTAAGCATTGTCGTCCTCGATCTCTGGAAGAACTACGGTTGTGGACAACTGGAATGTCTGCTCTCAGCACGTTACTGGCCAGAGGTTTCCGTTGCTAATCTGGGCCCGACTCGGGAAAAGCATCGTCAATTCGTACAGACTGATGCCGCCATTGCCGCCTAATCGGCAGAGCGTGACGATCCATCGGCGTCACTTCCATGGAACCTTGGCTTGCTTGCCTCGCGCGTACACGAATACCATTTTGATATGGCAAGAGTGCTCATGTGTCCGCCGGACTATTTCGATGTTACCGATCAAAAGAATCCCTACATGTCGCGAGAACACGCAATTGACCGGGCGAAAGCACGCACGCAGTGGGATTCGCTCTGTGATGTTTTGCAACAGAACGGTTTAGCAGTCGATACGATCGATCCCGTAGAGGGCCTGGAAGACATGGTATTTGCTGCCAACCAGCTTTTCGTGGGAGAAAAGGCCGGCTACGGAAAGTTCGCTGTACCCAGCCATATGGTTCATCAATCGCGCCAGCGTGAAGTGCCGTTCTATGCCGATTGGTGCCGTCAGCACGGATTCCAGATTGTCGAAATCGATTTCGGCAGTGACTATCTCGAAGGCCACGGCGATCTGCTCTGGCATCCCGACGGCTCGCGCATCTATGCCGGATTCGGATTCCGCAGCACACGCGGTGGGGTGGAGAAATTCGCTACTGCCATGTCCAGGTTCGGAATTGAAGTTGTTCCCCTTCAACTGATCGATCGCTATTGCTATCACCTTGACACCTGCCTGTGCCCGCTGAACAACGATGCCCTGTTGATGTTTCCGGGCGCGTTCTCTGCCGAGGCTCTGGCCTCGCTCCACAAAATCTGGAAGCGTGTTCACCTGCTCACCGCCGATGAGGCTCACCGCTTCATGGGCAACGGCATCGTCGTCAACGGTAGCTACATCACTCCGTACACCACGCCGCAGTTGGAGGCGGCGCTTCAGCAGGAAGGTCTTAAGACCATCGTCGTGGATACCTCAGAGTTTGAGAAAGCGGGCGGCAGTTGTTTTTGCCTGAAGACCATGCTGCCCTGAACTCCATGCCCAAGTCAGAGCCACTGAGCGCGGAGATGTGCAGCCTGGTCCGCGTTGCCCGCTTTCCTCGTTTGCGGGCGCTGGCGTGGTCCGGTGACCAGCTTCATGCAAGCCGGGGCTATCAACTCTTTCGTGCGCGAATTCACAAACCTTCCGACACTCTGTTCTGGGAGCCGGTAGCAGCATTCCGCCCCCGGTTGCGGCGCAGGCTTTCGGCCGCCTTCCTGCTGACTTCCCGCCTGTTCCGCGATGGATTTCATGCTCTCGCGGTGCTCCCGTCCGGTGGTCTGGTCGCGGCAGTGCCGGGCGCCATCATTACCATGCGACCGAACGAAAGCGAATTCCGCATCACTCACCCTATTGTTCGCGGAACGCGGCCTCTGCACATCACCTCCGTTCCCGGTGGGGCCGTTTACTGGGGAGAATATTTCGACAATGCGAATCGCGACGAAGCCCACATCTACGGCTCGACGGACGGCGGCCTCACCTGGGCCGTCGCGCACACGTTTCCCAGGCGCGCCATCCGCCACGTGCATAACATCATTCACGATCCGTGGGGCAGCTGTCTCTGGATTCTGACCGGCGACTACGGCGACGAATGCCGCATCCTCCGGGCCTCCTTCGATTTCAGCCGGGTCGAGACCGTGCTGCAGGGGAACCAGCAGGCGCGGGCGGTGGCGCTCGTTCCCACCGCCGGGTGCCTATACTTCTCCACCGACACTCCGCTCGAAACCAACTTTATCTATCGGCTCGATAGGCAGGGAACGCTTTCGCGGCTGGCTGAAATCAGCGGTTCGTCCATTCACGGCTGTAGGGCCGCCGGGCGTGTTTTCTTCTCGACGATGGTAGAACCGAGCGCCATCAACCGCGACCCCCACGTCCGCATCTTCGGAAACTGCGGAGATGGAAGCGACGAGAAACACGAAGATTGGAAGTCCCTGCTGACGTGGCAAAAGGACTTTTGGCCCATGAAGTTCTTCCAATACGGCAACGCCTTCCTTCCCGGCGGTGACAACGGCACTCCCTATCTGGCAGTGAGCACAATAGCTGTTGAATCCGACGATATGGTCACCTCGCTCTATTCCGTGAGCGCCTAGCTCGCGGGTTTTCTCGGCGATCTCAGCGCATCCTTAGCGGTTCAAGCTCTCCGCCGTGCCGTATCATGAAGCTGCACTGAAAAAACGAATTGCAGTAAGCCCTCGACCGCGTGCCCAGTCTCAGCTACTATCGCCGCATCTTCAGCGCTTATCTCCTCGGAGGGAAGAGCCAGCTCACCTTCTGGCACGAAACTCCCGCGGAAAATCCCAACGCAAAACCTGGCGACTTGGGCGAGTACTACATGCTTTTTGGTGAAAAGGCCGATTATTCGGGCGCTTATGATGCGTCCGGAATTCCTCTACTCGACTACCACGGACAAATCGGCCTCCAGTACAACCCGATCGCCATCGCGCAATACGGCCTCGGTAACTACAATCTGTGGCGACGTAGCGCCGATCCGACCCGGCGGCAGAAGTTTTTTCTCATAGCCGACTGGCTGTGCTCTCATCTCGAGCAGAACGCGCAGGGCCTGGCTGTTTGGCAGCATCACTTCGACTGGGAGTATCGCGACACGCTGAAAGCCCCTTGGTACTCCGCGCTGGCGCAGGGGCAGGGGATCTCCGTGCTGGTGCGCGCCCACAAAGAGACCGAGGATTCGCGCTACTTCGACGCTGCACAGCGCGCGCTTGCCAGTTTCTACAAGCCCACGAGGGAGGGAGGTGTTGCGTTCACTGACGAACGCGGCGACCTGTGGTTTGAGGAATACATCGTCTCGCCGCCGACACATATCCTGAACGGATTTATCTGGGCGCTGTGGGGCATTCACGATTATTTTCTTGCGACAAAAGACAGCTCGGCCCAGCAATTATTTTCGCGCGCCGTGCAGACCCTGCTGCGCAATCTCGACCGCTACGATGCCGGCTTCTGGTCTCTCTACGAGCAGTCCGGCACGCGCCTGCCCATGCTGGCCAGTTCCTTCTATCACCAGTTGCATATCGTTCAGTTGCACGTCATGCACCGGCTCACGGGAGAAGAGGCATTCGCCCGCGTCGCCGAACGCTGGCAGGGTTACGCTCGCAGCCGCAGCAATCGCACTCGCGCTCTTTGCTACAAGAGTGCCTTTAAACTCTGTTACTACTAGTTCGCGTGAAGATTCTCTACGTCTCACAATACTTTCCGCCGGAGATGGGCGCGCCCGCGGCCCGCGCTGCCGAACTCGCGCAGCACTGGGCGCACGCTGGCCACCGCGTATCGGTGCTGACGGGATTTCCCAATCATCCAACCGGCGTAGTGCCGGAAGAATGGCGCCCGCGCCTGCGCCGCCTCACCTATCGCGAGAAAGCGGGCAATGTAGATGTGTTCCGCACCTGGCTATGGCCGCTGCCCAATCGTAAAGCGCACGAGCGCATGAGGAACTATGCCTCGTTCTGCATTTCCGCCGCATTGCGCGGCCTGACCATTCCTCGCCCCGACGTCGTCATCGCCACTTCGCCCCAGCTTCTGGTCGCGCTCGCCGGATGGTGGCTGTCATTTGCCCGCAACCTGCCCTTCGTTTTTGAAGTGCGCGACCTGTGGCCGGAATCGCTGACCGCCGTCGGAGTTGGCAAGGAAGACTCCCTGCTGCATCACACGCTCGCCGGCATTGCAGGCTTTCTCTACGAAAGATCGAATCGGATCGTGGTCGTGACCCCAGCCTTCCGAGATTACCTGATCCAGCACTGGCACGTGCCGGCGGAGAGAATCGCAGTCGTCGAAAACGGCGTGGAGACTGCTGTGTTCTCGCCATTGCCAATAGCGTCAGACGAAGATCTTCGGGCCAGACTCGGGGCGAAAGGAAAATTCCTTGTTTGTTACGTAGGCACGATGGGCATGGCGCATGGCCTCGAAACTCTGCTCGACGCGGCCGCCCAGCTGCAGCAGCAAGGTTTGCCGGTGCATTTCCTGCTGGTGGGGGAGGGAGCGGAAAAACAACGGATTAAAGATCTCGCGCAATCGCGCAGCCTGTGCAACATCCTGTTCCTCGACCAGCAGCCCCGCGAAAAAATTCCCGCGTTTATTTCGGCGTCGGACGCATGCCTCGTCCTGCTGAAGAAAACCGATATCTTCAAAACTGTGATTCCCACCAAGATGCTGGAGTTCATGTCCTGCGCCCGGCCAGTGATTCTCGGCGTCGATGGGCAGGCACGGAGGATCATCGAAGACGCCCGGGCCGGTTTAGTGATCGAACCCGAAAATTCCGCAGCGCTGGCGCAAGCCATTCGTCAGTTGTTGGCCGACCGGGAACTGGGCGGGATGCTGGGACACAATGGAAGGGAATACATTGTGCGGCATTTCTCCCGCGCCAGCACCGCGGAGAGATACATTCAGATTCTTCAGCAGATTGGAATCTAGCCCGCCCTGGGCTATGGGTGAATCGTATAAATCGTGACGGCGGTCGCGGCTGACATCGCGGCTTCAAAGGTGCGCCCGGCCAGCACGCGCCCTCCGCTGACCGGAACAAATAGAATGTCGTCAGCCTGAAGAGTAATGTCCGGAAGTTTCGCCTCAAGCATTTTCTGAAGCTGGACCTTGGTTTCGATCATGCCGGAAGGTGTCTTACGAATGATGCGAACCGCACTCATCTTCGCAGTCTTGTTCGGTCCACCCGCCAGTGCGATCGCCTGCAGCACGGTTAGCGTGCCGTTGTCGACCAGCAATCCGCTGGGCTTACCCACGTCGCCCACGACATAAATGATCGGCGCACGGGGCACGGTGATGGTGTCGCCTGGCATGATTTCCACATTGCCGCTCAGATCGTCCGCCAGGTTGCGGGGAAGATCGATCCGAATCGGCTCGGTCTTGTTTTGCCGGATGATGGCAATCTTGCGCGACGCAGTGGGCGAGAAGCCGCCCGCCTGGGAAATCACTTCGTAGAGTTTGTGGTCGGCAACATCCGGATAGATTCCCGGCTTGCCCACCTCCCCGATAATGGTCACACCTTGCGAAGCCGCATCATCCACAAATATGGTGACGTGGGGATTGCGCACGAATCCGCCATCCGTCAGCCGCTTCTCAATCAGGGCCTGCGCCTCTTCCTGCGTCAACCCGTCGACGTGCACGTAATCCACCAGGGGCAGGTAAATGTCGCCAGAGTTGCTCACGCGTGCTTTGGTGGTGAGTTCGGGCACGTTGTAAACGTTGACCTCAATCAAATCGCCGCCGCCGAGCTTCACACTCGCCCGATCCAGGTCCTTGTTGGCGTCGACGGCCTCTGCCGGGGGGGCGCCCGACGCACTCTGTGCAGCTTGGGAGATCGGTTGCGCAGGAGGCAGACCCGAGGCAGCGCTCTGACCGGGCTGTGCACCGGCAGCAGGCTCTTGCCCGGAAACCGCCCCAATCAGGATGAATATCAGCGCGAAACAGAAGCAGATTCTGCGACGGCTTCGCGTCGCACTCGGCGTGCCCAACTTCATTCGAAGGCCCCTGAGGTAGCTAGCAAGAATGCCAGAAAGTTTAGCACACTAGTCCCCAGCGAAAGCTGAGGATTTGCGCGGGTACTCATTGGTTTTCCACAGCTTTTTTCCTGCTTTGAATTGAAAGTCGCGATTGAGTGCTGTTAAAGTTTCCGAACTCTCAACTTCGTCGGGAATCAGTTCACTAACTATCAGCCAGAGTTATAGCTGCGATAATTTTTCGGGGAGCGTCATGCCTCATCCGCATGTGCCTCAGAGGTGGCAGAGTTGACGGGCATTTTCCTCGCTACATTTTTCGTGGCGCTTGTGTCCTCGTTCATCCTGACTCGATCCGTCCGCGATTTCGCCGCCACTCGCGGGTGGGTAGTCGTTCCCACGCAAGAGCGTCACATGCATTCCAGTCCTCTGCCGCGTCTCGGCGGAGTGGCCATCTTCCTCTCTTTTTCTGCCTGCATGGTGATGGCGGCAGTCTGGGCGCTGCGCAATCCCCGGTTGCAATCGGCCCTGGCTCCTAGAACTCTGCTCACCATTCTCGTTCCGGCGACGCTGGTGTTTCTCCTCGGCGTGTACGACGACATTCATGGCGTCGGGCCGTATTTCAAATTTTCGGTGCAGGGCATCGCCGGCGCAATGTTGTTCGCCGGCGGATTGCGCATCGTAAATATTCCTGTCCTGTTCGGCGACCACCGGCTGCCCTGGTTTATTGGATTGCCCTTCACTGTGCTGTGGGTGCTGGCCATCACCAACGCCTTCAACCTGATCGACGGTCTCGATGGATTGGCCGCGGGCTCGGCCCTGTTCTCGACCCTGGTTGCCTTCGTAGTCGCGCTGTTGAACGGGCCCTCCATGGTCACTATCCTGACCATCGCTCTCGCCGGCGCGATTCTCGGTTTCCTCCGCTTTAACTTCAATCCCGCGACTATTTTTCTGGGCGATTCGGGCAGCCTGTTTATCGGATTTCTGCTAAGCGCGTTGGCATTGGCCGGAGCGCAGAAAGCTCCAACCATCGTCGCCGTCGCCATTCCCGTCGTTTCCTTCGGACTACCCATTCTGGAGACTTCACTCTCCATCCTCCGCCGCCTGATCAGCGGGCGCCCCGTCTTTACCGCGGACCACGAGCATATTCACCACAAGCTCCTGCAGCACGGCATGACGCATCGCCAGGTCGTCATCCTGCTCTATGGTGTTTCCGCGATATTCGCCATGCTCAGTCTGTTTTTGCTCTGGCCCACGGGCAGTTCGCTTGGCCTCGTGCTGGCGGTGCTGGGAATCGGCATATGGATCGGGGTGCAGCATCTCGGCTATCTGGAGTTTGGGGAACTGGCGCGGGTCGCTCAGCGGACTCTGAACCAGCCGCAGATTTTCGTCAACAACCTCGCCATTCGCCGCGCCACCGAGGAACTGAAAGTTGCGCGTGATTACGACCAGGTGCGGCGCATTCTGGTGGCGGCGTTCAGCAACAATGACTTCGACGGTTTCGAACTGAAGCTCGATTTTCTTCCCGGAGAGCCCGTCCCCTTCGATCTCGCCGAATCTTCCGGCCCGCGCCGCAATACCGGATCCCTCCGCTGGAATAAGCCTGGTATCTCCACCACGCGAGAGGGTTCTGCCGTGTGGACCATCGCTCTGGATCTTGTGGGTTCTGCCAACCGGCGGCGCGGAACCTTTATCGTGAACCGCTTGTACGCCTCCCGCGACGTTCAGCTCGACATCAATCTTCTGACTTCCTCGTTTCCCTATGCGCTCGCCGATGCCCTCGATCGCGTCCTGGTGCAGTCACCGCACGTGATTCCGCTGCACGGTAAGGACGCCCACCTGATCGAAGCCCAGGCCGGATAAGCCTTAGATCATTCTTCCTGAACAGATACAATTCCTCTTTCGCATGCACGTCTTACACGTCGTCGGAGCCCGCCCGAATTTCATGAAAGCCGCGCCCGTACTGCGTGCGCTCGCCGCTCAGGGAGTTCAGAACACCCTGGTGCACACCGGCCAGCACTATGACGCCGCGATGTCGGATGTTTTTCTTAAGCAACTGGAAATGCCCGAGCCGGATTGCAATCTCGAAGTCGGCTCCGGATCTCACGCCCAGCAAACCGCCGCGGTCATGCTCGCCCTCGAACCGGTCCTGCTGCAACGCCAGCCCGACCTTGTTCTCGTGTACGGCGACGTCAACTCGACCGTCGCCGCCGCGCTGGTCTCCGCCAAGCTCAACCTGCCTGTGGGACACGTGGAAGCCGGCCTGCGGTCGCGGGACCGCACCATGCCGGAAGAAATCAATCGCATACTTACCGATCAGCTCTCGGATTTGCTCTTCACGCCCTCGGCGGACGGCGACGAGAATCTGCTGCGCGAAGGCATCGATGCGGCGAAGATTCACCTCGTCGGCAACGTGATGGTTGACTCGCTTGTCCGCCTGTTGCCCCAGGCCGAAGCGCACTTTCCTCCCGATCTTTCGCGACCCTACGCGCTCGTCACGTTACATCGACCCTCCAACGTGGACGACCTTCCCTGGCTCCGCCAACTTCTCGCCACGCTGGCTGAGTTAAGCCGGCAATGGCTCGTAATCTTCCCCGTGCATCCGCGTACGCGCCAAAAACTTTTACAACTCGGATCGGCATCCAGCGACCGCTTCCGCCTGCTCGAGCCTCAGCCCTACTTGGAATTTCTGGCGCTACAGCAGCGGGCCGCCGTAGTCATCACCGACTCGGGAGGTATTCAGGAGGAAACGACTTTTCTCGGTGTTCCGTGCCTGACCCTCCGCCAGAATACAGAGCGGCCGATCACGGTCACGGCGGGAACGAATCAATTGGTCGGAAGGGATCCAGTTCGGCTCCGCCAGGCAGCCGCTGAAATCCTGCACGGCAGTCAAGAACGGAAGGAGGACGGTAGAAAGACAAGCCCGCCGCCGCTTTGGGACGGGCACGCCTCCGCCCGCATCGCACAGATTATCGTGCAACGCCAAGCCCAGAAGGCAGGGTGAATCGGGGGAGCGTTACGGTTTAGAGTTTCGCGCTGGCGTAGGAGTTGATTTCGCAGTTCAGGCAAACTTCTTCAAAAGCAGGAGCTGTCCATTGCATGATGATTTTCCCCCAGTCGCTTCGGCATTGGATGCCGAACGTTTCGTAAGTCTAGCCGACGCCTCGCCTGAAAGCAATCCACTAAGGTGGAAAAATTTGGTGAAAATATTCGAAAATCGGCTCCAGCAGGCCTTCCGCGAGCCGATAGATGCAAGAATATGCACATCCGGCCAGCAAAATTGTGCCCCTTTTTCCACATCCGGAACCAGTGCCGTCACTTTTGCCGCCTTCGCTATCTATTTACCTTGATATGCGCCTGTTATGGAAGCGATCAAGCGAGGAACCGGCAATCATGTTCAGCAAGACTGTGTATGGCACGACTTTTCGGGACATTAATTTCGTCCCTCTGCAGTCTGCAACCTTCTGCATTCAGTGCGAGATGATCAGCAATAACAACAAGACTTATTGTCTCGCGTGCGGCAGCAAATCCCTGGTTGGACTCTCGCGCATGCTGGGCGGATCGCTGCTGAACCAGAAGAACGCCAACCTCATCCTCGACGCCGAACTCAATAGCCTGGTCCGCGACCTTCTTCGCACCGTGCCTGACCCGATGGTCGAGTCCTCGATTGATCATTCCCGTATGCCTTCCCTGGCCCTCCGCAGCCAGCTTCGGGTCGCCAATGCTGCCCATCCGGCATCCGGCTTCCGTGCAGTCAGACCGCCTGAAGAAATGGAGATTTACCCTGCGGAACTCGATCTCGAACCCGCGATCAGCGCCATCACGGAGCGGGCCCAGCATTTGACCGGGGCGACAGGAGCCGCCATTGCTTTGCGCGCCGGCGATGAAATCGTCTGCCGCGCCCGCGCCGGCCGCACCGCCCCCGATCTGGGAGTCAGGCTGCAAACCGAATCCGGCATCTCCGCCGAGGCCGTCCGTTCCGGCGAGATCATGCTCTGTCACGATGCCGAACGCAACCCGCGCGTCGATCTGGCCAGTTGCCGCCGTTTGGGCGTTCGTTCCATCCTGGTCTCGCCCCTGCGCCATTACCGCCGCACCCTCGGCGTCTTCGAGGTTCTCTCCTCCACGCCCGGCGCGTTCGACGACAGCGATGTCGCGACCATGCAGCTGCTCTCCAGCATGATGGTGGCCGCGATCTCCCGCATCTCCAGCCTGCACCAGGCCCAAACCACTCGGCAGGCTGGCTAAACCGTTCCCCAGCCTTGCCGCCCGGCAATCCGGCCTGTCGTACTTCTGACTCTCTTCTTTGCTTACATTTCCACAAGACCGCGCTAATATGGTGCTGCACGATTTCGGGCTCTTCCGATGGCGGCTTCTATCCCGGTTCTGCAGTCGAACTCTCCCAACCGCCGCAGGCGTGTGCGACACCGCATTCAGACGCCTGCCTATGCCAGCTTCACTGCCGAATCCAGAAGCGCGATGCTCGATCTGCACGAGATCGTCAACATCAGTGAAGACGGTGTTGCCATCCAGTGCACTTCACCGCTCGACGCCGACCGTCGTCTCGATCTTTGCCTCGATCTTGCGGAGTGCGAAGAGCACATCTACACCAGCGCGCGTGTAGTCTGGGCCGAAGCGTCCGGCCGCGCCGGGCTGATCTTCTCGGACCTTTCTCCGGTTTCTCTATTCCGGCTGCGCGAGTGGCTCTTCCTGAATGCCATGACGGGAGCTGCCGCGAATGAGCCTGCCCTCGCGAATACATCCGCCGCTCTTCATGTAGCCACGATTCCCAACTACACGGACACGCTCGCCGGGGTCACTGCCGTGCAGCGGCAAGTGGAGGCCCTCGGCGCTGATCTTTCCGCGGCTCTGCAGTTGATCGCTGATCGCGCCCAGACTCTCGTTCATGCCTCGGGTGCCGCCATCGCCCTCGCGGCCTCTGAGCCCGACTTCATGGAATGCCGCGCCAGCTCTGGCGAGATTGCACCGCCGCCCGGCGCCCGCCTGCAAGTGGGCTCAGGGTTTTCCGGCGAGTGCGTCAAGACTGGAAAGCTACTCCGCTGCGATGACGCCGAACTCGATGCCCGCGTGGATCGTGAGAGTTGTCATGCCCTCGGAGTTCGCTCGATACTCGCCGCTCCGGTGCGCGTCGGAGAAAAGTCTGTCGGGATTCTCGAGGCTTTTGCGCCCCAGCCCTACGGGTTCACCGACAACGATGGCCAGGTTCTGCAGCGCCTCGCCGATGCCGTGGTCGCAGCTGTGAACCGCGCCGCAGCCGCGGAGGATCTCCCGCCGCTTCGTGCCGAAACCGGCGAGCCGCGCTTCACTCCCGCGGGCGGCCTGCTCTTCGCGTCTACGCCCGAACAAGAACAGCAAGCAAAGGCGGACCAGGCGGTAGAGGAGGCGAAGCATGCCAGCGGCATCCGTCTGCCGCTTTCCCATCTGATCCTTCTGGTCAGCCTGTTCGCGGTCATCTTCCTTGCGATGGGGTACGTTCTCGCGCCTTGGTTACAGAAAGACATCGCTCCCTGGGTGCAAAATAAACTGCATGATCGCGGTCAAAGCCAGTTGCAAACCGTGCTGGCGTCGACGCAGCCCCCGAAGCCTCCGTCCATCGAAACCGCAAGTTTCGATCAGCTCAAGCAGATGGCCGACAACGGCGATCCCGCAGCTGAGAACGCTGTCGGCCTGCGCTATTTTCAAGGCGATCCCAAGGATCAGATTCAGCAGGATGAGAAGCAGGCCTTCCGCTGGTTTAGCACCGCTGCGGAAGGCGGCAATCTCGCTGCGCAATCGAAGCTGGGATTTCTCTACTGGAGCGGTCGCGGCGTACCCAAGGACGTCAACAAAGCCTACTTCTGGACCGTGCTCGCCCGCGCCCGTGGCGGTGAAGGCAGCAAAGACCTTGCCGCCGTTCTAGCCGCTGGCATGACGCGCGCACAGACTGCCGCCATCGAGCAGCAAGCCGAAGTCTGGCTGCAGCAGCATCAAGTGGCCTCTTCTAAGCCTCCTGCCGGCCTGGCGCTAAAATAGGACAAGCTAGAGGTTGTAGTGCCCACTCTGCGGGACATCGTCGATGCCAGAGTTCGCGAAGCCGATCCCTCGCTCGTAGAAGATCTCGGCAACAACCGCTTGCGCTGCTTTTCCTGCGGACATTGCTGCCCGATTCCCGAAGGCCAGCCCGGCGTCTGCAAGGTGCGCTATAACTGCGGCGGCAAGCTCTATGTGCCTTGGGGATACACGGCAGGCACGCAGTGCGATCCCATCGAAAAGAAGCCCTTCTTCCACGCCTATCCGGGCGCTCTCGCCTACAGCTTTGGCATGCTGGGATGCGATCTGCACTGCGGCTACTGCCAGAACTGGGTCACGTCGCAGGCGCTGCGCGATCCCGAGGCAGTCTCTCCTCCGATAGAAGTGACGCCCGAAGTGCTGGTTCGGGATGCGGTCGAGCAGGGCGCAAAAGTTCTGGTCAGCACTTATAACGAGCCCCTGATCACCAGCGAATGGGCCGTCGCCGTTTTCAAGGAGGCGAAAGCAGCCGGACTCGTCACCGGATTCGTCTCTAACGGCAACGCCACGCCGCAAGTGCTCGATTACCTGCGCCCCTGGCTCGATCTTTACAAAGTCGATCTCAAGGGCTTCGACGATCGCCGCTACCACGAACTCGGCGGACGCATCGGTCCCATTCTCGACAGCATCCGCCGCATTCATCAGATGGGTTTGTGGCTCGAGGTCGTCACGCTGCTCATTCCCGGCTTCAACGACTCCGCAGACGAACTGCGCCAGCTCGCAGAATTTCTCGCCGGAATCTCGCTGGACATTCCGTGGCACGTGACTGCCTTCCATGCTGACTACAAAATGACCGGAGAGCGCGATACCAGCGTGGAGGATCTGCAGCGCGCCGCAGAAATCGGCCACGAAGCCGGCCTGCGCTACATCTACGCCGGAAACCTTCCAGGCAAGGTTGGCGACTGGGAAGACACCAGATGCCCGCAGTGTGACGAAACTCTTATCAGCCGCTATGGATACCGCATTGAGAGCTACCGGATCACTCCCGAAGGCCGCTGCCCGCGCTGCTCCAGCGATATCCCCGGCCGCTGGGCCGCGAAATTCGACGGCCAGATCGCCTCTCATCCTTTCCGCCCGCAAAAACGCGCCCGTTTGTTTACAATCACAAGTCGTTGAATTGCAATCAGAGAAGCGGGTGCCCCATCCTAGTCGCGTTCTTTGCGTCTAGGGTGGGTACCGATCCGATTTGCGGCACCTATAAACATGCGGAAGAAACTCTATTGCCTCACCGCGCTGCTCCTGCTTACCTCCTGCTCCCCGCGTGACTTCCTCACCCGCCGCCTCGCCGGAGATCTCATCTCCAATTCCGACTTCTTCAAAGCTCCGCAAGACTTCATCCTGCAAACCGGCGTGGTCTCCAACAAAGACTATCTCTCGCCCGAATACATGGTTCTGCAGCGCCGCGGCTGGATCAACGCCACCAACGCCTCGTGCCCCCAAGGCCTAGGCCCGCCTCCATGTTGGGATGTCCTGCTCACGCCTTCGGGAGTCGAGACGGTGCGCACGGTGGTCTCGCAAGAAGAATCGCAGAAACCCGCGATCACGATTCCCGTGGTGCGCCGCACGCTTGTCCGCGTGACTGGCATCAGCAAGCAGGGAATCGTAGCCGACGTCGAGTTCACTTGGATGTGGGTGCCGCTGAATGAAATTGGCGCCGCACTTTACCCGGGCGATCTCCGCTACCGCAGCACCGTCGGATTCCGCCAATATGACGACGGCTGGCGTGTCTCGCAGAGCGCTCCCCGCGCCCGCCAGACGCTCGACGACGCACTCAAGAGCGCCGAGCCAGCGCCGTGAGCGCTTTAAGCCAGCCACCGCCAGCGTGGACTTCTGCGTTCGCCGCCTGGCTTACTCCGCGCCGCCTGCGCGCGCAGGCCACGGTTCTGGCTCTCTGTGTCTGGAGCATCTGCGCCCTGGATCTCGCCACTCCGGGCATGTTCGACCGCGCAGGAAATATCAAGTTTCAAGACTTCATTCAGTTCTACGTCTCCGCGCGCCTGATTGCGCAAGGCCGCGCCAGCCAACTGTTTGATCAGCAGGTCACCTTCGACGAACTTCGGCGAATCGTTTACCAGTCCAGCGAACTCCCGCCAACCCGCGTCCGCCTGCCGCCCGTTTATGGCCCCCAGGTCGGATTGCTGTTTCGTCCCTTTGCGAATCTCTCTTTCCCCGCCGCAGCGCCGCTCTGGGCGACTCTCAGCCTGATCCTGTATTTTTCCTGCGTCGCCGCTGTCTGGAGATCCTGCGCCAATCTCTGCGGGCACCCGCGAATCGTGGCGCTGGCCGCCATCGCGTTTCCTCCGCTCTTCCACACCTTCATTCGCGGACAGATTTCTGTCCTGCTCTTAGCCTGCTTCACCGCCGCCTGGCTTGCCCTGCGCGCAGATCGCCCCTGGCTTGTTGGACTCGCGCTGGGCCTGCTCGTGTGCAAGCCGCAATTCCTGGTTGCCATTCCCGTCGTCCTCTTAGTAGCAGGAGCGTGGCGCACTCTCGCCGCAACCATTTTGTCGGCCTCCGCGCAACTCGCGCTCACCTGGCTCCTCTTCGGCACCGCCGTCATGCGTGCTTACTTCAACACTCTCTGGAACATGTCGCCCTACATGGCAGCCGTTGAACCCGGCATCGCTCATATCCAGATGCATTCGCTGCGATCCTTCTGGGCTTTGTTGCTTCCTTGGCCGAATATATCGATGGCGCTCTATGTGTTCACTTCGATTCCGGCAGTAGTACTCGCCGCGGCCGTTTGGAAATCCTCTTCGAATGCGGCCCTCCGATTCGCCGCATTGACGCTGGCCGCCGTCCTGGTCAATCCCCATCTGTTCGTCTACGACCTGCTGGTGCTGGCGCCCGCCCTGCTGCTTCTAGCGGATTGGGCCCTCAGCGTCCAAGCCAAATCGCTCTTCGTCGATCGGTTTCGCGTCCTCACCTATTTCGCCTTCGTCCTGCCCATACTCGGTCCAC
>Ga0075017_100000350_pt1 | contig 24981 bp, 27 predicted proteins | sample AleBraG_ABR_2012_FD_71475 | JGI IMG/M metagenome (GOLD analysis project Ga0075017, IMG submission 71475) | Freshwater sediment microbial communities in response to fracking from Pennsylvania, USA - Alex Branch Run_MetaG_ABR_2012 | ecosystem: Environmental > Aquatic > Freshwater > Creek >... | reverse complement strand
ACAGCTAGCTGGCGCGGCGGCCCTTGCGGCGGTGGTCGAGGAAGTCGACCAGCACGTAGTCGCCGAGCGTGTCGGGCGTGGTGAAGAAGGCGCGGCCGCGATTGATGCGCATCATCTGCTCGACGAACGACCGGAGGTAGTAGCTCTCGTCGAGCATGAAGGTGTTGATGCGGATGCCGTCACGCGTGCAGCGCATCACCTCCTTCAGCGTCTCCTCGATGGTGACGTGCGACGGCGGGTACGAGAACAGCGCCTGGCCGTTCTCGATGTGGGCGGTCGGCTCGCCGTCGGTGACCATGATGATCTGTTTCGTGCCGGTCTGGCGCGAGAGTTGCTTGCGGGCGAGCAGCAGCGCGTGCTGCATGTTCGTGCCCCACTCGAAGTCCCAGCTCATCTCCGGCAGCAGCTCGGGCTTCACGTCGCGTGCGACGCGGCCGAACGACACGAGACCGAAGTAGTCGCGCGGGAACTGGCTCGTGATGAGCGCGTGCAGCGCCATCGCGACCTTCTTCGCGGGCAGGAAGTTGTCGCGCATCGGCATCGACAGCGAGACGTCGAGCAGCAGCACCGTCGCCGAGCGCGTGGTCTGCTCGGTGCGCTCGACCTCGAAGTCGTCGGGGAGCAGTCGCACCGGAGTGCCCGCACCCGAGCGCCAGATCGCGTTCTTGACCGTCTCCTGCACGTTGAGGTGGAACGGGTCGCCGAATTCGTAGGGCTTGTGCTCGTACGACTGCTCGTTGCCCACGCCCGAGCGCTGGATCTGGTGCTTGCCCGGACGGTCCTTCACCAGCTTGCGGTAGAGATCGGAGAGCGCCTTGTTGCCGATGGCGCGGATCGCCCGCGGCGTGAGCTCGAGCCGACCCTCGCGCTGCTCGATGAGGCCGGCCTCCTCGAGCATCTTGGTGAGGTCGCGCAGCCGGTCGAGCGAGCGCGCGGCGTCGTCGCCGAGCAGTTCGCGGGCGCGCTCGATGTCGACCTCGGCAAGCTCGCCGGGTTGGGTGGCCGAACGCATCAGGTTCTCGAGCGCGTCGAGGTCGCCGAGCGTGTCGAGCAGGCCCGGCATCTCGCCGAAGCTCATGGGGTCGTTGCCGCTGAAGTTCTGCGACCGCTGCCACGGCATGTTCGGGAACGCGTTCTGGAGGTTGCGCGAGAGCTGGTCGACCTGCCAACGCAGGTCCATGTCCTCGAGCAACGACTCCGACAACGCCTGCAGCTGCGCGCGCTGCTCCGGGCTCATCGAGTTGAGCAGTTGCTGCATCTGCGCCATCGACTGCGCCATCTGCTCGAGCAGCTCGTCGAGGGTCTGTGGGTTGCCCGGGAAGAACTCGCCGTGGCGCTCCATGAAGCCGTCGAAGTCGGGCTCCTCACCCTGCTCGCGCTGCTCGAGCATCTGGTTGAGCTCGGCCATCATGTCCTTCATGGCGGCCATGCGCTCGGGCGTGAGGTTCTGCATGCCCTCGGACATCTGGTTGAAGTAGCTCTGCATGAGCTGCTCGCGCAGCTCGTCCATCAGCTCCTCGAACCGTTCGCGCGCAGCGTCGTCCATGAACTCGTAGTTCTGGAGCGACTGCACGCGACCGGCAAGGTCGGGCGGCAGTTCGTCGAGCTCGCGGCGGCGCAGCTCGGCGACGTCCTCCACCAGCTCCTGGCGGCGCTGATCGCCGGAGCGGTTGGCCTCGTCGACGCGGCGATCGATGCCCTCGCGCTCCATGTCGACGACCTCGCCGAGCTGCTCGGCGATGTCGTCGTACACGCCGCCCAGATCGCGGCGCTCGAGCTCCTCGCGCCGACGTTCGCGCAGTCGCTCGAGCATCTCCCGCAGCCCCATCAGCTCCTCGCCGTTGCGGTCGCGGAAGCCCTGCTGCATCAGCTTGCGGAGCGCGGCGTTCAGGTCGCCGTGGTAGAGGAGATCGTCGCTCATCTCCTCCATCAGGGAGTCGGCGTCGAGATCGAACCCGCGCTGGGTGCCGTCCCAGCGGGAGTAGCGGAAACCCGGGCCACGAGCCATCACCCGAGGGTACCCGGCTTGGCGCCGTCGGCGTCCGGGCCCCTGACTGAAGGGCAGCGGCGCGCAGCGGCCAGAATGGAACCGATGCGCGCGCCCACCCGAGCCCTCGCACTCGCCGTCCTGCCGCTGGTCGCGGCGCTGGCTCTCTCCGCCTGCTCGCAGGACCAGGCGAAGGCGTTGCCGAAGCCGAGCAAGGCCTTCTGCCAGGCCGCCTACACCTACGACCAGAAGGTGGAGCGCCGGGCCTCGCTCACGGTGCAGATCGCCCTGGTCCAGACGATGGCCGACCACGCGCCGAAGGACATCGCCGGCGACACGCAGACCTTCCTGACCGCGCTCCGGAAGCGGGCGGAGGGCGACATGTCGGTCGTGAAGGACAAGAAGCTCAACGAGGAGGTCAAGACGGCGGTGAACAACGTCAACCGCCGCGCGCAGAACGACTGCGGCCTCTTCGAGCAGGACCCGCCGGGGATCTAGCGCGGATCCCGCCCGGTGTCGGTGGTTCAGCCGCGCCCGCGGTAACTGGCGCGACCGCCGACGGCGTCCTTGTTGAGGCGCTTCGAGAGGTGCAGGCCCTCGAGCACGAACTCGACCGCCGATGCGACACCGGCCGGCGACTCGGGGACGTCGAGGTCGGCGAGGGTCTCGCGCAGTGCCGGCAGCTCGTCGAGCAGCCGGCCGTACTCCGACGACGCGATGTCCTCGCCGGTGTGCACGACCATGCCCTCCTCGAACGAGTTCACGACGTCGGTGAGCTTCTCGGGGCGCGTGCGCGCCCGGAACGTCTCGAGCACCGCCGTCTTCACGATGCGGTCGAGCACCTGCTCCTCGCGACCGTCGTCGACGGTCTCGAACTCCACCTTCCCGGCGGTGCTGGCGACCAGCGCGTCGAGGTCGCTCACCCGCGGCACGACCTCGTGCTCGCCGTGGCGCAGCGCCCGGCGGGTCGCGTTGGCGACGAGCGTCTCGTAGTTCGCGATCGACAGTCGCACCGAAACGCCGGACCGCTGGTTGATGTGTGGGGACCGGCGGGCCTGCTGGCTCGTCTCGGCCACGATCTCGGCCATGAACCCGGGCACGTGCACGGTGAGGCCGTCGGCGGTGAGCGGCCGCGCCTCCTGCTCGACCACCGCGGCCTCGAGTTCGGCGTCGAGCGGGTAGTGCGTGCGGATCTGCGCGCCGAAGCGGTCCTTCAGCGGCGTGATGATGCGACCGCGATTCGTGTAGTCCTCGGGGTTCGCCGAGGCCACGAGCATCGTGTCGATGGGGAGGCGGATCTTGTAGCCCCGGATCTGCACGTCGCGCTCCTCGAGCACGTTGAGCAGACCCACCTGGATGCGCTCCGCGAGGTCCGGGAGCTCGTTGATCGAGAAGATGCCGCGGTTGGTGCGGGGCACGAGGCCGTAGTGGATGGTGAGCTCGTCGGACAGGTAGCGCCCCTCGGCCACCTTGATCGGGTCGACCTCACCGATGAGGTCGGCGATCGACGTGTCGGGGGTGGCGAGCTTCTCCCCGAAGCGGCGCTCGCGGTGCATCCACTCGATCGGGGCCTCGTCGCCGCGCTCGGCCACCATCACCCGGGCATGGTGCGAGATCGGGTGGTAGGGGTCGTCGTTGATCTCGCTGCCGGCGACGATGGGCATCCATTCGTCGAGCAGGTCGGTGAGCGAACGGATCATGCGGGTCTTCGCCTGGCCGCGCTCGCCGAGGAAGATCACGTCGTGACCCGCGAGCAGCGCGTTCTCGAGCTGCGGCAGGACGGTGTCCTCGTAGCCCACGACGCCTTCGACCAATTGGCGACCCTCGGAGATCCGCGCGATCGCGTTGGTCCGCACCTCGTCCTTGACGGGACGCGACACCCAACCGCTCGCGCGCAATTCGCCCAAGGTTCCGGGTCGCGTCATCACTGTCTCCCGAGCTGTTCGATGGCACTGGGGGGTCGCGCGCAGCGTACCCGTCTGCCAGGTTCTCCGACACCGGCCATCGGGCGCCGAGGTCGTGGTGCGGCCTTCAGCTCCGCCGATCGACGACGATCGACGACGCGAGCACGGCGAGCACGGCGACGGCCGCCGCCACCGCCAGGAGCGCAGTCACGCCCCGGAGCGAGCCGTGGTCGAGGTCGCGCAGGACGTCCTGCACCGGGGGCAGCAGGGCGACTGCGATCGCCGCCGCCACCGCGATGACGAGCGACCCCGCCACACTTCCCATCAGCGGGCGGTGCAGGAACACCCCGATCGCGTTGCCGACCAGCGCGCCCGCCACCAGGACGGCGACGGTGCCGGCCACGGTCTCGAGGAGGTCACGGTGGCCGAGGCCGCCGGTGGTGGCGGTCGCGAACGAGGTCAGGACGGCGACGCCCGCGCCGACCACAACCGTTGCAGCCGAGCGCCGGACGTGGAGCCGGGCCGGCGACCCGGCGACCGCGGCGCACAGGTCGCGGTGCGGGTCGTCGTCGACGTTGCCGGCGACGATTGCGAACCACGCCCCGAACACCAGGACCCCGAAGAACATGCTGGCCCCGTTGCTCAGTGCGGGCCCGGGATTGGCGAGCACGAGCACCAGCCAGACGAGATAAACGACCGAGGGCGCGACCCACCGCCCCGACCGGGCGACGAGCAGGAGTGTGAACCGAATCACGAAGCGTCCGCCGGGGGTGCGAACCCGAGCTCCCGCGCGGCCTGCACGAGCTGGTCGACGCGATCGGCCGGACCGCGCAGCGCGACGTCGACCTGGCCGAGGTCGATGACGCGCACGGTCTGGTCGCGCACGACGACCGTCGAGTCGGCTCCCGCGAGGAGCTCACCCTGCTGCACCGCGGCGACGACGGTGCCACCACGGGCGCGTGTCATCGCGAGCAGCGCAGCCATCCCGCGGTGCCCTGTCGCGTCGAGGCCGAGGTGGGCTTCGTCGATGACGACGAGGTCAGCCGCGCTCGCCAGCGCGTCGGCGAGGAGGAGTTTGCGCAGGTTCCCGAACGACAGCGCCCCGCAGCTCCGGCCGAGCTCGCCCTCGAACCCCAGTTGTTCGAGCACGGCGAAGGGGTCCTCGACCCGTCCGGGCCGCACACCCCGGAGCCAGCGCGCCGCCGACAGCTGCGGTGGCGCGAGCGCGGCCGGCACGTAGGCGACCCGCGCGGTCCCCGTCCTCGAGCCGCTCGCCGGTCGCACGACGCCGGCGAGCGCACGCAGCAGCGTGGTCTTCCCCGCGCCGTTGGCGCCCCGTACGCAGAGCAGCTCGCCGGGTTGCACCGAGAGGGTCACGTCCCGCAACGCCACGAGCCGCCCGTAGCGGATCACGACGCTCTCCAGCTCGACGCACGCGGTCGGCGACACACCGGGCATTGTTGCCCACAACCGCAGCCGCATGGAGGGGCGGTGCGGGATCGGCCTGCCGGGCCCCGTGGCTCCCCCTGCACCGCCGGCCGGGGGCACAGGACCGGGCCCCAAGTCCCGAATGGGCCGCGGAGCAGGCGGCAGTTGTACTTTTCTCGCCATGGCGAAGGTTGAGGAAGAACTCTCGACCGCGGACCAGAGCGGCGGCGCCGACGACGCCGACGCACTGGCGCGCACCACTGGTGCGCCGGTCCCGGCACCGAAGCAGGGTCACTTCCTGCTGCGGTTCTGGCAGTCGGCGGTCGGCAAGAAGTGGTTCATGGCCCTGTCGGGCATCGTGATGCTCGGCTTCGTGCTCGTGCACATGATCGGGAACCTCAAGGTGTTCCTGGGCAAGAGCCACATCAACACCTACGGCGAGTGGCTGCGCACGCTCGGCGAGCCGGCACTCCCCCGCACCGTCCTGCTGTGGATCGTGCGTGTCGTGCTCGTCGCGGCATTCGTGATCCACATCGTCGCCGCGGCCCAGCTCACCCGCATGAACCAGAAGGCTCGGCCGGTGCGCTACCAATCCAAGCGCGACTACGTGGCCGCGAACTTCGCGTCGCGCACGATGCGGTGGACCGGCATCATCATCGCCCTGTTCCTGGTGTTCCACCTGCTCGACCTCACCGCGGGTACCGCGAACGGCGGGCACTTCGTGCGGGGCGACGTGTACGACAACATGTTCGACAGCTTCGAGCGGGTACCGGTGGCGATCGCCTACATCGTGGCGATGATCGCGCTCTCCATCCACATCTTCCACGGTGCCTGGAGCATGTTCCAGAGCCTGGGCTGGAACAACCCGCGCTGGAACGCCTGGCGCAGGTACTTCGCCGCGGGCTTCGCGCTCGTCATCCTCGTCGGCAACGTGAGCATGCCGTTGCTGATCACGACTGGAGCCGTGACCCGATGAGCATCACCCTCGACGCGAAGATCCCTACGGGTCCCATCGAGGACAAGTGGACGCAGCACAAGTTCGACGTGAAGCTGGTGAACCCGGCCAACAAGCGTCGCTACGAAGTGATCGTGGTGGGCAGCGGTCTCGCCGGCGCGGCGGCCGCGGCCACGCTCGGCGAGCTCGGGTACAACGTGAAGCTCTTCACGTTCCACGACTCTCCCCGCCGCGCGCACAGCATCGCGGCACAGGGCGGCATCAACGCCGCGAAGAACTACCAGAACGACGGCGACAGCATCTACCGCCTCTTCTACGACACGGTGAAGGGCGGCGACTACCGCGCCCGTGAGGCGAACGTCTACCGCCTCGCCGAGATCAGCGTGAACATCATCGACCAATGCGTCGCGCAGGGTGTGCCGTTCGCACGCGAGTACGGCGGCCTGCTCGACAACCGGTCGTTCGGTGGCGCGCAGGTCTCCCGCACGTTCTACGCCCGCGGGCAGACGGGCCAGCAGCTCCTCCTCGGGGCCTACCAGGCGCTGGCACGCCAGGTGCACCTCGGCACGGTGGAGCTGCACCATCGCACGGAGATGCTCGACCTCGTCACGCACGAGGGCAAGGCCGCGGGCATCGTCACCCGCAATCTGGTCTCGGGCGACATCCGCTCGTGGTCGGCGCACGCGGTCGTGCTCGCCACCGGCGGCTACGGCAACGTCTTCTACCTCTCCACCAACGCGAAGGCGAGCAACGTCACCGCCGCGTGGCGGGCGCACAAGCGGGGCGCCGCGATGGCGAACCCCTGCTACACGCAGATCCACCCGACCTGCATCCCGCGCAGCGACGACTTCCAGTCGAAGCTCACGCTGATGTCGGAGTCGCTTCGCAACGACGGTCGCGTCTGGGTGCCGGAGAACGCCGACGACACCCGCACGCCCGACCAGATCCCCGACCGCGAGCGCGACTACTTCCTCGAGCGTCGTTACCCCGCGTTCGGCAACCTCGTCCCGCGTGACATCGCCTCCCGCGCGGCGAAGCGCGAGGTCGACGCCGGCCGCGGTGTGGGCCCGATGAAGAACGGCGTGTACCTCGACTTCGGTGCCGCCGTCTCCCGCCTCGGCCACGACGTCGTGGAGGAGCGCTACGGCAACCTCTTCGAGATGTACGAGCGCATCACCGACGAGGACCCCTACAAGGTCCCCATGCGCATCTACCCCGCCGTCCACTACACGATGGGCGGCCTGTGGGTCGACTACAACCTGATGAGCAACGTTCCGGGCCTCTACGTGCTCGGTGAGGCGAACTTCTCCGACCACGGTGCGAACCGCCTCGGCGCCTCGGCGCTCATGCAGGGACTGGCCGACGGTTACTTCGTCCTCCCGTCGACGATCTCCGACTACCTCGCCCCACAGCTCGGCACCGCGCCGCTGGGGACCGACGAGCCGGTGTTCAAGGCGGCGGAGTCCGAGGTCCACGAGGGCGTGAACCGCCTGCTCAAGGCGAAGGGCACGCGCTCGGTCGACGACTTCCACCGCGACCTCGGCAACATCATGTGGGACAACTGCGGTATGGCCCGCAGCAAGGAGAGCCTCGAGAAGGCGCTCCAGGAGATCCCCGCGCTCCGCGAGGAGTTCTACCGGGACGTGCGCGTCCTCGGCGAGAACGAGACGGTGAACCAGTCGCTGGAGAAGGCCGGCCGCGTCGCGGACTTCCTGGAGTTCGGCGAACTGCTCTGTCTCGACGCCCTCACCCGTGAGGAGTCGTGCGGCGGGCACTTCCGCACCGAGCACCAGACCGAAGAGGGCGAGGCGCTACGCGACGACGAGAACTTCTCGCACGTCGCGGCGTGGGAGTACACCGGCGTGGACGCCAAGCCCGAGCTGCACAAGGAACAGCTCGAGTTCGAGTACGTCCACCTCGCCCAGCGGAACTACAAGTAGCCCGCGGACAGAAGCACAGAGGACTGAAGCAATGGATCTCAAGCTCCGCGTCTGGCGCCAGAAGAACCCGACCGCCGCTGGTGCGTTCGAGGAGATCGACGCCCCGGACATCAGCCCCGAGATGTCGTTCCTCGAGATGTTCGACGTGATCAACGACCGGCTGACGGCCGAGGGCCGTGAGCCGATCGCGTTCGACCACGACTGCCGCGAGGGCATCTGCGGCTCGTGCTCGATGATGATCAACGGTCGCGCGCACGGCCCGTCGGAGGGAACGGCCACCTGCCAGCTGCACATGCGCAAGTTCTCCGACGGCGACCAGATCACCGTCGAGCCGTGGCGGGCCCGCGCCTTCCCCATCCTGCGCGACCTCGTCGTCGACCGCAGCGCGTTCGACCGCATCGTGGAGGCGGGTGGCTACATCAGCGCGCCCACCGGGTCGGCCCCCGACGCCAACCTCATCCTCGTGCCGAAGGAGGCCGCCGACTCCGCGATGGACGCCGCCGCCTGTATCGGCTGCGGCGCCTGCGTGGCCGCGTGCCCGAACGGCGCGGCGAACCTGTTCACCGCGGCGAAGGTCGCGCACCTGAACCTGCTCCCGCAGGGCCAGCCCGAGCGCTACACCCGGGTCGTGAACATGGTCGAGACGATGGAGAGCTTCTTCGGCTCCTGCACGAACCACGGCGAGTGCGAGAAGGCGTGCCCGAAGGAGATCAGCATCGACTTCATCGCGCTGCTGAACCGCGACTACGTGAAGGCGCAGTTCAAGAACCGCCGGCTCGCCGGGCAGAAGAAGTAGACGCCCCTTTCCTCCGGCTCGCTCCGCTCGCGTTCGACGGGTCGCGCTACAGGTCTTCTTCGCGCACGACGTCGAGGTTGCGGAACACCGCCTCGCCGTCGCAGAGCGTCATCATCTTCTCGGCGAAGGCGGACGTCTCCGGCAGCTGGCTGTTGCGCATCGCGTCGTCGTACGACGGGAACTCGACGATCTGCACGTACACGTTCGCACGGTCACGATCGCGACCCGTCACCTCACGCGTCGGCGTGCGGCGACCGCCCGTCGCCGCCATCCACTCGTCCATCACCGCGTTCACGTCGTCGTACCGGGAGGTCGTGAACTCGATGAGCTGTACGAACTTCATGGTGGTCCCCCTGGTCCGCCGATCTCACCTCACTCTGGACCTGGGCCGACGTTCCGTCAATCCTGGTCGGCCGGCGCGGCAGCGGCGAAGGCCTCGAGATCGGTGACGATCCCCTCGACGTCGGCCCGGGCCCGGGCGATGCGGCCCCGGCACAGCTTGATCAGGAAGCTGGCCCGCTTGACCCGTTCGGCGAGCACGTCGACATCGAGGTCGTCGCGCTCGAGCTCGTCGAGGATGTCGCCGAGCTCGGCCATCGCCTCGGCGTAGCCGATCCCGTCCTCGTCGACGGCGGTTTCGATGGTGGCTTCGTCGGTCATTGCGCGACTCCTCGTCGGGCGCCGTCAGTGCTTCCGGCGCCGCTCTCGACACGGCTGGCGAGCTTGCCGTCGGCGAGCTCGGTGACGATCAGGGTGCCCGCGCCGGCGTCGGCGATCCGGCGCACGATGCGTCCCTGCTCGTCGCGGGTGATGGTGTAGCCGCGCTCGAGCACGCGGCGGGGATCGAGGGCCCGCACGGTGGACTCCTGCGCGTCGAGCTTGAGCGCGGCGACGTCGAGCCGGTGGCCGGCCGCCGCGACCACCGCGAGCTCGCGGCGCCCGAGCCGCGCCTGCGCGTCGCGGGTGATGCGCCGCCCGCGGGCGGCGAGCCGCTCGCCGGCGTGGTCGAGCCGACGGCTCGCCTCACCGGTGCGCAGGCGGGCGAGCTCGTCGACGCGACCGTGGCGACGGTCGACCAGGGCCTGCTCACGTGCGATCGCGACGGGCACCGATCGACGCACGCGGCGGGCCGCGTCGTCGACCTCGCGCTGGGCCATCGCCGCGCGCCGACGTGCCTGGGCCGCGACGACGCGTGCCGCCGTTGCGAGCGCGTCGTCGAAGCGCCGCACCTGCTCCACGAGGGTCTGCGCGCACGCGGTGGGGGTCTTGCACGCGGTGTGCGCGACCTCGTCGGCGACGCTGCGGTCGATCTCGTGACCGACGCCGGTGATCACCGGCACCGGCATCTCGGCGATGGCGCGCGCCACCAATTCGGTGTCGAACGGCGCGAGATCGGCGCGGGCGCCACCACCGCGTACGAGCACGACCACGTCGACGGCGAGGCCGGCGAGCACGTTGAGCCCGTACTTGATGCGGCGGGCCGCCGCGCTGCCCTGGACGCGCACGTCGACCACGCCGACCTGCCACGCGTAGCCGCTCAGCTCCAGCTCGTGCACGAAGTCGTGGTAGGCGGCGCTGCCGACGCTGGTGACCAACCCCACCCGCAGCGGCACGGGGGCGAGCTCGTGCCGGCGGTTGTGGCCGAGCAACCCCTCGGCGGCCAGCGCGCGCAGCACCCGCTCGCGGTTGGCCGCGATCCCGCCGACGGTGAACACCGGGTCGATGTCGCTCATCACGAGCTGGTAGCGGCCCTGCTCGGGGTAGAGGGTGACCCGACCGCGGATGCGCACCTCGACGTCGTTGCCCAGCTCCGCGCCCGGCACGTCGCGCATGCGGCGGTCGACGGTGCGGCGGTCGTCGCGGAAGAGCGCGACGTCGAGCCGGGCGAGCGGCCGGTCGCCGCGCACCCCCTTCTCGACGAGCGTGAAGTAGGTGTGCCCGGAGGCGTGCCGCTTGAGGTTCTGCACCTCGCCGCGCACCCACACCTCCTCGGCGAAGGCTCGGCGCAGGGCGTCGCGCACCTTGCCGTTGAGCTCGCCGACGGAGAAGGTGGCCTCCGGCTCGCCGTCGTCCTCGCCGGCGCCCGACGCGTCGGGGTCGTCCCAGAGGTCGAGGAGGGGATCGGGCGCGGCGGGGTCGTCGAGCTCGATCCCCGGCTCGGGTGCGGTCGGATCCGCCCCGGCCGCCACCGCGTCCGAGGGGTCCGGGAAGAGCGAGAACGCCGACTGCTCCATCAGGGGCGAGGGTACCGGGCCCCTGCGACACGAACTGGAACTTGAGCGAGCGCTCAAGTAAGTTGCGCGGATGAGCCCGACCGCGACCGCGACCACGAGGGACCGCATCGTCGACGCCGCGCTACGACTCTTCTCCGAGCGGGGCACGTCGGCCGTGAGCGTGCGGGAGCTGGCCGACGCCGCGGGTGTCACCGTGCCCGGGCTCTACTACCACTTCGACTCCAAGGCCGAGCTGATCCGCGAGGTCTACCAGGCCCGTTTCTCCCGCCCGGAGGCCCCCTTCGTGGTGCCCGAAGCCGGACCGATCGAGCACCTCATCACGGAGCAGGCCCGGCGCGAGTTCCGCGGTCTGGTGGCGGACCGCGAGTTCCTCCGGCTCATGCAACGCGAGGCCGTGCTCGGCGACGCCGACGCCCTCGCGGTGCAGGCCACCCTCGCCGCCGAGTGGCGCGACCGCTGGCAGGACATCCTGGCGCTCGGCACCGACCTCGACCCCGCGATCGACCGCGCCACCGCCGCCGATGCGATCGCGACCTTTCTCTGGGGTCTCTTCGTGGAGCACCTGCTGCGCTCCAACCCCGCCGACGAGGAGCGCATCGACGGCTTCGCCCACATCCTCGCCCCGGCACTCAGGCGAGGAGGCCGGCCATGAGCCAGCACGACCTGGCCGGCGGCGACGACGGAGCACCCACCACCGAGTTCGCCAAGCGCATCTCGGGACGCACCCGGACGATCACCACCGTCGCCGCGGTCATCGGCATGTTCCTCGCCACGCTCGACGGCACCGTCGTGTCCACCGCGATGCCCACGATCATCGGCGACCTGCACGGCATCGACCACTACGCGTGGGTGTTCACCGGCTACCTGCTGTTCGAGATCGCGAGCATCCCGCTGTGGGGTCGCCTGGCCGACATGTACGGCCGCAAGAAGATCTTCCTCATCGGCATGGTCCTGTTCCTGAGCGCGTCGGTGATGTGCGGCCTGTCCACGTCGATGCTCCAGCTCGTGTTCTTCCGTGCGATCCAGGGCGCGGGCGGCGGCTGCCTCATCCCGGTCGCGCAGACGATCGTCGCCGACATGTACACGCTCGAGGAGCGTCCCCGGGTCTCGGGCTACATGTCGATGGTGTTCGGCGGCGCCACGATCCTCGGCCCGATCATCGGCGGCTTCCTCACCGACAACCTCTCCTGGCGGTGGGTGTTCTTCGTGAACCTGCCCGTCGGCATCGTCGGCATCTTCCTCGTCGTCGTGTTCATGGTCGAGCCCCTGCAACATCGCCGGAAACACCGCATGGACTGGTCGGGCACATTGCTGTTGCTCGGCTGGACCGGGTTGCTCGTGTTCGGGCTCGAGACCGGCGGCCGCGACTACGGCTGGGGCTCCCCCGTCATCGTGGGGTCGTTCTTCGTGAGCGCGGTGCTCCTCGCGGTGTTCGTGTGGCACGAACGCCGTACCGACGAACCCATGATCGACTTCGACCTGTTCAGCCTGCGCGCGCTCCGCGCTGCGACGATCATCGGCTTCGGCATCGGGCTCATCATGTTCGCGGTGAACTCGTTCCTGCCGCTCTTCGTGCAGGTGGTGCTGCAGTCGTCGGCCACGGATGCGGGCCGGGTGCTCACCCCGATGATGTTCTCGATGGTGGTCGCATCGGCCGTCGGCGCGCGCGTCGTGTTGAAGCGGGGCTATCGACTGATCACCGGTGTCGGGATGGTGTTCATCGTGTGCGGCGCCGCGTTGCTCACCCGGGTGAGTGCGAGCTCCTCGAACAACCAGGTGTCCCTGGCGATGATCTTCCTGGGCGTCGGCATCGGCTTCAACTTCATCACCACCGCGCTCGCCGCGCAGAACGCCGTCGACCTGCCCCGCATGGGCATCGCCAACGCCCTCGTGAACTTCACCCGCCAACTCGGCGGTGCACTCGGCGTGGCCATCGCGGCCGCGATCGCACTCGGCTCACTCACCAGCCGCATGGAGGACCTGTTCCCGGGCAGCAACATCAAGCCGGGGGCACTGCTCTCGGCGCAGACCGCGAAGTCGTTCCCACCCGAGACGCAGAACCTCGTGCGGCACGCGTTCGCCGACTCCATCCACCTCGTGTTCGTGTTCGTGTTCGGCGTGGCGGTCGTGTGCCTGTTCCTCACGTTCCTCATGCCACGCGGTTCCGCGCTCGCGATCCGCGACGCCATCCGCGGCGACGGTGAGGACGACGCGGCGGACTCGATCGAGCTCGAGGAGCGGCTCGAGTCGGTGCTCCCCGACGGCGAGATCCTCCTCCTCTCGAACCCGGTCGACGAGGAGAACGATCTCGCGAACCCCCCTGCGAACCCGTCGAGCAGCTGACGGCGCCCCTGACCGCGGTCTGATGGCGGGCTGACGGCGGGCTGAGCGGAAGTCTTGGGCCAGTTGACGCCCGCGCGTCGCGGCCTGGCAACGCCCCGTTCACACGGCACCCGTACCGTGGTTCCTGGAACGAAGCACGGGACCGCCGAAACCCACGAGGAGACCCGCCATGTTCCAGGACCCCACGAACTACCCGCCCGCCGAGATCGAGGCCGCTGCGACGTTCGAGGCCCCCGGCCCCGTGTCCCGGGCCGTGTCCGACTACCTCGCCATGTGCGCGCCGCGCCAGCGTCGAGGCGCGATCGTGCTGCGGGCCGCCGACCGTCGCGAGCTCGCGGCCGTCATCGCCTCCAACTGACCCGACGGAGGCGACGTTCACGCCGGACACCGCCGGACGCCGCCGGACACTGCCGGACGCCGAGCGCTAGACGCCGAGCGCCTTCCAGGTCGCGGCGTCGACCACACCGTTGGCCGGCAGCCCCTTCGAGGTCTGGAACTGCTGGACCGCCGCCTTCGTCCCCGGTCCGAAGCTGCCGTCGGCGGTCACCGTGAAGCCGAGGGCGATGAGCCGCTGCTGCAACAGCGTGGTGGTGGCGGTGTCGGTCGTCCCCTGCTGGATGGTGGGATGCGCAACCGTCGGCACCGTGGTGGTGGCGGGCGCCAGGGTCGTGGTGGTCACCGTCCCGCCGCCACCTCCGCCGGAGGAGGCGCTCACACCCTGCGGGAAGCCGTTGCCGGGATCGACCGAGAGCAGCACGACCCCGGTCACGATCATGAGCAGCACGACGACGATGCCCCGGGTGTTGTGCAGCCATTGGTCCACGGCCACAGATTAGGGAGTCGGGGCCGCTCCTGCAGCGACCGGCGTCGACGAGCCGGCGTCATCCGGCCGACAGCGCCCGCCACAGCGCCCGGTACGACCGGTGCTCCAGTGAGTCGTCGACGTAGCCCGCGTCGCGCAGCGCCCGGTGGTAGCGGGGCAGGTGGCGCATCGACACACCGGCGTCGACGTGGTGCGCCAGGTGCCAGCCGATGTTGTAGGGCACGAGGAACGAGCGGGCCGCCCACGACTGGCGCACGCTGTGCGTCGTGAGCCGGCGATCGGTCGAAGCGTCCATGCCGCCGTGCTCGGCGATCGACCGCAACCGGTTGATCAACCGCCAGACCGTCAGGTACGGCAACAACCAGAACGCGGGGTACACCCACCACGCACCGCCAGCGATCGCGGCGGCGAGCAGCATCGCCTGCGCGGCGAGGATCTCCCACAGCACGCGCCGCACGCGCGCGTCGGGTGACCGGACGCCGGCGAGCTGGGCGCGCAGCAGCTTGAGGCCGGTACGTCCCGTCGCGTCGCGCACCAGCTTGCGGCGCAGGCTGTCGCGCCCGATCGGGTAGCCCGCGTAGAGCGGGATGTCGGGCTCGTCGGGGCCGAACTCCTTGCGGTGGTGCGCCATGTGCACGCGGCGGTACGCGTCGGTGGACGTGAACCCGGGGAAGCCGACGAACCAGCGGCCCACGAAGTCGTTCCACCACCGGTTCGCGAACAGCGTGCGGTGCGCGGCCTCGTGCATGAGCGCAGCGAGCTGCGCGTGCGTGCGCCCCATGAGCAGGAACGCGACGACGTACCCGACCGGGTTCCCCCACCACACCGCGACGCCGACGATCGCGCACGCCTGCACCCACACCCACAGCACCGACCACGCGTTGCGCCACGACGGGATGCGTCGCAGCCGCTCGCGGAACGCCGGCTGCGGACGGCCGTCGGCGCGCACCAACTCGGTCCCGTGCGCGACCGGCAGCGAGGCCGGGCCGGGCACCATGCCCCCGAGCGCACGCGTGACGGGCATGCCCCGATGGTAGGACCGCCCGCCCCGGGCGAGCAGGTGACACTCGCGCCGGTCATACACGGCTCGAGTGCCACATGCTCGGGGGGTCCGGCCATGGGAACTCGTGGACGGCGATGGCAGACTCACGTCGTGTCCCCTGATCGTCCGCGCCGCATCGAGCGGCTTCCCTTCCCTGCGAATCGGCGACTCGTCACCGGCGCGGCGCGGGCGGGGCAGCGGATGCAGCCGATGCGTGGGCTCCTCGATCTCGACGTGACCGAGGCCCGGGCGTTCCTCGCGGCCGACCAATCGCTGTCGTTCTCCGCGTTCGTCGTGGCGAGTGTGGCGCGGGCCGCAGCCGCGCACCCGGAAGTGCACGCCTACCGCGACTGGCGAGGGCGACTCGTCCGGCACCGCTACGTCGACGTGGCCACGATCGTCGAGGTCCCGACGGCAACGGGCACGTTCCCGTTGGCTCACGTCCTCGAGGACGCCGACACGCGGGGGGTGGACGACCTCACCGCGGAGCTCCGCGCGGTGCAGGCGGATCCGTCGGGGACGGGACCCGGTCGGTGGCTCGACCACGCGGTGCCCGCCCTCGCTCGTGTCCCCGGCGTGGTCCCGGCGATGTACGCGGTGATGGGAAGGTCGGTGGCGGCGCGGCGCCGGACTGGCACGGTCGAAGTGAGCGCCGTCGGGATGTTCGCTGGAGGCGGAGGCTTCGCAATCGCCCCGATGGCGATCTCGTCATTGCAGGTCGTCGTCGGCGGAACCAGTCGGCGGCCGTGGGCGCTCGGCGATCGCGTCGAGCTCCGCGACGTGCTCCAGCTCACCGTCACCATCGATCACGACATCGTCGACGGAGCGCCCGCCGCGCGCTTCGGCGCAACGCTCCGTCAGCTCGTCGAGGGCGCGGACGTCCTGCGTTCCGACGACGCCTGAATCGGCGACGCAGCCGCGCTCGACGGCGGGCACCCGAGCATGTTGCAGTTCTGCCGGTCCTGACCGGCTCAACTGTCACATGCTCCCTCGAAGGCGGTTCTGCGGAACCACCCCGCTGACCAGTCGACCGAGCCGTCAGTCGACGGCGGCGTAGCCCTGCGCGAGTCGTTCGAGCCACCAGGCGGGGGCGTGGTCGATGATGTTGCCGAGGTGGGAGTAGTCGTGCCATCGGGTGATCTGGCCGTCGTGCACCTCCATCACCGTGACGAACGGGTGGAGGATCACCTCGCCGGTGTGGAACTGCCACTCCTCCACGTGCTCCCAGATCACCAGGTCCCCCTCGGCGACGAGGTGGCCGGGGTGGTGGTAGTAGCCCGACAGCGGCTCGATCCCGATCTTCAGCCGACGGATGATCTGGTCAGGGCCGGTGGCGCCCACGCCGTCCATCCCCTTGTCGGTGTAGTGCGCGTCGTCACTGAAGAAGGTGGCCATCGCGTCCCAGTCGCGCAGGAAGTGCGCGGCCCAGTACGACTCGACGATCTGGCGGTTGCGTGCTTCGAGGGATCCCATGCGCCGCAGTCTCGCGAATCCGGACGGGTGTGGTCGACTGGTGCGCATGGCCCATGATCCCGCCGCCCTGTCACCGGAGCTCACGGAGTTCCTCACCGAACGTCACCTGGCGTCGCTCACCACCGTGCGCGCCGACGGTTCCCTGCACGTGTGCGCGGTCGGGTTCACGTGGGACGCCGACACGCGGATCGCGCGGGTCATCACGAGCGCGGGTTCGCAGAAGGCCCGCAACGTACAGGCGACGGGCCGGGCCGCGCTGGGCCAGGTCGACGGGCCGCGCTGGTGCTCGCTGGAAGGGCCGGCGCGCGTCGCCGACGATGCCGACGCGGTCGCGGAAGCAGTCGAGCGCTACCGGGCGCGCTACCGCGAGCCGCGTGAGAATCCGAGTCGTGTCGCGATCGAGATCCGCGTCGAGCGGGTGCTCGGAAGGGTCTGACCGGGCGCCGATCAGTGCGCCGGGGCGGGCGCAGGCTGGTCGGGCACGATCTCCACTCGGTCGATGGTCAGATCGACCTCGTCGACACCGGGCACGTACACACGCGGGATCAGCATCGACATGATCATGCCGATCGAGACGAAGCCCGCGGCGATGAGCAACGCACCACGCGTGCCGTCGGTGATCCCGGTGCTGAGGGCGTGCGAGAGCGTGGTCGCGATGTCGGCCGGCACCTTCGCACCGGGTCGGAAGGCCGCGCCCGACGCGTGCACCCCGGAGATCGCGGTCTGCTTGACCGACGCGGGCAGTGACGACGCGTGCAACGCATCGGTGGTGTTGCGCGCGGTGAGGCTCGCGAACGCGGCGCCGATCACCGCGACCCCGAGTGCCGATCCGACCTGTCGGGCCGTGGAGTTCGCGCCGCTCGCCACGCCCGACTTCTCGGGGTCGATGTCGGAGAGCACGACGTTGGTGAGCTGCGAGTTGGCGAATCCGATGCCGAACCCGAACGTCAGCCAACCGGGGAGCAGGTCGGCGAGCGTGAGCCCGGGGTGCACCGAGAAGGCGATGATCACGAGGCCGATCACCTCGAGGACGATGCCGATGCGCACCACGTAGGTGGTGTTGATGCGCCGGGTCATCCGGCCGCCGACCTGCGCGCCGATGAGGAGGAAGATGCCGACCGGCAGCATCCAGAGACCGTTGTCGAGCGCGCTGAGGTGCTCGGCCTCCTGCAGGAACACGGGGATCACGAAGAAGAGGCCGAGTTGGCCCATCGAGAGGATGCCCGCGGTGAGCAGCCCGTAGCGGAAGCCCTTGTGGCGCAACTGGCCGAACTCGAACAGCGGATCACCGTTGCGCCGCTCACGCGCCCGTTCGTACCGGTAGAACCCGAACAGGAACGCGGCCGACGCCACGAACACGAACGGCAGCACCGACACGCCGATCGACTGCGGCCACACGTCGACACCACCGACCGCGAAGTTGTCGAGGGGCTTCCACCAGCCGTAGCGCGCCACCTCGTTGAGCCCGAAGACGAGGAGGAACATGCCCGCGGCGACGAGCAACGCGCCGGGCACGTCGATCGCGAGGCGCTTGCGGGTGAGCGAGTCGCGCGCGATGAACACCAATGCTCCGACGATCGCGAGCGGCGCGACGATCACATTGATGCCGAACGCCCAGCGCCACGAGTAGTTGGTGGTGAGGAAGCCGCCGAGCAGCGGGCCGAGCGCGCCGCCGAGGCCGATCACCGCGCCCCAGGCCGCGAACGCGCTCGCACGCTCGCGACCCTGGAAGTTCGTGGAGATGATCGCGAGGGTGGCCGGCAGCATGAGCGACGCGCCGATGCCCTCGATGAGCGACTCGCCGACGAGCAGGCTCGGGACCGACCACGACAGCGCGGCGAGCAGCGACCCGCCGCCGAACAGCGCGGCGCCCACGATGAACATGCGCCGATGGCCGTACACGTCGCCGAGGCGGCCGCCGATGATGAGCAGCGTGGCGAACACGAGCGAGTAGCCGGTGAGCACCCACTGCAGGCTCGGGAGGGTGGTGTGGAAGTCGGCCAGGATCGACGGGATCGCCACCGTGAGCACGGTGTTGTCGAGCACCACGATGAGCGCGGCGATGACGACGATCGCCAGCGTGACCCAGCGCCGCGGGTCGGGTTGGTGTTCGGGAGTCTGCTCCTCCGGGCTTATCATCCGTTTGGATGATAGCGGGCTCGGTCAGCCCGCTGCCACGGCTAGGCCGTCTGGCCGCCGTCGAGCACGTAGTCGGCGCCGTTGGCGAAGGCGCTGTCGTCGGAGGCCAGCCAGAGCGCGAGCTTGGCGACCTCGTCGGGCTGGGCGAAGCGGCCCATCGGCACGATCATGTCGGCCATCGCCTGGAGGTCCTTGCCGCCCATCATCGGCGTGTCGATGATCCCGGGCAGGATCGCGTTGACCCGTACCCCCTGCTTGCCGAGCTCCTGGGCGGCTCCGCGGGTCATCCCGCGCACCGCCCACTTGGTGGCCGCGTAGGCGAAGCACGCGGAGCCGCCGCGCAGGCCGCCCACCGACGCGATGTTCACGATCGAGCCCGAGCCCTGCGCGGTCATCGGACCGGCGGCCGCCTTCATGCCGAGGAACACGCCGGTCTGGTTGACCGCGACGACGCGGTTCCAGTCGTCGAGCGTGGTCTCGGTCATGTGGGCCCAGTGCAGGATGCCCGCGTTGTTCACGAGGACGTCGAGGCGGCCGTGCTCGCCGACGACGCGTTCCACGACCGACGCCCACTGCGCCTCGTCGGTGACGTCGTGCTCGAGGAACGTGGCGCCGAGGTCGGCGGCGGTCTTCGCGCCCTCGTCGGCGAGCACGTCGGTGATCACGACGTGCGCTCCCTCCGCGGTGAACAGCTCGGCCTCGGCCGCGCCCTGACCGCGTGCCCCACCGGTGACCAGTGCGACCCTGCCGTCCAGCTTGCCCATGTCTTCCCCCTCGTCGTGTGCGGAGATGCCCGTTGTCGAGTGCCGGCTCCGAGATGACGGCTCCGAGAGATGATGGCGCGTTCAACCGGCCGATGCGTAGCCCTGGCCACCACGAAGGTCGGCGACGAGATGCACGACCGGCAGTCCCGTGACCCGTCCGATGCGCTCCGGCAGGTCGTCGGCGACCCACTGCGACTCCGCGGGCAGCGTCGACAACACGATCTCGTCGAAGCGCGCGCGTCGCAACACGTGCAGCACCGCGCGCAACGGGCTGGGGTCGCCCACCTCGCCGCCGACGCTCGCGCCCTCGGCCTCGAAACGCGCGATCGCACCCGCGAGCCGGCGCCGGGCGAGTCCGCGCGCATCGACCGCGGTCATCGTCTCCCCCTGTTGGTGCACGGTTGCAGGGACCACCACGTAGAACCAGCACGCCCCGGTTGCCCGTTGCTCGCGCACCCACTCGAGGAGGTGGTGCCCGGCCAGCGTCTGGTTCGCGACCACGAGATAGCGGCGCACGATCGCCTCCTGTACGGCGTGGGGCGACCATAGACCGGTCCCGCGGATCCAGCCAGTGGCAGTTGCAGCCTGTCGAATAGGTTGCCGCGCATGGCCGATCGGACGTCTCCCGTCGCGGTGCTGCTCGATGCCGGCGGGGTGTTCGTGCTCCCCGACCACGAGCGCATCCTCGGCGCCTTCGGGCGCTCCGAGGTGACGGTCGACGCGGGCCGCCTCGACGACGCGCACTACGCGGGCGCGGCGCGCTTCACGACGCTCCTCGACGCGGAGGCCGACTGGAACGCGTGTTGGAACGAGTACCTCGTGGGCTACGTCGAGTTCCTCGACGTAGCCGTCGATTCCACGCTCGACGTGCACCGCCACCTCGACAGCGAGTTCGCCGACACGGAGCTGTGGCGACGCGTGGCACCCGGCGCGGTCGAGGCGCTGCGGGCGCTCGCCGCCACCCGGGTGCGCCTCGGCATGGTGTCCAACGCCGACGGGCTCATGGCCGAACGCATGCGGGAGCTGGAGATCCTGCAGGTGGGGCCCGGCCTCGGCGTGCAGGTCGAGTGCGTGATCGACTCGGGTGCCGTCGGCGTGATGAAGCCCGACCCGCGCATCTTCCGCATCGCCCTCGACGCCATGGGCATCGACGACACCGACGTCGACGCCGGACGGGTCTGGTACGTGGGCGACATGCCCGGCATCGACGTGGTGGGGGCACAGCGTGCCGGGTTGCGCCCGTTCCTGCTCGATCCGCTCGGTCTGCACCACGATGCCGACCACGACCGCATCGGCTCCCTCGCGGAGCTCGCGGTGCTGGCCGCCGGCTGAACCTTCGACGGGGAGACGTTCAGGCGGCGGGTGCGCCGAGCCTGCCGAGCCCGCCCGACATCTCCGAGAAGGCGCGGTCGACGAGCGCCTCGAGCGACGGCGACCGGCGATCGTCGAGCCAAGTGTCGAGCGCGGCGCGCAGCGCGGCCACGGCCAGTCCGCTCACGAGGCGCAGCTCGAATCGCGACAAAGGCCGCTTCGCGGCACGTGCCCGACGGCCGAGCTCCTCGGTGACCGCTTCCTCCCACCCCCGCTGATGCTCCGCCTTGTACGCGCGCATCTGCACCGACTCCTGCAACACGCGCGACCGCACCAGCAACACGTCGCGGTCGTCGCGGTAGGAGCGGGCGAGATCGAGCATCGCGGCATGCAGCGCGTCGAGCGGGCCGACTTCGGTGGGCTGTGCGGCGAGGGACTCGATCAGGGCGTCGCAGCGGGCCTCGGAATCGCCGAAGAGCACGGCTTCCTTCGACGGGAAGTACCGGAAGAAGGTGCGGGGCGACACCTCGCACGCGTCCGCGATGTCCTCGATCGTGGTGCCGTCGAAGCCCTGGCGGGCGAAGAGGTCGAGGGCAGCGCCGAGCAGCGCTTCACGCGTGCGCGCCTTCTTGCGCTCTCGGAGTCCGACCGACACCGTCACCCGTTCATTCTGGCACATGTCGCCGTTCGGCACACGCTGCCTGATGTCGCATTGCGAAACCTGACAGAGAGTGACAGAATATCGGGATGTCGGCCTCCCCCACGACGACCTCGAACACAGCAGTCCCCGGCTCTGGCGCGTCCGGCGCGTCCGGCCCGCCCGCCGGCCCGAGCGGCTCGCCCACCGACCACCTGTACGAGAAGCGCTGGTGGACCCTCGGGATCCTCTGCCTCAGCCTCCTCATCGTGTTCACCGGCAACTCCACGCTCAACGTGGCGCTGCCCACGCTGTCGAAGGATCTCGGCGCCACGCAGTCGCAGCTCCAGTGGGTGGTGGCCGCCTACTCGCTCGTGTTCGCCGGCCTGTTGTTCACGGGCGGCGCACTCGGGGACCGCTTCGGCCGCAAGGGTGCGTTGCAACTGGGCCTCGCCACCTACTTCGTCGGCGCGCTGCTCGCGTCGCAGGCCACCGACACCACGCAGGTCATCATCTGCCGGTGCGTGATGGGCGCGGGTGCCGCGCTGATCATGCCGTCGACGTTGTCGATCCTGGTGAACGTGTTCCCGCCGCACGAACGGGCGAAGGCGATCGCGATCTGGGCGGCGACCACCGGCTTCGCCGGTTCGCTCGGCCCGGTAATCAGCGGATTCCTGCTCACGCACTTCTGGTTCGGCTCGGTGTTCCTGATCAACCTGCCGATCATCACCGTCGCGTTCATCGGTGGGTGGTTCCTCGTGCCGAAGTCGCGCGACCCCCACGAGGCCGCGCTCGATCCGGTCGGTGCGTTGCTGTCGATCGTGGGCATCTCGTCACTCGTGTACGGGCTCATCGAGGCGCCCGACAAGGGCTGGGCTGCGCCGGTCACGCTCGGCGCGTTCGCCCTCGCCGCGGTGGTGCTGACGATCTTCGTGTTGTGGGAGCGCCGCACCTCCGAACCGATGCTCGACATCACCTTCTTCCGCAACCCGAGCTTCAGCGTCGGCAGCGGCGGCATGATGCTCACCTTCCTCGCCATGTACGGCGTGATGTTCCTGATGGCGCAGTACCTGCAGCTCGTGCTCGGGTTCTCGCCCCTCGGCGCCGCGCTCCGGCTGCTGCCGATGGCGCCGCTCATGCTCGTGTTCGCGCCACTCACGCCGCGGTTCAGCGCGCGCTTCGGCGTGAACCGCGTGGTGGGACTCGGCATGGGACTCATCGCCGTCGGCTTCCTGCTGCTCTCGTTCACGCGCGTCGACTCGTCGATCGTCATCGTCTGGGCATCGCTCGTTCCCGCGAGCATCGGCATGGCGCTCTCGATGTCGCCGATGACCGCAGCGATCATGTCGGCGGTGCCGCCCCGGCGTGCGGGCGCGGGCTCCGCGATGAACGACGCGACACGCGAGCTGGGCGCGGCACTCGGCGTCGCCGTGCTCGGCAGTGTCGCGGCGTCCGGCTACTCGTCGCAGCTGTCCGACGCACTCCACCGAGTCCCCGCGCCGCTGCGGGCGCAGGCGGGTGAGTCACTGGCCGGCGCGCTCCAGATCGCGGCCAAGCTTCCTGGTGCGGCCGGGACGACGTTCGCGCACGCCGCGCAGCAGGCCTTCGTCGACGGCATCCACACCGCGTCGTTGCTCGGTGGGATGCTCGCGCTCGTCGCCGCGTTCGTCACGGCCAGGTTCCTCCCCCGGCACATCGCACCCCACGGCGCGCTCCACTCGCCGCACGAGGCGTTGGAGAACACGGCCGAGCTCGGCCTCGGCGGGGTGATGCCCGTCTTCGAGGACGAATCCTGGGCTGAGGCCGACGCGGAGGCCGACGCCGACGCCGCTCTCGGGTCCGCGCCGGGCACCACGACGGAATCGGCACCGGAACCGCAGCCCGAGCCCACGTCCTAGGCGGCCTCCCGGCCCGTTCGCTACGTTGGCGCCCGTGATCGCCGTCGTCGCCGCACTCAAGGGAGGGGTGGGCAAGACCACCACCTCCGTGTACCTCGCCGCCGCCGCCAGCGGAGGCAAGCGCCCCGTCACCTTGGTCGACGCCGACCCGCAGGCCAGCGCGGCCGACTGGCTCGAGGTCGCCGAAGACGAGCTGCTCGCCACCGTGAGCCTGGTCGAGGCTCCCACCGACCGCATGCTGATCAAGTCGCTCGAGAAGCTCGACGAGGACGACACCGCCGTGGTCGACACCCCGCCGGGCCACGAGCGCCTCCTCGTGAAGGCCCTGGAACGGGCCGACTTCGCGGTCATCCCCACCCGCATCGGCGGCGTCGAGACCGGCCGGGTCGAGGCGGTCCTCGATCTGATGCCGAAGCACCTCCCGGTCGGCCTGGTCATCTGCTCGGCCCGCACCTACACCCGCGACTACCAGGACACGATTGCGTACTGGGGGGAGGCGGGCGTCGAGGTGTGGGGCAGCATCCCCGAGCGGGTCGCCGTCGCGTCGGGCCCGGAAGGTTGGCTGTCCGCCGAGGCGCTCGAGGCCTACGGCGCGGTCTGGCGCAAGGGGAAGCGTGCCGCAACCCGCTGAGCGCGCCACGCCCGACGAGCCCGTCATCGTGGTCAGCTTCGACATCGACGGCACCATGGAGTTCGGGGACCCGCCGGGCCCGATCTCCGCGGCCGTCGCCCGGGAGCTCGTCGATCGCGGCGTGATCGTGGGCGTCGGCTCCGATTGGCCGCGTTCCGCGCAGGCGCCACTGTGGAACGGCCACGGCGTCGAGCCCCGCTTCGTCGGCGGCAAGCACCATCTCCACGAGGTCAAGGCCGACTTCCCCGCCGACCGCTACCTGCACGTCGGCGACACCGACGTCGACGAGCGCTACGCCCTCCTCGCCGGCTTCGAGTTCCTCCACGTCGACGACCTCGAGGAGCCGGTGGTGCCGGAGTCGATCCACGACCCCGAGTCGTGGTCGCCCACGTGAAGTCCGGAGCCCTCGGGTCGCAGGACGCCGGCTAGAGGTAGTCGCGGCGGATGAGGTCGCGGGTCGCGAACCACCCCGGGATCGCAGGCAGGTAGTAGTAGGCCAACTGGTTCGCGAGCACCGCGGCGACCGCGACGTCGCGTGACACCCCGAACGACACCAGGACCGCGGAGAGTCCGACAGTTCCGACCGCCGTGCCACCACCCGGGATCGGCACGATCGACGCGATCGTGACGACACCGACGTTCGCCGCCAGCAACGACCAGAACGACGCCTGCCCAC
>Ga0075017_100000349_pt1 | contig 24987 bp, 11 predicted proteins | sample AleBraG_ABR_2012_FD_71475 | JGI IMG/M metagenome (GOLD analysis project Ga0075017, IMG submission 71475) | Freshwater sediment microbial communities in response to fracking from Pennsylvania, USA - Alex Branch Run_MetaG_ABR_2012 | ecosystem: Environmental > Aquatic > Freshwater > Creek >... | reverse complement strand
CCCCCCTGTGAACCCAAGCTACGACATCCACATACCCCATCCTGCATCCTGAAAATATCGCACGGCTACTTCAGTGGCCGCCGGTATTCGGGGGATCAAATGAGCCGCAAATTCAAGACCATGGACGCCAACGAGGCGGTCGCGCATGTTGCCTATCGGGTCAGCGAAGTCATCGCCATCTACCCGATCACTCCTTCTTCGCCAATGGGCGAATGGGCCGACCAGTGGGCCTCGGAGACCGTGCCCAACGCCTGGGGCAGCGTCCCGCATGTCATTGAAATGCAAAGTGAAGGCGGAGCCGCCGGCGCGGTTCATGGCGCACTCCAGACCGGATCGCTCGCGACAACCTTCACCGCCTCGCAGGGCCTGCTCCTGATGATCCCCAACATGAACAAGATTGCGGGCGAGCTCACCCCCGCCGCGTTCCATGTCACGGCCCGCACCGTGGCCACGCACGCGCTCTCCATCTTCGGCGACCACTCCGACGTCATGTTCTGCCGCACCACGGGATGGGCCATGCTCTGCTCGAATTCGGTGCAGGAAGCCGAGGATCTGGCGCTCATCGCGCATGCTGCGACGCTCGAGACCCGCATTCCCTTCCTCCACTTCTTCGACGGATTCCGCACTTCGCACGAAGTCACCAAGATCGAGATGCTGGAAGACACCGACATGCGCGCCATGATCAACCTGGATCGCGTGGTCGAGCATCGCCAGCGCGCGCTCTCACCGGATCATCCGGTACTGCGCGGCACGGCGCAGAATCCCGATGTTTTCTTCCAGATTCGCGAGACCGCGAACTCCTATTACGACACCGCTCCCGCCAAAGTGCAGGCGGTGATGGACAAATTCGCCGAGATCGTCGGCCGCCAGTATCACCTGTTCGACTATGTTGGCGCGCCTGACGCCGAGCGCGTCATCGTGATAATGGGGTCCGGCGCCGAAGTCGCCCACGAGACCATCGATTACCTGAACGCGCACGGAGAAAAAGTCGGCCTGCTCAAAGTCCGCCTGTACCGCCCGTTCTGCGTGAAGTCATTCATGGAGGCTCTCCCCTCCACCGTTCGCCAGATTGCAGTTCTTGATCGCACCAAAGAATGCGGCGCCATCGGCGAACCCCTTTATCTCGACGTGATCAATGCCCTGCACGAAGGATTGAAACTCGGCTGCGGCAAACTGAAGACCGCCCCTGGAGTCGTCGGCGGCCGCTATGGCCTGTCCTCCAAAGAGTTCACTCCGGCCATGGTGAAGGCCGTCTACGACAACCTCAAGAAGCCCGCGCCCAAAGATCACTTCACCGTTGGCATCAACGACGACGTCACCCACACCAGCCTCGACTATGATGCGTCGTTCTCCACCGAGCCGGATTCCGTGATCCGCGCCCTGTTCTACGGCCTCGGCGCCGATGGCACGGTGGGTGCGAACAAGAATTCCATCAAGATCATCGGTGAAAATACCAACAACTACGCGCAGGGATACTTCGTCTACGACTCCAAGAAATCCGGAGCCATGACCGTCTCTCACCTGCGCTTCGGACCGCAGCCCATTCGATCCAGCTACCTGGTCTCAAAAGCAAATTTCATCGCCTGCCATCAATGGATCTTCCTCGAGCGCTACGACATGCTCAGCGCGCTGGTCGAAGGCGGCGTCTTCCTGCTGAACAGCCCTTATGGAAAAGACGAAGTGTGGGATCACTTGCCGCGCGAGGTACAGCAGCAACTGATCGCCAAGAAAGCCCGCTTCTACGCCATCGATGCCTACCAAGTCGCGCGCGATGCCGGCATGGGCTCGCGCATGAACGTCATCATGCAGGTCTGCTTCTTCGCCATCTCGGAAGTCTTGCCGGGAGAGGAAGCCATTGAAGCTATCCGCCAATCGATCCGCTACACCTACGGCAAGAAGGGCGAGGAAGTCGTTAAGAAAAACATGCAGGCGGTTGACGAAACTCTGGCGCATCTGTTCGAGGTACACATTCCTGAATCCGCAGACAGCAAGATCGAAATTCCCGGAGTCTTCCCCGGCGCTCCGAAATTCGAGCAGGAAGTGCTGGGCGCAATCTATGCCGGCAAAGGGGACGAACTCCCGGTCAGTGCTTTCTCCTGCGACGGAACTTTCCCCACCGGAACCGCCCAATGGGAAAAGCGTAATCTGGCCCTCGAAATTCCTGAGTGGGATTCCAAGATCTGCATTCAGTGCGGCAAGTGTGCCATGGTGTGCCCCCACGCCGTGATCCGCATCAAGGTCTACGACAGCAAGGAACTGGAAGGTGCGCCCGCCACCTTCAAGTCCACCGACGCCCGCGACAAGGAATGGGTCGGCATGAAGTACACCATCCAGGTCGCCCCCGAAGATTGCACCGGGTGCGGCGTCTGCGTGGACATCTGCCCGGTCAAGAACAAGAGCGAATTGCGATTGAAAGCGATCAACATGGTTCCGCAACCGCCGCTGCGCGCTCCCGAGAGCGAGAACTGGAAGTTCTTCCTCGACCTGCCTGAACTCGACCGCCGCAGAATCAAGCCCGGCGCCATCCGCCAGCAGCAGGTGCAGGAGCCGCTCTTCGAATTCTCCGGAGCCTGCGCCGGATGCGGTGAAACCCCATATGTAAAGCTGGTCTCACAACTGTTCGGCGACCGCGCCATCGTGGCCAACGCCACCGGATGCTCCTCCATCTATGGCGGCAACCTGCCCACCACCCCGTGGGCCAAGAACGCCCACGGCCGCGGCCCCGCCTGGTCGAACTCGCTCTTCGAAGACAATGCCGAGTTCGGTCTCGGCTTCCGCGTCTCAATCGACAAGCAAACTGAATATGCCCGCGAACTGCTCAAGCGCCTCGATGTGATGATCGGCGACGACCTGGTTCAGGCCATCCTCAACGCGAAGCAGAAAGACGAATCCGACATCTACGATCAACGCCAGCGCGTCGATATTCTGAAAGAGCGGCTGCAACAAATACCGTCACCCGACGCCAAGCAACTTCTCTCCGTTGCCGACATGCTGGTGAAGAAATCCGTGTGGATCATCGGCGGAGACGGCTGGGCCTACGACATTGGCTACGGCGGACTGGATCACGTCATCGCCAGCGGCCGCAACGTCAACCTGCTGGTGCTCGATACCGAGGTCTACTCCAATACCGGCGGCCAGGCGTCGAAAGCCACACCGCGAGGAGCCGTAGCCAAGTTCGCCGCGGGCGGCAAGCCCGGTCCCAAGAAAGATCTCGGCCTGATGGCGATGACTTACGGCAACGTCTACGTCGCCAGCGTCGCGCTCGGCGCCAAAGACGAGCACACGCTGAAAGCCTTCCTCGAAGCCGAGGCTTACGACGGCCCCAGCATCATCATCGCGTACTCGTCCTGCATCGCCCACGGCATCGACATGACCACTTCCATCAGCGATCAGAAGACTCTGGTCGATTCCGGACAGTGGCTGCTCTATCGCTATAACCCGGATCGCGAAGCCACGGGAGAAAATCCACTGCAACTCGACTCGCGCGCTCCCACGCGTAAGGTGCAGGAATATCTCCTGCAGCAGACCCGCTTCAAGATGCTGACCAAGAGCCGTCCGGAAGAAGCCGAAAAACTGTGGGCCGCCGCGCAGCAGGACGCGGAGCACCGCTATCGCATGTACGAATACATGGCGTCACGCAAGACGCAACCGGAACCAGCCGAGAAAAAAGCAGAAGTTAAACCGGCTCCGATAGTTGTCACGAAATGAGGGTGCCCCATCCTAACGTCGCGCCTTTTGCGAAGTTAGGGTGGGAACCTGTGCTGCATGCAGTGAAAGCTTCTGAGTGGCGCAGCGCATCAACGCTACGGTCAGTTTGAGAGTGAACAAGCGGCTTTAGCCGCTGAGGTGAGGAGGAAGTAATGATCGATCTCAGCACAAAATATCTAGGACTGAACCTGCGCTCTCCGCTGGTCGTCTCGGCTTCGCCGCTGTCGCGCGACGTTGAAGGCATTTGCCGCCTCGAGGAAGCAGGCGCATCCGCGATCGTCCTCTACTCGCTCTTCGAGGAGCAGTTGCGGCAGGAAGCGGCGGATCTCGAGTTTCACCTCGAGGCCGGCACTGAGAGCTTCGCCGAGTCGCTTACTTACTTCCCGCAGCCCAGTGAATTCCACACCGGCCCCGAGGGATATCTCAATCACATCCGCAAGGCGAAATCGTCTGTACACATCCCCATCATCGCCAGCCTCAACGGTTCGACCCTTGGAGGATGGACCAAGTTCGCCGCTGAAATCGAGCGCGCGGGCGCCGACGCCATTGAATGCAATATCTATTACATCCCCACCGATCCTCGCCTGAGCGCGGAAGACGTGGAGAAAACTTACGTCGACATCGTGCGGGCTGTGAAATCGACGGTCACCATTCCCGTCGCAGTAAAACTCAGCCCATTCTTCAGCAACATGGCCGCAATGGCTCACCGCCTCGACCAAGCGGGCGCCGACTCACTTGTGCTTTTCAATCGTTTTTACCAGCCAGACATCGATCTGGAGGAACTCGAGATTCGTCCCAACGTTTTGCTGAGCACGCCTCAAGCGCTGCGCCTGCCGCTCACCTGGATCGGAATCCTTTACGGCCGCATCAAGGCCAACCTTGCGGCAACCGGCGGTGTGCATGGCGCGCAGGACGTCATCAAGCTGCTTATGGTCGGCGCCGACGTGACCATGCTCTGCTCTTCCCTCATGCGCCACGGAGTCAATCACCTGCGCCACGTCGAGCGCGAGTTATGCGACTGGATGGAAGAGCACGAATATGAATCTGTCGCGCAAATGCAGGGCAGCATGAGCCAGCAGCGCTGTCCCGATCCCGGAGCCTTCGAGCGCGCCCAGTACATGCGCGCCGTGAAAGGCCTGACCCATATTCAAATGGCAGGCTGGCGCTAATGGCTGCGAGAACGAATATGTGGGGACAGCCGCCCTCAGCTGTCCGCGGCGTAGCCGAGGCGACTGACAAGGCCCGCCGCGAGCGCCGCAATGCCTTAGTCATTCCGCGTGAACACGGCGCATGGGGATTGCTCCTGGTTCCTATGGTCACCGGAGCAGGCGTGGCCTTCCACCAGAGCGCCCATACCCTGCCGTTCATCCTGCTCCTCGTTTCAGCTCTGGCGCTGTTCTGGCTGAGAACGCCGCTCGAGAGCCTCCTGGGCACATCCGCGATGCATGTGCAGACAAGGGATGAGCGCCGCATCGTCCTCCTTGCAATCCTCGCTTTGGGCACGGTCGCAGCGGCAGCTCTCATAACCCTGCTCTGGGCAGGACACAATCCCAAACTCTGGCTCATCGGAATCGCGGCCGCTTTCGCGTTTGGGGGACAAGCTTTGCTCAAGAAGCTGGGCAGACGCACCCGGATGCTCTCGGAAATGATCGGCACGCTTGGTTTGACCTTGGGAGCGCCTGCGGCCTACTACGTGATCACCGGCAGATTAGACTCCACCGCGTGGATGCTCTGGATCGCCAATTTCATCTTCGCCGGCAACCAGATCCACTACGTACAGTTGCGGATTCACACCGCCCGCGTTGAAGGCATACGTCACAAATTCGCCAGGGGATGGGCATTCGCAGCAGGACAGCTCTTGATGGCGGTTGTGCTCGCTGTGGGGTGCAGGCTGAAGCTCATGCCATGGCTCGCGTTGATCGCCTTCGCACCAGTTCTCTTCCGCGGCTGGCTTTATTTCTTCGAGAAGCCCGCTCCCCTGCAAGTGCGCCGCCTGGGTTGGAATGAACTCAGCCAGGCAGTCATCTTCTGCACGGTTTTCATCGCAGTTTTCGCATTTCGCTAAATCTACCAAACTCCAGGCCTCCAGGTGGCGCCGCCGTCCCGGCGGCCTGGCGGCAGGCGCTACTTAGACGGAGTCAATTCCACCGTCAGCACTTCGAATGGCTGAAGCTGGAATGCGTGTTGCTCCTGGGAAGAGATGCTGAACGACCTGCTGGCTTCGCCCTTCCACGGGCTGCGCGCCGTAAATTGCGGGGACGCTCCTGGTGGCAACTCCAACAACGCCGCCAGGCTCGCAGTGAACTCCTGCGGATGATCGTTCGGATTCCGCAAGGTCACAACCGCCTTCTCCGGCGACCAGGCCGCCCACCCATACACCTCCAGCTTCGCCGGATCACCCCCGATCCAGTGCGAATCTTTCAGTGTCTCCGCATTCTCACGCGACCACTTTGCCGACTCGGCCAGCACATCCCAATCCTGCGGGGAGAGCAGCGACGGCGTGATGTACATTTCCTGCAGTTGGGTGCCCGTGCCGAAGTACGAGTGCACCTCATCGGCGAAGTCATGGCCGGGATCGCTGCCCAGCCGCTCCGCGTAGCGGGCATAAATCAGCCCGTGCAGCATCAGCGAATTCAACGGAAACAGGGGCCCATCTTCCACTACCCAGCGATAGGTCTGCGAATCGCGAAAGGTAATCCAGCGCTGGCGATTCGATCCCACTCCCGCGAAGCTGTGATCATCACCACCGCGCCAGATCGAATCGGCATAGAGCAGCCAGAACGGCGACGGATACGTTCCCGTAGTCAGGTTCACATAGAGGTCAGGCTTCTTGGCTCGCAGTTCGCCGATCAGGTGGATCGCGGCATCAAAGTCGCTATCGAACTCGCTGCCCGCAATCACCTCGTTCGCGTTGCCCGTGCCGTCGAACTTGAACTGGTTGACGCCGTACTTCTCGAGCATGGCCACACAGGTATCGCGGAAGTAGCGGTAGTACTTCGGCCCCGACAGTGCGAGGCCGCCGTCATTGGTCTCAAATCCCTGCGCACGGGCGGAAGCGAGGCGCTGTTCCTTTGGCTTGTCGTAGCCTCCCCACGGCGAAAGCCAGATGCCGGCCGCTCCGCCAGCTTTCGCCGCGGCCTGCGCCACCCTCGTTAGGCCGTCGGGAAAACTGGAATTGAACTTCCACAGGTTGGTGGGATCATCCCAACCGTCGTCGAACAGGAAGCTGTCGAGCTTGACGCCGCGCTGCCGCGTCAACTGCTCGCCAAACGCTGCAATCTCGGTGACCGCGCCGGCCTCGGTGTAGCGATCGAAATATCCCAGGTCGTACCACGAGTTGTAATGCAAGAAAGTTCGGTAGGGATGGGCGCGTTCGAGTTCGATGTAACTAAGAAAGTCGCGGCGCATCTGCGAAGGATGCGAGGCGCCGATCACAGACGAATAAGTGACGCTCTGTCCCGGCCGCAGAGGAAGTTCGCGCGAGAGCCAGCATGAAGCGCGAGCCCCATGCACCCGGCATTCCGATAATGGATGCTCAAAGCCAAGAAACCAGTTAGATGCCAGGATAGGCGATCCCTTTACCTGGCCAGAAACTTGCGCGCCCGGAACCGGAGCGTCGATGAGGTTGATGCGGACCAGCGCGAATGGCTTTTCGAGGACGCGGATCGTGAGTTCCTGGCGGACGTAGTTTGTGCCCTCGTGGAGGAGAGCCCGCCACGTAACTCGAATATTGGCCGAGGCATCTTCGAGTTCAACGCGAATCTGCTTGCCAGGCACACGATCGGCGGCCTTCGTAGAAGTGACCGGCAGAGTCACGTCTTCGAGAAAAGGCCCGGCGATGATTTTGAGATCGGATGACCCCAAAGGCGCGCCCTCCTTCGGCACCAGCTCAAATGCAATGCCCTCGATGGGCAGAGCGATTCCGGTGAATTGATTGGTCACGCTCAGCCAGCGCAGCGATCCGCTCTGAATGGACCAGGTCGCCGAGACGGCTTGATTGGAGAGCGTAAGCTGGTCGCGGTCGCGCACGGCCTGAACCGTGGCCGCATGGCCCCACATGGGTGCGGCGGCGAGCGCCAGCGTCAGGACCATCCACGTCGAACAGCGGGTCCGAGAGATAGCTTTTTCCATACGCATTTCGAGTGATTTCTGCATTTCACTTTGCCTACGATTTGACTTGACTTACACTGTAAACGAAAGTAATAGTATTGACTCGTAATAATATGAAAGTGCTTATCTGGAGGCTGTTATGCGTGTCTGCCGGTGGAGTGCCCTAGCCGGTCCGAGCTTCTCGTTTCTCGTCACGTCTTCTTTCGTTGTGCTCCTGGCCGCGGCCGCGGCTTTTGCGCAAGGCGCCTACCAGGCTCAGGTCCGCGGAACGGTCACGGACCAAAGCGGGGCGGTCGTGGCGAACGCGACCGTCACCATCAGCAACGACGCCACCAATATCGCACAAACCTCGCGAAGCAACGATCACGGCGAATACTTTTTCACCGGGCTGCGCCCGGCCGTCTACACGATTAAGGCGCAAGCTTCTGGCTTTCGCATTGCGGAAAAAACCAACGTTGTTCTGCAGGTCGACCAGCAAACCACCGTTGATTTTCTGTTGCATCCTTTGACGGTCAACGAAACCATGGAGGTGACGGAGACAGCCCCGTTACTTGACACCGAGAATGCGACGCTCGGAACCGATATTACCAGCGAGTACGTGAAGGAAATTCCTCTCAGCAACCGCAATTTCTTTGGTCTCACATTTTTGTCGGGAGGTGTAACGGAAGTCGCTGGATCGGGAACCTCGGACAACTATCCCTCGGGCACGAACTTCGTTTCCAACGGCCAGCGCAACGCCACCGCAGAGGTACGTCTCGACGGAGCGCTGATCAGTGCGCCAGAGCAAGGGGAGGGAGGAAATTCCAACGTTTATTACGAACCGATCGTCGAAGGAGTGCAGGAATTCAAAGTCCAGAACAACAGCTTCTCGGCGGAGTTCGGCAATAACGGCGGGACAGTAGTGAACATGGTGATGAAGAGCGGGACGAACAAATTCCACGGCAGCGCCTGGTATTTTCTGCAACGCTCGCAATTGGCTGCCCGCGACTTCTTTAATCCCGCACCCAATCCCAAGCCGGACAGCAAACGCGACCAGGGGGGATTCACCCTGGGTGGGCCCATCCGTAAGGACAAGACTTTCTTCTTCGTGGATTTTGAGAAAGTCCGCAGCAACGCCGCATTCACGAATCTGGCAACGGTGCCCACCATGGCCGAGCGCGGGCTAACGGGTACGGGATACGATTTCTCGGGGAACCTGATCAACGGGACGACGATCAACATTTACGACCCCACACAGGTGGATTGCAGCAGTGGCAACTGCATCCGGCCAGCAGTGCCGAATAACGTCATCCCAGCAAATGAGGTCGATCCGATTGGGCTAGCAATTCTCAATCTCTATCCTCAGCCGAATGTTCCGGGCGCTGGAGGATTCAACAACTACAACTTCAGCGACGTGATTCACCAGCCCGATTACCAGTTCGACATCAAACTCGATCATCAGATCAACGACAAGCAGCACATCAACGGCCGCTACAGCCGCGAAAAGTCCGATTATTACACTCCGTTTATTCTGGGCGACGGATTCGTCAACAACGGCGCCGGCGACGGAATCGGCGGCAGCCCGACGACCGCGCAAAATGCGTCAATCGAGTACTCCTGGACTCTGAGTCCGAAAATAGTATGGGCGAGCCGTGCAGCTCTCGACCGCGTGCATGAAGCCGAGACGACCAATATTCCATCGATTGCGAAATTCAACGCTTCTTTGCCGAGCGGTGTGACGGGGCTCTCACCGCTTTACGCCCAGGCCAATGGGATCGACCGCATGCCGGCGCTTTACATGAGTGGCGCGGCTTTGGCAGCGGGTACAAACGGCTCAAACAATGCCGACCTGTTCGATCAGTGCTGCGTTAACACGACGTTTGCGCATACGTTGTTCAGTTATTCGTCGCAGTTGGTGATTTCGAAAGGAAGGCACCTGATCAAGATTGGCGGAGAGCAGCGACTGTTTTACAACAACTTCTTTCAGCCGCCGGACCCGAGTGGAGTCATCAACTTTACCGATTACGTGACGTCACCGACTCCGAATAGCGAGACAGACGCAAGTGGCAATCTGTCCGGAAATCCTTTTGCCAGCCTGCTGTTTGGCTATGGCGACAACATCAATTCGTTTCCGTCGGAGCCTACTTCGCTGACCGTGACTCCGTCCGTGGCGAACAAGTCGAAAGAAACAGGATTTTATGTGCAAGACGACTGGAAGGTCACTTCCAAGCTCACGCTGAATCTTGGAGTGCGTTACGAGTGGAGCACTCCCTATAACGAGCGCTATAACCGGATCCAGTTCAGCGATTTCACCGCGGATACGGGCGTTAGTCTGGATCTGAGCAGCGCACAGGCTGCGTTGCAGTCGGTGGGATTGAACTATCCGTCTTCGGAGGAGCTGCACGGAACCACACGGTTCGCCAACTCCAACACGAGGAGCATTCCTGTATACCGGAAAGATATAGGACCGAGGCTTGGGTTTGCGTACGGAATTGATACGAAGACGGTGGTGCGTGGCGGAGCGGGAATTTATTTTGGGATGAGTCCGGCCACGAATTATCAATATACCGGCACGGCCTTCCGGCAGACGTCATCCATCTTCTTCACGCAAAGCAATTTCGCAAACGGTCAGCCACTGTCAACTCTCTCCAATCCTTTTCCCAGCGGGTTTAGCGGCCCGCAAGGCACTCAGTACGGCGCGCTGGCCGATTGGGGGTACGCGAACAATAACGATCTGGGCACGACAGCCGCCCGCGATGCTGACATCTACCAGTGGAACCTGGGGATTCAACGGGAACTGCCGAGCCAGATTGTTCTCGGCGTTGATTATGTCGCCAATCGCAGCACACATCTACCCTGGGCCGGAACGAACAATCGGGACTTCATCCCCTCCGCGCTCCTGGCGCAAATCTCCTCGGCTGTGCGCTACAACAATGACGTGACGCAGGGAAATGGAGCGGGAGACTGCGATTTCAATAGCTGCGTAAGCAACTTCCTCCAGAATACGGTCGCGAATCCCTTCTATTCGATGTTCAATCCTCCGTGTGCAGCCGGTCCTTGCTTTAACCAGCCTGACTCGCTCTATGCCAGCCCGCAGATTCCGTTGGGGAATCTCCTCAATCCATATCCGCAATTCACGGGCGATTTCGAGGGACTCATGCAGGAAAAGGCGAGTTCCTGGTATAACGCGATGCAGATCCGTTTCCAGAAGCGCACGACCCATAACATCAGCTTTGAGGGCAGCTATACGATTTCGAAGTCGACCGATAATTCATCCGCAGGCCGGAACAATTGGGTGGGGGCGCTGGGAAATGGTTCGCCGCAGCAACTTGATCAGCTGAACCTGGAACATTCAATCAGCGCGAATGACACGCCGCAGCGGCTTGCCCTGGCCGTGGTGGTGGATTTGCCCGTTGGGCGCAATCAATGGATCGGCGGCAATATGAATCGCGCGCTGGATGCGGCGTTGGGCGGATGGTCAGTGGCCACCTTCATCACGCAACAGTCGGGGCAACCGCTGGCCATCTCGGACTCGTTCGGAAGGCTCGCGAATGGCAGTCAGCGGCCGGACGTGGTCTGCGGCCAACTCAAGACCGGGATAAGCATTAAAACCGCCGCGATAAACGACGAGCCCTTCATTAACGTGAACTGCTTCGCCGACCCTGGCGACCAGAATCCGGGAAATGGCCCACGCTACTATCCCAACTTGCGGGCGGATGGGATTCACAATGTGGATTTGAACCTGTACAAGTCGTTTGTGCCGAAGGAAGGGATGAAGATCGACTTGCGGGCGGAAGTATTCAACCTCGCCAATCATGCGCGCTTTGCGCCACCGGATACAGGTTACGGAGACACCGGGTTTGGAACGATTACCTCAACCGCTCCGGGATATTTGCCGCGCTACTTTCAGTTTGGGTTGCGGTTTGAGTTCTGAAGCATGATCCTCTGAGGAATCCTATGAAATCTCGTTTTGCCCTCGGGTGCCTGGCGGTGGGCGCATGCGCACTTCTCTTGTTCGCTCAGGCAGGGCCTGCGCTTTACGAGCACGGCCAGGACTGGACGAACTACGTCCGCATTGGCGCTTACGGCCTCAAAGGCGGCGATGCGGTCGACATTGCGCGTAAAGTGCAGGCCAGCGGCGTCTTTGGGATTGAAGTTGACAACGACATTCCCGGCCGCTATGAGAGCTTTCTCCATCCTGAAAATAAGTTGAAGGCAATCCGCGAGGTAGCCGAAGCGGCACACCGCGCCAGCAACTACGCTTTCGTCTACATCGCCGGGACGGAGTGCATCACGGCGCACGGCGATCAGACTCCGCATACTCTCGCGAAAGACCATCCCGACTGGCTGCAACGGAAGATTACCGGCGAGCCGGCAATCTTTGGTGGCGGCACTGCGTTTTGGATCGCTCCAGGCGACGAGGACGTATGGGTCAGCCCGTACGCGATGGAGTGGCGCAAAACTTATATGGAGCGCGTGCGCCAGATCGCGGCCACCGGCATCGACGGCATCTATGTGGACATTCCGTACTGGATGACCCACTTTGACGGCTGGGAAAATACGTGGGCGAGCTTTGATGACTACACGGTCGCCGCATTCAAGCAGCAGACTGGACTGGACGCGAAACACGACGTGAAGCTCGGCGATTTTTCTGATCCGGCGTTTCGCCAATGGGTTCGGTTCCGGATTCAGACGTTCACTGACTTTATGGGAGAGATTGACCGAACGGCGAAGTCGGTGAATTCAAAGATCAAGACGATTCCAGAAATTTACCCCGGGATCGAAGGTGAGTCGGTGCGGGTTGGCGCCGATGTTTACAGTCTGTACCCCGTGGTGGATGCGATCGCGCACGAGTACGAATTCGGCAGCGGCGATCACATGGCCTCATCCCGGACTCCGCTCGATTGGTTCCGGTACCAGGTTGGCATGCATTCGTTTCGTGCCTTCGCCCAGGGAAAGGCAACCTGGATTCTGAACTATTCGTGGGATGGCGACAAAAAGGTGGATGCGCGCGAAGCAATGATGAACCTTGCCATGTCACAGGTGATGGCGGGGGCGAACTTTTGGGACGCGCCAGGACATTCGATGGCCGGATCGAACGATTTGCCGACGCGGAAGAAGATCTTTGACTGGATCAAGGCCAACGAGAACACGTTTTATCTGCCCCGGTCACCCATTGATCCGATCGGAGTCTATTTTTCTCCGGAGACTCGAGATTTTTATGCGGATGACTTCATCGCTTCGTACCGCGGGATTCTGATCCTGCTAATGCAGAAGCACCTCGAATTTCAGATCGTCACGCCACGCACGCTGACTGATTTTCGAGGGAAGACGCTAGTGCTGCCCGACGTGCGAGTGCTGAGCGACGGCGAGAAGAGTTGGCTGAAGACGTTTTCCGCGAGCAACCGGGTCGTCATCGCTGGAACAGACGCAACCGGCCTCACGTCTTCGAACAACGTCGTCCGCTTTCCCGACGATCCCGGTAAGGCCTACAACGCTGCTCTTGAGAAAGACTTCGACCATGCTTCCCCGGAGGTGCAGGCAGACTTCTTCAAAAGCCTGCAAGGTGGCACGCCCGTGCAGATCGACGCCGGGCCGCACGTGGCTACATCGATGGCCCGGACTTCTGACGGGCATATCAACGTCTTCTTCGCAAACTTCACCGGATTGCGCGGAGGGTCCAACCCGATACAGACACCGCAAACTGGAGTGCAAGTCCGTGTGATCTCGGCATCGAAAGGCAAAGGATTTTTCCTGCCGTTTCTCGGCGAAGCGCAGGCGCTCAAGGGAGTTCGCCAAGAAGGCGCGATCACATTTACGCTGCCACCTATTAGTAAGGGAGCAGTGTTCTGGATGGAACCTTAAGGTGAACGCCCGCTGACAGGCACCGGGGACGGCGGCTCTACGAACCCGCTTCCCATCCCTTGGAGCGGTTGACGGCCTCGGTCCAGCGACCGCGTAGGGAGCGAGCTTGTGAAACCGGCATTTGCGGCTGGAAGCGGCGACTCTTCCCTGCTTGCAGCGCATTCGGCTCACTGCGCCATAGCCCTACGGCCAGCGCCGCGAGATAAGCGGCTCCCAGCGCGGTGGTTTCAGTCACCGCCGGCCGCATCACCGGCACTTGCAGAATGTCCGATTGAAACTGCATGAGGCTGTCGTTGGCCGCCGCGCCACCGTCGACGCGCAACTCCGCAACTGCTGCACCTGCGTCGCCGCGCATTGCATCCAGCAAGTCGGCTACCTGATACGCGATGCTCTCCACCGCCGCGCGAGCCAGATGGCCTGCCGTGGTGCCGCGGGTAATGCCGAATATCGAACCGCGGGCGTACGAATCCCAATGGGGTGCGCCCAATCCAACAAATGCCGGGACGAAGTAGACTCCGCCATTATCAGAAACGGATTTCGCCAGCGCCTCCACGTCTTCCGATTTGCGAATCAATCCCAGCCCGTCGCGCAGCCACTGCACGACCGCGCCTCCAATAAACACGCTGCCTTCGAGGGCATACTCCGTTCGAGCACCAATCTTCCAGGCCACCGTCGTGACCAGGCGATTCGATGATGGGACCGCGCGCGTCCCTGTGTTCTGCAGCATGAAGCATCCGGTGCCATAGGTATTTTTGGTCAGCCCCGGCTGCGTACAGCGCTGTCCGAAAAGCGCGGCTTGTTGATCGCCGGCAATGCCGGCAATCGGAATCCCTTCCAACCCCGGTACCGCGCTCACCTCGCCGTACACTTCGCTGGAAGATCGCACTTCGGGCATCATCGAGATCGGAACGCCGAACAAGTCGAGCAATTCGCGATCCCACTCGCCCGAGTGAATGTTGAACAGCATGGTGCGCGAGGCGTTGCTGACATCCGTCGCGTGTAGTCGGCCGCCGGTCAACCCCCAGACCAACCAGCTATCGACCGTGCCGAAAGCCAATTTTCCCGCGTCAGCGAGAGCCTTCGCGCCCGGAACGTTACCCAGGATCCAACGGATCTTGCTGGCGGAAAAATAGGCATCGATCAGCAAGCCGGTCCGTTGTTGGATCAACTCACCGTTCCCCTGCTTACGAAGCTGCTCGCAATAGTCCGAGGTTCGCCGGTCCTGCCAGACGATTGCGTTACACACTGGCTGTCCGTTCTCGCGATTCCACACTACCGTGGTCTCGCGCTGGTTCGTAATTCCGATGGCCGCTATGTCGCTCGCCTGCGCCCCGGCTTTCGATAGAGCCACGTTCGCCACTTCAATTTGCGAAGCGGCGATCTCTTCCGGATCGTGCTCGACCCACCCGGGCTGCGGAAAGATCTGCGCGAATTCGCGTTGCGCGACCGCACGAACCTCCCCTTCCTCATCGAACAACAGTGCCCGCGAACTGGTGGTGCCCTGATCGAGCGCGAGAATGTATTTCAAACGTTCCTCCTATACGGCCGCGCGCGCGAATCTCTACGATCTCCGTAGAAATCGCCGAATACCGAAATCGTAAACCGCAGCTCCCAGCAATCCGCCGAACAGCGGTGCGACCACGGGAATCCACCAGACACGGATGCCATCGGTCAACCCGTTATTGCGAAATCCCGCGACCACGGTGAACAGACGCGGCCCAAAGTCGCGCGCGGGATTGATCGCATACCCGTGCATTCCACCGAAGCTCATCCCGATCGCAACTACGACCAGCCCGATCATCAACGGGGCGAGGTTCGATCCCGGAGGGGCATTGAATTCATCCGTAATCGCGAAGATAAGGAGAATCAGCAACGCGGTGCCGATGACCTGATCGAGAAATCCCGCCTGCGGTAGCTCGGGAAAGGCTGGGAAGGTCGTAAACACTCCGGCCGTGCGTTCGAACGCAGGATCCACCTGGCGGAACGCGGGAAGATAGTTCCAGAACACAATTGCGGCCGCGACGAATGCTCCTACTGTCTGCGCAATGCAGTAGGGCACCACCTTGTGCCAGGAAAATCCACGGAAGACCGCCAACGCGAGAGTGACTGCAGGATTGAGGTGCGCACCAGAAACTTTGCCGGCAATGTAAATGCCCATGGTGACGGCCAGTCCCCAACCCAGTGTGATGTTGGTATAGCCGCCGTGGATCGCCTCGCCGGGATTCTTGGTCGGGAATAGCACGACCATGGCGACGACCCCGATGCCGAACAGCATCAGGACAAGAGTGCCAAGAAATTCCGCGATCAATTCCGCCAGGAACGTGGGCTTCGGATTCATCCGCATCTCCCGTCTGTGACACGAACGCACTTCAGGTCGCGGAGTAGTCTATCAGCGCGCGGAGATTTGTGGATTGGAGTGCTGGCTCGGGAGACCCTCGGCTGCTTCGGGGCAGGCTCCCGAATGCGTCCGTCCCCACGTCACTAAAGTCTCCCAAAAACAGTTGCGGGGCGATTCAGGAATCGCCCCGCAAGAGACTGTGATGCGATATTGCGTACTAGTCGCCCTGACCGCAGCTGCAAACGCCTTTGCCACTGCCGACAATCGATATGGCAGTGCACTGGCGAGCCAACCGAATGACCTCGTTGCTGCTCAGCGTGGCATCGGGAGATGACGTTTCCGTAGCAGCGAAGGTGCTGGGTTGAATGTGGGTGACCCACGCCCGAACCGCGGCCACCGGATTCACGGCCGTAGGAAGCGGGCAGGCGCCCTTCACCGGAATGGTGGAAACGACCTTGATCAGGCCCGTATCCAGCGTGACGCCGGTGAGCGGGTTCTTGGTGATATCACCGTTGATGGAGAGGGTCCGCAGGCCATCTGGAGTGAGCAGGCAACTGCAGCACTCGCTCAATTCCTGATAGGGATCGAAGACGAAGATGCTGGCGCAGATATTGCCGTTAACATATGTGCCGGGATTGGTGATGCGCACCGTGCCATCCGGCGCGCCGGCGGTGTTGGCGCTGGCAAAATAATCGACCTTCAGAGTATCGGCCGGGGGAGCAGTTTGGGCCCATCCGGATCCGACAAATAGAAGCAGAGCACAGGCTAGCAGCAGTGCAGTCTTATACATGAGGATTGGTCTCCTTAAGGAGCTACGCCAGTCAGGCCGGGGGGAGAAAGGAATCGAGCTAGTGGCGATGCATACAACGTTTAGCCCTTTACCAATCTGTAAACAAGTCCCCGTATGCACTAGTCAGATCTCACTAACGGATTATTACTAGCGCAGGTTTGTGCGGGAGGTAGGTACTGACTTTGGAATCTCTGCGGCTTTTCTTTGCGGTCTCTGCGGTCAAAGCTTTTGAACGCAGAGATCGCAGAGGGCGCGCAGAGATCGCGAAGTGGGACGGGCGCATCGCCCGTCCCTCCAACGGACCTACTGCCCGGTGCCGCTGACGTTCAGCGTCTGCAGGTTGGGATTGGCCGAATCGGTGACTGTGATCGCACTGGTTCTCGCTCCTACTGCGCTGGGCGTAAAGGTCACCGTAATGGTGCACTTTGCGTGCGCTCCCAGACTTCCACTGCATGGGGTCGTACCGCCGGGCACGGCCGAGAATTCTCCATTGCCGGCGATGGTGGTCGTTAAGGAGGTTGCAAGATTGTTGGTGAGAGTTACGGTTTGTGCGGCGCTGGCGGTAGCGACGGTCTGCGCCGCAAAGGTCAGCGAGGTCGGCGAGAATGCGATGGGCAGCGCGGCGGTGCCCTTCACGTCAAGGATCTGGGTGCCAATGACAGCGTTGTCAGTGACCGTGACCGCGCCGTTGATGATTCCGCTCGATCCGAGCGCGGGGGAGAACGTCACTGCGATGGTACAGGCCGTTCCTGCAGGAAGAACAAGTCCGGGGGAGCATGGAGCGGATCCGCCGCTGGCGGCCGCAAAAAATCCAGACCCGGAAAATGCGGAAATCGTAACGCTACCCGTGCTCGTGTTCTTCACCGCCACACTCTTGGCAGCGCTGATCGTTCCGACTGCCTGGCTGGTGAAAGTGAGGGTTGTGGGGATGAAGGAAAGCGGGGGAGTGCTCCCCCCGGAGCCGGTTCCAGACAAGCTCACAATCTGCGGACTGAATGATGAACTGTCGATGATGGACAAAGCTCCGTTCACTACGCCTGCTGCGGTTGGGGTAAAGGTCACCGCGAAATTGCACTTCGCCTTCGACGCCAGAGATCCGGTGCACGTCGTTCCCGTCGAACTGATCGCGTAATTCCCGCTGGTTGTAAAGGAATATGACAAGGTCGATGATTGATTGTTCGTCAGCGAAACGGTCTTGCTGGCGGAAGTTGTCCCGACCGCAACCGTGCCGAAGGCCAGCGTCGTCGGGGTGAAGGAAACCGGCAGATTGCCGGTGCCCTTGAGACTTACGACCTGCGGAGAGTCCGGCGCAGAGTCACTCACCGCGAGCGCGCCGCTGATTGCTCCGCCAACAGTCGGGGTGAAGGTCACATTCACGGTGCAACTGGCGCCCGATGTCAGGCTCGTGCCGCAGGTGTTGCTGGTCACCGCGAAATTTCCAGTCGCGCTGATCGAGCTGATTGTAACTGCGGACGAACTGCTGTTTTTCAAGGTGACAGCCTTCGCTGCGCTCGTGGTCCCGGCTATTTGCGGATTAAAAGAGAGGTAGAGCGGCGACGGCGTTACGATCGGACTGCTGGCCACGTTGAAGGGCAGCGCCTGGTACGCGGCGCAGGTGGCCCCGCTGGGAAAATTCTCCGCAAACACCTGGATGCCGCCCGCTGCAGCCAGTTGCGCAGTGCCTACCGGCACAGTAATCGCGGTGGAACTTTTGAAGGTGGTTGTGAGGAGCGTGTTATCCACGTAGACGACGGTCAAGGGCGAACTGGTAAAGCCCGTGCCGTTAATAGTCAAGGTGAACGGACTGCTTCCCGCAATCGCAGCGGAAGGGCTGAGGCCGCTCAGGGTCAGCGGCGTGCCGGTGGTGTTGAAATCAGCGACACCCGAGATTTCATCATTCATCGTGACAGTCAGCGGGTTCGACGTGCCGGCTAAGTCTTGCTGCCAACCGGTGAACGTCCAACCGGGATTCGCGGTCGCGGTAAATGTCAACCCGGTGCCTGTGGGATAGTAGCCGTCTCCGGTGGGCGATGTCGGCGTCACGCCAATCGAACCGGCGCAGGGTTCATTCGCGTAGTCACTCAGGTAGTACTGTGGCTGCAGCGTTGCGGTGTACGTGGTACTGCTCGAGGGGGCGGTGATGCTGTGGCTGACCGCTCCGCCATCGCTCCAGCTTTGGAACGCGTAGCGGCTGTTTCCCGACCATGGATACTCGGGCGACGGCACGGCAACGGTGTGGCTGCTGCCCGCGCTCCAGGCCGAGTTGTAATAAGGACTGAAGCTGGTGGGTGCCGGCCAGTAGCCTCCGTCAACGATTACATAAAAGTTCGAGCCGTCGGGATTGCTGTCCACGGTATAGATTGGCGACGACGTAGGCGTGAAATACGTCGTCATATTGATGGGATTGCCGGTGTCCGGCACGAGAAAAGTCTTAGGGTTGACGCTCAGACCACCCGGAACCCAATACGGAGAATCAATGTACTGGTAGAAATTCTGCCCCGAGCTCGGAGTCGCCGTGAGCGTGACCGGCTGCCGCGCAATGTAATACAGGCCCGTCAGCCCGGAATAACTTTGCGGCGCCGGATTCGGCGTAATGGTTCCTGTACCCGCAGGATACGCAGTCGCGGCATAAGGGACGAGTTCAATAAAGCTCGCCATGTACACAGTGACCGCCGGGCTGGTCGCCGGAAACGCGTATTCATCATTGCCCGGCAGCACGGTGATGGTGTGAGTCTGAGTTCCACCGTCGTTCCAGCGCCCGTAGGTGTAATAGAAGGTTGTTGGGGTCGTGGTGCCCTGGATCACTCCTGCCTGGCTCTGCCCGTTCGTCGGAACGCTGAGCGTGTGCGTGGAATACAGCGGCCAGTTGTAGGTTTGCGGAGTGGTTACCGTGGTCCCGTCTACGACAACCTGCAGCCCGGCGGGATTCGTTGCGATCGTCACCGCGGTCGGAGCCGCGCCGTAGAGACGTTTGATCGCGTCGACGTCTCCGGCGGAATAGCCGACGGTATTGGCTAGCGGCATGCCTGCGGGAATCGATTCCATCGTCGGATTGCCGTTCTTGGTGAAGTTCCTTGCGAAATACTGCATGATCGAACTCCAGTCATAGAGCGTCAGCGGCTGCATGTCGTCGTACTGCTTCATCGAGGTGTAGTACTCAACCGAGATCATGTTCTGCAGATTCAGCATCAGATAGCTGTCGCGATCGGGACGCGACTGCTCGTGCCAGAATCCGGTGGCGTGGCCCATCTCGTGTAGAAGCGTGCCCACCGTGCAGTTGGTCGCGCCGCCGATAACTTGTTTTCCCCCAACGCGGCCGATGTAGGAGAAGCCCTCGCCGCTGCCACTGGTATCAGTGAAGTCGAAATCGATGTAGTCCGTTTGGTTGGTATAAGGCACCCACTGGATCACGCCGGCAAGAAGTGAGTTGTAGTTATTGATGGCCGAATTGATGTTCTCGACGTCGCCCGACGCGGGGTCGATCATGTAAGGAATCTGGTAGACGCTGCCCACCAGGGGCCAGCGATATTGCAAATAGTCGAGCGTTCCGCCGGGATGATTCGTCCCCGAAAGAATCTGGTCGATGTGATCGAGGACGATGTCGCCTTCGACCATCATTCTGCCCTTCACCCGGATGTAATTGACGCGCTGGCCACGGTAAATGCCGCTTCCGGCCGCGCCGATGGTGTTGCTGGACACGTGTCTCGGCGCCTTGCTGGCGACCTGGGCATTGGCGGATAGGGCGAGCGTGACAAGCATCCACGCAGACATACAGCGGCGGAGAAACATCTGCATACAGAACCTCCGGGTCGAACCACAGGATCGGGGGCCCACATACGCCACGAGTTAGGGGGTAGGAGGAAACTCGGCGGGTCATAGAAGTTTCCCTTGGTTTCGGGAGGCTGTCAAGATGCAAGGGGCTGCGGGGAGGGTGTGAAGGAATTTGCGACCTTGCCGCTGGCATAGTGCAGTTGGACCTTGGACTATAGTCGGGAAGCCTTCATAAGTGCACCCAAGCCTCGCCCGCATAGGGACCGTCGTTCCACTAGAAGAACGGCTCCGATCAGCATTACGCCGGGGGAATCGGCAGACTGCAGCGCTTCACAACTTCATGCTTCAAAACTTCATTGACGAACCATGACTTCGTCGGCATAATGGCGTCCTTCCCTCCATCGAACCTGGGGCTTTAACTAGGAAACAAGTTGCGCCACTTAGTAGGCTTTCTGCAGGCCCGCCCCTGAGTCTGCCTAACGTCTATTCGCGCTACTTATTGGAAGTTATAGCTCCGTATGAAACTCAAGTGAGGAGAAATCCATGCGAACCCGCAAGGACGTTTGGAAGCTGAGCACCAGCAATCCGTGGCATCCGGATTTATTGTGGTATGCCAGAGCTGTCGCCGACATGCAGACTCGCGCGGCAGATGACCCAACCAGTTGGACCTACCAGGCGGCAATCCATGGCATTCCGCAAGATAACAATCCTCAGCCGCGGTTCTGGGTTCAATGCCAGCATAATTCCTGGTTTTTTTTGCCCTGGCACCGCATGTACCTGTTTTATTTCGAGCAGATTGTCGCCGCCACGATCGTCAAACTAGGAGGGCCGAGCGATTGGGCGCTGCCTTACTGGAATTACAGCGACCCCACCAATCCGAGTGCAACACAGTTGCCGCCCGCGTTTTTCGCGCCCACTTTACCGGATCCGGGCAGCCCCGCCAATGCGCTTCTCGACGCAAATCGGGATCGGGGAAATAGCGGAGAATCCGTAACCAGCAATCCGTCCCAGACTAATTTGACGCCAGCCCTTACCGAGAGCCAATTTTCGGTGGCTGCGACCGGAGGCGTCGCCGGATTCGGTGGACCGATCACCGGATTCCATCATGACGGAACTGGAGCCATGGGCGTGCTCGACAGGAGTCCTCACGGCTCGATACACATGGCCATCAATGGGGACATGGGTGCATTCGAGACGGCGGCCCTCGACCCGATTTTTTGGCTTCACCACGCCAACATCGACCGGCTGTGGAATGTATGGCTGAAGCGCGATCCGACTCACACCAATCCGCCCGATGCAACCTGGCTCACGGGCCTCGCCTTTGAATTCCATGACGCCGCCAAGAGCGAGGCCGCGATGACCTCGTCGCAGGTGGTCGACAATACGGCGAGTCCGCTATCCTATCAATACGAAGATGAGTCCGATCCGATTGGCGGTGTTGCGGGTTTTGTTGCGCCTCGAAGATTAGCGATGGCCGCGGATTCTATTCCGGAGATGGTTGGAGCAACTGCCAAGCCCGTCACTCTGTCCGGGAAAGCGGCCAGCGCCAGCTTTGCAGTCACGCCACCCACGGGTCCGGCGCGGCTGGCCGCTGTCGGTACGGCTGCGCCTCCGCGTACTTATCTGAATCTTGAAAATGTCACCGGACCGAGACACCACACCAGTTATTCGGTGTACGTGAATCTGCCTGCCAATGAAAGCGCCGACAAACATCCTGAATTGCTGGCCGGAAATATGCCTCTGTTCGGACTGGCTGAGGCCAGCCGCGCGGACCAGCGACATTCGGGCAGCGGGCTGCATTACGCCTACGAGATCAGCGACATCGTTCGCCGGCTGCAGCAGAAAGGCGACTGGGATGCGAAGAATGTCCGCGTGACCTTCATCCCAGACTATGACGTCCCCAAGCGGGTGAGTCTTACCGGAGCGGTGGGAGAAGTGCAGGTGGGACGGATCAGCCTGTACCACAAATGAGTTGACGAGGACGTAGCGATGAACCAGGTTTCCTGGTGGCAGCGTTTCACCTGGCGGCATCCGGAGTGGTGGGCTTTAGGCCTGAGCCTGGCGGCTTGGTTGCTCTTCCTCGCGCCCTACGCGACAGGAGTGCGGCTATCTCATCATCGCGATCATGCGAACGGAGTGTCTTCTCCCTGGACGGGGGAAATTTTCTGGTGGACGGCGATGGTGATCGCCATGATGCTACCCCTGATCGTGGACCGCATCCGCATCGCGGCTGCGCGCAGTATATGGGCTCGACGGGACCGGGCCGTTCTTCTGTTTACACTCGGCTACCTGGCGACCTGGATTTTGGCCGGCCTTATTGTTCAAGCTGGAATTCTCGGCCTTCACCTGCAACCATGGTTCCGGCCGGCAGTTGCAGGCGCTGGAGCATTCGGGTTGGCGGCACTCTGGCAACTGACCGCTGCCAAGCAGCGCGTGCTGCGCTCCTGTCATCGCACCATTCCACTGGCTCCGCACGGCTGGCGCGCGAACCTGGATTGTCTGCGCTATGGATGGATGATTGGCGCCACGTGCGTGTTGAGCTGTGGGGCGTTGATGGTGGCGTGCACACTATCCGGACACAGTGTGGCCGTAATGGCGGGAGCGGGCTCCATCGGCGCGGCCGAACGCTATATGATCCGGCCCAACCCGCGCATCCTGTCGGCCGCCATTGCGGCGCTGGGGCTGGTGTGCGGTCTCGCGCTTTCCCGGTAATCAGCATAGGCCCATTCACTACTCGGGAAGCATCGCCTGCCCGCTGATGGAGAAAGCAGCTTCCATTGCGGCGGCTCCGGTGCCGGGTTGTCCACCGCCGATCGAGAGTGTGTAATCACCCGGCGCAATGATGCGGTCGCCGGCCTCGTTGACGTGGCTCAGATCGCGCGGCTCGAGTGTCAGGCGGACGTGCTCGAATTCGCCGGCGCCAATGTGCGCGTGCGTGAAGCCGCGGAGCGCGCGAATGGGCGCACCGGGAAACTTGGGGAAGTTGAGGTAAAGCTCGACGACCTCGTCACCCGCACGCGGGCTTGTGTTTTTCACATCGACATTCACGACCAGCGAATCGCCTGCCTGTAAATGGTTCGAAGACAGCCTGACATGGCTGTATTCAAAACTCGAGTAGCTGAGGCCATAACCAAAAGGATAGAGCGGCTTCCCCGTGAAATAGCGATAAGTGCGGTGGGCCATCGAGTAATCTTCAAACGGTGGAAGGTCGCTGATGCCAGTATAGAAAGTAACGGGAAGACGGCCCGAAGGATTGTTCACGCCGGCAAGCGTCTGCGCGATGGCCGCTCCACCTTCTTCGCCCGAGTACCACGCCTCGAGAATCGCGTTGGCATGCTCGTTCGCCCAATTTACCGAGAGTGCGCTGCCGTTCATCAAAACAACGATCAGCGGTTTCCCGGTCGCTTGCAATGCCTCCAACAACTGCTCTTCTTCTCTGGGCAAATCGAGGCTGGTGCGATCGCCTCCCTGGAATCCCTCCATCTGAACGCTCATCTCCTCGCCTTCCAGATCCGAAGTGATGCCGACGACGGCAATCACAACGTCAGCCGCCTTCGCCGCCGCCACTGCGTCGTCGATTGGCGCCTTGGCCACATCATTGATCCAGACGAACTGGGCGATCGCGTCGCCGGTCCCTTGGAAGTATTCCAGCTTGACGGCATATTTCCGGCCCTTTTCCATTTCGAAGTCGACCAGTTTTGTGCTGACGCCATGCGTGGACCAGTCCTCGGCGACGAGCTTTCCGTCGATCCACAGACGAAATCCATCATCGGATTTCAGGCCGATGCGGTACGCGCCCGATTGCGTCGGGGTCATGAATCCGGTCCAGCGCGCGGAAAAGTTGTTGGAGGCAAACGCACCCGAAGCCAGGCCAGGCACGGGGTTGGAAATGAAATTGAAGTCGACGTTCTTATCAATCCGAGTAACCACCGGTGTGCCCTGGAGGTCGGTACCCTTGAAATAGTCCGCCCTCAGACCAGGCTTGCCATCGGACGTGGTGAACCATTCCGCGGGAATAATTTTGGGTTCGCGAAGGAAACGGGTTCCCGGGGCAAACCTAACTTCGCTCGCAGCAAATTGGGCACGAATGCCGTCCAGAGCCGTAGTCGAGCGCGATGGTGTGCCGTTGTAGTTGCCCTCGAGCACGCGTTTGTTGTCAGCCAGCGGGCCTACGACTGCGATGGTCTTAAGCGGCCTCGTCAATGGCAGGATGCCGTCATTCTTCAGCAGCACCATGCTCTCGCGGGCGGTTGTGAGCGCCAGTTGGCGATGCGCCTCGGAATCATTTTCCGAGTACGGTATCTGGGCGTACGGCACCATCTCCGGGGGATCGAACATGCCGAGCAGAAAGCGCGCGCGGAACAGGCGGCGCAGCGCCACATCCATATCTTTTTCGGTGAGCAGACCCTGCTTGATTGCATCGAGG
>Ga0075017_100000348_pt1 | contig 24989 bp, 27 predicted proteins | sample AleBraG_ABR_2012_FD_71475 | JGI IMG/M metagenome (GOLD analysis project Ga0075017, IMG submission 71475) | Freshwater sediment microbial communities in response to fracking from Pennsylvania, USA - Alex Branch Run_MetaG_ABR_2012 | ecosystem: Environmental > Aquatic > Freshwater > Creek >... | reverse complement strand
CTTCGAGAGACTTGTGAGTCATGGTGTTGAGTGGCCTCAGTCCTAGCGTATATCATACGCACGGATTTATGCCACAAAAAAAGAAACCTGTCGATTCGTCACTTCTACGTCGCACACCCGGTGACTAGTGACTGTCCCCTTTTCACTTTTCACTTTTCAGTCATTTTATAGGTAGGCGCGCAGGGCTTGGATCAGGTCATCGGCCGCCTGGGACTGATCGGCGGTCGGCTTGCGGCGGGGATCGAGAACGTGAAAGCGGATGTGTCCTTCAATGACCTCGGCCATCAGGGCATCCATCGCGCCACGGCAGGCGGAAATATTGTGGAGAATCACCGAGCACTCCGCTTCCTGGTCTAACGCGCGCTCGACCGCCTCCACCTGGCCTCGGATACGGTGCACTCGATTCAGCAATTTCTTCTTTTCTCCGGCCGTGTGTGCCATACTTACAATATACCCCCGCCGGTATATGAATTTTCCATGAATCGATTTTTCCTGATGGCGCTCTGCGCCTCGACTTGTATTGCGCAGGATCCAGCTCCGGTTGAGCCGGAGCGCTGGAATCTTTCTTATCAGGCGACTTCCATCGGACAATACCACGGGACTTTTCGTTCTCCATACGCAGGTCAGTTCAGTCTGCAGGATTATTCGGAACGCGACGTTTCGCTGACGACTACACTCTTTTTCGGGCTTCGTTTGGATCGGAATACGCAACTGTACTTCGATCCGGAGATTGCCGGGGGGCGCGGTTTCAGCGGCGTGAATGGTCTGGCGAATTCCTCCAATGGGGAATTGCCGCGCGTGGCCAGCGCCACACCGAAGCCGTATCTGGCGCGATTGTATGTCACTCATGATTTCAGTTTTGGGGACGAAACTGAGCCGGTGGAGAGCGATGAAAATCAATTGGCCGGCCAGCGGCCGGTGAAGCGCTACACGATCGCGGTTGGCCGTTTTACCTTGACCGATTTCTTCGATAACAACCGCTACTCGCACGATCCCCGAACGCAGTTCATCGGTTGGGCAGTCATGTTCAATGGAGCTTGGGATTATCCGGCCGATGTTCGCGGTTACACCTGGGGATGGGTGCACGAATTCCGAACGAAAAACTGGTCTCTGCGTTACGCCAGCGCCCTCATGCCGCGTGTCGCCAACGGATTGCGATTCGACCGCAGAATCCTGCGCAATCGCGGGGACGTGGCCGAGCAGGAATACCGCTACAACCCGAAGAATCACCCCGGAACGCTGCGCGTGCTGGAATACATGAATCATGCCAACGCAGGAACCTATGCCGATGCCCTGCTCCTCCCCGGCCGGCCGGATGTGATAGCGACCCGGCGCAACGGAACCCGCAAGTATGGATTCGGTGTCAATTTCGAACAGGAGCTGACCAAGGATATTGGCCTTTTTGGACGCCTCGGCTGGAATGACGGCAAAACGGAAAGCTTCGCCTTCACCGCTATCGACCGCCTCGCCACCGGTGGCGTGTCCATCAGTGGCAAGCGGTGGCATCGGCCCTTCGACACTGTGGCGTCGGAACTCACAGTGGGCGGTCTTTCGGGTGTCCATGCTCTTTACCTGGCTCGCGGAGGCTATGATTTTCTGATTGGCGACGGCAGACTGCAATACGGCCCTGAGTATGTCTGGGAAAGCTACTACAGTGCGCGTCTGTTCCCAGGCTTCTTCGCCAGCTTCGATCTGGAACACGTGGCGAACCCAGCGTACAATCAGGACCGTGGGCCGGTGTGGATCTCCTCCATCCGGCTCCACGTTGAGCTGGGCAAGTCGACGTTTAAGTCACACTGAAGCTATGGCGTTTGTGAGAGTGATCTCGGTGAGTGAGTTACCTCCCGGAACGGTGTCCGAGGCGATCGTGAACGGCAACGCATACGCGCTATGTAACGTGGATGGCGAGATCCATGCGCTCTGGGGCACTTGTCCGCATGCGCACGGGCCGCTGGGACAGGGGCATCTGGAGGGTTCAAGCGTGCTTTGCCCGTGGCATGAATGGGCGTTCGACTGCCGCACGGGACAGCACGAGTACCTTCCGCAAGCCTGCGTGGAACGGTTCGCGGTGCGCGTGGAGGGAGACGATATCCTACTGGATCCGGAGGCACGTGCCTGAGCTACCTGAAGTGGAGACGGTGGTGCGGACGCTGGCTCCCAAGCTGACGGGACGGCGGATTGTGCGAGCGCATTTCTCGTCGGCATTCGTCGTAAAACAGAATTTTGCCGAATTGTCGCAGGCGCTTTCCGGGCAAACGGTGCGGGCGATGCGGCGGCGCGGCAAGTTTATCGTAGCGGAGCTGGACTGCGGCGTGCTCTCGATTCACCTCGGCATGACGGGCAAATTGCTGTTCGGTGGGATACCGGGTCCGCATACCCGCGCGTGGTTCGAACTGGATGAAGACGTGCTAGTTTACGACGATATCCGGCATTTCGGACGGATCGAGTGGAGCGCGGAACTGCCGCGCCGCCTGAGCCGGCTGGGGCCGGATGCCTTGGCGATTCCGCTGGAAACATTTCTCGGTCTGCTGAAAGAGCACAAGACCCGAATCAAGCCGCTGCTGCTGAATCAAAACATCCTGAGCGGCATGGGCAACATCTACACCGACGAAGCGCTGTTTGCGGCGGGCGTCGATCCGCGAGCGCCGGCGGCGCGGTTGAGCCGGCCGCGCGCCTCGCGTTTGCATTCCGCCATGGTGGACGTGCTGGCTCGCGCGGTGGAGGCAAAAGGCTCGTCGATTTCCGATTACGTCGACGCCGAGGGGCGCCGCGGCAGTTTCCAGTTGTCTCACCAGGTGTACGGGCACGCCGGTGAACCGTGCGTCGCCTGCGGAACAACGATCCGGCGCATCGTAGTAGCACAGCGTGGCACCCACTATTGCCCGCAGTGCCAGCGCAAGTAATGAGCGATGCTAACATCCTCGATAGGGAGACTGTAAAATGTCGCTGCGCATCAATGATGAAGCGCCCAATTTCACGGCCGAAACCACCCATGGCAAGCTCAACTTTCATGAGTGGATGGGCGATGGTTGGGCGATTCTTTTTTCGCACCCCAAGGACTTTACTCCGGTTTGTACCACCGAGCTTGGTTACATGGCTGGTCTGGCCCCCGAGTTCCAAAAGCGCAACTGCAAGATCATCGGCTTGAGCGTCGATCCAGTAGCCAATCACGCTAAATGGGCCGCGGACATAGAAGAGACGCAAGGCCACAGAGTGAATTACCCGATGATCGGGGATACGGATTTGGCGGTGGCCAAGCTCTACGACATGCTGCCCGCCGAGGCAGGCCACTCTTCTGAGGGCCGTACTGCGGCCACCAATGCCACAGTGCGTACCTTGTTCGTGGTCGGTCCGGACAAGAAGATCAAGTTGATGATGAGTTATCCGATGAGCACGGGCCGCAACTTCGATGAAGTTCTGCGCGTGTTGGACTCGATTCAGCTTACCGCGCAACATAAAGTTGCCACACCGGTGAACTGGAAGCAGGGCGGCGACGTGATCATTTTACCGGCGGTATCCGACGAAGAGGCTAAACAAAAATACGCGGGCGGGTGGAAAGCTCCGAAACCGTATTTGCGGATCATTCCTCAGCCGCGGTGATGCTAGGCGCAAGGGGGGACACTCGCCCCAGGCCGATTGACAATCGGCCGGCAGGTTAGCAACCTGCCCCACACGCCTCACACACCTGTTTCACTTGACTTTCTTCGAGGTGCGGGTACATGGGCAGGCTCAGCACGGTTTGGCAACAACGCTCGGCTACGGGAAAATCGCCTGCCTGGTAGCGGGGATCGGCGTAGGCGGGCAGCAGGTGAATCGGGACGGGATAGTGCACGGCGGTGCCGATTCCCGCGGCTTGCAAGGTCTGTTGCAGCCGATCGCGCTCGGGCGTCTGAATCGTGTAGAGATGATACACGTGGCGCCCATCCGGGCTGGCATATGGCGCTGTGACTGGGGCGCCTGCCAGCAACTGATCGTAGAGCGCGGCCAGTTCGCGGCGCTTCTCCGTCCAGGCTTCCAGACGCCGGAGTTTCACTCGCAGAATCGCTCCTTGCATCCCCTCCAGGCGGTAATTAAATCCCTTCATCGTGGGCCGGTATTTCTGTTCCTGGCCCCAATCCCGCAGCATGCGCATGCGGTACGCGTAGTCGGGATTGTCGGTCACCGCCATGCCGCCTTCGCCGGCAGCGCTCAGGTTCTTGGTCGGATAAAAGCTGAAGCAGCCGATATCACCGATGGCGCCGACGCGGCGGCCCTTGTATTCCGCGCCATGGGCCTGGGCGGCGTCTTCAATCACCTTGAGTGAATATTTTTTTGCAATGGCCAGAATCGGATCCAGATTAGCGGCTTGGCCGTATAGATGCACCAACAGAATGGCGCGAGTCCGGCTGGTGATTTTAGCCTCGATTTGCGAGACATCGATGTTGAACGTTCTTGGGTCGACGTCGACATACACGGGGGTTGCGCCGCAGTATTCAATCGCCGCCACGGTGGCGTAAAACGTGAACGGCACGGTGATCACTTCATCACCGCGGCCCACGCCGACGGCGAGCAGCGCCAGATGCAGGGCGCTGGTTCCGGAGTTCACACCGACGGCGAACGCGGCCTGGCAGTAGGCCGCGAACTCTTCTTCAAAAGCGGCAACTTCACTGCCGAGAATGAACTGGTTGGCTTGCCAGACGCGCGCGACGGCAGCATCCAGGTCGTTCTTCAGCTCCCGGTATTGGGCGCCGATATCGATCAGAGGAATCAATCCCCAGTGTCTCATTACGTACACTGGAGAGATGAGACACGCGGTTCTGCTCTCCGTTTTGATTGGCGTAGCAGCCAACGCACAGGTTCAACAATTTGATGCCAAGCTGCCTCCGCCGGGCGCCACCTCCTCCTCCGTCAACGGACCGAAAGTGGTGGATCGGCCCGATGGCGCCCGCCTGCAGGTCCCGCAGGGGTTTGAAATCGAGGAGTATGCCACGGGATTCGGGCTGCCGCGTTTTATGACGTTTGGGCCGAGCGGAGAGATTCTGCTCAGCGACAGCAAAACGGGAATTGTCTACGTGTTGTCCGACAAGGCCAAGGCGTACAAGGATCCGGAGCGCAAAGAGTTGATCAGAGGTTTGACTCAGCCGTATGGGATCGCGTTCTGGAAAGACTATGTCTACGTCGGCGAGCCGGAGTCAGTGAAGCGCTACAAATACGATCCCAAAGCCATGACGGTCGGCCCGGGCGAGGAAGTGATCTCACTCAAAGGCTGTGGCAAGGGCCACTGGACGCGCAGTCTGCTGTTCGACACCAAAGGCGAGAAGCTCTATGTTGGCGTGGGGTCGGAATCGAACGTGAGCAGCGGCGAGAACCCGCTGCGAGCAGCGATCAATCGTTACAACCCCGATGGCAGCGGACACGAGACGTTCGCTTCCGGCACCCGCAATCCGATTGGTTTGCACTGGTATCCGAATACCGGCGAGTTGTGGGCCGGTGTTCAAGAGCGCGACGCTCTGGGTGACGACTTGGTGCCCGATTATTTTACCCACATTCAGCAAGGGGCTTTTTATGGCTGGCCATACGCGTACGCCGGTCCGCATGAAGACCCACGCCACAAAGACGAAGCGCCGGAACAGGTAGCCAAGACGGTGGCAGGCGACGTCCTGCTGCAGTCTCACGTGGCCGTGCTCGACTTTTTGTTCTATACGGGCAAACAGTTTCCGAAACAGTATCAAGGCGGGGCGTTTCTGGCCCTACATGGATCGTGGAATCGCTCCAAGCGGGTGGGCTATGAAGTCGCATTTGTGCCCTTTGCAAACGGCAAGCCCTCCGGCCCGGTGCAGGAGTTTCTGACTGGTTGGATGATCTCGCCCGAGTCGCGCGAGGTGTGGGGACGGCCGGTGGCTATCCTGCAACTGGCAGACGGAAGCATCCTGGTGTCCGATGACGGAGGCAAAAAGATCTGGCGCATTTCGCACAAAGGCTGAGCCTGGTCTTGAGTGTGGCGTCGTTACTGGCGCAGACCAAGCCGCCGCTCAAGGACTTTAGCCACAAGAAGCACCTGGCGCTGGGCAACGTCGCGCCGGTGATCGCAGCAGCCATCGATAAGGGAACGTATCTCGGCAACGGCAAAGAAATCCGCAAGTATCTGGACTCGAGCAATCCGTGTATGGCCTGCCATCGCGGGCTGGACGACTCGGAAAAAATCTCAGCGGCCAATAGGCCGCAAATGGCCGATTGCCTGGTGTGCCATAACAAAATCGATCCGCCGGATAGCTGTGCCTTCTGTCATGTGGCTGGAGCCAAACTGACTCCCGCCAATCATGTCGGGGAGTTTATCGACACGCACACGCGCAAGGATTCGGGACTGGACTACGCATCTTGCGCGATCTGTCACGGGCGGAAGTTTTCCTGTTTGGGTTGCCATTCGGGTTAGTCCAGAGTTTGTGCGTGTGGGCGGGATGGCATCCTCGGCCTCACCCTCGAAAGGGGACACTGCCGCGATAGGTTTGAGCGAAGGAGTTCGGACTCGAGCCCGCAGTGTCCCCGCCGGTGTCCGACACGGCTGGTCCACTTCAGGCAGTCAGCGTACCAGGTGGAATTCCGTCTGGCGCTTGAGCACCCATGACATCTTGCCTTGTTCGTCGAGCACGGCGTCTTCTTCCAGGGCGACTTCCAGATCCTGACCGCCCCATTCGGGCACTGGCGTAGTGGCTTGCAGTTCGATGGAGAACCAGGTGCCCGGCAACATTTTCACATCGCCGCGGCCGGGGACGCCTTGCTGCAAATCCCAAAGCCCGATGAGCGGGCCGGCGGCGTGACCATGGTCGCCGATGGGGTGGCTGTATTCGGAGCCGTTGATCTTCTCTTCGCGCATGGCGTGCAGCACGTCCGCCAGCACTTCGTTGCCGGTGCGGCCGGGACGCATGCGCTCCAGCGTTAAATCCTGCAGGCGGTTGGTGTTCTTGAGCGCTGCTTTTATGCCGTCCGGAACATCGGTTTCTCCGGAATCTAGTACATAGCCCATGTGCTGGGTATCGGTGTTCAAGCGCAGCGCGGTGATGCCGAAGTCCGTGTGCAGCACGTCTCCCCGTTCAATCACGATGCGCTCTTTGCGATCGGCTGGCTTCAGTCCCTTGCGTTGGACGGTGACTGACGGCTGGAACCAAGTTCCCAGGCCGGTATCGTTCACCTTTTGCCGAAGCCACCAGACGACGTCTTCGTCCGTGGTCTTTCCCGGTACGATCACTTCATTGGAGAACGCCCTCGATATGACGTTGTGAACCATTTGCATCATCTGCCGGTACGCCGGCAACATTTCCGGAATGCGCAGTTCCTGATACTCGAGCGCTAGATTTTCGGCGGGAACAAACTTGCCGTTGTATTCATTACCCAGAGCGGCCATGAGCTTGTCGCGCATGCCCACCGTCAGCCCATCGGAGAAAGCATGCGTGGGAGAAATATCGACAGCGATGTTGACGGGATGGCGCTCGTCTACTAACTTCTTCAACAGTTGCCATTGGGACTCGCCGTAGACTTCGCGGCTCTTTGGCCCGGGATCGCGATAGACGGTGTAGAGTCCGCCGTTGGAATCGCCGCCGAGCGCAAGCCGCTCCACGCCATTGTCAGGTCCGCGGTCAAAGAAGACGTAGATGGTGGTGCGGCGAGCGGCAAAGACAGTGGGAGACACCAGCGAGAAGAAAGCTGGATCTTCCGCATATTCGCGACAGGCAACAATCCACATCTGCACGCCGTGTTTGCGCATGAGCGCGGGCAGGTGCCGCTCCAGGCGAAGCCGCAGCCACTCCTGCTGAATCTGGGCCTGCTGGCGCAAAGACGGAAGCGTGGGGACGGCCTGTGCGGCCAAGGCGAGTGTGGAGAACAAGGTGAGAAGAAAGCGGGCCATAGGGTTATTCTAAAGAGTCGAATGCAACCGCGCCAGGACTTTGACCCCGGATTAACGCAGCAGGCCACGGGAGAACTGCGCCGCGCCATCAATCCCGATGGAAGCTTTAACGTCTATAAGTCCGGCCTGCGCTGGCGCGATTTCAACCTTTACCTCTACTTGATTGAAGCCACCTGGCCGAAATTCTGGCTGGTGATCGTTGTAGGTTTTTTGCTGATCAATGCCGTGTTCGCCGCGCTCTACCTGGTGACGGGAACAGAGCTGGTGAGCACCGATACGGGACTCAACCGTTATAGCACCGCTTTCTTCTTCAGCGTGCACACGCTCACCACTGTCGGCTACGGCGACATCTATCCCAAGAACTTTCTGCCCAATTTGCTATCGGCTATTGAAGCGATGATCGGTCTGCTGGGATTTGCGCTGGCCACAGGCCTGTTCTTCGGACGCTTCTCGAAGCCTTCCGCCCGTATCAAATTTTCCGACAACATGGTGGTGGCGCCTTACAAGGGGATCACCAGCCTGCAGTTTCGAATCGCCAATAAGCGCAAGAATATCCTGATGGAGCTGGAAGCGCGAATTCTCTTCATGACCGTGCGGCGCGGCGACGGACCGCCCATACGCGACTATGCCGACTTGGAGTTGGAGCGCCGCAACGTCTATTTTCTGCCGTTGAGTTGGACCGTTGTGCATCCGATCGACGCTAACAGCCCGCTGTTAGGATTGACGGCCGAGGACCTGGCCAAAAAAGAAGCTGAGTTTCTGATTCTCATCCGCGCCTTTGACGATACGTTCAGCCAGACGGTGCACGCGCGCTTTTCCTATCGCCACGATGAGGTGATCTGGAACGCAAAGTACGACTCCGCTTTCTTTGTGAACCAGCGGGGCGATTTGGTGCTGGAGCTAGACCGGCTCAGTGATCTGAAAACGCTTTAGCACCGGCTCCACCTGTTGCCAGACTCGCTCAGCCACCACTTCGGGGGCGGCGTTGCCGTCAATCAGCCGAAACCGCGCGGGCTCGTGTTGGGCGAGTTCATGATAGGCGGCACGAGCCTTCTGATGAAAGTCGACGGCTTGTTCATCCAGACGGCTTTCCCGCACGCCTTGGCTGCTCCGATTGCGGGCATGCGCGCGGGCCAAACCGGTGGCCGTTTCGATATCGATGCACAATGTCAGGTCCGGAACCAAGCCCTTGCAGGCGATCTTGTCTACCGTGCGGACAATATCCCAGCCGAGCCCGCGAGCCGAGCCTTGAAACACGATGGTGGAATCGGTGAAGCGATCCGAGAGCACCACTTTGCCTTCGGCGAGAGCAGGTAGAATCCACTGTTCGACGTTTTGAGCGCGGGCGGCAAACATCAGCAGCAGCTCGGTGGTGGCGCAGAGTTCACTGTTCTCGGGATCGAGAAGAATGCGGCGGATCTTCTGGCCGATGGGCGTGCCCCCGGGTTCCGCGCTCTCTAACAGCGGAATGCCCATCTGGCGTAGACGGGCCGCGAGCATGCGGAACTGGGTGGACTTGCCGCTGCCGTCCGGGCCTTCAAAGGTGATGAAGACGCCGGTCATGCAGTTGTCGGGCAGGTTGCCAACCTGCGGCCGATTGTCAATCGGCGCTCGTTCTTCTGTGAGAATCTTTCCCGCGAAACCAACACTATCTTTTCGTGCTCACTTTCCACTCGCGTCGCCTGCCCCACTATTATTCCACTGGCCAACCATGTTCCTGACCTTGCGATTGCATGGCAGCCTCCCGCCCAACCGCTATTTTCCACCGGCAACTACTTCTGGTGAGGCTTTCGTCACCATGGACCGCTTACTCGACAACTCCCGTACCGGTCCGCTTTATCTCCGTAAGCCAGAGATCGCTGGGATGGTGGTAGAAGCGATTCGCTTCCGCGATCAAGCGCACTACGATCTGCACGACTTCGTCGTCATGGCCAATCATGTTCATCTTCTGATCACGCCCCGAGTACCTGTTTCCAAGTTGATGCAATCGCTCAAGCGTTACACCGCCCGGGAGGCCAACAAGATTCTGTGCCTTACCGGCAAACCGTTCTGGAAGCATGAAAGTTATGATCGACTGGTGCGCGATGAACGCGAGTTTCAGCGGATCGCTCGCTACATCGCGATGAACCCAGTGAAGGCCGGCTTGGCAGCTTTACCCGAGGACTTCCCTTGGTCGAGCGCTCGGCCGATTGACAATCGGCCGGCAGGTTAACAACCTGCCCCACACTTCAGTCATACACAAAGTGGAGCACCTTTTTCAGATCTTCCCAGGATTCGCGCTTGGCATTTTGGTTGTATGGGCGCAGCAAATAGGAGGGATGGTAGGTCACCATCACCGGAAACTCGTTCCATTTATGCCATTTTCCGCGCAGGCGCGTGACGCCTTCTTTGACGCCCAGCAGCGCTTTGGCCGCGGTACCGCCGAGGGCACAGATGGCCTTCGGTTGGATGGCCTTCAACTGGCGGAAGAGGAATTGACCGCAAATCTCCATCTCATCCACTTCCGGCGTGCGATTCTCCGGAGGACGGCACTTCACCACATTGCAAATATAGACATCGGCGCGGGTCAGCGAGATGCCCTCTTTGCTGGCGGTCCCTTCAATCATTTGGGTGAGGAGTTGTCCGGCCCGGCCGACGAACGGCGTCCCTTGCACGTCCTCGTCGGCCCCAGGGCCTTCGCCGACAAACACCAGTTTCGCGCGCTCGTTGCCGGAACCGAATACGATTCGATTCCGCAGTTCGTGCAGGCGGCAGCGTTGGCAGTCACCTATATCTTGGCTGATTTTCTCCAGCGTGTCATGATCCGGAGCGAGCGAAAGTACTGGCGGTAAATCCTGTATGGAAGGCAGGACCGGAGGTGTTTTCACTGAGACTGCTTCTATTTTGGCCCCAGTCCGGCGGTAAATTGTCTTAAACCCCAAATCCTGGTAAAACTCCAGTAGCTGGCGGCCCTGACGTTGGTTCATCGGGCGTGCAGCGCTAAGCGCAGTTTCAGCACCTGATCGAAAATGCGATCGGCGATCTCCCGCTTCGGAGCGCGCGAAATCGGGATGGCCTCGCCGGTGCTTAATACCAAAACCACTTCGTTCTGATCGGACTCAAAGCCGGTCCCATCCTGGCCTACTAGATTACCCACCACCATGTCGCAATGTTTGGTCTTGAGCTTGCGCCGCGCCTCTTCAACCAGGTTTTCCGTTTCGGCAGCGAAACCAAGCAGCAACCGGTCCCCCTTCTTCTGGCCCAATTCCGCCAGGATGTCTGGCGTGGGATCCAGTTCCAACGACAGCCGCGTGGCAGTCTTCTTGATCTTGTGTTGGGGCACTTGGAGGACGTGATAATCGGCCACAGCGGCGGCTTTGATGATGATGGTCGACTCAGTCAAATGCTGGAATACCGCCTGCCGCATCTCCGCCGCGGTCTGCACGTGTACGACGGTGACGGCTGACGGATCTTTCAACTGAGTAGGACCCGCAATTAGAATGACGTGAGCGCCACGTTCGGCGGCCGCTTCCGCTAGCGCGTAACCCATCTTGCCGCTGGACCGGTTGGATACGAAACGCACCGGATCCAGGGGCTCCTGGGTGGGTCCGGCGGTGATCAGGATGGTCTCGCCTTCCAGATCCCAGCGGGTAAGAAGCGAGCGCGCCACGACCTCAGCGATTCTCAGCGGCTCTGCCAGGCGTCCCGGACCCGTTGTGCCGCAGGCCAGCAAGCCTACTTCCGGCTCGATGATCGTGTGCCCGCGCTTGTGCAGCGTGTCGAGGTTACTTAGCGTAGCCGGATGCCGCCACATGTTCGTATTCATCGCCGGCGCCAGAAACACCGGCCCGGTGAAGGCGAGATAGAGTGTGGTGAGAAAGTCGTCGGCCAGACCGAGCGCCATCCTGGCCAGCAGGTCGGCAGTGGCCGGAGCTATAACCAGGAGCTGGTTTTCCTGGGCTACGGCGATGTGCTCCACGGCGGTGGAAAGCGTGGCTTCCGGGCTGCTGGCTTCAAATAGACCGGTGATAACCTTTTGGCCGGTGAGCGCCGCAAATGTGAGCGGCGTGATGAACTGCTGGGCCGCCGCGGTCATGACCACCTGAACGCGAAAGCCACGCTCCATCAGGGCCCGCGCCAGTTCGGCGGCTTTATAGGCGGCGATGCCGCCCCCTACACCCAGCACCGCGTTCATGAGAATTATTCGCCGTTTTGCAGCAGTTGCGCGGCATCCCGGGTGGGATCTTCGTACTTCACCAATCCGCGCCGGACCTCTTCCATGGATGTGACCGTCGGCTTTTTCGAACTGGTGGGCAAAAAGGATCGCGCCCCATTCTGTAATTGGCGCGCGCGCTTGGCGGCGACAATGATAAACCGGTAGGTGCTCAGTTCCGGGTCGTCCGGGATCGCGTACTGTGCATTGTTTCTGGTTCTTTCGGCCATACGTTAAATACCTCTACTGTTCAAAACTATCCAAAATCGGCTGAACTTCCTCATCCATGCGGTCCCGGCGCAAGCGCTCTGCCATGACAATCGATGCGAGCTTTGCCGTGGACTCGACAATGTCGCGATTGATCAGCACATAATCGTACTGCCTATAGTTCTTCACTTCTTCCGCCGCCCCTCGCAACCTACGCTGGATCTCCTCGTCACTGTCTTGAGAACGGGCGCGCAGCCGGTCTTCCAAGACCTGGCGGGAGGGAGGCAGCACAAATACGCTTACCGCGTCTGGAAGCGCTATCTTCAATTGTCGCGCACCTTGGACGTCAATGTCGAGCACCAGATCCTTGCCTTCCCGCAAGGCCCGTTCGAGGGAAGCCCCACGGTGCGTACCGTAGTAGTTCTCAAAAACCTCGGCATGCTCCAGAAATTCGCCGGCCAGCATCATCGTTTCAAAGTCTCGGCGGCTCACAAAGTGATATTCCACGCCGTCTTTTTCCTGGCCACGGGGCGCCCGCGTAGTGTAGGAGATGGAAAAGATCAAGTCGTCATGGTTGGCCAGCAACCGGTGAACCAGTGTGGACTTGCCCGAGCCCGAGGGCGCGGAGATGATAAAGACTCCGACGCGGCTGCTCATTCCAGGTTAAGGGCCTGTTCACGGACTTTCTCGATGTTGGCCTTGGTGGCCAGCGCCAGATCGGTGATCCGTAATCCGAGATCGCCAATGCCGTTGGTCTTGGAAAGGATGGTGTTGGTTTCGCGGTTCATCTCTTGCAGCAGGAAGTCGAGTTTCTTGCCCACTTCTCCGCCGGCGTCCAGGATCTCATCCAGTTGCCTCGCGTGAATCTGTAAGCGGGCAATTTCTTCGCCGATGTCGCTGCGGTCGGCCAGCAAGGCGGCCTCCTGTACCAACCGCTGCGGTTCGACATTGGTATTGCGGAGCAGCTCTTTCAGCCGTTCGTTCAGGCGCGCCTGAAACACCGGCAGGGCACGCGACCGGATGTCGTGCATCTCGGAGGCCGCCTCGCCGATCTGCCGGTTGTGGCCGCGCAAAAGAGCCACTAGCTCGGCCCCCTCGCGGGTTCGGAACTGGTTGAATTCAGTAAGTACTTCGGTCAATGCCGCCAGAATCGCTTCTTCGGCGGACGAATCGAGCCACGGCGCCTCGGCCGGGATGAACATTCCCGGAACGGACAGGGCTGCGTTCAAATCCAAATGACTGCTGAATTGTTCCTGGGCGGCCAGCGTCCGGAAGGAGTGCACATAGGTGTTGAACAACGCCTGGTTCAGCGAGAATCCGCCTTCGCCATCTTTGCCGGCAAAACTTGCGCGGACATCCACGTGGCCACGCACCACCATCCGCTTGATGGTGGCCCGCATCGCTGTTTCAAATGGATCCAGCTCTGCGCCGAGATGGAAATGCATGTCCAGACCACGATGGTTGACGCTTTTCACCGTGATCGTCAGTTCCCCGTGTCCGGACGTGCGCAATAGCCGGGCAAATCCGGTCATGCTGCGGATCGGCGGGGTCATGGATTCACCAATCTCGCGGGGCGGACGAGGGCGTCCGCCGCAGTCCAGTTGGGCCGCCTCACCAGGCTGCCGTTCATGGCTGGACCAACTTTACGGGTTCCAAGAATTGCATTTCATGCAAACGCTGATAAATGCCAGCTTGGCTCATGAGTTCTTCATGGGTGCCGGTTTCGGCAATCCGGCCGCTATCCAGCACTACGATCTTGTGGGCTTTCCGCACGGTAGACAGCCGGTGGGCGATTACGATTACCGTACGGTCGCTCATCAGGGTTTGCAGCGCCTGCCGCACCAGCATTTCCGATTCCGTGTCGAGATGGGAAGTGGCTTCATCCAAAATGAGAATCGGCGCGTTCTTCAGCAGCGCCCGCGCGATGGCTAGGCGTTGCCGCTGTCCGCCGCTCAACTTCTGCCCGCGTTCGCCGATCATCGTGGCGTATTTTTCCGGCATCCGCAGGATGAATTCCTCCGCCATCGCGTTGCGCGCCGCCTCGCGGACTTCTTCATCGTTGGCGTCCGGCCGGCCGTAGCGAATGTTGTTGGCAACCGTGTCGTTGAACAAAAACGTGTCCTGGGCCACGATGCCGATCTTGTCGCGCAACGAAGCCAACTGCACTTCGCGCACGTCCTTTCCGTCGAACCGGACAACACCCGAGCTGACGTCGTAAAAGCGGGGAACCAAGTTGGCCAGCGTGGTCTTCCCCGCCCCGCTCGATCCCACTAGCGCCACAATTTCACCCTTTTTCACTTCCAGGCGAATGTCTGTCAAGGCAAAATTACTGGCGCTGGGATAGCGGAACCCCACGCCGTCCAGTTGAATGGCGTGCTGGAACTTGGTCAGCTTTACGGCATGCGGTCTCTCCCGTACCGTCTGATCCCGATCCAGATACCCGAAGACTCTCTCCGAGGCCCCTAGCGCCTGCTGGAAGATGTTGTGAATTCCAGTAAGACGTTTTACCGGCTCATATAGCATCAGCAAGGCGAACACGAAACTGGTGAACTCGCCGGCGGTGAGCGCTCCGTGCTTGATCTGCGTGCGGGCGTAAGTGAGCAGCAGAACAATGGTGACCGCCGCAAAAAACTCAATGATCGGCGATGCCAGAGCTTGCTGCGCTACGTAGTGCAAGTTGCTGTCCTTCAATCGCCGCGCGGCCAGCCGGAAGCGGTTTGACTCCAAATCTTCCGTGCCGAAGCTCTTCACCACCTGCTGCCCACTGATGGTCTCTTGTAGAATCTGGTTCAGATCCGCCGTATGATCCTGCGCGCCTCTGGTAATGCGGCGGATGCGGCGTCCAATTCTGACGGTGGGCACCAGCACAAACGGCAAAACGGTCAAACTGGCCAGCGCCAGCCGCCAATCTTTTTGAATCACGACAAACAGCAGGAATACGGCCGAAAAAGACTGCCGCAACCAGTCTGCCAGCATGCTCGAAGTGGCCAACTGGATCTTTTCCAGGTCGTTCATAATGGATGACATCAGCCGTCCGGTAGAGTTGGTCTCGAAGAAGTGCGCATCCTGGCGCAGCACCCGGTCAAATACCTTCTGCCGCAGATCCATCACCGACGAAAGACCCACGTAGTTGATCATGTAGTTGCCCAGGTAATCGCACAAGCCTTTCATCAGGAATGCAAACAAGATGGCAATCTCGACCATGGTCCAGACGTTGTGCACCGAAGACGGCATGAAATTCTGGAGGTTGAGGGAGCCGTAGTGGGGAATGGTGACCAGCGGAACGGGCGATTCCGCCGACTGGGGCTTCAACACGCGATCGAAAACCGGCCCGATGAGCAGGGCCATCAGCGCTTGCGAGGCCCCCACACAAGCCATCAGAAACACAGAAATCATCAATTGCGGCGTGTAGGGCCGGACCAGGCGCAACAGACGGGCAAGGTCTTTCATCGGGGTAGAGCCAATGGAGCGGGCAGCGCCGCTATGACCTCGGTGGGAGCAGCCGTCAGCGGCAGAAGCGTGTGCTCCGTTTTCCATGGGCCCCATACGTTGGCATTCGATGGGCCAAAAAACACGATCACCGGTTTGCCAAACGCCGCGGCCATGTGGGCGGGCCCGCTGTCATTGCCGAGAAACACAGTGGCACCGGCGATGAGATTTTTGACGCTCTCCAGCGGCGCGCCGGCCACACAGCGGTAGGCGGTAAAGGGCGAAAAATCGTCCGATGCCGCGCCGAGGAAAACCGGCTCGACACCGGCCGCCAGCAAATGCTGCGCTATTGGTTCAAAATTCGGCAGGGCCCAGGTCTTGCCGGGCTGGGACGCAAACGGATGCAATACGGCGTAGTCGCCGGTTTCCGGACGCGTGGCGTATAAACAGGCGCGCGGGACTTCGGAATGCGGCACACCCAGATAAAACATAGCCGAGGCCAGATGTTCCGCGGTGTGCATCGGCCGCTCCACACCGAGAATCTGCTGGGCGCGCGGAATGCGGACATTGTAAATCGGCTGAAACCGGAAGTGCCCGAACCCGGCACGAAACCGCGATCGGGCCGCCACCGTTAAGGAGAGACTGCGAGTGCCGCCGTGCAAGTTAAGGGTCAAAAGAGGCCGCCAGCGAACCAATTCCGCGGCGCGCGGAGTGAAAATCCGGTCCACTGCCGGATTTCCGGTGAACACCGCGGCAAACGCATCTTCCACGACCACCGCCAGTTCCAAATCCGGCCGGGTCCGTTTCAGCAAAGTTAGAGCCGGGGTGGTCAGAACGCAATCTCCCAAGGAGCGCAAGCGCAGCACTGCTACGCGTGAGCCGGAGGGAAGACGATCGAGAACGTGGTCCATCCGTGCAGCGGTGGCTACTCCTCCACTTTGGCTTCGTCGATCAGCATCACGGGGATGTCGTCGCGCACCGGGTAGACCCGTTTACATTGAACGCATTTCAATCCGCTGCCATCGGGTTTCAACTCAACCGTGGCCTTGCAAAGCGGGCAAACCAGGATCTCGAGCAGTTCTTTACTGATGGCCATGGGGCAAGATTCAGTGTAACAAGAGTCGCCCACAGAACCCCTTAGAAACTAAAGCGCGCCTGCAACTCCAGCCGGCGGTTATTGGCATTTTCGGCAAATGCCCCGAAGCCCCCGGCGAGCGAATTGGCTTGTCCGAACTGCGGAGACAGCAGGTTGCCGATGATGGGACCGTCGTTAACGTGGTTAAAGACGTTGCGGGCGGATATGGAGACGGTCAGGTTGTAGCGTTTGTTGGTGGAGCCACCGCCCATGCCACCGGGACCCATTCCGCCCATCATCATTCCGCCTCTTCCGCCGCCTCCCGGACCATGCCCGCCAGGGGGGCCACCCGGTCCACCGAAGCCACCGGCACCTGCCGCACCCTCCTTGGCGGGACCGAAACCGAAGGTCTTGGACAGACGCAGATTGACGGTGAGTTGGCCGGGGCCTCGCCCGGCGTTGCGGCCGATGAAAGTCTCACCAGGTGTGGGGTTGGGATCGAGCAGACCATAAGGCGTGGAAATCAGACCCGCCTTGGTTGAACCCACGGGCAGAATACCCGGGCGCGAGACGTTGAACAGCGAATCGCCATACAGGTCGGTGCTGGTGATGATATTGAACGGGGCGCCACTCTGCGCCTGAATAAACGGACTCACGCGCAGATCCCACCAGGTGGTAACGGAGCCGCCAATTACGCCACGGTTACGGACATCGCTGCTGGCTGGGCCATATTCGGCGGCTAGATTGTATTGATTCGCAGGAAACGTCCCCAGCCCGTCGGTATTGCTCTTGGCGTAACTCAACTGGTAGAAGCCAAACAGACTGATATTTTTCGTGGCCCTTGTGTTGACATTCGTCATGAGCTGGTTTTGGTTATACAAGCCGGACGATTCATAGTTGTAAATCGGCCCCTGGCTGGGATACGGCAGAACGGCCGGCGTGCCGTAAAAACCTCCCGTCCCCTGGATAGGGGCGTTGACATCCCGCGTCAGAAGCTGGTGCAGCCCGTGCGTGTTGGTGTACGTGACGGCAAGAGTGGTGTTGCGCGGTAACTGACGCTCGACGCCGATGGCTGACTGCATGACGTAAGGGGCCCGCAGGCTATGGTCGATCTGATAGACCCTCGATTGCGCGGCTTGGAGGTCCGCCTGAGTTGGAATCGCCGGATAAGTAGGATTCAGAACCTGATAGGACGTCTGGTTGAGACCGTTGAAACGCTCCGCCGTCAAAACGCTGCTTTCCGAGAAGCGGTCATAGAAAATACCGAAGCCGCCACGGATCACGATCTTGGGACGCTGAAAGGCCTTCATGGCAGCGCTGCCGGGCGCCCAAGCGAACCCGATGCGGGGCGCGATATCCGCTTTGTCGCGGATATTGGTCTGCATTTCGTAGCGCAACCCCAGGCTGAGCGTCAGATTGGGCCGAACGCGCCAATCGTCGTTCACGAAAATACCGGCATCCACCTGACCGACATGCACCAAAGGACTGCCGATGTTGATCGCGTTGATCGTGAACAAGCTTGGCGTCTGCTGTTGATATTGCTGAAGGGAAGTGAAAGTGTAAGTTCCCAGGAAATTACTGGTCGAGAAATTATTCAGAGAAACGGCCCGGAGGCGAACACCAAACTTCCAGCTATGCACTCCGGCAGCGATGGACGTGTAGTTCTGAATCTCGTAGTGATTTTCCACATCCGCGTATCGCCCGACACCCGAGCCGCCACCGTTAAAGGCTCCCTGCACGTTAATGGAAGGCCCAAGAGTTATGGCATCTTGACCGTTGAGGTTGTGCAGGTATTGGAAGCGCGTTTCGTTAATCACCTTGGCGCTCAAAACGGACGTCTCCGTGATTTGCACGCTCTGTTCTTCCGACAGAGAGTTGTAGGCGCGGGAAGCGATGTTGAAGCCGCCTACTCCCTGGTTTTCCTGCAAGTTCTTGGTGTAGGCGTAGCGCATGGTGAGCGTGTTGTTGGAGTTTAGTTGGTAGTCCAGACGAGGACTGACACGTAGGCGGCGAAAGGGTTCGGTCAAGACGTCGGAGAAAGGGCCACTCAAATTGGTTCCGTTCACCACGCCGCTGTTGTCAATCAGGCGCCGGTCCACATCGAGAAAAAAAGACGCCTTCTTGCCCACCGGTCCGCTGAGATTGCCGCCAAATTCCTTCAAATCGAACGGTGGCTTCACGGCCGAGAACGGATTTCGCGAGTTGAAAATATCGTTGCCGTAGTTGAAGTAAGCCGTTCCGCGAAACTTATCGGTGCCGGGCTTGGTTAGGATCTCAATTCTTCCGAAGCCGATCCTGTCGTACTCCGGCGAAAACGGATTCTGGTTGATGCGGATCTCGCGGATCGCGTCTTTGTTCGGCAGTTGGCCGCCGGTAAAGCCGTCAATATAGATCTGGCCGCCGTTGGGGCCCGCGGCGGGACCGGCCAGCGCTTGCAAGTCCGACTGCAGATCGTCGGGGTCGTCGGAGAGGGCATCCAAATCCGCGCCGCGCAGTACCAAAGCACCGGCATTTTGGGTGGGATCGACCGCGATCGTCGGCCCGGTGTTCTCCTGCACCGTTACTTCCTGTTTTTCCAGCACGACGCGGAGGGGGATGTTCAGCGTGATGGGCGCGCTGCTCACGTCCACCACGGCGGGCTGAATCTGGGTGAGTCCAGGCGAAGACGCTTGCACGGTGACTTTACCGGGAGGCAGTCCGCTCAAAATGTAAGCGCCGTCATTGGAGGAAGTGGTCGCCTTGACGATGCCAGTGGGCCCGGATGCGGTTACTTTTGCACCTGGCACCAGAGCGCCCGATTCGTCGGTGATCACGCCCTTGACAACCCCGGTATTCTGCGCAAAAGCGACGGCAGAACACAAAATCAGTAAAAAATAGAAATGTTTGATCATGTAAATGGATTGCCCGGCTTTACTGCTCAGGTATGCCCCCGTCGAGATTCCAACCGCCCAAATTGATTGCGCCGGCGTTCCGCGGCGCGGCTTGCAAAAACGGCTCCACTCCGGCCACCAGCGTGAGCGCGGTTATTTTCGAAACATCGGCGGGACGGGAGCTATTGATAATCAAAGCATCGCCGTTCTTGAGCTCACTCAGGGGAACTGGCGGTAAGCGCTCCAGCATCTGCGCCAGATCGCCGCCGCCCGGGCGGGCAGGCGGAGGCGGCGCACCGGCCGGAGGCGGGGTGTTGGGAGGAGCGCCGCCTCGCATTCGTGCAGCCATGCCTTGCGCCATCATGGCCGGCATGCGGCGCACCAACGTGTCCTTGCTCACGGTCACTTCCACTGGCTTCTTGGTGTTCAAGTCCTGGACGCGGACCAGTCCTTTCTCTGCATCGATTGACGAAATGGTAGCTGCAATCGTTTGGAACGAGCCGAAGACAATTTCTTCGGCTTTCATGCGCGTGCCGTCTTCGTTCCTGTCGCCTAAGACACGAATGGTATCGCCCGGCTGAATTTGCGCTACGGGCGCCGGCTTGGCGTCAGCGAACTTGGTGGACTGTTCCGCATAGCGCTTTACGTCCTGCACCGCCGCCGCGTCCACGACGACCGTTTTCGTATCTCGCCCCCTCGCCGCCACCGTGATCTCCTTGGCTTCGGCGTTGACCGCGGACACTGTGCCTACAATTCCGCGCTTCTGCCATTCAGCGCGATCGCGCTCCTGCTTTTTGGCGATGTCCGCTTTGGACATGATCACGATTCTGGTGGCTGCAAACGGGGAGGCGTCATCGGGAATCGGTCCGCGCGCCAGCATCCGGTCACCGCTGGCGACGTCTGCAAGGGTGATGGGAGTACCTTTCTTGACGTCGGTTTCGCCCGGGGCCAATCGAAGCAAGGATGTCTTTTCGTCCACCAGGACCGTGTAACCGGTGGCGGTTTTGTCGGCTTTCAACTTGATCTGCTTAACAGAAGGATCGACCGAAGTGACCTCGCCCAATACGGTTTTGAGCGCTGGCGCCTGGGCCTGCAAGACCAAGCCCCCCGCGAGTGCGCACAAAAACCCCAGAAATCTCATTAACCTATTGGCGAACATAGAGTTGTAGCGGTTACAAGGGGAGTGTCAAAAATCGTAAAAGAGGCTGGGCTCAGTCCTGAGTGACAACCAGTTTGTTGTCCACGCTTTGCACACCCTTTACCTTCTTGGCCAACTTGCCTGCCTTGTCCTTCTGCTTATCGCTGCGGACTTTGCCGGTCAAGGTGACAGCGCCATTACTCACAGTAACCTCGATTGCGCGCGCTCCCACGTCGGGATCGCTGGCCAGCCGCAGGCGTACCTGGTCGGAGATGGCATCGTCGCTGGTAGCCTTATCCGCCGCGAAGACGGGCGTCAGCACGAGCGAAAACAGAAGAAGCAGGGCAAAGAATCTCATGATGGTCAAAGTTTGGGTTCCGAGTCCAATTCTCCACCGACGGTGGAACGCCAGTCAATGGCTTTGAGAAATTCTTCGTTTTCGCGCCACTCGGCGCTCACTTTCACGAACAACTCCAAAAAGACCTTTCTCCCCAGCATGGTCTCGATTTCCACCCGCGCGGCGCTGCCGATTTTCTTCATGGCGGCCCCTTTTGCGCCGATGAGAATCGCTTTCTGGCCAGGGCGTTCCACAAAAATCGTGGCGGCAATGAGGGTGAGCTTCGGCGTATCTTCCCATTTTTCCACCAGCACTGCCACCGAGTGGGGCACCTCCTGGCGTGTTTCCTCCAGGATTTTCTCGCGAATCATCTCGGCCGCGAGAAACCGCTCCGGCTGGTCAGTGAGGTAGTCGGGCGGGAAGAACGGCGGGCCTTCGGGCAGACGCGCGATAATGGCCTGCCGGAGTGCTTCCATCCCATCTCCCTTGACCGCCGAAACTGGCAGATAGTCGTCAAACTCGCGCAAGGCTTTGAATTGATCGATGCGAGGCAGCAGCCGACGCTTGTCCTGCAAGAGATCCACTTTGGTGACCAGCAAGAGCGCCGGCGTGGAAACCTTGCTCAGCACATTGAGCGCCTCCTTCTCGGGAGGGCCGAAGGGCACAGTGCAGTCGGTCAGATACAAAATCAGATCGCGCTGCTCCAGGGCCGAGCGCACTACATCCATCATGCGCCGGTTGATGAGCATTTTCGACTCGTGGATGCCCGGCGTATCGATAAACACGATCTGGGCGTCAGGCGTGGTCAACACGCCCTGCACGGCGGTTCGAGTGGTCTGGGGCTTCTCGGAAACGATGGCAAGCTTGTCGCCCACCAGCGCGTTCAGCAGGGTGGACTTGCCCGAGTTGGGACGGCCGATGATAGTGACAAACCCGGAGCGATGTGTCATTGCGTAGACACTCTGGAGTCTTCCGTTTTGGACACACGCACCTGGTTCACGCGCAGATCATTGCCGGCCAGCACTTCAATCCGGATCCCCTCCCGCTCAACCACCTCGCCGGCGTGGGGCACATGGCCCGTCCACTCGGTCACCAAACCGCCCACGGTGGTGGATTCGGTCTTTTCTTGCGGACGAAAGCCGAGCAGATCCTCCAAGCGGTCCAAATCGAGACTGCCCGACATCACGTAAGAGTCGCCTTCCGGATACACGTCACGCTCCGGCTCATGTTCGTCGTGAATCTCACCCAAAATCTCCTCTACCAGGTCTTCCATCGTCGCCAGTCCGGCCGTGTTGCCATACTCGTCAATCACGATGACCATGTGAGCGCCATCCTGCTGCATCTCGCGCAACAGATCGTTGACGGGCTTGGTTTCAGGAACGTAGCGGATGGGCCGCATCAATTCCTTGACCACGCGGTTTTTGCGGTCCTCTTCCGAAAGCTCAAACATGTCGCGGACGTGGACGAAGCCGACGATGTGATCGATGGTCCCTTCGTAGACCGGAACGCGGGAGTACTGATGCTCAATCACCAGTTCCCGAAGTTGCGCCAGCGAGCGAGTGCTTTCAATAGCGATGACATTCGGACGCGGAGTCATCACTTCCCGGACCGTTTTGCCCCCGAAGGCCACCACCGACTGGATTAGCTTGCGATCTTCTTTCTCGATCAACCCTTCTTCTTCACCGGCGGAAATCAGCGCCTCAATGTTCTCGACCGACTTGCCGTTCTCGGATTCGTGTGTGCCCGGTTCGGCCAGCTCGATCAAGGATTGAAAGAGGGCCAATGCGGCGACCAAAGGACTCACCAGCAGGCCGCAGGCCTTAAACAAGGGCACCAGCGTGATCAGCCAGTGGCCGCTGGTTTTCCGGTAAATCAACTGCGGCGCCACATAGGTTGCGGCCAACATGGTGAGCCAGGCCGGCAGCGCCGCCTCCAAAAACACTTCCCACATCGGAGAAGTATCGCGAAAATGCACGCCCAGAAAACACAGCGCCAGCGCCAGCAGCAGCGTGTGCTTGAGCATGGAAAACGTCAAAGCACCCCGGTCCACCCGCAGACCGATTTGGTCTTCCAGCTTTTCCTTGAAGAACTGCAAGGCTGGCAGATCGCGGGCCATCAGGCGCTGCGATTCCATGTACAACAACTGCACAAGGGTAACCAGCGCGAGCGCAGCCGCAATCAGCACGATGGCGAGGTAGAGAGCCGCGTTCATGCGTGGGCCCGCTCAATCAGTCCGGCGGGCAGGCCGAAATACTTGCGCCAGCGCCGTTCGGCGCGCGCCATCCTGCCGCCGTCGCTGTCATGGTCCAGGCCGGTGAGATGCAACACACCGTGCAGCATCAGAATCCGGAGTTCGCAGTCTTTGGAGTGCCCCTGCTCCTTCGCCTGGACCAGCGCGCGCAGTTCGGAAATGGCAATTTCGCCCAGAAAACCGTCCTCTTTTCCGGAGCCGAAGGAAAGCACATCCGTCGGGTAGGGCCTTTTGCGAAAGAGCCGGTTGAGGCGCTCCAGTTCGGCGTCGTCGGCAATCAGCACGTCGAAAGGCCGGCCAGCAGCCACTTCCGATTGCAACAGGCGCGCAAACTCGCGCAGCGGACGCCGTCCGGCGCGCCTCGTGGCGGGAGAAAACAATACGGTGCTCTGCTGGGCGGGCATGGGAGTTCTAAGCCAGCGGAATCTCTGGCCCAACGGGTCCGGAGGTGGCGTTCAAAACCGCTTCCGGCACCGGCTCGGGAACAGTAAGCCGGAGCGCCAGTTGCCGATTGGCGCCGGTAATCTCGGCGTGCCGCTCATACGCCTTGACAATCTTTTGCACCAGGCTGTGCCGCACCACGTCCTTGTCGTCGAAGGTTACAAACGTGATGCCTTCCACGCCGCGCAACACTTCCACGGCGTCACCCAGTCCGCTGCGCTTGCCGGAAGGCAGATCGATTTGGGTTAGATCGCCGGTGACCACCATCTTGGAATTGAAGCCCTGGCGCGTCAGCACCATCTTCATCTGCTCAGGCGTGCTGTTCTGCGCTTCGTCCAAAATAATGAAGCTGTCGTTCAGAGTACGCCCACGCATAAAGGCGATGGGCGCCACTTCAATCACCGCGCGCTCCAGCAGCTTTTCCACTTTGTCGGATTCCAGCATGTCATAAAGCGCGTCGTAGAGGGGGCGCAGATAGGGGTCCACTTTTTCCTGCACATTGCCGGGGAGAAACCCGAGCCGCTCACCGGCTTCCACCGCGGGCCGGGTAAGTACTATGCGGCTGACGCGTTTGTTCATCAGCGCCGAAACGGCCATAGCCACGGCCAGGTACGTTTTTCCGGTACCGGCAGGCCCCAATCCAAACACCAGATCGTTGCGCTCGATCGCTTCCACGTAGCGGCGCTGGGTCACGGTCTTGGGCGCGACCGCCTTTTTGCCGAAACTGCGCTGCCGGCCGCTGTGTACCAAGCTCCGTAGCGTGACTTCAGGATCGGCCGTAACCACGCGGAAGTACCCGTTCAAATCGCCGTTCTGGAACGACTGCCCTTCTTTGACCAAGGCAAAATAGTCTTCCAGAATACTAGCGGCTCGAATGACGTTCGCTTCCTCGCCTTCGATCTCCAACGAATCGTTCAAAAGGCGGGTGCTCACGCTCAACCCGCTTTCGATTACCCGGATATTCTCATCCCGAGTCCCGAACAGAGACTCGATGCCGCGACTGATCTGCACGCTAAGTTTCATCTTGAGATGAGGCGAAGACCTCCATGGATAAAGGACAAATTACGGTTTGAGAAGGGGCTGGTGATCCGCGGGTCGCGGAATGGAAGACATCTGCTCTGGATTATAGCAAATTCGGGATCTGGGGCTGCTCTAGCGGCGACTCTC
>Ga0075017_100000347_pt1 | contig 25034 bp, 33 predicted proteins | sample AleBraG_ABR_2012_FD_71475 | JGI IMG/M metagenome (GOLD analysis project Ga0075017, IMG submission 71475) | Freshwater sediment microbial communities in response to fracking from Pennsylvania, USA - Alex Branch Run_MetaG_ABR_2012 | ecosystem: Environmental > Aquatic > Freshwater > Creek >... | reverse complement strand
ATCAAAGTAAGAACCGTAGTTGAAAAAACTACCTGGCTTCTGAGAGACCGAAGTGTTACCCGCACTTGAACCGTAACCGTAAGCGTTACCAGGAGTAACCACGAACGAACGATCCTTTGCTACAAGAGCGGTAGGAACCTTGTTACCGCGCCACTTGAGGTCAGAGGATCCCCAGAACAGCTTTTCGGAAGCTGCGATGCTTTTCATCATTGCCTCGTGGTGAGTCTTAGCGCGGTTCATGTCAACCTGGAAGAACTTCTCGATGGAATCCGCAAGGCTGGTCAGCGTGGTAGTAAGAATAGCTGACGTGCGCTCGCTGTAGATAAGCTCCTCACGGCTGGGAGTAAGGTCAACGGAGCCAATTGGAACGTTGAGGATAACTCCACCACGAAAAGCACGGAACTTGGCAATGTTAGCGTTTTTCTGACCTGCATTCTCAAGCCAGTTGTTCTGAATTGTGTAAAGAACGCCACCAATGACAGCGTGAACGTCATACTGCGAGTAGAGGTTGCTCGAGAAACCTGTGGTAACCCAACCAGCCTCGTTTTCGTTGGTAGAGTCCATAAGAGCGTGGTACTTCTCGGGGTTGTCAACAGTAACAGTAAGAAGCTCACCGTTGATACGAAGGCTACCGCTGGGGAAACCGACGAAGAACTCGTTTGTCTCCTTGAACTCAAGGTAGTGACCCTCGTAAGGAATGGTAACTTCAAAACCGCTAGGCTCATCGCTCTCAGTTTCAGAAACGAAGTAAAGATTTCCGACACCCTGAACATTCTTCTCGATGTAGAACTCGGTACGCATGCCATCCTTGATAGAAACACCATCAAAACGGTCAGCAATAGCCAGGGCACTCTTGGCACCAAGACCAAAGCCGCCAATCTCATCGTTGCTATCACGCTTGGTAGAAGTACCGTAGCGCGAGTAGATGGTCTTAAGCTCTTCCTTGCTCATACCAACACCGTAATCGCGAACAACAAGGTTGCGTCCCGTGGAGTAGTGAGGGAGGGTAATGTCAATGGGCTTGGTCTGCCCAGACTTCTTGTGCGAGTCAACTGCGTTGGAAACGTACTCACGAAGGACCGCCGTGCGGGGGTCCGAATAGAGGTTTGTAAGAACTCCCATAAGGTGAGTCAAGCCGCTTGAATCAAGCGAAAGCTCAACGGACTCGTGACCAGAGGTGTTCTCTAGACTCTTCTTCTCAGTGATGTTAACGGTCTTCATTTAGAAGGCTCTCCCTTACTTTCTCTTCTCTATAAGTATACCAGGAAGACCTACCCTTTTGTCAAGTCGAAAAGGCAAATTAAGTAAAACTTTTTATAAACGCAAATCCCCTATAAAGGGCGTTTCGTAAAAACCAAAATACCAAGGTGGGAATATGACTATTTAAGCTTTGTTTAGACTTTACTTCTCGGTAAGAGCATACCAGCCATCGTAGCCAGTTGGGATGTCAGGAAAATGGTTCAACATGTCCTGAAGCTTAGGTATAGCAAGCTGTTGCGCTTGGAAATCATTACGATATTCATCTTTGCCCCACCAAGGCGCTTGTCCATCCCAGCAACCATAAGGTGAAGCTCCGTAACGCGCTCCTTTATAGTGTGCGAAGAACTCATCACGAGTCCATTCGGTTGTAGGGATAGAAGGATCTGCTGTTGGGCGAGCCGTTGAAGTGTCTCCGATGGCTCCAAAGAAAGCTGCGCGAAGACCATTGTTGCGCTTGGCGAACCATACGGCTTGAATACTGTATGACCACATCTTGTAGCCATCTGCGGTCAGGTTTGGAAGCTCCCATGCTTTGAAGGAGTTCAAATCAAAAGCATAAAGCTTTTTGGAAGCGAGAAAGCGGTGTTCAAGAATAGGCATGTTATGAGTATAGAGGATGTAATAAGATTAAGCAACACTTACACATTCCATAATTTTCTCTCTTCAAGCTGATGCTCTTGAATAACTACGATGATAGTTCGGGCACCAAATTTTGTATCAGCTAATATTTGCACTTCTAAAACATCTGTTTGGTTATTTAAAACAGTTATTATTTTCGGTTCAGAATCGGAAGTCTCTTGATAAGAAAAAGTTTCAGCTATCTCATGCTCTCCAGGAGTTCCCACAGGTAACATTAGTTCTGTTACCACAAAGTTTTCTTTGGCCAAGTTCTTAAGAAGTTCTTCCTTAGAATCTACACTATCTTGTCTGCTCAAGTCTATGCCAAAATGATAAACCTGAAATTGAAGGTTTTCAATGAAACTCCAGTCTTCCATAATTGGGCTTGTTTTGACAGATACAGAAGTTAACGTCAGGCTATAACCGTTGTTTTCATTTAGGTCTGACTTAAAATCAGGAAAGAATGAATTTGTGTCCGTAACTAATAATTTCAGCACGGAATCCTCTTTAGGATTAAATCCTAAATCGTAAAAATTATATAAATTGTTTTCTAAAATAGGTTTTTGAACAGGCTGTTCAAAAGGAACTGGTAGAGAAGCAGGAACATAGGGTTCCACCAATTTTGGCTTTTTAGGTTTGAAAATCAAAGTATCTCCTGGAGCACTAAGCTAATATGGTTAGGTTCGTATATTCTATTAAGCAAGACCGCTAAGCGCAGAGCTTTGAAATTAGGGTTTATCGCGACAGAATTATCAGGACTTCCGTTGGCTAGGTCTCCGAAGACCAGGCTATATTCTTTGCTTGCGTTATTTCGCAGATGGTAGAGGAACGTTTCAACAAGGAAAACATTAGTGGACTTTAACTGTTTAATGGTATGTGCGAAATTTTCATTGTTTTCAGCTTTATATACAGAAGCCCTGATTTCAAACTCACCTTCTTCTTCCTCATTCCATCTGTCTTCAATGATCGAATCAACAGAAAGAAAATCACTCCCAATTTGATAACCTTTTTCAGATATTATGTAACCGTTCTGAGGGAAAATTCCAAATGAGAAATCATCATCAAGGAGCGACATTTGTAGAATGCCATTCTCAGGGTAAATATAGAATTCTACTGATGGCTCTTCCATAATTAATTCCCTCGATTTTGACCTTGTATTTATAATCGGCATATACTTAAACCCTGAGGGAAGCTATTCCTAGCAAAATATGTTAGAATAGATATAGCATGAACAAGCCTTTGCCTTCCTCTATAGCCTCAGAGTTTCACCCTACAAAAAACGGTGACTTAAAGGTTTCTGAGTTGAGCGCAGGAAGCTCCAAGAAAGTTTGGTGGTTAGGTCAGAAGTGCGAACATGAATGGGAAGCAAGCTCACACGCTAGAACACAAGGTATAGGTTGTGCTATCTGCGGAGGAAGAAAAATACTTGCTGGTTTCAATGATTTGACTACGACCCATCCATATCTTGCCTCAGAATGGCACCCAACGAAAAACGGTACTTTACTTCCATCTCAAGTCAGTGCTGGGATGCCACGTAAAGTTTGGTGGCAAGACAAACTCGGACACGAATGGGAAGCATCCATTGGAGGTCGTAAACAAGGACGCAACTGTCCAATTTGTGGAAATCGTCAGATACTTGTAGGTTTCAATGACCTGGCTACAGCCAATCCTATTCTCGCTGCCGAGTTTCACCCCATTAAGAATGAGCAATTGACTCCGCTAGATATCACGGGTCAGAGCACTACAAAAGTTTGGTGGTTATGTTCACAAGGTCATGAGTGGCAAGCAACAGTAAATTATAGAAACCGTAAATCGGGAATGATGGGTTGTGCTGTCTGTGCAGGACAAAAGGTCCTCATTGGTTTTAATGATTTCGCTACCACACATCCTGTTCTTGCTTCAGAATGGCACCCAGCTAAAAATGGCACATTGACACCTCAAGGCGTTAGACCTGGAAGTGAAAAGAAAGTATGGTGGTTGGACAGCTTTGGCCACGAATGGGAAGCATCACTTAACGCGAGAACAGCAGGTTCAGGATGTCCTTTCTGTTCAGGTCATAAATCTTTAACTGGTTTTAATGATTTGGCTACAGTAAACTCTAAGTTAGCTTCAGAATGGCACCCAGCTAAAAATGGCACATTGACACCTTCTACGGTTAGCCCTGGCGCACGACAAAAAGTTTGGTGGCAGTGCCCAGAAGGGCATGAATGGGAAGCTGGTATATACAGTCGAGCTACTGGGCGCGGATGCCCTATTTGCACTAATAGGGTTGTTATAGCTGGAGATAACGATATGGCAACTGTGAATCCATTACTTGCGAAAGATTTTCATCCAACGAAAAATAAAGATACTTTGCCTACTTCTATTACTCATGCCAGCAATAAAAAATATTGGTGGTTATGCCAAAAATGTAATAGCGAATGGCAAGCACGAGCAGCAGATAGATCTAAAGCCAAAAATCCAACGGGGTGCCCTGATTGCGCTCATATCGTATCCCAAGCTGAAACTGAACTTTTTGAGTATCTAAAAGCGTACTTACCTACGGCAATACAATCCGACCGCAAGATCCTTAAGGGTAAAGAAATAGATATTTACATTCCTGAGAAAAAAGTTGGTATAGAGTTTAATGGTCTTTATTGGCATTCGGAGGAACAAGGTAAAGAACGCAATTATCATTATAATAAATGGTTAGCAGCGCAAGAAGCAGGTATCCAGCTTATACAAATCTGGGAAGATGACTGGAATGAAAACTCAGATTTTATCAAGAAGTCATTGCTTCATAAGCTAGGGCTAAGCGAACAAGAGCGGATCTTCGCACGAAAAACAGTAGTACAGAGAATCAATACGACCGAAGCTAGGCTGTTCCTTAATGTAAACCATATCCAAGGATATGCCTCTGGGACTTACTATCTAGCCTTAAAGAAAAAAAGGACAGAAGACACCATTGCTGTCCTGGTACTCAAAAAAGAAGGCAAAAATAATCTGAACATTATTCGCTATGCTACCAATGCTAACGTTGTCGGAGGTTTTACAAAGCTTCTCAATTTTGCCGCTAAAGAATATTCCCCTGATGCGTTCCTAACATTTAGTGACCATTGCATTTCTAATGGCGGATTATACAAAAACAACGGCTTTGTGGCTGATAAAGAGTTACCTCCCGATTACATGTATGTGGTTCAGAAAGAGCGTAAACATAAGTTTGGCTACAGGCTTAAACGTTTTAAAGATGACCCTAAGTTAATTTGGCAAGAAGGATTGAGCGAAAGAGAATTAGCTGACCTTAATGGGATACCCCGAATCTGGGATTCGGGTAAGACACGTTGGGTTAAAGAAAATCAGGCATAAATTTTTCTTCCAATGCGTTGACTAATACTACCCGAGTGTGCTAAGATGGATACTAGAGACGGAAAGAAAGAGATTAAATATGCCTAGCACTACGAAGCTTACTCCCGAGCAGGAGCGATTCTACAAGCTGATGCTTGTTCGCGCTACCTCCGCTGATTTCGGTCAGCCCTACATTGCTTATGCTCTATTCGAGCTCACACCAGTGAACGCACCAAATCTTGGCACGCTCGCTGTTGACAAATACTGGCGCGTCTACGTCGACTTTGATTTCGTCATGGAAAAGGGTATTGAGTGGGCCGCTGGCGTTCTCAACCACGAGCCTTGGCACCTTCTTCGCGATCACCTGCGTCGTTTCGAGGCGCTTGATGCGTTGCCAGGTCACGAGCGTCATAACGCTAAAATTTGGAATATTAGCGGCGACCTCACTATCAACGGCGACATTCCTACTCTCGTTCCTGAGGATGGTTGCTTCCCTGCTAAGGGTATGTTCTCTGAGTACGCTCTTGACCGTGCGGCTGAGGACTACTACCGTCAGATGATGGCTGATGAGAAGATTAATCCTCCTCGTTGCCCTGAGTGCGGCCAGCCTGAAACCAAAGAGGAGCAGGACAAGCGTAAAAAGGACGAGCAGGAGAAAAAGGATAAGGCTGACAAGGGCGACAAGTCCGAGGATAAGGGGGATAAGTCTGAGGACAAGTCCGACGAGTCTGGTGATGACGAAGGCGACAGCGATGACGCTGGTGACCAGGACGGCGACCAGCCTGGCGAAGACGGCACTCCTGGTGATGACGGCCAGGGAGACCCTAACGCTGAGGGCGAGACTGACAAGCCTGGCGACGGCAAGGGTACTGGCGAGACCGACCAGGAGGGTGACGGTAACGGAACTGGCGAGACCAGCAAGCATGGTAACGGAAACGGTACTTGCTCTACCTGCGGTCACGACAAGCCTGGTCAGGGTCAAGGTCAGGGTGACGGCCAGGGTCAGGGTCAGGGCGGATTGCCTGATCTCCAGTGCGGTAGTGGTGCTGGTAACAAGCTCAAGGATTACGAGCTTGGCGAAGACGGCGCACCTTCCGTTGACGAAGAGCGCGCAGACCAGATTCGTCAGGCTGTTGCTCAGGATATGCGTCAGTATGAGGCGTCCAATCCTGGCAAGCTTCCTGGTGGTATGAAGGTTTGGGCTGACGCTATTCTTGAGTCGAAGCCTGTTGACTGGCGTGCGCTTCTGCGTGGTCAGATCAAGAAGCAGATTTCTTCTTGGACTAAGGGTAAGATGGATTACCGTCGTAACCGTCCTAACCGTCGTCAGCCTAGCCGTGAGATTCTCTATCCCGCACTTCAGGCTCCTAAGCCTCGTCTTGCGCTTGCTATTGACACTTCTGGTTCGCATCTTCACAAGCTCCCTGTCGTTGTTGAGCAGGTTCAGGTGATTGTGAAGCAGGTTGGTGTTCGCGGTAAGGACTTGCTTGCTTTCGGTGTTGACGTTGCTCTTACTGATGTGAAGCCTGTCAATGACCCTAAGAAGGTTCTTGACGACATGACAGGTGGCGGTGGAACTGACATGGCTGTTGGCATGGAGCAGCTTGGTCTGCTTGGGCGTCGTGGCAAGGCTGACATTGGTATCATGCTTACTGACCTCCAGACAGGCTGGCCTGCCCAGAAGCCAGAGGGTAACATGCGTTACATCGTTTGCGGTATCGTAAACCCTAACAACAAGTGGGAAATGGAGTGGGTTGACCGCGCCGAGGCCGCTATTAGCGATTGGGCTGAGGTTGTTGTTATTGAGGTTGAAGACCAGTAAGCAAAAATAACTTCCTGTGGGGTGAGGGTTCTCTCTTTCTTTCTCTTCCTCACCCCACAGGTTTTTTCCTTTTTCATAGAACAGGTTCAAAATGAGTAGTGCTACAGAAAAAGCACATCGTACTAATGCGCTTAGCGCTTTCGCAATTAGCCTCGCGGCTGAAGGTTTTATTGGTTGGGGTATTTGTCGTTATGCTTCTAAGGGTAAGGCTTTAGACTGGGCCATTCGCAATACAAATGATACGGGTTGGATTACGGCTAGTAAGAATAAGAATCTTACGGAAGAAGACCTTCGCGGACTTTACGCTATCACAAAAAAGAAATCGTCTGAGCTTCAGTTAATGGCACTTCTTGAGCATCCTAAATTTCCTTTGGACTTGGCTCGCCAGGAATTTATTGACGAACCTAGGGGGCATCATATGGTGGCTATCTCTTATCCTAGAATTTCTGATTTGCTTGATTCTTTTGAGAAGTCAGAAGAACAGTATGGACTTTATGTTGAGAAGCTGGCAAAGCTTTTAACGTCTTCTAAAATTAAAGATAAGAGTATTTTCACTACTGAGCGCATCTCCCAGGTGTTCAATGCTGAGAAGTCTTTGATTTCTTCTAGTGAGCAGTCAACTTATGCTTACCGTGTTAATCTTCTGGTAGAACGTATGGGCGCGGACAAGAAAGCTTTCTCTGACGAGGATCTTATTCTGGTTGCTTCTTCTGACTGGCCTGACCTTTGGGTTCGTGAGGAATGCTTCAATTTGATTTTGGAGCGTAACATTCATGAAGCTGCTGAAATGCCTTCTTCTTGGGCGCGTCGTTTCTATAATCTGCCTGACGAGGGTGCCGACCAAGAAATTGTTTGGTAGCATCTATTTATACTTTTTGGCCCCAACTAATTATCTAGTCGGGGCCAAAAGTTTTTGGTTAATGGCTTAGCATAAGTGTGCCCCCTGTTCGGGCGACAAATTTTATAGATTTTTCTATAAATATGAAATTTTTCTCTTTTCCAAACCGATATTGTCTGCGAGAGATTTATGAGAGAGTATCCTACCTATGCATGAAGATATCGTTTTAGATATTAGCGATATCGTCGCCAAACAGAAAGAGTCCAAGGCTAAACGCTTCAAAGCATCTGTTCTAGCCGTGGGTATTATCGTTCTAGCCGCTTTAACTTTAGCTGCATATTGGCATTTACCTTTACAATGGTTTTTTCTTGGCATTTCTTTTATCGTATCGGTTACCTCTTTAACCTACAGTATTCCGTCCTTAAAAGAACGCAAGTTTATGATTCCTTATGTTACTGGATTATTGAACGAGTTAAATTCTAGAGGCTATAGATTTGCTGATGGCCCAACGAAAAACAATCTTTTCCCTTGGTTTTCTAGCCAATCGGCTTATCTCTATGGTGACGGTTTAGTGTTACAGAAGAGATTCAACAAGGGCCTTAAAATGCGCCAAATAAGGTTTGCTCAGGATCATCATACGACCTTATTGACTGTTGAACGAATTATGAGTGGTAAGAAAACTCTTATCCGTGTCGTTTCAGGTGACGGTAGCCATTTAGCGGCACGCATGACTGATGGGGAGTCACAAGATGTTCGCTTGGTTATTCCGCCTGATGTTCATCAAAACGCTCAAAATAAGAACCGATATGATTTTGGTTTAGAAGGAAATTCTTCTTTTGCTTGGGACCCAGAATCATTAACCTAATCTTTTCGAAAAACAAACAGGCATAATAACTTATTCTATGCTAGACTTCTAGCTGTATATTATAGAAGTCAGGAAATAGTTATGAAGCGTGTACGTCTAAGAGATCCTTCTGAATGGATTAGGAATGTCCAATTAATGGTCGCTGATGATAGCTTACCTCATTGCATGGCTTTTGCTGCGTTTGATTCTAATGACAACCAGTTGGCGGGTCTGCTTAAAACTTTTCGATTATTTCTAGAAGAAGGCGAAACTCTTGATAGCACCCCTGATGCGGGCAAGGTGTTACAAGGTATGGCTAGCGAAATTACTGAAACAATTGCTAGAGATTTTCAGACCACTTCATATATTACTGTTCTTATAGTCCATGAAGATCTACATCTCGCTCAAGATATCCTTACATACGTAGAACTTGGGGTTGAATCTAAAAGCGTTGACATTGGTGCTTCTATTATTACGGATAACTATCAATGGATCGACGTTAATGATTTTCGCGTTGGAGAAGTTGACAGAGACCGCATTACAGATTATCAGCTAGAAAAAATAATTAACGGAGATGATAATATTTCCGTTAATGACAATTGATTTTACCGAGATTTTATGGTAGGATTGGGTTATCATGGTTGACAAAGAAGAAAAAGCATACCTCACTAAGGCTGACTCTGTTACGCTGCCTGATTTTGTAGATTTTCCTGAACCTGAGCTTCCTATTTATTACCTCAAAGATAACGGAGATTTCTACTACCTAGAAGGAACTGCCTGGCAATTCAAACTGGCTTCTGAAGCTTACGATTATGCCAATAACGTTCTCAAAGGAGAAGTTGTTTTTGGCGATCTTCGACGTGCGGAAGGCAAGAAACCTTCTAAAAAGAAGAATAAAAGGGACGGATTAGTTTTTGAAAAACACACAAATCGCTTACTCGTTTCTTTCACTAAATCTGACAAGCTTACTCTGCTGAAGCACACCTATGCTAGCTTCCTAGAGCAGGACAAAGAATACCAGAAAGACCCAGAGAATTGGGCTAAAGCTTATAATTGGGTGCAAGAGCATCCAGCGTTCTACCATCGCTATAAAGAAGGCTCAAATGATTGGGAATTCCAGAGCGGCTGGGATTCCAAGTGGGAATCCGTAGGAATTGATGAGAAGGGTAAGCCCAGCATCCTTCTGGAGCACGGCCCTTTCGCAGAAGGAGCAAGAGTTATCTCAAGCCATGACATACGTCTCGACACTCATGCTTCCACCTTTGAAGATGTTTATGTAGAATTCGCTAAGAAAGTGAATAAGTTCTACGATACCCGAGGCGAATCCCGTCCCGAGTATGACTGGTACGGTAAACGTGTTACACCTAAAAAGGATGCCAAAAATGAGACTAGCACCACCAGTTAAAGAGTTTTTGCTAACTATTCAGGCTGGATCTTTAGGGTTTCAGGATTTGAATAACTATGTCAGCATCGTTACCACTTCGCACCAGCTTGACCCTTTACCCTTGGGTTATGATGAAGAAGAGGACGAGTTCATCTACCAGGAACCTCTGCCTCAACACATTCTTGAAGATGAGGAACTATTCAAAGAATATACAGAACCCATGCTGTTTGAAGCTATTCTCACTTCAGTTACCTTAAAAGGTGACGTTGTTGAACTTGGTTTTGAGGAATTTGACGAGACTGTTCGTGTAAGTCGCACACATGAAATATTTGTAAGTTCCCCGTTTAATTTTGGCGGTTAGTAATAATGAGTCATGACTACACGAAACGCTCCCTACCGCCACTCTGATGGCACCGATTGCTACACGCCTAACTGTACTTTAGGAAATACCTCCACAAGTATTCAGTCTGCTATTGCCAATAAAGACGTTTCCGCCTACTTAGCTGCCCGCTCTCAACAAGAAGCGAAAAAAGCTACTCCTACCTCTTCTAAACCTCGCACATTGCGTTCGCTTGAGTATGGAACCGAAAACTATAATCTTTTTATTACTAAGGCTGAAGAGCTTACTGAAAAGGTAGACGCTAAAGAAGTTCAATCGGTTGTTGAATACACTGGATGGGCATACCAACAATATTATGGTTATCTTGAAGGCAAGAACGAGGACGGCATGGTTTTCGGTAGTCAATATGATGAGGCAACTAACGCTCAATTGAATCGTGTTCTTGGCGCAGGCGTAGCTCGTATGGATTCTTTGATCTCTAAAGCTGGAACTATGAAAAAGCCCGTTGAGGTTTTCCGTGGTGAAAAGCCACCTAAAGGTGTTTCTACTGTCGAACATCTAGCTAAGAATTTTCCCATTGGCGGCAAGGTAAACATTAAGCGCTATCTTTCTACTACTATGGATCCAAAAATAGCTTCAGAGATTACTGGAGACAATAACGATGAATCATACGTTCTTGTCATTCGCACTAAAGAAGGTGCCGCATTAGGTGAATACACGAGTGAGCATGGTCTTCGTGAGAAAGAAGTTCTGCTTCCCCGTGACCGAACCTATAAAGTTGACCGTATCGGAAGAGATATTATCCAGTGGGGTTCTACTCGCAAGAATCACACCACAGTGTATTTGACAATGGAATAACAACTCATCATTTTACTCATACAGGCCCCCAGCTAGATAAGCTGGGGGCCTGTAAAGTTGGCTATCTCTAATAGTTGGAAAAGCAGCTATACCATTTATTTTCGCCTTTAATAGTTGCTTTTCTGGCTATTACTAGCTGCCTATCCAAGAAGCGGACACTAGGAAATGAACACTCTCGATAACTCCAACAACAACTCCAGCACCTAACAATCCTGTTGGGATTGACTTCAGTGGCGTTTTAACAAACTTCTTTACTTTATCAAGAGTGGTTTCAGGAACCGAATAAGTACCATCCCAAGGTTCTTCGCCATTTGAAGTCTTAAAGACAACGGGAGTAAATCCAGAACGAACTCCTGTCATGGCATTTTTGGCTAACTCTTCAAAAGAAAATTCCGTTTTTCCGTATATACCGTATTTACCGTTATGGTAGGACCTGTGGGTTTCGCAAACAGGAAATAAGTATTCCGAATCAAAATAATTCAAGCCCGTTTCAAAAAGAGTTGCCTGTTCTCCGCAGTACATACAAGCACCCACAGTTACACTTTTGACTCTTTGATGGCTAAAGCGAATACCTTTATCATAGTCGATAAACTTACCCGATACAGCAACTTCTAACAATACGCTAGAACTACTGTTCTGATTATGGAGTTCAGCCTCATACCTTTCATGGTAAGCGTAAAACCCGCAGCTACATATCTTGCTTGTGGCGGGTCCATGTAATGCCTTAAATAAAACGTCAGGAATAGAAAAAGGTGAACTGTTAGCAAGTTCATCCATTTCTGGGCACCTTGCTTCCGCATCAAAAGAAGTAAGATCATTATGTCTGGTTAAAGGGCTAAGGTAGACACGCCCGTTTGAAAATTTCAGATTGGCGGTTTTCCACACTGTTAAATTACTGGGCTTCTTACCACCTTCTGGGTGGCTTATTTTCTTTGGCTTAAGAAGAGGGCTTTTGCCTAAGTATTGATTAAACATTGGTTTTCTTTTCTGAACTCATATTGAATAGGGGTGAGAGTAACGCAATTTTAGAAATTAAATATACTCTTGCAGATAGCTTCAACAAGTGGGGCGTCAAAAATAGAGACCGTAACCATGCTAATGGCAATTAGCGTACCTATAGTAGCGAGAACCGCAGGAATGTCAGTTTTTTCGGCAACTCGACTAATAGGGGTTTCTTTCTTTTCCCAAGGTTGTTCTCCGTTTGCCGTCTCAAAAACCACATCAGGAAAACCATTGCGTACTTGCTTGGATGCTTTAGCTTGAATGCTAGCAAAAGAGTAATGCGTGTAATAATAAGAATTTGGTGTCTTATGCGCTAGACATGATGGTTCCAGCGAATGAGTAATTTTGTTGAAGTTAAATAGAACCGCTTGATTAGAGCAATTAAAGGAACAGTTTCGTACAATTACTTTTTTAACTCGTTGATGATGAAAACGAATTCCTTTAGTATGGTTCATATACTTACCTGAAATTGCGACTTCCAGGAGTACAGAGTAAATAGTATTCTGTTTATGAACTTCTGCTTTATCGCGATCATGATAAGCATAAAACCCGCAGGTGCAGAACTTAGCTACAGGGCTATGGATTTTATTTAAGGTTTTTTGAACACGCCAATCGGGAAAATCATTACGCAAGTCATCTATGAAAGCACATTTTGAATCTTCATCAAAACTTACATGGATATTATTGGTTAATGGGGAGAGATACACTTCACCATTTTCCATTTTTAGACCAGATGTTTTCCAGCCTACCAAATGCGCAGATTTACCAGCATCCCCTGACGCAAGTTTTGGCGGGCGAGGCTTTAGCGTGGCTATACCAAGAAAACGGTTTGATAGCATGGACTTCTTTTCTCTAATTCGTACCATTACAAGCTTACCACATTAGAGCGGTAATGTCATTAGGAAAATAGATTAGCCTACACTTTTCTTAACTTCTCTATAACTCGTGATAAATGTAGCCCATAGCGCACCAGAAGCTAACACTGTAAATAAAGCAGTAGAAGGATCAAGACCGACTCCTAAGAGCGAAAAAGCAAATGCCACCATTGAGCCTAGGGTAATAAAAATCAGTATAGACCAAAAAGGCCTAACTCTCTTTTTATAAGCCACGAAAGCCGCTGGTGACATTTTCTTAGTCGTAGTCAATTGGTATGCCTTTCTACTTGTTATTAAGCATACCATATGGACTTAGAAATTTCTACAAAGAAAGGGTCTATCCCCAGTCTGACTCACCCATCCAGCCATTAGACTTCTTGGGTGTTTCGGTTTCTTCAGGGGTGATGTTTTCAGTATTATTATCCATTGTAATTCCTATTCTTAATCGCTTTATATCTATCAGCTTGGTGCTTGTACAAAACAGGTTAAAATGGTATAATTAAGTAAGAAAGAAGACTTATGCCTATACGCCCTGAGAACAAGGCTCTTTATCCCAAGAATTGGAAAGAGCTAAGTTTTGCGCGAAAAGAAAAAGCAGGGTGGCGTTGCGAATGCGATGGTCGTTGTGGGAGAGGCACGCATGATGGTAGGTGTATCAATGAACATGGTAAGCCAGCCTATGGTACAGGTAGTAAAGTTGTTTTGACAACGGCTCATCTTAATCATACTCCTCAAGACTGCAGGGATGAGAACTTAATGGTTATGTGCCAAGGGTGTCACCTTCATTACGATAAAGAGCATCATGCTGAAACCCGACGTAAAACACTTGAAAGCAAGAAGGTAGATTAATGGATATTGTTCATGGAGCAAAATACCAGAAACGTGGGACAGATGAAGTTGTTACACTTCTCGGTCTGAAGCGTAATACGGTTGTTGTAAAGTCAGTACTAAATGACGTTGTTGAAATTCCGAGAGACGAGTTTTTAGCAGATGCTATTGATATCAATGAGCATGACCATGTAACTTACTGTTGTGATGTACATGGAACTCATGCTAGCCCTCATCAAGGTTGCATTTTTCGCTAAGAAGAAAACATAAATAATGAGTTACAGAGTATATAAGGTTATGGGCTACGGGATTACAGATCTCAAAAACGCCAAAGGGTGGTTTGATGACCCTCGTCTAAATTCTAATTCAGTGTTGTTGGATAATGATGCCCTACTTGAAAAATACGAGAGCGATGAGGAAGCATTTACCGCATATGTAGAGTATCTGAAGGCGCTTCCACGGAATAGAGACGCAGGTTTGGAAAGAGGAAAAGAGCTTGAAGATTTAGTTAACGCAATCGATAAAGAATTTGCTTTAGATAGAACTGTCTGGTTTGAACCTGACGCCCTGAAACGCATTCTTCTTGTTAATCCTATTAGTGCTGAAAAATACGGATGGATTCGTCAAAATGACGCAATTGATTATGCTGAACTTGCCGAGAAAAAAGCAGGATATAAGCCCAGTGTAAAGATGCTGAAGAAGCATCCCGCTCCTTATAACAATAGACAGGTTTTCGTAGACAAGTCTACTGGCGAGATTATTGAAGATCAGGCTGCTGCGCAGGACTGGCATGATATGATACGAGGTGGATTTGATTCTTATCCTTACAATTTACGTAATTCTGTAGCTGTAGAGATGGGCTTCTCTGATATGGAGGAGGCCCTTCAGAAATTCAGCATGGACATTCCTAAAGAAATAAAAAATCTTGTGACCTGGGGACAAATGTTTTCGGAAACTCGCTACATGTATGACTTAAAACCAATGATTTACACATTTTGGGCTTAGCTCAAAGAAAAGAGAACAATAGATTATGTTTTTTCGCAACGAATACGCTTTTCTAAGCAATATGACTAAGACTCCTATCACTTTTGACTACCAGGGGTATCGCTTCATCATGCCTTCTTCAGAGAATGCTTTCCAGGCGATGAAGGTTTATGTGTCTGACGCTCCCCTTGATGTAAAGCTAACATGGCTTAAGCAGGTAGAAGAAGCAGAACCTAAAGATTCCAAAGCTTTAGGTCGTAAACTTCCTATCAATCTAGAGGCTTGGGGAGAAATGTCAGGGAAGGCAATGCGTCAGGTTCTTTTGGAGAAATTCGCCCGTGGAAGCCATTTTGCGGACCTTTTGTTGGCTACTGGAGAGGTAGAGCTAGTAGAAGATAATAATCACGGAGACACGCTCTGGGGCGCTGTGAACGGCGTTGGAGAGAACCGCTTGGGAAAAATCCTCATGGACGTGCGCGATTATCTTAGAAGACCTTTCTAAAGGTTAGAGTCTTCTTCGGGATGCTCTTTGTCAAGGTGTCTCTCCAGGGTGGCATAAGCTTCATCTAAATCTAGATGAGGATCATTATCTTGCCATTCGCATTCGGGGCATGACACATAATGTAAATTCATGTGGTGGAAGACAGGGCTATGTCCTGAAATATAGAATCCGCTGTTCTTCTCTTCAATAGGTGCCGAATCGCTTAACCATTCGCATCCTTCATCATTACAAGTGAAATAGAACCAGGCTTCGGTGTCTACGACAAGAGAGGGTTTGTAACTTCGCATAAAGAAAGTATACCAAGCCCTCTCTGTTAGTCCCAGTATCCGATGTGACGCCTGCTGCGGCTGTTCACTCGGTTGTCCTCGTCGTAGTCTTCGAGGTCGTATCCGCTGTTGTAGCGGTTGGCCATGTTGACCAAAGAGTCGCGCTCGGCGCGGCGAGAAGAGCCGTGGTATGCCTGCTTGTCGTCCCTCCAGGGGCGGTTCCTGGAGTACTGCACGATGTGGTGCGAGCAGGGGTAGAGGCGGCCTTCGCTGTGCCAGGAGTTTGCTTCGGGGCCTTCGTCTACGGTGCAGTAGTTCGCTACGTATCCTACGAGGTACTTTTCGTAGACTACGCGCGTGATGGGGTAGTTCTCTTCCCAGGAGTACCCACCGTTGTGCCAGCGGTTTCCCGTGTGGTACGTAGTGGTCGTTACTGGGTTGCCTTTTTCGTCCAGCTTAGGGCGAGATGCGACGATCTTGCGTCCGAAGCTGAGGTGGTCGTGGTGCGCCTGGCGGTCTTCCTTGGGGTCAGCGGCGCGGACGTTCCAGGGGCGGTCCTTATCGGTGCGGGACATGTTTAACCTACTTTCCATAGGTCACTCTTTAGCTAACACTTTGCTAGCGTTGGTGAACTATTTAAATATGACTAAACATGTCTTATTCCTTTTCTCTGATTGGATATTTCTATTGTAGCATCATTCCTAGTAGAAATCAAGCTGAAAGATAACCCATTTTTCTAAATTTCATACTGTTAAGATTCTATAGGCTTGAACCGTCAGGATTTGTTATTCTCAAGGTCTAGGAGTATCTTTTTGTTAACTACCCCACCTGAGTATTTTTCTGCCCCAGAGCGGGACACTACTCTATGGCACGGGATTACTATGGTAAGAGGGTTTAAACCTACAGCGCTGGCTACTGCTCTATAAGCGGTAGGTTTCCCAATGCTGGTAGCCAGGTCAGCATAAGTCACTCGCTCGCCATAAGGAATCGTAGAAATAGCTCGCCATACCGAAGTTTGAAAATCAGTACCTTTCATTTTGACGTTCAAATTGAATTCTTTTCTCTCCCCAGAAAGGTATTCTTCTAATTGTTCAATCTCATCCCGAAATAGTAGCTGAGATGCCCATTCTCCCTGTTCTTCAGAAGAAAGCCTATTGGGCTGTTGTTCTTGGAAGATACCGACAAGCGCTCCGTCCTCTGCTACAAATGTTAATTCGCCTAAACTAGTTTCTAATGTCGTATGCATAAAATTACCCCTTCAGTACTATTATCGCACTGAAGGGGTAATTCGTGAGTTTCTTTTCCTATTTAATAGAATTAAGAATCTCTTCGCGGAACACATCATATTCTATGGTGTCTTCCTCAATTGGGGGATACTGTACTTTCCTAGTCTCTCCTAGAATCCCCTTGGTGCCAACGTAATCAATACTCATGATACGTACCTTCCTCTTTTTGTTTCTTCCCTACATATAATGTCGTCAAATTTGAAAAGAATAAGTAGAATATATACGATTTTCTTGATTTTTAAATGAAAATAACAAAAAATGGGGTACATATTACGTAAATTGAACGCAAAGCGGATAAAGACGATATCCTTTGATGGAACCAAATGGAAAGGATTCCCTTAAATGGACGCGAACCGCGCTAAAGCATTCATCTGCGATCCTTTGAACAACACAGGTGAACTAGGGCATCTTTCAGATGAAATTTGTTTGATGTACGTCCAAATAAAAGCAGGGCGAGAAATTGAAGAAACAAAACGACTCAAATTAAGGCGAGAACTTGAGAATTTCTTTTTACCAGTAATGGAAGTCGTCAAAAAGGATAGAGAACAAAAGTTCTTCTTCAATGCGCTAAAGATTGATTATAACTCGCTGGAGAAACTTTTCGGATTAGTAAATCCAAGTAGGGAAGATTTAATCATATTCTTCAATCAACTTATCATAGATGGATATTCAATTATCGGGAGTGCGCCTGAAACGGTAACCGATAAGGAAAAAGCTATGCTAACTTTTGATACCCTTGGCAAGATAACTCTTGAGCATCAAAGCAATAATTCCGACCGTGGTTGTTTTTAAACTTTAGCCTCTACTTTAGCGTCAGCCAAGCTCTAGAAATAAACATACTTAAATACGAAACTTTATACGAAACGAGAATATTATATGTCCAACAGAAAAAGCCCTAATAATTGCGTATTCGAAGGTTGTATTAATAAACGAGTTTCTCATGGTTACTGTGGTGGCCATAATGCTCAAGTGAAAAAAGGTAAACCGCTTACTAAGCTGAAAAAATTAAGTCCAGTTGACAAAACGATAGATTGCCTTATCGGAGGGTGTTTTAAGGAGATTTATACAAAAGGATATTGCCATCCTCATTACGACCAGATTCGCTTACATGGAAAAATCCTGCCGCCCCCTAAAAATTATAAGAAAAATAAAATTCGTTGTATAGGGCCAAATTGCAAAAAATTAGCTGTAGCAAAAGATATGTGTCAATCTCATTGGATGCAAAATTTAAGAGGCTATGATTTAACAGAAATTACGCATGAAAGAAAAACACTGATAGGCCTTTTTAATGAAAGCGTCTTAAGAGGGCCTGAACCTGATGATTGTTGGCTCTGGATGAGCGCAGGAAGCGGTAAAGGTTATAAAATTGATGATCCGACTAGTGGTTATGGTCAACTACGCGCTGAAAAGAAAAGTTATATGGCCCACAGATGGGCTTATGAACATTTTAAAAATTGGAAACTTCAACCAGATGATACTTTGGATCATCTTTGTAGAAAAACTCGCTGCTGCAATCCAGACCATCTAGAAATAGTTAGCGGGCCAGAGAATACCAAGCGGAGAAATATTTATTGGCAGCTCCGTTCAGAAAATGAGCGTTATAGGGAATTCTTAATAAGAGAAGGATATGATCCTGATTTAGTTCTGCAAAGACTACTTTAAAAGGAATATTTGACCCCCAAAAGGGTTATCTATATCAGACCATTTAAAACTCGTATTCGTTTCGGAGAAAATAACTATGCAAACTTTTTTACCATATCCCGACTTCGCTAAAAGTGTTGCCACCCTTGATTACAAAAGGAAGGGAAAGCAGCGAGTAGAAAATTTGCAGTTAATAAAAGCGCTTAAAAACAATGGCGGGCTTCATGGAGGCTGGTCCCGCCATCCCGCTTCAAGAATGTGGGAAGGGTATTTACTCGCATTATTGGAATACCAAGAAGCCGTGTGTAAGAATTGGACTGAAACATTAGGTTTTAAAGATACATGCTGGGTAAAGTCTCTTTCGTTTTTTACCGAAGAAGAATTATTAGATTACGTGAATGGCAATTATGCTTATCCTAGTTGGCTTGGTGATCCAGATTTCCACCTTGCTCACCAAAGTAATCTAAGAAATAAATTTCCTGAATACTACGTACCTCAGTTCCCTGACGCTCCTGACGGCTTGCCTTACATATGGCCTGGTGCCCCTCTTGAGGAAGCTAAACTTCGCGATCCTGCTGTGTTATCAAAACCTTAATCGTATAGTGCTAACGAGCCATAGCTAAAAGGGTAAAACTCAGACTAGCGTTTGTTCCATATGAAGAAAATATGTTTTGCCTATAATCCGCTGGCCTGATATATCGCAAACCCGATAAATTGTTCCCTAATATTTAAAATTCTAAACGTTCAGAACCTATTTTAGCGGTTAAAGCATCCATACAATCCTGAAGGTCAGCCACTCTAAGAATAAGGTAACTCAACTCATAATTCTTGCGGTATAACGACATGTACTGTTCGTTAATAAAAGTTAAATCAGCGTATGAAAAATGCGCCACACCGCCAGAAAAAATAGCCGCTTCAGCTACCTCTTGAGCATCCTCACTTAACTCTTCTTCTAGTTGTCCGATGTTCTCTTCTAGCTGGCTTGAGCCTTCAAGATAAGTCATATAAAGTGAAGCAAGCTCACTACGCGCTGCTTCAGCACCATGAGAAGCTTCAACCTCAGTGATTGACTTAACCACGGTTAGCTGCCATGACCTAAAGAGTTCAGCCTGCTCCATCCGAGCATTTAATGGTCTCCCAGAATCAAGAGGAAGCGTAACGTTCCTTTTATCCGTAGTGCGTTCTACCGCGAAGTCATCCGTATCCGCATTTTCTGTTACAGTCGTAATTAGTTGACGAAGCTTTGAAAGCCCCTCAGGGGTTGAATCGTAACGCAGGGAGGCATAATAAGCCTGGTTGTTAATTACTTCAAAGTCTTCTTCTGAGATTGCAGAATCTTCTTGAGCTTCTTGAAGTTTAGTTGCCGCTTCTGCGAAGAGTACAGCTACTTGTTCATCTGAACCAGGACCTACTGGAGCATCGGTGAAGGTTGTCATTTAGTTATCTTTCTTGTTTATGCTTAGGTTACTAATTCTAACCTATGATAACTAAAAAACCTAATCGACACGCATATTAGTATTATTTATTCGCTAATTCATTAGTTTGATTTAATAATACTATGTCAGTTTCCCTAACGTAGGCTTCAAGATCTGAGATTTTGAACGCTAAATAATTAAGTTCATATTGAGCACGATGGTAACGAATTAGAGGTTCTTCAAAAGCTTCTATGTCTTCAGGTCCAATAATAAACTTTCCATCTTCGGAACGTGGAACAGATTCCGCTATTTCATCGGCCTTTTCTATATACGCTGTCTGCAAATCGTCAACATTTTCTTCAATAGATACTTCATGTTCAAATAAACTTTGATAAGTTTCCACGGCATAATCTATTGCAGTTTGAAGACCTGATTCTTTTTCCAATAACTCCAGTTGCGCAAGCATATCTACTTGCCACTCGTAAAAAGCCTCTGCTGCTTCCTTGTTAGCATTAATAAATATTCTGCGGTGTACAGGCAGGTCTATAAACTCTCCAATAAGCACTGGAAGCCTCATGAAGACCGTAACATCATTGGCGGGGTCAACTAGACGCATAGCTTCTTCTAGGGCCGCTATACCCTCTTCAGTGGCGTGGTAGCGTAGCGAGGCGGTTGCTACCTCATCGCTAAGAGCATCCAACTCTTCCACTGTAGCAATACCAGAATCTTCCGCTTTCTGCTGTCTCTCTTCAGCATCTAAAAGCAGTAGCTCCAGTCCATGACCACAACCTGGGCCTGGTTTACGATTACACATGAATTCATACCCTTCTAAATAATTCTTCCGTGTCATATACATCAGCTAAACAGATGAGAATTAGCTGTGTTTTTGACAATCTTTCGAAGAATTACATCCATACAGCGTCAGGGGAACTTTTATGATGCGTAGCTATCATCTTATCCCAGTTAGGGTTGGTCTCTGTTACATAATTGAAAAGAATTGAATACTGATGCGTTAAAATTTCAGCAACATCATCATAAGATTCTTTGGAAAACGCAAGAGGGTCTAAATCAGCAAGACCTGAAAAATGACAAAAGATATCCCCGTCATCGTACACGGAAATTACATACTTGAGTGAACCAGCAGACCAATAAAAATTAATCCCGTTATCTTCTACAGTTATAGCAGGTGGCAAAAGTTTGATACCGCTGACATTGGCTAACTCAATCACGATTTTGAGTGACACCTCTAAGGCAATTGCAGTCACTTCTTCTTCTCGCTCTAACCGAGATAAAGTATTTCTTGCTGTAGCAAGATAATTCATGCCTGAAACCATTTAAGTTTTCCTTCTTTCTTCAGAGTATCATACAACTCATTTTAACTCTCACCTATTTTTAGATGCTAGTATTAATTATGGAAACCCTTCAAGAATTACTTACACTGCATGATAAACGAGCTTGGAGAGCATGGCTAGATAAGAATGAAAGCTTATCAGATGGAATTTGGTTGGTTCTAGCGAAAAAGGGAACAATCGAGCCTACCTCACTGACCTATTCTGAGGCTTTAGAGGAAGCTTTATGTAGCGGATGGATTGATGGCCAAAGAAAAACCGTGGATGAGCACACGTTCAAACAACGGTTTACTCCTCGTCGGAAAAAATCTATGTGGTCGCAAAGAAACGTTGGGATTGTTACTCGGCTCATTGAAGAAAAGCGAATGAGAGACAGGGGCCAATCAGAGATTACTCATGCTAAAGATGACGGACGTTGGGAAAATGCTTATGTAGGAGTTCCTACTCGTCCCATTAAATCTTAACGAGTATCAGGCCCCGTGATCATTAAGGCGTGTAGCTATACTAAACGATATAGCTGCTACCGCCGCTACTATCAATAATGCGAAATTGGCTGTTGTCCAAAAAATTATAAGGCCAGCTAATACGCAAGAATTAATCGCGACCATAGTAATAAGCCAACTTAGCGCTCTTTTTGAGCGCGACGTAGACAGGGAAGAAGATTCGCGGTCAAAAGTGGTCATGAGTAAGCTAAATTATCGGTTAGTGATACATGTATCACTAACTACCACCCACTCATTACTTAGAGAATAGAACCGCTTTGTGGTATTTTAACGAAGCTGAAGGAGCGTGTCTGTTACCTGAACTTCAACATCCCAAAGCTCGGGATAAGAAGCTAGTACATGGCTAAGGGCAGTAATAGTTACCCCTAGCTGAGTAGTTGTATTAAAATCTTCTTTCTTCCCAACGAAAAGTTTAAGAGAACGAGAGACTCGCTCTAGCGCACGGAACGAAGTCATCTGAAGACGAATGACAGCAAAAGCTGCGTTAACATCAGCGATCTCCTGGTTAAGACGAACTTCTTCGTCTAAGAATTTCTCTTGTGAGATTTTACCCTTCTCGCGGCTGCTGCGAAGGAGGATAAGCTCTGTGTTCAAAGCCTGGCGAGATTTTACTGCTGACTGCCAGTTGATAACATGCTCGTTGAAAACGGTGTTGATGAAGAGACTGATTTCATTCAAGATGGTATCAGCTTCTTCGCTGTACTCGCTAAAATCAAAATCGAGAATTCGGTAGATGGCCTCGGACATGCCATGTGATTCAAAAATAGGAACATAAAGGTCATGAAGAACGTGATTTACGAGAAGCTTATTAAGGTCCTCATCATTAATCGCAACTTCGAAAAGCGCAGGAATTCGTTCAACCAAATTAACCTCTGGGTGATTAATCCCTTGGCGAACATGAAGTGTATTCAGAAGTTCGGTAAGAAAGTAATTAGGGGATTTTGAGGAGTCTTCAGAGCGCGCTTGTACGGCATCTCTAAGGGAAACTGAGCCGAAGTGGCTTGGGGTCCTGACAAGGCTGTCTAGATTAGGCACGAATTAACTCTTTCTTAGGTATTCTCTTACTGAAATCTTACCTTATCTTGCTTCGAAAGTCAAGCTCACGAAGCCGATATTGCTTATATGACTCCAATAGCCGCTTTTCTTACCATGTTGGCTTTTCTCGTCGTCATCTCAATAGCCCCACTATGTATTGTGGCAGGTGTAATGAGTAGAATTAAGGACGAAAGTACATCAAAACCAGTTAAATCTCTTATTTTAAACGAGTTTTATGGTAAGAACGAATCCAAAACTCGTGGGGTGCTTTTGGTTAGTGTTTGGTTCATAGCGGCAATCCTTATTGCTAATTCTTTCACTTATAGCCAAACAAGCATATTGAACTCAATTCTTATTTTTGTTCTCGGATTGGCGTATAGCTTATTCTTATTCTCTAAGTTTTTACGCACTTATCTAGAAAAAATACAGTCTTAACCTCTTGACAATAGCGGTTTTTTGTACTATTATTGAAGATAGTTACTTAAGGAGAGAGCTAATTAAGATCTCAAAGAACAATGCCCGAATTATCCGTCGCGGGCTAGTCGCGGGTAAGTCCAACGGAGCCAGCTATGGAACGCGCGAGGGTAGATACAACCTTCTTCAGTTCTGGGGTTTCAACATCTCTTCACATGAGATGGGCCTCGGGGTTTCTGCCTACGAAAGGGCTTACCAGAAAGCTTATAACGCAAAACTTAATGCTCTTACGGACAGCGAGGTTGCGTACCTACACCGCGAGAACAAGATCCTCCAGCTTGACCCTAAGGATCAAGAAATTTTCCTTCTTAAGGAGCGCGTCAGGGAGCTTCAGGCTACCAAGTAAGCTTTAGAAAAACCTCCAACCGAATCTGGTTGGAGGTTTTTCTATTTGATGGGAACGTAATTTGTCACTTTAGCTTTGTATTCGTCATTCTTTTTCGTAATAACTACTTTAGCTGGGTTACCTTTTTTATCGAGGCCTATAAAGGTGTAAGAGTTCTGATTATTTAAAGTCGAACTTATGTTTAGAGTATCTCCTTCTTGCAAAGTAACTGACTGTGATTTGTCTAACCATGTTTGAAGCGAAGTACTAAAATGGGCAGAAGAGAACATAGAAATAAAACTTCCCAACAGGATGGAAAACAGAAGACCAACTAAGATTCTTCGCGTCAGCGCATTAGGAAAATTTTGCTTTCTGAATATACTTTTATCCATAAGAGGCAAAACGAAAATGAAGTAAGCTGCGTAAGCAATTAGGCTATATACTACGTTTTGAACGCCTCTGTCCTGCCATTGGAAATAATTTGGATTGGTAACGCTACCTACAACTGCTGGCATATTGCTAAGCGTGAAGAAAACAGTGGCCACAAAAACAGCAACCAATTGCACTCTTCTCTGTCCCTTAAGAGAAGATAACCAGCGAGGCTTTCTCTCCGAAGAGTTAGGAGGAGTCCAGACATTCCCTCCTGCGGCTTCTTCATTCACTATGCTCATTAAACAGTTGTTTCCCTTATTTTATTAAGGATATTGGCTTCCTAATCGCTTTTTGCTCAAAAAGCCGATAAGTAATGTAACGCAGAACTTACCAAAGTATGGAAAGTCTGTTAAACTAACATTATGACTACAACATCTACCTCATTCACCTAGGTTCCTGAATACCTGGATTCCTCTTAAGGGTCTTACTGTGAATATTAACCAGTAAGTAAAAACAAACCCATCAAATTATTAAGGAATCCAAATCATGGAAAACACAGAAACTGCTACACCTACAACCGTAACAACCGTTGCCCCTCGTCCTTCTGAAAAGCTCGTTAATTATATTATCCGAGACAGTATTGAACAAGGCGGAACCCCAGAGGAAATCTACAAGCGTCTCATCGAGAAGACTTGGGATAAAGCTCTTACCCCTAAGAAAAAACGCCCTATCGAAGAAATAGTTCTTGAGCACATGAAGAACGATGAGCTACTTCAGCGTTTGAACTACACCCGCGAAGTAATTGGGAACACTTTGGCCAAAATGACACATGGGGTTCCTGCAGAACTTTCTTGGGGTTACTCTAAAGCTGATTTAAGCATCGTAGGCG
>Ga0075017_100000346_pt1 | contig 25044 bp, 26 predicted proteins | sample AleBraG_ABR_2012_FD_71475 | JGI IMG/M metagenome (GOLD analysis project Ga0075017, IMG submission 71475) | Freshwater sediment microbial communities in response to fracking from Pennsylvania, USA - Alex Branch Run_MetaG_ABR_2012 | ecosystem: Environmental > Aquatic > Freshwater > Creek >... | reverse complement strand
GATCCAGTCGACGCCGGACGTCTCCGTGACCCCGAGCCGACCGGCGAGGACGTCACCGACGAACCTGGCGACGATGCCGACGCCGAGGACGGCCGACCACGGGACGTTCTGGCGGCCGGGCAGCAGCAGGCGGGCCAGGACGCCGATGATCGCACCGCCGAGGGTGATCCACCTGATGTTCCCCAGGCGCCTACCTCCAGGGCAGTGCGGGCGCGGCACCGGGCAAACCGGCGGGTCGCCCGGGCGCCGGGCTACGACGCGGGGGCGACCACCGGCGTCAGGCGGAACATGCGCGGCGTCAGGCCCTCGCGGCGGCCCAGGTAGTTCGCGTAGCCGGGGTAGACGGCCACGAAACGCGGGAACACCTCCTGCCACGTGGCGTCGTCGACGAGTTCGGCGTGCACCGCCAGCTCCACCGGGCCGATCACGACCGAGGCGTCGGGGTGCGCGAGCAGGTTCGCCGTCCAGCCGGGGTGCCTGGGCTGGCCGAAGTTGGTCCCGATGAGCATGACGTCGTCGCCGTCGCGCACGTAGACCAGCGGCGAGACGCGTGCCTGCCCGGACTTCGCGCCGAGAGAATGCAGGGCGAGGATCGGGAGGCCGTAAACCGCCGCCATGACGCGGCCGTCGCGCAGGTCGCGGATCTTCGGGTCGATCACCGGTCCGATCCGGCTGTAGGCCGTCGAGAACGCTGCGGTCTGACCCAACCGGCGCATGACGCGGGTGAGCGGGCCTGCCTGGACCCGGGACTCGTGGGCGGCGATGCGGTCGAGCTGTCTGCGCAGGGTGTCGTCGGGCATGTCGGGAGGGTAGCCGTCGCCCGCCTGGCCCTCCGTGCAGTTGACCAGGTCCTCCGATTCGTCAGGCCAGGCTGTCGAATCCAGGGGACCCTGGTCGTCGGGTGGGTACGGGGGCAACGACGAGACGCCTGGAGGCGGCCATGAGCACCAAGTACATGTTCCTGATCTACAGCGACGAGGCAGCGATGGCGGACACGACGCCGGAGCAGTGGGACCAGATGCTGCAGGCCCACAACGCGTGGGCTGCGTCGGTCGGCGCCGCGGGAGCGACGATCCACGGGGGAGACGCGCTCGCGCCGTCCTCGACGGCGACCACTGTCCGCACGGGTGGCGCGGCACCGGTCGTCACCGACGGGCCGTTCGCTGAGACGAAGGAGGCGCTCGGCGGCTTCTATGTCGTTGAGTGCGCCGACCTCGACCAGGCGCTGGCGCTGGCGCAGACGCTGCCGGCCAGCACCGTCGAGGTTCGACCCGTCATCGACACCGACTGAGCGGCGCAAGAGCCAGCAGCGGACGGGGACCTGTGGGCGATCCCGTCGTCGACGCCGTCGAGCAGGCGCACCGCAGCGAGTGGGGAGCAGTCCTCGCGGCCGTGGCGCGCCTGCTTGACGGTGATGTCGCGACCGCCGAGGAGTGCACGCAGGAGGCGTTCGAGGCCGCGCTGCGCACGTGGGGCGAACGCGGCGTTCCGACGAAGCCCGGCGCCTGGCTCACGACGACGGCCAAGAACCGCGCGCTCGACCGGGTGCGACGGGAGGCGGTGATGCGCACGCGCTATCCGGACCTCGTGCGCGACGAGACGGACCCGGGCGCCGAGCCCGGGTCGGAGGAGGATGCCGTGCTCGTCGACGACCGGTTGCGCCTGGTGTTCACCTGCTGCCACCCGGCCCTCGCGCCCGAGTCGCGGGTGGCGCTCACCCTGCGACTGATCTGCGGGCTGACGACCGAGGAGATCGCCCGGGCCTTCCTGGTGCCCGAGCCAACCATGGCGGCCCGGATCACCCGCTCGAAGAAGAAGATCCTCGCGGCGCGGATCCCCTACCGCGTGCCGGACGAGGACGACCTGCCGGAGCGGCTCGACGGCGTCCTCACCGTGATCCACCTCGTGTTCACGACGGGCTACGCCGGCAGCGGCGAGCGCCTCGTGCGGGCCGACCTGGTGGAGCGCGCGCTCGACCTCGCCCGGGTGCTGGCAGTGCTCATGCCCCGCGAGCCCGAGGCCCTCGGTCTGCTGTCGCTGCTGGAGCTCACCGACGCGCGCCGACCGGCGCGCACCGATGCGGACGGGCGGCTCGTCGTTCTCGAGGACCAGGACCGCTCTCGCTGGGACGCCGCCGCCATCGCACGCGGCGAGGACCTGCTGGGGCGGGCGTTCGCGACGTCGCTGCGGTCCGGGGCGCCGCCCGGTCGCTTCCTGCTGCAGGCCGCGATCGCCGGCGCACACGACGAGGCCGCGAGCTGGGCGGCCACCGACTGGACCGGCATCGTGATGCTCTACGACCGGCTGCTCGCCGTGTGGCCCTCCGCAGTCGTCGAGGTCAACCGCAGCGTCGCGGTGGCGTTCGCCCTCGGTCCGGCCGAGGGGCTCGCCCTGCTCGACGGGCTGGCCGCACGCGAGGACCTGAAGACCTGGCACTACCTGCCGGCGGCGCGCGCGGACCTGCTGCGGCGGCTCGGTCGCGATGCCGAGGCGGCGACGGCGTACCGCGAGGCGCTGGCGCTGGTGGCCGACGGGGCCGAGAGCGAGTTCCTCGCGCGGCGCCTCGCCGAGGTCGACCCCGGGGGCTCAGCCGGCTGAGAGGTGGCGACGGCGCAGCGCCCGGACCAGGGTCTGCTCGAAGCTGACGACGCTGCCGGCGCAGGGCTCGATGTCGTGCGGGCCGAGCACCTTCTCCAGCCGGCCGTCGACCTCGGCGAAGACGACGGGAGCCTCGGCGCGTGTCGGGACGAGCGGGCGGATCTCGGCAGGCACGGACCCTACGGCCACGAGGTCGAAAGGGATGCCGAGTGACCGGCACATCTGGTCCCACGCAGTCTTGCGGCGCATCGGGCCGTCGGACACCGAGCGCAGCGGGTCGGTGCGGCCGACGAGCCGACCGAGGGCCGAGACCACCTCGCCGAGCGGCCCGGTCCGGGAGCGGTAGACGCCGAGCAGCCGGGTCACCTGGCGCGCGCCGGGAGCCGCGGTCCGGATGCGTGCCGGCGCAGTGCTGCCGAGCGCCACGGCGTGCTCCACGACCGCCAGAAAGGTGGTCCGGTCCAGCGCCGATCCTTCACGGCGGACGGCGGCCGGCGTGGTGGCGAGCGGTCGGTCGACCCGCGCCCAGCTCGACCGGTGCTCGCCGTCCCACGCTCCCGCCCCGACGCGGTGCCAGCGCTCGTCGCCGTCGTGGTCCTTGCTCGAGAGCATGAGGGCCACCAGCACGTCGTCGGCGGCGACGTCGCGCCCGATGATGACGACCGGACGGTCCTTGCCCTGCCCCGGGTCGTCCTCGAAGGGGACCCAGACCCAGACCACCTCGCCGGGGTCCGGGTCGCCGTCGGCCACGGGTGCGTACTCGGGGCGCACCTGGCCGTGGAAGTCCCAGGCACCGCCGCGCTCGGGTCGCTGACCGGTCACGGGTGGAGCCTAGGAGAGGAACGTGTGAGGGACGCCTCGTCGTGTCGGACGGGCGATCGCGAGGGGAGCAGGCACCATAGAAACTGGTGCGGGCCCCTCGATGTATGAGATCGAGGGGCCCGCGGCACGTCCGCCTGCCCTGCGGTCAGGTTGCCCCGACCGCGCGAGCGGGCGTCCGTGCTGCCGTACGTCCGCCGGGCCTCCGAGGCGCTCGCGGTCGCCCGCTCGCTGCACCGTGGTCACGGATCCGAGGACCCGTTCCCGTGGCCCGCCGATCGCATCGGCGGCCGCCGTGCTCGTCCGACGGACCTCCGTCGACCACCCGCGGTTTCCCGCTCGTGGTCACCGGGGGGAGTGACCCCGAGGGGTGTCCTCCCCGGGAACCGGCTCCGAAGAACCTGCTCCCTGGCCCGCCGATCGTTCTCGGCGTGGCCGGGCTCGTTGGCCGGGCCTCGTCAGGTGGTGCGCGGTCTCCCGCGTCCCTCCTGCCGCCGGAGTCTCCTCCGAGTGGCCCGCCCGTCGTGCTCGGCGTGGGCGTAGTTCTACGCCGCTTTCCGTAAGGGGCACAAGGGGTTTCGGAGAAGATTTTCGACAAGTTTCGGCACCCACAGGATGTGCACAGCTTGTCCTCCGGCTGAGCCGGTTCGTCCCCAGGTTGTCCCCAGGTCTGTGCACAGGTGAGCGTCTCTGTGAAGACTTCTTCATGTGCGATAATTGACGAACACGAGCCCGGAGGCTGCCGTGCCCGTCCCGCTCTACCAGGCCAAGGCGGACTTCTTCCGCACCCTGGGTCACCCCGTCCGGATCCGGATCCGCGAGCTTCGTCGCCCTGCAGCAGGTCGCGCGGGAGGCGCACGTCGACGAGATCGACATCCCCGAGGACGGCGCCGAGCACGACGCCGAGGACAGCGCGCTGCGGTCCGAGCACATCGTGGCCCATCGGCTCGAGGGGTCGCTGTTCTTCGGCGCCGCGCACTCGTTCCTCCTCGGGCTGTCCGAGGTGTCCGACGTGCGCGTGGTGATCCTGCGCCTCTCGCGCCTGGAGGTGCTCGCTGCCACGGGCGCGAGCGTGCTCGCCGACACCATCGCGCGGCTCGAGGCTCGGCACATCACCGTGCTTCTGTAGGGCGTGCGACCCGACCACCAGCAGGTGCTGGCCCGGCTCGGGGTGTTCGACGAGCTGGCTCACGAACGGCACGTGTTCGACACGACGCCGGCGGCCATCGAGCACGCCCGGACCCACGCGCGTCGCATCGCGCACTCGGCCGATCGGTACCCGAGGACCCCGCCGAACGGGTCGCGTCGGCGACGCGTGTGCGGTTGGCTGGGTGCAGGTGACCACGCGAGGAGACCCCATGAGCCTGGACCGTCGGACCGCACCGAACCCCTATGACTTCCTGCCGCCCGTGCCGGCGTTCGAGCTGACCAGCGAGGACGTGGTCGGCGGCGCGTCGACGTCGCTCGTTCACGTGCACGGTTCGGCGGGCGGGGAGAACCTCTCGCCGCAGCTGGCCTGGTCGGACCCACCCGAGGGCACGCTGAGCTTCGTCGTGACCTGCTTCGACCCGGACGCTCCGACGCCGTCGGGCTTCTGGCACTGGTGCGCGGTCGACCTGCCCGGTGACACCCGGTCGCTGCCGCGCGGTGCCGGGACCTCCGACGAGACGCTGCCCGGCGGGTTCCACGTCGGCACCGACTTCGGCAGCGCCGACTACGGCGGCTGCGCGCCGCCGCAGGGCGACGTGGCGCACCGCTACTTCTTCGTGGTGCACGCCGTCGACGTCGCGGCGCTCGGTGTCGACCCTTCCGCCACGCCGGCCGTCGTGAGCTTCAACCTCGCGTTCCACACGCTCGGCCGGGCCACGATCACGCCGACGTACGCGCACTGACGGGGCACGGCGCCGCCGCGATCAGGCGGTGCCGACGGCCTGCACCAGGACCGACGCCGCCGGAAGGGAGTCTTCGCGACGCTCGGCGACGGCGGTCGCCACCTGCTCGGGCGTGCTCGCGGAGACGTCGTAGAGCACGACGACCGAGTCGTCTCCGTCCACGAGGAAGTTGCTCTCGCCGAACGCGGTGTAGCGGGTGGCACCGATCCCCACGAGCACGGTTGCGGGGGAGCCGGCACCGCGCAGGAGCAGGCCCACGTCCTCCAGGGGCGTGTCGGGCGAGCCGGTCTGGTTCGCCAGCCGCTCCACGACCCAGTCGAGCAGCTCGTCGCCGTAGTAGGAGTAGCCGGTCACCGGGCTGTCCAGACCGTAGGCGTTTGTGTCCTCGCCGCGGCGCAGGAAGCTGGCGATCCGCAGGGTCGCGGTGGCGCCGTCGGGGCGAAGGTCGGTGACGGGGAACAGCCGCCAGGCCAGGCCCTTCGAGCTCGCGCCCCAGTTCTTCTTCTCGCTGATCTTCCTCGCGCCGGGGCGTCGGATCGAGCAGTCGTTGAAGGCGCCGATCGCGGTCGGCGTCAGCGAGATCACGGTGCCGTCGGCGGCGTAGCCGACCTCGCAGAGGACGGCGGCCTCGGGCTCGATCTGCAGGTTCAGCGGCTCGTCCGACACCGGCAGCGTGATGGCCTGCGACGACAGCGGGAACCGGCCGAGGAAGCCCTCGCCGCCCGGGACGTAGAACGGGAAGATCCCCCTCGGCCTGGTGTCGTCGCCGCCGACGCTGACGAAGTCGGCGGCCTCGCCCGCCTGCGCGAGGTGCCCGACGACGTTGCCGGCCACCCCGAATCCGAACCAGTCGTGCGCATCCTGGGGATCGACCGTGATCATGCGGTCACCCTAGGAGGCGTGCGCTCCTCCCGCCGAGGTGAGGGGGCCCGGAGGGCGGGAGTGCGCGCGCGGCGGTCAGTGCGGCGGGTAGGTGAGGCCGATCTGCGACCGGATCTCGTCCATCGTGTTGAGGATCGACACGGTCTCGTCGAGCGGCAGAAGTGGCGACTCGGTGAGGCCAGCGCGCAAGCAGCGCCCGACCTCCGCGGCCTGGAACCGCAGGCCATTGCCCTCGACGGGGATCTCGACCCGCTCGCGCCCGCCGTCGCGCGAGACGATCGAGAACGACGTCGGCCGGTAGAAGGTCGGGTCGATCTCGATGCGCGCCTCGGTGCCGTTGATCGCGGCTCCGTTCGTGGTGGCGGCCGACAGCGTGGTGGTGAGGACGGCGTGGCGTCCGGCGGCGTCGCGCAGGATCACCGAGGTCTGCGCGTCCACACCGGTGAAAGCAGGGTCGCTCACCGCCGTCACGCGGCTCGGCGTGCCGAGGACCATCGACGCGAACGACACGGGGTAGATGCCGAGGTCGAGGAGCGCACCGCCGCCGAGGTCGGGCGCGAACAGGCGGAACGCGGCGTCCTTCTCGAACCACTGCCCGTGCTCGGCGGTGACCAGGACGATGTCGCCGAGCCGGCCGGACGCCAGGACGTCGCGCACCGCGGCCATGTGCGGCAGGAAACGCGTCCACATGGCCTCCATGAGGAACGTGCCGCGCTCGCGGGCCGCAGCGACGAGCGACCTCGCCTCGGCCGCGTCCATCGTGAACGGCTTCTCGACGAGCACCGCCTTGCCGGCCTCGATGGCGAGCATCGCCGCATCGTGGTGCATGGGGTGGGGGGTCGCGACGTAGACGGCGTCGATGCCGTCGTCGGTCGCGAGCTCGGCATAGCTCGGGTGCACACGCGCGACGCCGAACCGGGCGGCGAAGGCGTCGGCCGTCCCCGCCGCGCGCGAGCCGATGGCCACCACCTCGTGGTCGGGGAGCAGCTGCAGGTCCTCGCAGAAGTTCGTGGCGATGCCGCCGGCACCGATGACACCCCAGCGCGTTGTCTCACTCATGCAGCTATCCAACCGCCCTTGCCGCCCCGGGGCACCTCGTTCTTGGTCCGGGGCAGACGGAAGATCGGCGGGCCGTGTCAGTCCAGGGCGGAGACGCGGACGAGGGTGGCCGACTCCGGGACGTGGACGCCGAGGGGCACGCCCACCTGCGAGAGCAGGGCCCCGTCTGCCTCGAGACCGTCCTCGTACCAGGCGGGGTGGTGCTTGCCGGGCGACCACGTCGCGCCGGGGAGCAGGACACGCTCGACGCGGTAGCGACGCTTCGGGTCGAGACCGGCCAGGCGCAGCGGCGTCGGCGTCGTGGCATCGGTGGTCGAGAGCTGCGCGTAGGAGTACAGCGCCTCGCCGCGGTCGTGCGCGACGACGCCGTGCGCCAGCGCCGATGCGTCCGGGTGGTCGATGCGCACCGTGCGCCCGTGGTGGAGCAGGTGGCGGTGCGCCTTGTGCAGCGCGATCACCTGAGCGACGCCGGCGCGGTCCTCGTCGGTGGCCGTGGCGAGGTCCCACTCGAAGCCGAGATGACCGAAGATCGCGGTCGCCGCGCGGAACGGCAACGTGTGGGTGCGCGCCGTCGTGTGCGACCAGGTCGGACCGACGTGCGCGCCCATGAGCTCGGGCGGCAGGACGTAGGAGAAGGCGCGCTGGATGTGCTGGCGCTCGAGCGCGTCGTTGCAGTCCGAGGTCCAGAACCGGTCGGTGCGTGCCGCGATGCCGAGGTCGATCCGCGCGCCGCCCGAGGAGCACGACTCGATCTCCACGTCGGGGTGACGCAGGCGCAGCTCGTCGAGCAGGGAGTAGAGGGCCATGGTCTGCGCGTGCACGCCCGCGGCCCCGCCACGGTGGCCGGCAGCGACGAGGTCGCGGTTCATGTCCCACTTGATGTAGGAGATGGCGACGTCGGTGAGCAGGGCGTCGAGCCGCGTCACCAGGTACGCCGACACCTCGGGGCGGGCGAGGTCGAGCACGAGCTGGTTGCGCCCGCGCACCGGCTCCTGGCCGTCGATCCCGAGGACCCACTCGGGGTGCTCGCGGAACAGGTCGCTGTCCTCGTTGACCATCTCGGGCTCGAACCAGAGGCCGAACTCCATGCCGAGCGCGGTCACGTGGTCGGCGAGCTCGCCCAGCCCCTTCGGGTACTTGCGCTCGTCGACGAACCAGTCACCGAGCGAGGAGGTGTCGTCGTCGCGTCCGCGGAACCAGCCGTCGTCGAGCACGAACCGCTCGACGCCGACCGCCGCCGCGACGTCGGCGAGTCGCTGCAGCTCCGGCACGTCGTGGCGGAAGTAGACGGCCTCCCAGGTGTTGAGCAGCACGGGTCGCGGCGACGACACGTGCCCGTGCCGTGCGCGCACGTGCGCGTGGAACGCGTCGCTGATGCCGCCGAGCCCGTGGTCGGAGTACGCGGCGAAGGTCGTCGGCGTCGAGTACGTCAGGCCGGGAGCGAGCCGCACCTCGCCGGGCAGCAGCAGCTCCGCGAGTGACAGGAAGCGCCGTCCGTCGGGCAGCGCCTCGGTGCGCAGGTGGTGGTTGCCGCTCCAGCCGAGGTGGGCTGCCCACACCTCTCCGAGCTCCTCGGCGAACGCCCGCGTGCCGGCGAACAGCGTCGGCGACGACTCGTGCGACGTGCGGCCGCGACGGCTCTCGAGCACGAGGGCACCGCGCTCGACGACCGTGCGCTTCTCCTGCATCTCCTTGGCCCATCGGCCGACGAGCGTCAGGGTCTCCTCGGCGCGGGCAGGCAGCGGCAGCACGGGTGCGAGCGCGACGACGGTCAGCTCGCCGTCGCCCGCGTTCGTGACGTCCGCGGACACGGTGAGCACGCCGTGCTCGTCGAGCGCGACGCGGAGCGCGACAGCGACACCCGCAACCGGGTCGGATCCCTTCCAGGACAACCTGTTCCCGCTCTGGTCGCTCGACGTGCGGGCGAGCCGCGGTGCCCAGTCGCGGCCGTCGGCGCGGTGCCCGTCGAGCCCGCCGTACGCCGACCAGCCGCGCGACCGCTCCGGCAGCAGCGACAGCGCCGGCACGAGGTCGAGACCGCCCTGCGGGACGGCGCGGTCCTCGAGCGCGGTGAACCCGGCGGCGTCGACGCCGTCGGGCAGACGGGCCCCCCAGTGCAGGACGCGCGGCACGGAGTCGTCGTGGCTGAGCACGACGCTCGACGAGGCGGAGTGCAGGATGGCGAAGTCGGGGCTGCTGCTCACGAGGCACGACTCTGCCGCACATTCCCTGCGCGAGGTAGTTGGTGGTGCGCACGTGTCCCGGCCCGGCCGGTGACCGGGGCCGGTGAGACGGCGGGACGAGCGGGAGCCTCAGCGCTTCGGGCGGTTGCGACGCCCCTCGAGCGGGATGACGGGTTCCTCGGCGACCTCGGCGGCGCGGGCGAGCACCTTCGCGAGCAGACGCAGGAGCTGCTCACGCTCCTTGGGCGTCAGGCTCGACATCAGGGCGCGCTCGACCGCGCGGATCCCCGGCAGGAAGCGGTCGGCCGTGGCGCGTCCCTCGTCGGTGATGGAGACCAGGACGCTGCGCCGGTCGGCGGGGTTGGGTGCGCGCACGACCCAGCCGCGGGACTCCAGGACGTCGAGCGTGGCGGTCATCGTCGCCGAGGCGACCAGCACCCGCTCGCTGATCTCCGAGGGCGTCAGCGGTCCCGCGGCCCCCTCGATGACGGCGAGCGCGGTGACGACCGGGTGGGCGACGTCGAACGCGGCCAGGATGGTGCGGTCGAGCTCGATCAGGACCGACGTTCCGGCGCGCACCAGAGAGGCGGTGGCCTCGGTGCTGGAGGCATCGCCGTCGGGGAACTCCTCCGCGTAGTCGGCACCGACCCGGACCACGCCGAGACTGGCCGGGGAGGGGCGCTGCGCGCCTCTCCCCGGCCGACGTCGGGGGCTCGGGTCAGACACTCGTGAAGATCTCGATACGCGGCGGGGCCGTGACGCCGGCCTGGTCCATGCCGGCCTTGAGCGCGGGGTCGTGGGCGAAGGCGTCGGCGGCCTCGACCGACGGGAAGTCGTGGGTGACGAAGACGTCGTTGCCGTTGTCCGGCGCGACCATCACGGTCTTGCCGGTGCAGCCGTGCTGGACGCGCAGCGGCTCGAGGCTGTCGTAGACCGCACGCCAGGCGGCGTAGTCGGCGACGGGGTGGCGGACGACCAGGGTTGCGCTCATGTCGGGCCCCATTCTGCGGGTCGAGGCTCCGTGCCTCGAACTAGAGGAACCCTGGCAGATAATTTGGCTCGGAGACAAGTAGTTCTGGTCGGAAACAAATGTTGGATCCTGACACTCCGCGACCTGGGCGGTTCCCTAGCCGTGGAAGGGCTGGATGCCGTCGGCGGGGATCACGCCGAGGCGGCCGTTCTGGTAGTCCTCCACGGCCTGCATGAGCTCGCGCTGCGTGTTCATCACGAACGGGCCGTACCAGGCGACCGGCTCCTGGATGGGTGCGCCGCCGAGCAGCACGACGTCGAGCGCGGGGGCGTTCGAGTCCTGACCGGCATCGGCGGTGAGCGTGATGCTGGCGCCCTGGCCGAACACCGTGAGCTGCCCCGTGCGCACCGGACGCTTCTCCTCGCCCGCTGTGCCGCGGCCAGACATCACGTAGGCGAGGGCATTGAAGTCGCGCCGCCACGGCAGGGTCATCGAGGCACCGGGGGCGATGGTCGCGTGCACCATCGTGATCGGGGTGTAGGTCGACCCCGGTCCGGCGTGACCGCCGAGCTCGCCGGCGATGACGCGCAGCAGCGCGCCGCCGTCCTCGCTCGACAGCAGGGCGACGCCGTTGGCGACCAGGTTCTGGTAGCGCGGCGGGTTCATCTTGGCGCTGCGCGGCAGGTTGACCCACAGCTGCAGCCCGTGGAACATCCCGCCGCTCATCACGAGCTGCTCGGGCGGCGTCTCGATGTGCAGGAGCCCGCTGCCGGCCGTCATCCACTGCGTGTCGCCGTTGGTGATCACGCCGCCGCCACCGTGCGAGTCCTGGTGGATGAACGAGCCGTCGATGATGTAGGTGACCGTCTCGAAGCCGCGGTGCGGGTGCCACGACGTGCCGCGCGGCTCCCCGGGCGCGTAGTCCACCTCGCCCATCTGGTCCATCATGATGAACGGGTCGAGCAGGCTCTGGTCGACGCCGGCGAACGCACGGCGCACCGGGAAGCCCTCCCCCTCGAACCCGCTCGGTGCCGAGGTCACCGAGGCGACCGGGCGGGGCCGCACGAGGCCGGGGTCGGGGCGGCGCACGCGCGGCAGGACGGTGAGATCCTCGACGGTGACGGCGGGCATGGGTCCTCCTGGGTCGCACGGATAGTACGATGTTCAACTATTCAGTATCGTGAGTTGTTCCGCAACCGAGGGTGCCACGCGCGCGCGCCCGCGCCCGGGCGCCGTTACAGTCCGGGTGCCCGCCACCGCCGTACGAAGGAGCCCGTCAATGCCGCCCACGGACGCCGACCTCGTGGAGCTGGCGGCCCGCCGCCAGCAGCTGCGCGAGCAGTACCTCCTGCCGCCGTCGGTGCGCCCGGCCTCGCCCGGCCGCGGCATCCACCACGCCGCGCTGATCTGCTCTGACGTCGAGCGGACCATCCAGTTCTACCAGGGGCTGCTGGGCTTCCCGCTCGTCGAGCTGGTCGAGAACCGCGACTACAAGGGCTCGTCGCACCTGTTCTTCGACGTCGGCAACTCCACCCTCCTCGGCTTCTTCGACTTCCCGAAGCTCGGCCTCGAGCAGGGCGTCGAGTCGATCGGCGCCGTGCAGCACATCGCGATCTCGCTGCCGCAGGACCGCTGGGAGGAGATCCGCGCGAGGCTCGACGCCGAGGCCGTGCCCTATGCCGGCCCGGATCTGGGCATCCCCGAGTCGATGTACCTCAAGGACCCCGACGGCATCGGCCTGGAGATGCTGAGCGACCCGCTCATGTTCTTCGGCGGCCACCAGCTCGACGAGGAGTAGGCGTGCGCGTCGGACTCGGCCTCCCGGTGTCGGGCGCGTGGGCCACGCCGGGTGCCCTGCGCCATGTCGCGACACGCGCCGACGAGCTCGGTTTCGACTCGCTGTGGGCCTTCCAGCGGCTGCTCCACCCGGTCGACCAGGACTGGGGCTCCGCCTACCACTCGGTCCAGGACCCGCTGACGTCGCTGGCCTACGCCGCAGCGGTCACCTCGCGGATCCGCCTCGGCGTCGCGGTCGTGATGGCGCCGTACTACGCGCCGATCGTGCTGGCCAAGGCGCTCACCACGGTCGACGTCCTGTCCGACGGCCGTCTCGACGTCGGCCTCGGGCTCGGCTGGTCCGCGCAGGAGTTCGAGGCGGTCGGCGTGCCGATGGCGCGCCGCGGCGCGCGCGCCGAGGAGTTCGTCGCGTGCCTCAAGACGATCTGGACGCAGTCCGAGGTCGAGTTCCACGGCGAGTTCTACGACGTCCCGCTCTCGCGGGTCGAGCCCAAGCCCGTGCAGTCGCCGTACCCTCCGCTGCTCATGGGCGGCGGAGCCGAGGCCGCACTGAGGCGGATCGGCCGTATCGCCGACGGCTGGATCTCCAGCAGCCGCACGGATCTGACGACCATCGGCGGCTCGATCGACGTCATCCGCACGGCGGCGACGGAGGCGGGACGCGACGCGGACGCGCTGCGCTTCGTGGTGCGCGGCGTCGTACGTCTCACGCCGGAGCCGAGCTCCGGTGGCGAGCGCATCCCGCTGCAGGGTGACGCCGTCCAGATCCGCGAGGATATCGACGCGCTCGCCGCTCAGGGCGTCACCGAGGTGTTCCTCGACCTCAACTGGGACGACAGCACCGTGGGCGCCGCCGACCCCGAGGCCGCGCTCGCCAACGCCGAGGCGGTCCTCACCCGGCTCGCTCCCCGGTGAGGGAGCCGCGGCTCGAGCGCGCCGCACAGCGGATGACCTGGGTGAGCAGGACGACGCCCTGGATCGCCGGTTCCCGCCACGACGGCCAGCCCCGACGGCGGTCGGGCGTCAGCCCACCGGCGGACCCCACGGCCTGACCGTCGGGGTCGTGCTCGCGGAACCGGCTCACCGGTCGGAGGGCCGCGCGGGATTCTCACGGACCGCTGCATCCATCCGGGCGCGACCGGGAGAAGAGGGGGCACGAAGCCAGCCCCGCACACCCGGAGGATCCATGAAGTTCCGTCGCACGCTCACCGGCGTGGCCGTCGCCGCCGCCCTCGCCGCCACGTCGCTCACCGGCCTCACGGCCGCGCAGGCGCACTCGGTCAAGCCCGCCGCCGCCACCGGCACGAAGTCGCTCGCGACCGTGCTCGCGCCCTACGCCGGGTCGTGGGACAAGAACTGGAACGACTACAACATCGTCACCCACGCCGCGTTCGCCGTCCTCAAGGCCAAGCCGATGTCGGCCGTGGGCGTCCTGGCCAACGGCAAGGTCGCGCTGACCGCGTTCATCCCCAACGACCGCGCGTTCCAGATCCTGGTCAAGCAGCTCACCGGCAAGACGATCACGACCGAGGCCGGCGTGTTCGCCGCCGTGGCCAAGCTCGGCATCCCGACCGTCGAGGCCGTGCTGCTGTACCACGTGGTCCCGGGGGCGACGATCCCGTCGTCGGCCGCCGTGAAGGCCAACAAGGCGGTGCTCAAGACCGCCCAGGGCGGCGTCATCCGCGTGAGCGTGAGCGCCGGCCCGAAGATCGTGCTGGTCGACCGCGACCCGTACACCGTCAACCCGACCGTGATCCTGTCGCAGGTGGACATCAACAAGGGCAACAAGCAGATCGCGCACGGCATCGACCGCGTGCTCCTGCCCCTGCCGCTGAAGCCTGTCGCCTGACCCAGCCGCGCCCGACGGCCCCGGCCTCCGACGCTCCGCGTCGGGGACGCCGGGGCCGTCGTCGTCGCTGCAGAGGCGATCACGTCAGAGATGACCCAGCGGCCGCACTCACGAGCTGGTGAAGAAACGGACGTAGCAGGCGCCGAAGACCAGGACGACGCCGACGTTGAAGGCCAGGCGTGGCCACGGCAGTTCCCGGAAGACCAGGAGGTCGACCCCGACGATCACCGAGACCATCACCAGTGCGTAGAGAACTCCGACTGCTGGGCTGCGCATGTGTCGCCTCCGGTTCGGCCGTGCCTGCTCCCATGCTCGCACCGAGCCGAGCCGAGCCGAGCCGAGCCGAGTCGGTGTCGGGCCGGCCGAGCTCAGTCGGCGGCGAGTAGCCGGTCGAGGTCGCCGTGCACCTCGAGGCCGCCGCAGCGGCCGACGTCGTCGAGCAGCACGCGTCCGGAGCGGTCGAGCAGCCGCACGCGGATCGTCGCGTCGAGGGTCTCCTCCACCCGTCGGTGCATCTCGGTGCGCACCGGCGCGTGCAGCAGGCCGCCGCGCGGCCGGTCCGCGGTGAGCTCGAGCACCGTGCCCTGCTTCGAGCGCAGGTGCCAGCGCACCTCGTCGTCGTCGAGCTCCAGGCGCGTGGTGACCGCACCGGTGTACGTCGCGAACCGGTGCAGCTCGCCGCGGTGCAGGAGACCGACGATGTGGCCGCGGAACTCCGAGCGCACCCAGGGGATCAGCGCCACCGACGCGGTGAGGCACGTGGTGCGCTCGGAGAAGTGGTTCGTCTGCATCCAGACGTACGCCGACGGGAAGGCGGCGCCCCAGTCCTTCTCGCTGTAGCCGCGGCCGCCGTCGAAGGAGCGCGGGACGCCGCCGTGGAGCAGGGTGCCCTCGAGGTCGTGACCGAAGGACACGACCCCGTGCTTGCACTCCATCCGCGGCACCCACGCGTACCAGCCCATGACTCCCGGCGAGCGCCACGAGACGGGCCACGGGTCCAGCGGCGTCGCGAAGCGGACCTCGCCCTGCAGCGACGCAAGGTCGAGCACCACGCCGCGCTCGGTGAAGCGGTTGGGGCCGACCCGCACGTTGAACCGGTCGTCCTCGGCGCCGAACTCGGAGATGTCGTAGCGGTGGTACCAGCTCTGGCCGGTGCTGCCGTCGAGCACCTGGACGAACGCCTCGCCGCCGCCCTGGGGGTCGAGGAACACGCCGGGGATCACGGCGTACCGCGCGTGGAGGTCGGCCGCGACGAGCTTGACGTACCAGCCCTCGAAGTACGACGACCCGACCCCGTCGCCGTGGAACGCCTCCGGATGCAGGACGCCGCGCACCAGACCCATGCGGCGACCGTACCCCGAACGGCCCTCGTGCCCGGTTCGTGCCGATCCGCATGGCAGACTCCCGGAGAGCCACGTGACCCGTGGCCCACGCCTTTCGGACGGAACGAGGGACGAGATGACCTCAGGCAGCAGCCGTCGCACCTGGACCCGGAGTGGCGTGCTCGTCGGCGCGTGCGCGCTGGTGGTCGGCCTGCTGCCGACCTCGACAGCCGCAGCGAACGTGCTGCCCGCGACCCCCGCCGTCTTCAGCTACATCGATGCGAGCACCGGGGCGGCCCCGGCGACCAACCGGGTGCTATCGGCCGCCGACGCCACCGGCGCACTCAACCTCAGCACGCTCGCCGGTGGCGTGCAGACCTCCGGGTACGACGTGTCGCAGGACGGCAGCACGGCGCTCGTCGCGGCGCGCACGGGCGCGCCGAACGCGAACCCCTACGACTCGACGTTCGGCCTGGTCCGCGTGCACCGCGATCCGTCGACCCTCGCCGTGACCTCGACGCTGCTCAGCGTGTTCTGGACCGCCAACCCGGTGCTCAGCGCCGACGGCAGCAAGGCCTTCTGGTTCGTCGGCAGCACGCTGTACCAGTACGACGCAGGCACCGGCGCCACCTCCGCGATCGGTGCGTTCGCACCCGCGGCAGGCGAGATGGTCACGCGGATCGCCGTGTCCGGCGACGGCTCGAAGCTCGCGGTCATCTACACCAAGGCAGCTACCAGGTCGGCGCGCGTCGTCGCCGCGCCGACCCTCACCGGTCCGGCCGGCGGCAGCTGGGGTCAGTTCGTCTACACCGGCGCCACCCAGCCGAGCGGCAACATCTTCGTGTGGGCCGGCAACGGCGACCTCGTGTGGTCGGAGTACGACTCGACGGCCGCGTCGCCGGTGCTCAACGGGGTGTGGGCCGCGATCCCGGGTGACGGCACCTCGGTGGCCCAGACCCAGCAGTCGGTGCCCGCGCTCACCGACGCCTACGACCTGCGCCAGGACGCCTCCGGGACGTGGTGGTTCTGGAAGGACGACACCTCGGTGTCGCCGGCCGTGTCCAACCTGTGGTCGATCCCCAGCGCGCTGCCGGTCGACACGACCGCCGCTCCCCCGGTCCTGGTCGGACCGCGCGCGGACGGCCCGACGACCTACCGCTACGTCCCGTCCGCCGTCACCCCGCCGGCCCTGCAGACCGTCGCGAACCCCGCTGCGGCGCACCCGTTCCTGGCCCTCTCGGCGTCGACCGCGACCTACGGCAAGCGGGTCGGCTACGACGCGCACAACTACTACGGCGCGCCGCCGAACGCGGCGTTCGCCAACGCGACCGCGTCCGAGGTCGACCGCGGCCAGCTGCAGAGGTCCGTCGACGGCGTCCACTTCAGCCCGCTGCTCACCACGAGCGGCGCAAGCCCGGTGGTCATCGGTCGGAGCTACTACAACGCCTACACGCCGGCGCTCACGCGCAACACCTGGTTCCGGTGGGTCTACCCGGGCGACGTCTTCACGGCTGCGGGCACCTCCGCGACGCGGGTCGTCAAGGTTGCCGCCGTGCTGTCCGCGAGGGTGCAGGTGAGCGGAGCGTCGCGCATCGTCGCCGGCGGCACCACCCGCCGGGTCGCGGGCACGGTGATCCTCTACCGAGTGGTCGGCAAGAAGCTGGTCAAGGTCGCCGCCGCGGTCGTCACCGCGAAGGGCGTGTACAGCTTCGGCAAGCGCAAGCTCGCCGCCGGCAGCTACCGGGTCGTCACGGTCGCCGACCGCTACTGGGCCTCGGGCTTCACGGTCGTCACGGTCTGACCGACAGCTCCGCCCTGCGGCCTACGAGGCGGTGCCACCGCGCGTGACGCCGTGCTCGCTGCACGCCGCGGTCCACCCCGTGGGCAGTACCTGCACGACCATGCGGCGACGACAGTGCGTGCAGTAGCGCGGCGGCTCGAGGCCGAGCGCATGGTCGCAGGCGACGTGGTCGCCGTGCGCCCGGTCCTCGCCGCAGCGTCCGCACCAGATCGTGCCCGATCGGCCCACGACGGTCACAGCGACGCGTTGAGCGCCTTGACCGGCATCGACAGCTCGTCGAGCAGTGCGAGGTCGTCGGTGGCGGGTCGGCCCAGCGTCGTGAGGTAGTTGCCCACGATCACCGCATTGATGCCGCCCAGGAGCCCGTCGCGCGTGCCGAGGTCGCCGAGGGTGATCTCACGGCCGCCGGCGTAGCGCAGGATCGTGCGCGGCAGGGCCAGCCGGAAGGCCGCGATCGTGCGCAGCGCGTCGGCCGTCGGCATCACCGGCTGGTCGCCGAACGGCGTGCCGGGTCGGGGGTTGAGGAAGTTGAGCGGGACCTCGTGCGGCTGCAGCTCGGCGAGCTGCGCGGCGAACTCGGCGCGCTGCTCGAGGGTCTCGCCCATCCCCACGATCCCGCCGCAGCAGACCTCGAGCCCTGCCGCGCGCACCATGGTCAGGGTGTCCCAGCGCTCCTCCCAGGTGTGCGTCGTGACGACGGCTGGGAAGTAGGACCGCGCTGTCTCGAGGTTGTGGTTGTAGCGGTGGACGCCCATCGCGGCGAGGTCGTCGACCTGCGCCTGGTCGAGCATGCCCAGAGAGGCCGCCACGTTGATGTCGACGGCAGCCTTGATCGCGGCGACGCCCTCGCGCATCTGCGCCATCAGGCGGTCGTCGGGTCCGCGCACGGCGGCGACGATGCAGAACTCCGAGGCACCGGTCGCGGCGGTCTGCCTCGCCGCCTCGACGAGCGACGGGATGTCGAGCCACGCGGCGCGCACCGGGGAGGAGAACAGCCCGGACTGCGAGCAGAAGTGGCAGTCCTCCGGGCATCCGCCGGTCTTCAGGGAGACGATGCCCTCGACCTCGACGTCCGGGCCGCACCAGCGCATCCGCACCTCGTGCGCCACCTCGAGCAGCTCGGGAAGCGCGTCGTCGGGCAGGCGCAGCACGTCGAGCACCTGCTCCTGGTCGAGCCCGATCCCACGGTCGAGGACCTGCTCGCGCGATATCTCGAGGATGGCGTGGGCACCGGGCTCGACGTCGTCGCTGCCGATCGGGTGGGTCGCGGTCATCAGGGTCCTTCCAGGGTGGTCTGCCTGCGTCGGAAGTCTCGCGCATCGAAGCTCCCGCCGAGCGCCGGTTCGAGCCCGGCGCGCGCGGCGAGGAGGAACTCCAGCGGGTCCAGCGCGCCGGCACCCTCGACGATCGCGCCGGCCAGGGGTCGGGCCGCGAGCGTCTCGAGGTCGCGCACGTTGCAGCGCGACGCGAGGTCCGGCTCGACCGGCCACGCACCGACGACCACGCCGGCAGCCGAGAGCCCGCGGTGGGCGAGCGCCTCGAGGGTGAGGGCGGTGTGGTTGAGCGTGCCGAGCGACGCGTGCACCACCACCAGGACCGGCGCGGCTAGGGCGCGCGCCCAGTCGGCGATCGTGGCTCCGTCGTCGTCGTAGCGCACCAGCAGGCCGCCGGCGCCCTCCACCAGGACGAGGTCGTGGGAGGCGGCCAGGTCGCGGATCGCGGCCACCGACGCCGCGGGGCCGACCGCAGGGCGACCGCTGACCCGGGCAGCCGCGGCGGGAGCCAGCGGATCGGGGAACCGGGCGTGCTCATGCAGGTCGTCGACGAGGGAGAGCCGGCGCACGTCGTCGAGGTCGCCGGCCTCGTCGGGGCCGACTCCGGTCTGCCCGGGCTTCACCACGGCGACGCGCGAGCCGCGGTCGCGGGCCAGCGCGGCGACGGCGGCCGTGACGACCGTCTTGCCGACGCCGGTGCCGGTGCCGGAGACCACGAGCACGCTCATCCGAGCACCTCGCGGCGGACCTCGGCGAGCACCCGGGCGACCAGGTCGAGGTCGGCGTCGGTGAGGTCGGCGCGGGCGGTCAGCCGCAGCCGCGAGACGCCGTCGGGGACCGAGGGCGGCCGGAAGCAGCCGACCCGCACGCCGCGGGCAAGGCACGCGGCGGCCGCCGCCACTGCCGCCCCGGGGGCTCCGACGGTCAGCGACGTCACCGCCGCCTCCGGCTCGGAGGCGGTCCACCCCGCGGCCCGGGCCGCGGTCGCGAGATCGAGGGCGCGCTGGCGCGCACGTCGCGGGAGCCGAGCGTCCTCGCGCAGCACGTCGAGCGCTGCGTGCGCGGCCCCGACCGCCGCGGGCGCGAGGCCGGTGTCGAAGATGAACGGGCGTGCGGTGTCGATGACGTGGTCGACCACGACGCGCGGTCCCAGGACGGCACCGCCCTGCGAGCCGAGCGACTTGGAGAGGGTCGCGGTCAGCACGACCTGGGGCAGGCCGGCGATCCCGGCGAGGTTCGCGGCGCCGCGGCCGTGGTCGCCGACGACGCCGAGGGAGTGCGCCTCGTCGATCACGAGGAGTGCGGCGTACTGGGCGCACACCTCCGCGAGTTCGAGGAGCGGCGCGAGGTGGCCGTCGACGGAGAACGCGGCGTCGGTGACGACGACGGCCTCGGCCTGCGACCGCTCCGCGAGCACCCTCGCCACGGCCTCCACCGAGCTGTTGGGCGTGACGACGACGTCGGCCCGGCAGAGCCGGCACGCGTCGATGATGGATGCGTGGTTCTGCGCGTCGCTGACGACGAGGTCGCCGCGCTGCGCCAGCGCCGTGATGAGCCCGAGGTTCGCGAGGTAGCCGCTGGACAGGACGAGGCCGGCCTCGGTGCCCACGTGCGCCGCGAGCGCATCCTCGAGGTCGTGGTGCGCCTGCGTGGAGCCGGTCACGAGGCGCGAGCCGGTCGACCCTCCGCCCCACCTGCGGGTCGCGGCGATCGCGCCCTCGACGACGCGGGGGTCGCGGGCGAGGCCGAGGTAGTCGTTGCTGGCGAGGTCGAGCACGTCGTCGATGTGCCGGCGCGGCGTGAGGGTGCGGCGCAGCCCGGCGTCGACCCGGGTGCCGGCGTGCGTGCGCAGGCGAGCCAGGGGGTCGCTCACGCCAGCGCCTCGCGGATGCACTCCTCGACCGTGCCGACGAGCGTCTCGAGGTCCTCGTCGCCGATCGCCAGCGGGGGCATGAGCACCACGACGTCGCCGAGCGGACGGATGAGCACACCGCGCTCGCGCGCCAGCTGGCACACCTCGAACCCGGTACGCCGCTCCGCGCCCGCGCTGCACACCTCGATGCCGGTCATCGTGCCGATCCGGCGTATCTCCACGACGCCGTCGTGCTCGGCGAGGTCGGCGGTCAGCTCGCCGATCCGATCGCCGACGTGGCGGGCGTGCGCCACCGTGCCGTTCGCCGCGATGAGGTCGAGGTTGGCGACGGCGGCTGCGGCGCACAGCGGGTTGGCGGTGTAGCTGTGGCCGTGGAAGAACGTGCGCCCCTCCGCCGGCGACCCGAGGAACGACGACCAGATCTCCTCGGTGGCCAGCACGGCCGAGAGCGGGAGGTAGCCGGCCGTCAGACCCTTGCCGGCGGTGAGCAGGTCCGGCACGACGCCGGCGTGCTCGACGGCCCACATGAGCCCGGTGCGACCGATGCCGGTGGCCACCTCGTCGGCGACGAGATACGCGCCGTGCTCGTCGGCGAGGTCGCGCATCCCGCGCAGGAAGTCGGCGTCGTGGGTGAGCATCCCGGCGGCGGCCTGCACCATCGGCTCGACCACGACGGCGCAGATCCGGTGCCCGTCGCGCGCCATGAGTTCGCGGGCCCAGGCGAGGACCTCGGCCGCGCGCTGCGCCGGGGTCTGACCGGTGCTGCGGACTCCGGGGCTGGGGATCATGACCGTGTCGAGCAGGATCGGCCGGTAGGTGTGCTGGAACAGCTCGATGCCGCCGACGCTCACCGCGCCGAGGGTGTCGCCGTGGTAGCCCTCGGCCACGTGCAGGTAGAGCGGGCGGTCCTCGCCGTTCTGCGCCTTGGCCTGGAACGCCATCTTGATGGCCGCCTCGACCGCGCTGGCGCCGTCTCCGGCGTAGAAGACACGGCTGAGGCGACGCCGGTCGCTGCTCGGTGCGGTCGCGAGCAGCTTCTCGGCGAGCTCGATGCCCGGCTCATGGGTCAGTCCCAGGAACGTCGAGTGCGCGAGCCGGTCGAGCTGGCGCCGGATGGCGTCGTCGACCTCGGGCACGCGGTGGCCGTGCACGTTGACCCACAGGCTGGAGCAGCCGTCGAGGTAGCGCCGTCCGTCGGTGTCGACGAGGTGCATGCCGTCGCCGTGGTCGATCACGAGCGGGCGGTCCTCGGCCCACACGGCGTGCTGGGTGAACGGGTGCCACACGTGCGCGAGATCGCGCGCGACGAGATCGTCGGTACCCATGCCGTCGATCCTGGCAGCCGGTGTCCCGTGCGCAGCACCGGGGTCGCGCGGCCGCCGACGGCACCGCGCGCGGACGGATCAGGCGACGCCGTAGAGGCGGTCCCCGGCGTCGCCGAGGCCGGGCACGATGTAGCCCTTCTCGTTGAGCCGCTCGTCGAGACCGGCGGTCACGACGGTGACGCGCACGTCGCGGTGGTCGAAGGCCTCGCGCAGCCGGGCCAGGCCCTCGGGTGCGGCCAGCAGGCAGATGGCCGTGACGTCGGTCGCGCCGCGCTCGAGCAGCAGGGTGATGGCGTCGACGAGCGTGCCGCCCGTCGCGAGCATCGGGTCGAGCGCGAAGACCTGGCGGCCGGAGATGTCGTGCGGCATGCGGTCGGCGTACGTCGAGACCTCGAGGGTCTCCTCGTTGCGCACCATGCCGAGGAAGCCGACCTCGGCGGTCGGGAGGAGTCGCTGCATGCCGTCGAGCATGCCGAGACCGGCGCGCAGGATCGGGACCACGAGGGGGCGCGGGTCGGCGAGCTTGACGCCCATCGCGGGCGACACCGGGGTCGTGACGGCGACGCGTTCCACCCGGATGTCGCGTGTGGCCTCGTAGGCCAGCAGCGTGACGAGCTCGTCGGCCAGCCGGCGGAAGGTCGGGGAGTCCGTGCGCGCGTCGCGCAGGGTGGTGAGCTTGTGGGCCACCAGCGGGTGGTCGGCGACGTGGATGCGCAGGCTGTCGGACATGGCCCGAAGGGTAGGCGGTCCGACGACGCGGCGTCGCACTGTGACGAAGGTCGCCGTCCGGGGGCTCGGCCGGGCGGCCCAAAGAAGCCCCGCCCCCCGGCCCCGTCTGCCACTCTGGACAGGCTCCGCCGACCGGCGGGGCCGGTGGTGCCTGCGAGGAGGTCGACGTGGACGACGCGGCCGTCGACTTCGCCGTCGCAGCCTGGCGCGAGGAAGGCCTCTGGCAGGTCGTCCTGCTCCCGCCCGGCACCGGCGAGACCCTCGAGGGACTCGTGAACGCCCTGCGCGCCCAGCCCGGCGAGGGCGGGGTGCTCGGCCTCGTGTCGGTCGCCGAGGAGTTCTTCCTGCTCGTCCGCGTCCTCGGCGAGGAGGTGCGCCTTCTCCTCTCCGACGTCTACGCCGCCGAGGAGTGGCCGCTCGGCCTCGACGCCCTCGACCGGCTCGGCATCCCGTCGCCCGAGGACGACGAGAGCGAGGACCCGCAGCCCGCCGGCGACCTGCGCGTCGTCGACGACTTCGGCGTCGGCCCGGTCGACCTCGAGTTCCTGCTCGACGACGACGAGATGTGGCCCGACGAGCAGCTCGCCACGATCGCCACGCGCATCGGGTTTGGCGAGCAGTTCGACGCCGCGCTCGAGCAGCTCCCCGACTGACCCGCGGCGTCGTGCAGTTCCGGGCGCAGGACGTCGTCGCACTACGCTGTGCTCTGGCCGAGGCGCGCGCCGCCGCCGGTTCCGGCGAGGTCCCGATCGGAGCCGTCGTGATCGACGCCGCCGGCACGGTGATCGGCGTCGGTCGCAACGAGCGCGAGGCGACCCACGACCCCACGGCGCACGCCGAGGTCGTCGCCCTGCGCGCCGCGAGCTCCGCGGTCGCAGACTGGCGGCTGGACGGTTGCACGCTCGCGGTCACGCTCGAGCCGTGCCCCATGTGCGCGGGCGCGGCATGGCTGTCGCGGGTGGACCGCGTGGTGTTCGGTGCGTGGAACCCGGAGTACGGCGCGGCCGGGTCACTGTGGGACGTGCTGCGCGACGGTCGGCTCAACCACCGCCCCGAGGTGGTCGCGGGCGTCCTGTCCGAGGAGTGCGCGGCGCTGCTGGGCGAGTTCTTCGCGGAGCGGCGCGGGTCCTGACGGACGCTCGGCACCGCGACGGTCACGGTTGGCCTCGCGGGAGTCACGCCAGCGACGGCCCTCCCGGGATCGTCATGGCGTCCGCTCCGCCCGGACCGCTACCTCGAAGATCGCCTGCACGTGTGCCTCCGCGCAGTCGACGACGGGGAATCCGGGGGAGAACCCGTGGAACGCCAGGGCGAGATCGGTGCCGGCCAACAGCACCGCCTCGGCGCCTTGCTCCTCGACCATGGCTCGACCAGCGTCGAAGAAGCCGCGACGCTGGTCCTGGGTGCACGTCGCCGTCGACGCCATCGCCACGTAGGCGTCGTGGACCGCACCAAGGTCTGGTCCCAGCGGCGCCACCACGTCGATGTCGCCGAGTGCCCCGTAGAAGCGAGATGCCATCACCTCCCGGGTGCCGAGGAGGCCAACTCGTCGGTAGCCGCGATCGCGGACTCCGGCATCCACCGCGGAGAGCAGATCGATGACGGGAAGCACAGAGGTGCTCTCGAACGCATCGATGCAGAAATGCCCCGCAATCGAGGTCACCGCCACCGAGCGTGCCCCTGCGACCTGCAGCCTGCGGGTGAGCCGGTCATAGATCTCCACTTGTTCCTCGACGTTCCCCGACGCCTGGTTGGCCAGCAGGGTCGGTGTGTCCGCGTGGACCATGGTGAGCTCGAGGTCCGTGCATGCGGCGGCCATCCGCCGAATCAGTGAGCGGTAGTAGACGTCGGTGGCCGCCGGACCGATACCGACGATGAGTCCGATGTGCATCGCTTCCCTCTCGTTCGGGGTGGCCGTCAGCGCCCGCCAATCGGAGGACGGCAGGACCCTCAGCTGCTGATGTTCGAGGACGCCCCGGCGACGTTCGATCAGCATCTGCCACTCTCGCAGCAGGTCTACGACACCCTCGAGTCCCCCTAGACGAGGCACTGTCCAATTTCACGACGACCGGTCGTCAAACTCAACGGTCGACCTCGGCAGACCCTTGATGGGAGGACACCGTGAGAAGCTCGATGGCTTGTTGCGCTGACCGCCCGAGGTCGCAGGCACTATCGCTCGGATGACTCCGACGCACGGCAGCTCAGCCGACCAGGTGGTCACGTCGACTCTCGCGCCTGACAGCCCGGAGGGCACACCCGATGAGCCTCGGCCCCGGTTCCCCGGGCAAGATCCGGCGTTCGCGTGCGCTCGGCGAGCCCGGCCGACATGCTCCGGTGAGGGGCGGCACCACCGTCGGCCTTCCTGGCCGAGACGGAGACGCACCTCAGGCGCGAGTAACTGCTTGCGCGTGCTGGGGACGGTCAGCCCGGCTGGCCTTTGTGCTGCTGCCGCGACGCGGGGAGCGACCGTGAGCGTGATCGTGCGATGCGTGACCGAGGACGACCGGGATTCGGCCTTCCGGATCTTCCTGGACTCCTACGGGGGCGGCCCCGACATGCTCCCGGCGATGGCCGAGCTGCCCCTGACCGACCGATGGGTCGGCGAGGACGCCGGTCGCGTCGTCGGGCTGATGCGCGAGCTCCGCGTGGCCCAGAGCTCGTGCCGGACCGC
>Ga0075017_100000344_pt1 | contig 25118 bp, 19 predicted proteins | sample AleBraG_ABR_2012_FD_71475 | JGI IMG/M metagenome (GOLD analysis project Ga0075017, IMG submission 71475) | Freshwater sediment microbial communities in response to fracking from Pennsylvania, USA - Alex Branch Run_MetaG_ABR_2012 | ecosystem: Environmental > Aquatic > Freshwater > Creek >... | reverse complement strand
CTGGTGCAGGAGATCGGCGCGACCACCGCCGAGGGCCGCACCTTCCGCATCGACACGCGCCTGCGTCCCGAGGGGCCGACGGGTCCGCTCGCGCGCAGCCTCGACAGCTGCACGGTCTACTACGCGCAGTGGGGGCTCACCTGGGAGCGTCAGGCGCTCACCCAGGCGCGCGTCGTCGCCGGCGACGCCGAGCTCGGGGCGCGCTTCCTCGCGCTGGCCGCCGACGTCGTCTATGGCCGGCCCTTCACCGAACTCGACACGCGCGACGTGCGGCGCGCCAAGGCGCGCGTCGAGCGGGAGCGGATCCCTCCGGGCGAGGACCCGCAGTTCCATCTCAAGCTCGGGCGCGGCTCGTTGTCGGACATCGAGTTCACCGTGCAGCTGCTGCAGCTCGTCCACGGCGGCGCGCGCCCGGCGGTGCGCGTCCCCGGCACCATGGCCGCGCTCCGCGCACTTGAGGACGAACAGCTCCTCGCGACCGACGACGCCACCGCGCTCGCCGCCTCCTACCGGTTCTGCGAACGGGCCCGCAACGCGCTGCACCTCCTCGACGGTCGACCGTCGGATTCGCTGCCCGTGCACGCGGCCGACCTCGTGCGGCTCGGCCGGCTCCTCGGGTACGTGCACCGGCCGGAGGCCGCGCTGCGAGACGACTATCGTCGCCGCACCCGTCGCGCGAGGCGAACGGTGGAGCACCTGTTCTACGGAACTCGATGACGGCGACCGACGCGGCGGCAGGGCCCGCACCCGCATCCCCACGCAGCACCCGGCTGTCCACCGCGAGGGACTCCCCCTGGATCGCGCCCCTCGCCATCGCCCTCGCGTTGGTACCCCTCGTCGTGTCGGCGATCTCGATGGCCGTGCGCGTCGGCACCGCGTACCGGCCGCAGGCCGACCAGGCGTGGATCGAGCTGCAGATCCGCGACATCGGCCACTTCCCCGTGCTCCTCGGCCCGTACTCGCGCTTCGGCTGGTTCCACCCGGGCCCACTCCTCTACTACGTGCTCTGGCTCCCCTACCGCCTGACCGGCAGCACGTCGGTGAGCCTGGTCGTCGCGGCACTCGTGGTGAACGCGGCCGCGATCACGGGCATCGCGCTGATCGCGAAGCGCCGGGGTGGACTCACCCTCCTGCTCATCACCCTGCTCCTGCTCGGGCTGTTCGAGCGGGCGTTGGGCGCGCAGTTCCTGCGCGACGTGTGGAACCCGTCGATCACCGTGTTGCCGCTCGCCCTCCTCGTGTTCCTCGCGTGGACGGCGAGCGCGGGCGACGTGTGGGCCTTGCCGATCGCGGCCGGCGTCGCCACGTTCCTGGTGCAGACCCACGTGAGCTACGGCCTCGTCTCGGGCACGATCTGTCTCGGCGCCCTGGTCGGGCTGGTCGTCACCGAACGACGGCGCGGCCCGGCCAGCGCGGCGCGCCGGCGCACCTACGTGTGGGGTGGAGTCATCACTGCGGGCGTGCTCGTGGTGCTCTGGCTGCCCGTGCTCGTCCAGCAGCTGTTCCGCGATCCCGGCAACCTCGGACAGCTCTACCACTTCTTCCGCGACCACGGCCGAGAGCAGAGCTACGGCGACGCGTTCCACGTGATGGCGCAGCAGTTGAGCGCGACGCCCGAGTGGTTGCGCGGCGCGGCCAAGGTGAACATCTTCTCCGGCGCGGTCGACCTCTCGGGCGCGACACCGGTACCCCTCGCGTTGCTCGCGCTCGTGGTCGCAACCGTCGTTGCATGGTGGCGCGACAAGGTGGCGTGGCGATTGAACGTCCTCGTGCTCGCGGCGTGCGCGGCAGGCTTCGTCGCGGTGACGCACATCGTCGGCGACATCTTCCCGTACCTCGTCCGCTGGTCGTGGACGCTCGGCATGCTCACCTGGCTCGCGGTGGCGTGGACCGTGGTCGTCACGTTCCGAGCGTGGGTCGCACAGGACGCGCCGGCGCGTCGACGGATCGGCATCCGAGTCGGCACCTTCGCGCTCGCGCTCGTCGTCGTGGGCTTCGTCGCGATCACCGTCGTGAACACCGTCGACGCCGCCGATGCTGGCAACCCCGACGCGTACGGCTCGTCGCTCTCGGCGAAGTTCGTGCCCGCCCTGCTCGAGCGCATCCCGAAGGGGCCCGGAGTCGTCGAGATCCGCAGCAGCGGCGGCGAGGGCTCCACCTGGGCGGGTGGCGGCATCGCCGACGAGTTGGAGAAGCACGGCGTCACCACCCGCGTCCCGCCGGGGCTGGAGTTCGCCTACGGTCCGGACCGCGTGCTCGACGGTGAGCACGTGAAGCTCGTCGTGCTGCCGATCGAGACCGCCGACCTCGCGCGGGACGGCGTCCCCGAGGGCTTCACCGAGGTCGCGCGCGTGGGCCGCGTGCACCTGTTCGTCGAGCGACCCTGACGTCAGTCGAGGGCGAACTCGGCCTGCCAGTCGTCGCGGTCGGCGAACTCGGGTTGCTCCGCCTTGGTGAGGATGCAGTCCTCGAGCACGAGCGAGTCCATCTCGGTGCGCATGAAGCAGCGGTAGGCGTCGTCGGGCGTGCAGACGATCGGCTCGCCGCGCACGTTGAACGACGTGTTGATCACCACCGGGCACCCCGTGAGCCGGTCGAACGCCTCGATGATCGAATGGAACTCGGGACTGGTCTCCGCGGTGACGGTCTGCAGTCTCGCCGAGTAGTCGACGTGGGTGATCGCGGGCAACGTGGAGCGCACCTCGTTCACCCAGGTGCGCAGATCGGTACCACGCGGTGGCTGCTCTTCCGGCACCACGCGCAGCTCCTCGCGCACATCGGCGACGAGCAACATGTACGGCGACGGCACGCCCGGTTCGATCTCGAACACCTTGGTCGCCCGGTCCTCGAGCACCGCGGGCGCGAACGGCCGGAACGACTCGCGGTACTTGATCTTGAGGTTCATGGTCGACTGCATCGACGGCGAGCGCGGATCGCCGATGATCGACCGGTGCCCGAGAGCGCGGGGCCCGAACTCCATGCGCCCCTGCATCACCCCGACCACGTCGCCGCGCGCGATGCGCTCGGCGATGTTGCGCGCCCGTTCGGGCCCGGTGCAGCGCTCGTACGGGTAGCCGTGCTCGTCGAGCCAGGCCGCGATCTCGTCGCTCGAGAACCGCGGCCCGAGGTATGCGCCACGCATGGAGTCGTGCTCGCCGTCGGCGTGACGCGGCTCGCGCAGCACCTGGTGCCAGCCGTAGAGGGCGGCGCCGACCGCGCCACCGGCGTCGCCCGCCGCTGGCTGGATCCACAAACGCTCGAACGGCCCCTCGCGCAGGAGCTTGCCGTTGGCGACGCAGTTCAGCGCGACCCCGCCGGCGAGCACCGCATTGCGCTCGCCGGTGACGCTCGCCGCGTAGCGCGCCATGCGCAGCACGATGTCCTCGGTGACGACCTGGATCGAGGCCGCCAGATCGAGCTCGCGCTGTGTGATGTCGGACTCGGGCGCGCGTGGCGGGCCGTCGAACAGGTCGGCGAACCGGCGGTTCGTCATCGTGAGGCCCGACAGGTAGTTGAAGTACCGCATGTCCATGCGGAACGAACCGTCGTCGCGCAGGTCGAGCAGGTGCTCGGAGATGCGGTCGGCGTAGATCGGGCGGCCGTACGGCGCAAGGCCCATGAGCTTGTACTCGCCCGAGTTCACCCGGAAGCCGCAGAAGTAGGTGAACGCCGAGTAGAGCAGACCCAAGGAGTTCGGGAAGGTGAGCTGGCGCTCGATGGAGATCGTGTTGCCGCGGCCCACACCGATGGAGCTGGTCGCCCACTCGCCCACGCCGTCGAACGTGAGGATCGCCGCCGACTCGAAGGGTGACGGGAAGAACGCGCTCGCCGCGTGGCTCTCGTGATGCTCGGTGAACCAGAGCCGCTTCGGCATTCGGTAGCCGATGCCGACGAGCCCCCGTTCGATCTCGTACGGGATCCACAGCTTCTCGCGCGTCCAGGTGGGCATGGCCTGCAGGAACGACCGCATGCCCTTCGGGCCGACGCGCAGGTGCGTCTTGAGCAGGCGCACGAACGTGGTGATCGGCTTGTCGTAGTAGACGACCGCGTCGATGTCGTCGGACCCGACGTCGCCGCGCTGCAGGCAGTACGCGATCGCCTTGGCGGGGAAGGCAGCATCGTGCTTCTTGCGGGTGAATCGCTCCTCCTGCGCGGCGGCGAGGAGCACACCGTCCTGTACGAGGGCCGCCGCAGAGTCGTGGTAGAAGGCGCTGATCCCGAGGACGTTCACGACGACGCTCCTGCGAGCCGCTTCTCCAACTTCGGGCGCAGGTTGTCGAACATCGCCGTGGCGACCAGGCGCGCACCCTCTTCGTTGGTGTGGACGAAGTCCCACAGCACGGGCGCGCTCGCACTGTCGAGTGCGCCGCCGAGGTCGACGAAACGGGAACCGCGCAACAGCTTCCGCGCCTCGGTCACCGCGGGCACCCAACGCTGCGCCTCGTAGAGGTTCAGGTGGGTGTAGGGCTGCTCGTCGGGGAGGAGCTGCTTCGTGAAGGCGTTGGGCTGCCAGAAGAACGCGGAGTCCGCGCCCTGTCCGGCGGCGACGGCAGCCGCGAGGCGGGCGGCGCGCTTCTGGATCGCCACGGCGTTCTTGGCCGCCTGGATGTTCTGCGGATCGGCCGGCGCGCTGCTCGTGGCGTGTTGCTTCACACCCTTGGCGAACTGCGTCTTCGGCGCGTCGGAGCCGTTGACCACCTCGTTGATCGCGTCGTAGACGCGTCGGCTGCCGGCCTGGTCCCAGTACGCGTCGACCACCGCCTGGAACCCGCTCGGCGACGACGGGGTGGTCGTGGTGGTGCGCGGTTGCGTCTTCGTAGCCGCGATGTCGGCGGAGATCTGCTGGCGTGCTGCGTCAGACGCGGCATTGGCGGCGCTCGCGTCGTACACGTTCACGGGCACCGTGGTGAGCAACACGTTGAGCTGCCACGCGAGGTCGTTGAACCCGTCGTAGAAGACGACGAGGTCGGGCTGCTCGCCCGAGCCGACGAGCTGCTCGTACAGCTCGAGCTCCTGCCACATCGCGATGCCGGGACGGCCGTAGTTGCGCACCTCGACGGGAAGGCCCTGCGCCTCGGCGATGCGCGCGAACTCGGAGGGGATGGTGTGGTCGTCGCGCTGGCCGTCGCCGAACATGGCCGAACCGCCGAAGAACCACACCGTGAGCTTCTTCGCGTCTCCCGCCGGCTCGTAGCTCACGCGCGCGCCGTCGACGACGTTCGTGTACTTCCTCGTGAGCGCGTCGAGCCGGTAGCCCAGATACGTGTCGCGCACGCCCGGAAGCGTCGCCTGCTCGGCCAGCAGCTCCGATGCCCAGGGCGCGTCGCGGAAGGCGGGCTGCGCCGACGGGTCGAAGGTGTCGTCGGCCACCGCGGGCGTGCCGTGGGTGGCGCTGCTCACCTCGTCGTACACCCAGCCGGCGCCGAGGTCGGCGAGGAGCAGGAGCGAGACCACGCCGATCACGGTCGCGAGGCGGAGCACCAGCCGCGGTTGCCGGTAGCTGTCACCGCCCGTGGCCGGCGCGAACAACGAGCGCTCGTCGGCGTACGGACGGGCGGGCAGCGCCCGACCGGTGTGCGCGTGCCAGAACGAGCGGGCGTCGCGGGAGACGCCCGGCGCGAGCGGGTCGTAGCGCACGAGCCACAGCACGAACGCGATCGGGGTGAACACGAGGAGATCGACGAGGCCGAGGAGCACCACACCGAGCGCGTGGCCCACCCAGTGGCCGAACCTTCCGAACCAGTGCTCCACCCGCGCCGCCACTGCCGGCGCGAGGAGCGTGAGCCCGAGCAGGACGCACGCGGCGACCAGCACGAGGACGCCCCCGAGCGTGAGCCCGACCAGCAGGAGGACGACGCCGATGACGAACGGGATCAGCACCCGCGCGAGGCGCGACCCAGGGCGACCGGTCGGGTCACTGTCCACTGACGGCATTTCCGCCCAGGTCGTCTCGTGCACCGTCCCCCCGGACGACGTGGGCCCGCGGGCCAGGTCAGAAGAGCGTGTAGAGCGTGTACGGAGCGGCCGCCTGCCCGACCACGATCGCGAGCGCGATCACGGCGAGCAGCAGCACCATCGGCACGACCCACCAGGCGCGGTTCGTGACGCTGTACGTCACGAACGAGCCCCCCAGGCGGATGCCGTGTCGCAGCCTCGTCACAAGAACGGGATACTAGGCACTCCGGTAACGTCGTGACACGGCGGCCCGCCCTGCGGGCGGCACCGACCCAGGGGGACTCCGATGGCCGTGATCGACCAGCACCGCACGTGGCACAAGGTCGAGGAGCGCCTCGCCACCGAGACCGACCCGGTCCTCCGGCGCAACCTCGAGCTCCTCCTCCAGCACATGAAGGCCGAGGCGAGCCTCGACATGGAGGCGCTCATGGCCACCGTCTCCGAGGACGCCCGCTACGAGAACTTCGGCGACGCGACCGGCACCCTGATCGGCAAGGCGGCGGTGCAGAAGTTCTACGAGGACTTCGCCGCATCGGGTGCGCACAAGCTGCACCTCGACCTCGACCGGCTCGTCGTCGACCGGCACTGCATCCTCACCGAGGGCGTGATGCGCATGGCCTACCCGGGACGCACCCTCGCCCACCGGGGCATCGAGGTCGACGACCCCGACGCCTACTACCTGTTCGAGGCGCACATGGCGATCCTCTGGCCGATCGGCCCCGACGGGCTGTTCATCGGCGAGGACTCCTACACGGGCGGCGACGGCTTCGCGGGCATCGCCGAGCGCAGGATCGACCCCGCCGACATCGTCGTGTACGAGCCTGCCGGGACCTGACGCCACGATGCAGGTGACGCTCCTGGGGACGGGCAATCCCATCCCCGACCCCAACCGCGCCGGCCCGTCGACGCTCGTGCGCACGGGGAGCGCCACGATCCTCGCCGACTGCGGACGGGGCGCGGCGATGCGCCTCGCGGGGGCGGGAGTCCTGCCCCCCATGCTCGACGCGGTGCTCGTCACCCACCTGCACAGCGACCACCTCACCGACCTCAACGACGTCATCACGACGAACTGGGTCATGAGCCCGTCGCCCCGGCCCCTGCGCGTCTACGGGCCGCCGCGCCTGCAGGAGGTGGTCGCCGGCACGCTCGCCGCGCTCGCGCCCGACGTGTCGTACCGCATCGCCCACCACGACGACCTCACGGAGGGGCCGACGGTCGACGTGGTCGAGGTCGCGCCCGGCGACACCTTCACCGTCGGCGCGGCGACCGTGCGCGTCGGCGCCACCGACCACCGGCCCGTCGAACCGACCGTCGCGTTCCGCATCGACGACGACGGCACTTCGGTGGTCCTCGGCGGCGACGGCGTGCCCTGCGCGGGGCTCGACGAGCTCTGCCGCGGCGCCGCGGCCTACGTGCAGACCGTCGTGCGCGAAGACATCGTGCGCATGATCCCGAGCGCCCGCCTCCAGGACATCCTCGACTACCACTCCACGGTCGAGCAGGCCGCGCGGACCGCGGCGCGCGCCGGGGTGCGCACGCTCGTGCTCACCCACTACGTGCCCGGTATCGCCCCGGGTCAGGAGGACGAGTGGCGCGCGCTCGCCGCCGCGCACTTCGACGGGGAGATCGTGCTCGGCGACGACCTCACGAGCGTCGACTGCTGATCGGCGTCGCGTGCTGATCCGGGACCGCGGCGACACCCTCGACCTCTCCCTGGCGATCGCCCTGGCGGCGATCACCGGCTACGTCGACGCGATCGGCTTCGTCCACCTCTTCGGGGTGTTCCCCGCCAACCAGAGCGGCAACGTCGTGCTGTTCGGCATCGCACTCGGCGGTGACCATGCGAGCGATGCCTGGCGGCCGGCCCTCGCGATGGCGGGCTTCGCCCTGGGGGTGCTGCTCGCCTACCGCGCGGGTCGGCGCCTCCCGGCACGCCATCGGCGCTGGACGCTGCTCGGGGTCGAGACGCTCGCGCTCGGCGTGCTCGCCCTCGCCGCCGGCGACGTGATGCACGCGCGTGCGCCGATGGGTGGCGCCAACGAGATGCTGGCGCTCGCCGTCGCCTCCGTCGCGATGGGGCTGCAGACCGTCGCGCTCGGCCGGGTCTCGGGGGTCTCCGTGTCGACCACGTACCAGACGGGCGCGATCGTGCGGCTCAGCGAGTCGGCGGCCGACGCGGTGCCCGGCAGCGAGTCGGCCACCGACTCCCGGAGGGCGCTCGTCGTGCTGGGAATCGTGATCGCCTGCTACGCCGCTGGCGCCGCGCTCGGCGCACTGGTGGCGCGCCACTGGGGCGGCGCGCTCTGGATCGCAGTGCTGGCCGCAGCGGCGTGCAGCGCACTCGACGTTGCCCTCGGGAAGCGGCCGGAACCGCAGCCGTAGCCGCGTGAAGGCCACGGCGTCACGCCTCGACGCGCACACCAACGGACGATGAACTCCGGGTCACTCCGGCATCGTGCAGGCGTGGGTGCGGTAGACAGGATGCATGGACCTCGACCTCCACGTGTTCCGCTTCGACTGGGCCGGCGGCGACGACCGCATCGGCGCCGGCCTCACCGACCTCGCGCGGCGCGCCGAGGCGCTCGGCGTGAAGACGCTCTCGGTGATGGACCACTTCTTCCAGATGGACTGGCTGGCCCCCGCCTCCGACCCGATGCTGGAGGGCTACAGCGCACTGGCGTTCGTCGCCGGCGTCACCACCACGTTGCGATTGCGCACGCTCGTCACCGGGGTGACCTACCGCCACCCGGGCGTGCTCGCGAAGACGGTCACCACGATCGACGTGCTCTCCGGCGGCCGGGCGGAGCTCGGCATCGGTGCGGCGTGGTACGAGCGGGAGCACCTCGGCCTCGGGGTGCCGTTCCCGCCCACCTCCGAGCGGTTCGAACGGCTCGAGGAGGCACTGCAGATCTGCCTGCAGATGTGGAGCGACGACGACGGTGCCTACGCGGGGAAGCACTACCAGCTCGCGGAGACGCTGTGTCACCCTCGCCCCGTGAGCGCGCCGCAGCCGCGCATCATGATCGGCGGCAGCGGCGAGAAGAAGACGTTGCGCCTCGTCGCGCAGTACGCCGACGCGTGCAACATCTTCGGCGGGCCCGACGAGGTCGCCCAGAAGCTCGAGGTGCTGCGCCGCCACTGCGACGCGGTCGGCCGGGACCCGAACGAGATCGAGGTCACGGCGATGTTCCGTGACTTCCCTGCCGACGCCACGCCCGACGACCTCGTGCGCGCCGCGGAGGAGTTCGCCGCGATCGGCGTCTCGACGCTGGTGACCGGATCCGTCGGCGACGATCCCGGTGCGTGGCTCGAGACCACGTTCGCGCCGATCATCGACCGGCTGCACGCGATCGAACCGGTCCGCCGCTGACCGACGCGCGAACCAACTACTGCGAGCGCACCAGCCGACCCGGACGCGCGCCGGTGTCGCGGTCGTCGCGACGCGTCACCACGCCGCTCACGATCGTCGCCACGTAGCCGGTGGCGTCCTGCAGGATGCGCCGACCCCCCGCGGGGAGATCGTCGACCGAGCGCGGCGGGTGCAGCGCGAGACGGTCGAGGTCGATCACGTTGAGGTCGGCCTTCTTGCCCGCCTCGATCGTGCCGCGGTCGTCGAGGCCCACGACCGCCGCGGTGCCGGCCGACTGCTTGGCGATCACCGTCTCGATCGGCAGCCGCTGACCGCGACGGCGGTCGCGCACCCAGTGTGAGAGCAGGTAGGTGGGCGCCGACGCGTCGCAGATCATCTTCACGTGCGCGCCGCCGTCGGAGAGTCCGATGACGGTGTCGGGGTGCGTGATCATCTCGGCGAGGTGGTCCTCGTTGCCGCGCGTGTAATTGGTGAACGCGCCGAGCAGGAGCTCGCCCGTGGCGAGGTGGTCGTAGAACACGTCGTACGGGTCACGGCCCGTGGCCTCGGCGATCCCCGCGATGGAACGGTCGGGAGTGGGCTCGTAGTCGGGCGGGTCGCCGAGGACGAACACGTTGCCCCACAGGTGCGGAGCGTTGTCGGGGAGCATCTCGTACTGGCGACGCGGGTCGGGCGGGAGGTCCTGCTCCGCGAGGATCGCGGCCTTCACCTCCGGCGTGCGCAGCTCCGCGAGCAACTGGTCGAACGGGAGCGAGTCCTCCAGGCGGCGGTAGGTGGGGCGGCGCATCAGCGGGTGATAGCTCGCGGCGCCGATCAGCATCCCGCCGGGGCGGGCCGCGACCTGCGGCGTGAGCTGCACGCCGTTCTCCTTGAGCTTCTCCACCAGGTCGAGCTGGCGGCGCCACAGGTCGGGGTCGAGGCGCGACTGCACGAGCAGGAACGACAGCGGTACGCCCGTGGCCTCGGCCACGCGGCCCATGAGCTCCACCTCGCCGAGCACGAGGTCGGCGTCGCCTTCGGTCTCGCCCTGCGGCACCACCTCGAACAACCCGCCGCCGGCGTCCACGACCGCATGCGCGAGGCCGATGAGCTCATCGGCCGCGGCGAAGGTGCCCGGCACGTACTCGCCGTCGAGGTCCTTGTGGTTCAGCGAGCGCGACGACGAGAACCCGACCGCACCGGCGCCGATCGCCTCGCGCACGTGGCGCGCCATCTCCTCGATGTCGTCGGCGGTCGCGTCCTCGTTGCGCTCACCGCGCTCGCCCATCACGTACACGCGCAGCGGCGCGTGCGGCAGGAACGCGGCGACGTCCATCGAGTAGCTGCGCGCGTCGAGCGCGTCGAGGTATTCGGGGAAGGTCTCCCAGCTCCACTGGATGCCCTCGTGCAGCGCGGTGCCGGGGATGTCCTCGACGCCCTCCATCAGCTCGACGAGGCGCTCCTCCCCGCCCGGACGCACCGGCGCGAAGCCGACGCCACAGTTGCCGAGCACCACCGTGGTGACGCCGTGGCTCGCCGACGGGTCGAGCACGCTGTCCCAGGTGACCTGGCCGTCGTAGTGCGTGTGGATGTCGACGAAGCCCGGCGCGACGATGCAGCCGGTCGCGTCGATCACCTCCGTCGCGTCGCCGTCGACGTGCTCACCGACGGCAACCACCAGGCCACCCTCGATCGCGACGTCGCCCACGAACGCCGCACGGCCGGTGCCGTCGACGATGGTCCCACCGGTGATCTTCAGCTCGTACATCGTCCGAGCGTACCGACGTGGCGGGCGAGCGGCCATCGGGGGTCGGCGGCGACCGACGGCTACGCGCCGTTCGTCGGCGGACGGCGCACCGCTTCGTAGTGGTCGACGTGCTCCCGTTCCAGTGCGAAGAGCTCCTCGTCGGCGGCAGCCTGCACCCGCACATAGCGGTCGTCGGCTTCGGGCGACGACCGGACGAGCTCGTCGAGCTTGAGCTGGAGCGCGCCGAGCGATCGACGCTGGTTGTGGTGGAGCACGAACACCATCACCAACGTCACCGCCGCGGCGGTCACCTCGAAGGCGGTCGCCCAGCGGGCCGCGAACCCCGACACCGCCCACGCGACCACGAACACGACGCACACCACCGCGACCGCGAAGCCCGAGCTCGCGTGGGCGAGGCGCATGTCGGCGCGTTGGAACAGCCGGCTCGCGTGTGACCCACCCGGCACGGTCTCGAGCTCAGGCCCCGCGTGATGTCGCCCGTCCCCGGCCATCCTGGGGCAATACCCGTCGGGGCGTGCCGGCAACCGTCACCGCGGAGCACGCATACCCGCGGCCACGTCAATGGTCGATGGCCACCGGCTCCTCCACCGCTTCCGGCGGACCCGAGGCGGAGCCGGCCGCCTGCGTGGGCGGCCCGAGCCCGGCGAGCACCCCCGCGAGCACCCCGAGCAGGACGAAGAGCATCACCGCGGGCACCGCGATGCCGGAGTCCTTGAAGGCGTACCCGAGCACCAGCAGCACCCCGAGCGACCACACGGTGGCGCGCCACGCATCCGGGGGCCAGGCGATCCGCTCACGGAGCCCGCCGTGCAGGAGCAGCCACCCGATGGTCCCCACGCCGACGATCGTCAGCACCACCCACGGGCGGACCGAGTAGCTGGCGAAGTTCTCGTCGAGCTTGCGGTGGATGACCGTGAAGAAGTCGCCCGAGCCCCGGCCCCCGACCTGCTGGAAGAAGAGGCCGATGTGGGTCTGGTTGCTGCTCGGACGAAGGAGGTCGACGAACCCGACGACCAGACCGCTCAGGATCACCACGCACGCCAGCGCGAAGACGTGGCGCACGCGCACCGACCGTCCGGACACGAGCCAGGCGAAGAGCGCGAACGCTGGCGCAGTTGCGAGCGCGGCGCCGAAGCTCTGCCCGAAGAACGGGGCCGCGAGCACCACGAACGTGACGGCCAGGAGGGCGATCCCCCAACGCCTCCCGCGCACCGGATCGCGCGCCGCGAGCATTCCGGCCAGCACCACCGCGGCCGTGGAGAGCTGAGCGAACGTCGGGTTGCCCAGTCCCGCGATGCGGATGCCGACCGTGGCGGAGTAGCCGAGCGGAGTGTTGAACTCGAAGCGGGTCCCCGACACCGCGTCGACGAGGTGCAGCAGGACGATCGTGCCGAGCGCCGCTTCGATCGCCGACACCCGGGTCCAGCGGCCGATCGCGAGGAACACCCCGCCGAGCACGAGGGTGCCCAAGACGAGGAACACCCGGAATGTGCCCGCGCCGCCGTGCGCGGCGAAGTGCACGGGTGCCGCGAGGTAGGTGACCGTCGGCAACGACAACGCCAGCACCGCGAAGATCCCGACGGCACGCCGCAGCCGACCGGTGACCACGAGGAGCAACACGCCGAGCGCGAGCACACCGCCGATCACCATGAGCGTGGTCTGCATCGAGTCGACGAGGCTGTCGCGGAAACGACCGTCGACGTCGGCCCGCGCGAGCGAGTCGAGACGCGACGTGTACGAGGCGTCGTCACCGGTGACGACCATCGGCCGACCCTCCATGACGCTCGGTCGGTCGATGCCCAGCTCCGACAGCACGGTCGGGGCGACGTCGACCAGTGCGGCGAAGCCGCGTCGCCGCATCGTGGGCGAGCGCAGGTACGCGGGGCGCGTCGTCGGCGTGTGCAGGGCAACGACACCGAGCGACGACGGTCCCGACGGGTGCGACGGGCTCACCATCAGCACCGTGTCGTGATCGAGGTCGACGCGCGCCAGCAACCGACCGACGAGCGCATCGGTCCAGCGCAGCGCGCGATCGCGGAGCCGGGTGCGTTGCTCGGGCGTCGCGTACTGCGCGAAGAGATCGGCACGCGCCAGGTCTGACGCTTCCACCAGCACGACCGAGTTGTCACGCCACTCGTGCGCGAACGTCGCCGCGACCCGGTCGAGGTCCAGGCGCGTCGCGTAGGCCGCGCGCACGTCGCCGCGACGGAGGTCCGCACCGACCGCTCCGCCGGGCACCGTGCCGGTCGAGGTGGCGAGCGCGGTCGCCAGCGCGCGGTCGACCTGCCCGGGGATCGCAGGGTCGGGGACGGGAGCGTCGGCGTTCCCGATCACGCTGGGTCGGATCCCCGCACCCGCGAGCGCGTCACCGAAGGCACCCACCACCGCGCCGTACAACTTCGACCCGTTAGCGCTCTCGAGGCTCTGCTGGCCGAGGTAGACGACGCCGCGCGTCGTGTGGAGGCCGGTCCGGCGGGTGAACTCCTCACCGGCGGTTCCCGAGCCGTAGGTCTCCCCGACGTCGTAGGCGGAGTCGGCGGTGGTCGACGCGGACGCGGCGCGCGTCCCGGCGCCGATCGTGGCGTACCCGCCGCCCAGGGACGCGGGGCCGTCGGCGGTCCGCATGGCGAGGTCACCCATCGCCGAACCGGCGAGCAGGCGCTCGAGGTTCGGAAGGTGTTGCCCCTGGAGGTCCTGCCACGTGAGGGCGGGCATGGTCAGCAGCAGGACCCTCCGGTGGTGGACACCCGCCGGCGCCGCCCCCGCCCCGGCGGCCCCGACGCCGCCAGTCGCGACCAGGGCAGCCCCGACCACGACGGTCACGGCCAGGGCCAGCGCGACCGCGGCCAACCGGGTCACGCGCCACCGAATCCGCACGGGCGGAGGCTACCGGGATCGCGCGCGCGACGACCGTCCACCGCTCTCATCACCTCCTCACGACCCGCACGCTGCAATGCTGGCAGCATGCGACCACTCCCGGTCCCTTGACCGACGCCGGACCGGCCGCGCGCGCGATCGCGAGCCAGATCACGAGAACGCGTGCCACGCGGCTGGGGCTCCTCGGGGGCAGCGTCGTCGCGACCGTCGTGCTCGTGACGGTCAGTGCCCGCCACTCCTCGATGTCGGTCGCGCTCACGCTCGTCGCCGCCGCCTGCTCCGGTTCGCTGACGTGGCTGGAGGCGCGGCAACGGGTCCTCGGGCTCCACGTCGTCGCCGCCGCGATCGCCGTCGTGTTCGTGGTCGCGGTGTTGGCACCGCCGTTGACCTCCAACGACCTGTGGTCGTACACCCTGTACGGGCGCATGGTCACCGCGCACGGCGCCAGTCCCTACACGCACGTGCCCCGCGACTTCCCCGGTGACCCGTTCTTCACACGCGTCAGTCCGCTGTGGCGCGGCCGGGCATCGGTCTTCGGGCCGCTCTGGGTCGGGTGGAGCTCGATCGGCGCCGCGATCGCGGGCACCTCCGCGCTGGCCGCCCGCCTGTTCTTCCAGCTGACGGCCGCCGCCGCCGCCACGGCGGCGCTGGTGCTCGTGTGGCGCCGCACCCATAGCACTGCGGCGCTGGCGTTCCTCGGGTTGCAGCCGGCGTTCGGCGCCGTCGCGATCAACGGGGGCCACAGCGACGTGGTGATCGGGCTCGCGATCCTCGCTGCCGCGTTGGCGCTCGGACGTCGCCGCGCCGTGTGGGCGGGCGTGCTCGTGGGTGCGGCAGTGCTGATCAAGATCACTGCGGCCCTCGCCCTCGTGGGGCTGGTGCTCTGGCTGTGGCACCGGTCCCGCCTGCGCGATGCGGTGGTCGTCGCCGCCGCGTGCGCCGCCACGGTCGTCGTCGGCTATCTCGCGTTCCTGGGCGACGCGGCCCACGTGTTGCAGAGCGCCGACCACACCGTCACCGTGGGCTCCCCGTGGAACGGCATCGCCGATCTGGTCCTCGGCAGCGACGCCGGCCGCGCGTGGGCCCACCCGCTCGCGCCCAGCTCGTTCCTCGACGGGATCTGGTTCGCGGGCACGCTCACGGTGGTGGTGCTCGCGGTCGTGGCGGCCTGGTGCGTCGACCGCCGCGCGACCGATGCCCGCCTGTCGACCGGCGTGAGCACCGCCGCGTACCCGGTGGGCGCTGCGTACAGCTACCCCTGGTACGCCGCCTGGTCGCTGCCCAGCCTGGCCGACGGGCACCCGGACCCGATCGCGTGGGTCGTGTGGACCCAGGCCACGGTGGCGCTGGCCGCACTGAAGCTGGCCTCCCACCCGAACGGCACCTTCGGCGACGTCGTCTTCCGCTGGCCACTCACGTACCTGGCACCGCCGCTGCTGCTGATCGCCTTCGTCGTGGCCGCGGTCCGCCCCCGCCGGGAATCCCACCGGAGGCCCGGGACCGGACGGGCGCTCGGACGCGGCTCTACACTGGGTGGTTCATGAGCATCCTGCTCGGATCCGAGACGAATCCCGGCTTCGAGCCCACCGAGATCCCGGGTTCGATCGACGAGTCGTCGGCCGCCCCACTCAGCCGGTATCGCTGGGTGGCGCTGTGGTGCGTCGCGCTGGTCGCCTTCACCCTCGTCGTCGGTCTCCCGACCTCACGCACCCAGATCTTCGCGTTCACGGCGCTGGGTCTGGTCGCAATCAGCCAGGGCACGCACTCGACCACGTGGAAGCGGTTGCTGGTCGACTGGGTGCCCTTCTACCTGATCCTCACCGTGTACGACGCGCTCCGTGGCTCCGCGAACAAATGGGTCATGCCCCACGCGCTCCCGCAGATCCACGTCGACCGCACGCTCTTCGGCGGTGAGGTGCCGACGGTGCAATTGCAGCACGCCCTCTACACGCCCGGTGTCGCGCACGTGTGGGACTACGCCGCGTTCGGCGTGTACATGTCGCACTTCGTCGCGTCGTTCGTGATCGCCGGCGTGCTGTGGCACTTCAGCCACGAGCGCTTCCGGCGGTTCGCGTTCCTCTTCCTCACCCTCACGTTCGCCGCCTTCACCACGTACGTGCTCTATCCCGCGGTGCCGCCGTGGCTGGCCGCGCAGAACCAGCAGATCAAACCCACCGCGAAGATCATCGACGAGATGTGGGCCCACATCGGCCTCGCGAACGGCTCGAGCGTCTTCTCCGCCACCGGTCACTTCGCCAACCCGGTCGCGGCGATGCCGTCGTTGCACGCGGCGTACCCGATGTTGATCGCCCTGTTCTTCTGGTCGATGATCAAGCGTCGGTGGCGCCCGCTCCTCCTGCTGTATCCGCTCGCAATGGGCTTCACGCTCGTCTACACCGGTGAGCACTACGTGATCGACGTGCTCATCGGCTGGCTCTACGCGGCGACGGTGTACTTCGGCGGTTCCCGCGTCTACGCGTGGTGGCTTCGTCGCCGTGAGCAACGGCGGGGCACTCAGGTCGCGATCACGCCCGCGACCTGAGTGGCGCCGGTGCGCCGCTCAGCAGTCCGGTGCGGCCGTGCTGCCGTCCGGCAGCACGGTGCGGCACATAGTCGCAGTCGCGAGTTGGGCCGCGGTGACCTTCGCGCCGGTGAGGTCCGCGGCGGTCAGGTCGGCACCTCGCACGTCGGCCCCGGTCAGATCGGCCTGTGAAAGGTCGCTGTAGCTCAGGTCGGCGCCCGCCAGACGGGCACCGTGAAGCGTCGCGCCACGCAGGTTCGCGCCACTGAGGTCGGCGCCGCGCAGATCGACCTCGGACAGGTCAGCGTGGTCGAGTTGCGCGGTGAACAACCCTGCACCCGCCATGTGCGCGCCCTTCATGTAGTTGCCGTTGCAGACCGACCCCGGTCGGATCTGGCACGCACCGATCTGCGCGTCCTCCCGCGTCTCGCACGCGGTCGTCGCAATGGCGAAGACGACGAGCAGGACCGCAACGGTCGCGACGCGCCACCGCGTCGGCCTCGTCACGCCCCGGATCATCCGTTCGCTCCGCCGCTGTCACGCGTCGCGGGCGCGAGGATCTTCACCCCGTCGACCTCCGCCACGGGATGCCAGCCGCCTTCTCGGAGGTAGCGGGCGAAGCGTGGGTACCGCGACGGCGGGTAGTTGGATCCCTTGCGCTGGTTCGCCGTGGTCATGTCGGCGATGAGGGCCGGCGGGTGCGCGCGGAGGTCACGCATGAAGTCGTCCCACGCGCCGGGCACCGCGTACTTCGTCCCGACCCGCCACGGCGGCCGACCACCGCTGGTGCCCGTGACGAAGCCCGTGGTCGCGAAGCGCGTCGAGGGTGTGCGATCGGCGACCCAGTAGGCCTCGGGCGCCTGGCCCCACACCAGCACTCGTTGCGTCGGAGCCGTGTGCGCGGCGAGGTAGTCGCCGGCCGCGAGCGCGAGCTTCGTGTCGCGAGTGTCGTGGAACGTGAACGCCGGCCGAAGGAAGTATGCACAGGTGCAACAGGCGACCACCACGGCGACGATCGTCACCCGGCCGCGGATCGCCGCCGGGCGGGTCTGCAACCCGGCGACCGCCAACAGCACGAGCGGCGGCAGGAGCTGCAGGTAGTAGTGCGGGAAGAAGCGCAGCCCGGCCACGACCGCGACCACACCCGAGGCGAGCCACATCCACAGGTCGAGATCATCGCGCCACCGCCGCCACGCGAGCACGGCGAGCACCACGAGCGCGAGCTGACCGAACAGGAACCAGCCCGTCTGACGCGCGCCGAGCGACAGGACGTAACCCCAGATCCCGCTGGCGTCCAGGTACCCGCCGTTGCCGGTGAACACCCAGAACACGAAGTCGTGGAAGCCGAAGATCGCGGCGACGACCAGGATCGGCACCGCGAACGCAACGCCGAGCGTGACGAGGCCGCGCCAACCGCGTCGGCGCCACGCGAGCATGGCGAGCGGCACGACCGCGATCGCCGCGGTCTGCTTGGTCAGGGTCGCCGCGGCGAGCGCGACACCACTGGCGGCGGTGTGGCGACGGGTTGCGAGCACGAACGCCGCCGTCATCAGCGGCAGCATGAAGACCTCGAAGTTCGCCGCCAACGCGTCCTGCGGGAAGAAGGAGGAGGCGGCGAGCACGTAGAAGAGCGCGGCGAGCCAGGCCGCCCTCCGGCTCCCGAACCGTCGACGGGCCTCGGCCGCGAGGAGCAACGCCGTGGCCGCCTGGGCCAGCACCGCCAGGACCCGGACCGGTGCGAGGTCGTGGGTGCCCGTGACCGAGAAGACCGCGGCGTACAGCGCCGGCACGACGGGCGGCTTCCGGTCCACGGTGTCGACGTACAGGCGACCGCCCGAGTTCAGCACCTCGGCCTGGGTGGCGAGGTACGCCTCGTCGGAGTTGAACACCTTCTCGGAGAAGGTCGGGATCCGCAGCACGGCGACGAGGGCGACGACCGAGACGACGAAGACGACGAGTACCAGGGCGCGGCGGCTGGTCGTGGGCGGCGACGTCGTCACCGCCGGGTCCGGCAACGGGGCACCCGTCGTGGCGGACGGTGCAGACATCTCCGGGGAGCGTACCGATCCCCTCGGGAATTCGGCGGCCGGGCCGCGCCCGCCTCTGGACCGGGCGGGTCCGTAAGCTCCTGGTTGATGGGGCGTGGTCGTCGGTGCACGGACGGGTCGGCTCCGAGGACGGCGGAGGGGCCACCCGGAGCACGGCTCCCAATGGGACGACGGTGGCACGCGCCACTCGCCGCCGCGCTGTTCGTCGCGCTGTGCGCCACGGTGGCGCCCATCGCCCTGGCGGCCCCACCGGCCGATGCGGCTTCCGCGGTCACCGTGCCCGGGGCGGCCCAGCCCAACACCAGTCCGCCACCGCCCGAGATCTCGCCGTTCAGCGGTGCCGACGACTTCTGCACGCACGCCGACCCCCCTGCCGGCGTCGTCCTGAGCGCGAGCATGCCCGGGCTGTCGGCGACCACCGTCGATGCCGCGCTGTTGCTCCCGCCCACGGACTCCTCGTCGGCCACGGCCACCGCCACCCACTTCGCCCGGCTGGTGAACGCGTGCGGTGGCATCCAGGGCCGCCGACTCGCCCTGCACCCGGTGGTCGCAACGGGCGATCCCGCCACGGACTGCAGCGCCGTCCTGGCCACCGGTGCCGCGGTCGTCGTGGCCACCGGCAACCCGATGCTCGACGCCTGCGTCCAGTCGAACCCCGGCCTGGTGGTGGTCGCGCCCGAGGCTGCGGCGGCCAACGACCTGCTCGCCACGACGCACGGCCGCCTGTTCGTCGGCGACTCCACCGAGGGGCGCATCGACGCCGAGGTCGAAGACCTCGTGGCCCACGCCGGCCTCGCCTCGAGCCGCTTCGCCGTCGTCACCGCGCCCGGCGACGCCGCGACGTCGTTCCGCAGCGCGCTGAGCGCGGCGCTGACCGCTCGAGGCTTGCGCCCGACGCTCGACCTCCAACCCGACCTGCAGTCGGCCGACGGGTCCGTGCGCCGCGACCTCGCCCGCCGCCTGCAGGACGGGCGCATCACGGCGGTGCTCACTGACCCGCTCGCACCGGAGCTCGCGCCGCTGGTCGCCGAAGTGCCGAAGCCGCCGACCGTGTACGCGATGACCAGTCCCGAGTCCCCGTCCAACGCGCCTCGCGTCGCGTTCGACGCCGCCACGACCCCGGCCGTGCGCGTCGAGTCGTGGACCGCGCCACGGGCGGCCGCGGCCGTCGAGGGACTCGGTCCCTCGGCCTTGACGAAGCACTGCGCCGAGTGGGCCGCGACGCCGGTGCCCGGCACCCACGGCACGACCACCACCTCCACGACCACCACCACGACCGCCCCCGGCGCGGCGCCGTCCGCCTCGGTGTGCCTCGCCATGCGGCTGCTCGCCCGGGGCCTGTTCCTCGCGGGCCCGAACCCCACGCAACGAGACGTGGTCCGGGCGTTCCACAACCTGCCCGACACCGACCGCATCGGCCCCGACGGCGAGCCGGCGGCACGCCCCAACCAGCTCGTCAACGAACCGGTGCGCCGCGCCGCCGCCGTCGTGGTGCGCGCTGCGCTCACGACGCCCTGCCCGGCCTCCGGGAACACTTCCACGACCTCGACCACCGCGCTGGGCGGCACGGCATTGTCCTGCTGGATCCCACTGAGCGGCTACGACGACGGCGGCCGGGCGGTCGACACCATGCTCACGAGCGCCGCGCAGCCGCGCTGACGCCGGCGGCGCGGTCACTCGGCCGGACGGGGCCCGTACCCTCGGAGCGTGCACCGCTTCCCCGCCCTGGCCGCCCGCAACCTCGATGGTGAAGCCGTCGACCTCCCCGCCGGCTTCACCGGCGAACGGAATCTGGTGCTGGTGGCCTTCCGTCGCGACCAGCAGGCCGCAGTCGACTCGTGGATCGCGTGGCACGAAGGTCTGGTCGCCGGACACCCCGGGTGGCGCGCCTACGAGGTCCCGGTCATCGCGACCCGCTGGTCGCCGGGCCGGGCGATGATCGACGGCGGCATGGCCAAGGCCGTCGCCACGAGTGAGGCGCGTCGCCGCACCCTGACCGTGTACGGCGACGTCCGCCGCGTCACCGACGGGCTCGCGATCCGCGACACCTCGGAGATCACCGTCCTCCTCGTGGACGACGCGGCGCGCATCGCGTGGCAGACGACGGGCGCGTGGACGCCGGAGTCCGGCGACGAGCTCCTGCGCATGCTCGATGCGGCCCCCGAAGCAGCCCCCGGTGCACCACCTGACGAGGGCCGCGAGGACGTCGAGCAGTTCGTGTTCGAGTTCGAACCTCGGTACCGGCCGTTGCTCGCGCTGCTCGGCGTCACCCCCGGCACCGCGACCGTCACGCTCGACGAGGAGCGCCTGGTCGCGCGCTTCGGCCCGTGGTCGTGCGCCACGCCGATCGGCAACGTGCGCGAGGTGTGCACGACCGGCCCGTACCGCGGATACCGCGCGATCGGTCCCCGCGGCTCCATGGCCGACCGCGGGCTCACGTTCGGCAGCACGACGGCGGGCGGTGTGTGCATGCTGTTCCGCGAACCCGTCACCGGTCTCGACCCGTTCGGCCGGATGCGCCATCCCGGACTCACGGTGACGGTGGCCGACCGCGAACGCTTCGCCGCATCGCTTCGGAGTCGGGCCGGGCTCGAACCGATCACCTGATCGCTTCACCCGGTCGAAACACGCACGACACCGGGAATCCTTACGTTGACTCCGTCACGTCGGTCGCGAGGGCGCATGCTCGTCGCGCCGACTCGGCGATTCGGGATCCATGTCGGAATCGAGAAGGAGTCAGCGATGAGTGGCAGCACGGCTCGCCTGCAGGCGATCGAAGCGGTGAAGCGGTACCAGGCGCCGGCCGGGTTCTTCCCTCCGACGGAGGCTCCCGGCGAGATCTTCGGCCAGAACGTCTTCAGCAAGAACGTCATGCAGAGTCGACTGCCGAAGCCGATCTTCAAGTCGCTGATGGCGACCATCGAGCACTCCAAGCCGCTCGACCCCACCGTTGCCGACGTCGTCGCGTCGGCGATGAAGGACTGGGCGATGGAGAAGGGCGCCACCCACTACGCGCACGTCTTCTACCCGTTGACCGGGCTCACGGCCGAGAAGCACGACAGCTTCCTCGAACCCGGCGGTGACGGGTCGTCGATCGCCGAGTTCGGGGGCAAGACGCTGATCCAGGGCGAGCCCGACGCCTCGAGCTTCCCCAACGGCGGGCTGCGCGCGACCTTCGAGGCGAGGGGCTACACGGGATGGGACGTGACCAGCCCCGCGTACATCCTCGAGAACCCGAACGGCAACACGCTCTGCATCCCCACGGTGTTCGTCTCGATGACCGGCGAGGCCCTCGACCACAAGACCCCGCTGCTCCGATCCCAGCAGGCGATGGCCAAGCAGGCCGAGCGGATCCTGCACCTCTTCGGTCACTCGCACCCCGACGCAGTGGTCTCGTTCGCCGGCGCCGAGCAGGAGTACTTCCTCATCGACCGGAGCTTCTTCCTGTCGCGCCCGGACCTCCTCAACGCGGGGAGGACGCTCTTCGGCGCGAAGCCACCGAAGGGCCAGGAGTTCGACGACCACTACTTCGGCGCCATCCCCGAGCGCGTGCTCGCGTTCATGCTCGACGTCGAACGGGAGCTCTTCAAGCTCGGGATCCCCGCCAAGACCCGCCACAACGAGGTCGCGCCGGGACAGTTCGAGCTCGCCCCGATGTTCGAGCGGTCGAACGTCGCCGCCGACCACCAGCAGCTGCTGATGGTGACGTTGAAGCGCGTGGCCCAGAAGCACGGCATGGAGTGCCTGCTCCACGAGAAGCCGTTCGAGGGCATCAACGGTTCGGGCAAGCACGTGAACTTCTCACTCGGGAACGCGAGCGAGGGGAACCTGCTGCTCCCCGGTGACACTCCCCACGACAACGCGCAGTTCCTCGTCTTCTGCGCCGCGGTGATCCGCGCGGTCCACAAGTACGGCGGACTCCTGCGCGCGTCGGTGGCGTCGGCCACGAACGACCATCGCCTCGGGGCGAACGAGGCCCCGCCGGCGATCATCTCCATCTTCCTCGGCGACCAGTTGACCGACGTGTTCGAGCAGATCGCGAAGGGCGGCGCCACGAGCTCGAAGGAGAAGGGGGCGCTGACGATCGGCGTCGACACCCTGCCCGTCCTCCCCACCGATCCGGGTGACCGCAACCGCACGAGTCCGTTCGCCTTCACGGGCAACCGGTTCGAGTTCCGGGCGCCGGGCTCGCTGCAGTCGATCGCCGGGCCGATGGTGACGATCAACACCGCGCTGGCCGAAGCGCTCGACTACCTCGCGACCGAGCTCGAGTCGCTCGTCGACGAGGGCATCGAGTTCAACGTCGCGGTCCAGAAGGTCCTCGAGGAGGTCATCTCCGTGCACGGCAGTGTCGTGTTCAACGGGAACGGCTACTCCGAGGACTGGACGGTCGAGGCCGAGGCCCGCGGCCTGCCCAACCTCCGGACCACGCTCGACGCCCTGCCCGAGCTCATCACGGAACCGTCGATGGAGCTGTTCAGCCACTACGGCGTGTTCAGCCACCGCGAGATGCACAGCCGCTACGAGATCGCGCTCGAGCAGTACGTGCTCAGCATCAACGTCGAGGCGCGGCTGACGCTCGAGATGGCGACGACGGTGATCCTGCCGGCGGCACTGCGCTACCAGACCGAGCTCGCGACGAACATCGCGAGCCTGAAGGCCGTCGGCGTCGACACCGACATGAGCACGCTCGACGAGGTGTCCGGCGTCATCGGCGCGCTGCGGTCCGGCATCGCCACACTCCGAGGTCTGCTCGCCGGCGATGCGGGCGCCACGATCGAGGAGGAGGGAGCGCACGCGGGCAAGGAACTGCTCCCGGCGCTCGAGACGGTCCGCAACGCGGCCGACGAGTTGGAGTCGCTGGTCGCCGACGACCTGTGGCCGCTCGCCACCTACCAGGAGATGCTGTTCATGCTCTGACCGGTGCGGTACCCCGCCCGGCACCGGCCATGCGGTCGGTGCCGGGCGCGGTACTCGGTCGAGGGAGTCAGCGCGAGCGCCAGGCCCGTTCGAAGGGCAGCCGCCACGCGTGGGGCGCCACGAGCTGGTGCATTGCGTTGGGGCCCCAGGACCCGGGAGGGTAGGGCCGCACCGGCGGAGGATTCTGGAGCAGGGGCATCGACCGCTCCCAGAGGCTCTCGATCCCCTCCGCGGTGCTGAAGAGCGTGTCGTCACCGCTCATCGCGTCGTAGATGAGACGTTCGTATGCCTCGAGCAGCTCGCCGGCCCGTCCCGTCTCGTGCAGAGCGAACTGGAGACTCTGCTTGTCGAGGGTCATCCCCGGTCCGGGGCGCTTGCCGTAGAACGACAGTGAGAGCTTCGCGATGTCCGCGAGGTCGAAGGTGAGGTGGTCCGGTCCGTGGGCGCCCACACCCGAGCCGGGCGGGAACATGCTCTTCGGTGGTTCGCGGAACGCGATCGAGATGATCCGCGCGCCCTCGGCCATGCGCTTGCCCGTCCGCAGGTAGAACGGCACGCCCGCCCAGCGCCAGTTGTCGATCTCGCACCGGAGCGCGATGAACGTCTCCGTGTCCGAATGGGGGCTGACCCCGGGCTCGTCGAGGTAGCCGTCGTACTGGCCCCGCACGACCTGTGACGGTTCGATCGGGCTCAGCGAACGGAACACCTTGTTCTTCTCCTCGCCGATCGGTCGGGGCGCGAGCGCGGTCGGCGGCTCCATGGCCATGAACGCCAGCACCTGGAACAGGTGGTTGACGACCATGTCGCGATAGGCACCCGTCTGCTCGTAGAAGCCGATCCGTGACCCGATGGACAGCGTCTCGGGCACGTCGATCTGCACGTGCGCGATGTGCTCTCGGTTCCAGATGGGTTCGAAGAGCCCGTTCGCGAACCGGAACGCGAGGATGTTCAGCGCGGCCTCCTTCCCGAGGAAGTGGTCGATCCGGAAGACCTTGCTCTCCTCGAAGATCGAGTGCACCGTGTCGTTCAGCGCGATCGCGCTGGCGAGATCGGTCCCGAACGGCTTCTCCATGATCACGCTCGCGCCGTCGGCCACCCCGGACTTCCCGAGCATGGTCAGCACGTCGCTCACCGCCGCCGGCGGGATGCTGAGGTAGAGGAGCCGGGCCACGTCGTCGCCGAGCGACGACTCGAGCTCGTCCACGACCGCGGCGAACGCGTCCGGGCCGGCCGACTGCCGCAGGTACGAGAGGCGCGACGAGAAGTCCTGCCAGTCGTCGTCGGGGACACCGTGGTGCGCGAACTCGTCGAGCGACGCCCGCGCGTGCGCCCGGAAGCTCGCGTCGTCGAGATCGTCGAGCGACGTTCCCAGGATCTGGTACTCGGGAAGCAGTCCCGCCTGGGCCAGGTGGAAGAGTCCCGGGATCAGCTTGCGCCGCGCGAGGTCGCCGGTGGCACCGAACAGGACCATGACGTGCGGGCTCAGTGGTGAGATCAGCGTGGAGTTGATGTCGGTCGGTTCCGCGCATGCCGCACCTTGGCGGGCGCCCGTTTCCCACCGGTTACGCCCGCGCCATCCCTCGGTGAACGCCCTCGGTGAAACGCCCTCGGTGAAACGCCCTCGGTGAACGCCTGCCGCGCGCTTCACGCCCGGTCGAGGTACTGGTCTCGCTCCCAATC
>Ga0075017_100000343_pt1 | contig 25126 bp, 20 predicted proteins | sample AleBraG_ABR_2012_FD_71475 | JGI IMG/M metagenome (GOLD analysis project Ga0075017, IMG submission 71475) | Freshwater sediment microbial communities in response to fracking from Pennsylvania, USA - Alex Branch Run_MetaG_ABR_2012 | ecosystem: Environmental > Aquatic > Freshwater > Creek >... | reverse complement strand
TGCTCGAAGAGGGCGACCGCCGGCGCCTCGATCGGCGAAGGGTTCTCGGTGCCTTCCATGAAGCCGGAGAGATCTCGATCTTCAAAGCGGCGAAAGCAGACGCGCTCGCGCTCGACGAGCGCCACGCCATCCAAGAGTGCGAGGACCGTGAGCTCGACGTCATAGATCCGATCGGCGTCGACCCCGTGGAGCCAGACCCAGGCGTCTGCCGGCGTGTGCGGGATGCCCGCGTGATCGGGGGGACCGGCCAGCTCGAGACCGAAGATCGGCGCGTGCTCGATACCGAGTCCGACGACCACCGAGACCTCGTCGGAGCCAAGCGCCTCGACCGCAGCCAAGCGACGCACCAGCGCTTCGATCACACCATTGCAGCGAAGCTCCAGGTGGCGGTGATGGAGCGAGCGCTCGTCGAAGATGCCCGCCTGCGCTGTGGCCATGATCCTCCAAGCTCGACTGCCTTTTAGCCCAATCTAGGAGACGTCCCGCTGCCGTCAGGCCCGCGAGATCGGGTCACGGAGGGGTGGCGCCGGTTCCCACCACGCCGAAGGGCAAGGAGTTCGCCGATGAACCCTCACCTCGGCGCTGTGGCTCCGTACACTTGGGCGCGGCGCTCGAGCGCTGGCATCGTCGACGAACGGAGAACCCATGGAAGCAGGCAGGAAGTATCTAGCGGAATTCCTAGGCACAGCAGTCCTCGTGTTCTTCGCCTGTGGCGTGGCCACCTTGATGTTCGGCTTCGGCTTCGACGGCGGCAGCGTGGCTGCCGGCATCGTGGCCACCGCCTTGGCCTTCGGCCTCGTCCTGATGGGCCTCATCTACACGATCGGCTCGATCTCAGGGTGCCACGTCAACCCGGCGGTCACCATCGGTGCGCTGGTCGCTCGGCGGATCTCTCCGGTCGAGGCTGTCGGCTACTGGGTCGCGCAGTTCGCCGGCGGGATCGGAGGCGCCCTCGTCCTCTGGGCCGTGTTCTCAGGTTCACCGGCCTACAGCCGCACGAAGACCGGTCTCGGTGCTGACGGGTGGGGCTCGCTTTCGATGACCCACGTCAACGGCGGCACGGCCTTCTTGATCGAGGTCATCATGACGGCGATCTTCATCTTCGTGATCCTGGCCGCAACCTCCCACTTCAACCACGCAGCGGTCGCTGGTCTCGTGATCGGCCTGACCTTGGCCTTCATCCACCTCTTCGGCATCGCGCTCACCGGCACCTCGGTGAACCCGGCTCGAAGCCTCGGCCCGGCCCTCATCGTCGGTGGCACGGCGCTCAAGCAGGTATGGCTCTTCATCGTCGCACCCTTGGTCGGGGGCATCCTCGGCGCCGGCGTGTTCCTCGGGCTGCATGGCACGAACGCCGTGGCTCCTGAGAACCTCCCCGTCGACCTCTAGGGGCACCAGCCCTGGCCCTGAACACGGGGCCGGCCCTCCGGCCAGCCCCGTGTTCAGGGCTCTGAACCACAAGGACCAGCCTTCATGAGCCAACGCCTCGCCGACGTCGACCTCGAGAGCTCGATGACCAAATTGGAGTCGCTCAAGCGCATCGAAGCCGCGCAGACTCGGCTCTTGCAGCTTCGCCTGACGACGGCCGGCCTGATCGGCCCCGGCACGCTCGGCCCGGGGATCTTGGTGCTCTTGGAGGGAGCAGATGCCTCCGGGAAAGGTGGGGCGATCAAGAGGCTGGTCGGTCCCATCGACCCACGCCACGTCACGGTGGCACCCTTCGCTGCGCCCACCGAGCGAGAGTTCCGCCACCACTTCTTGTGGCGCTTCGTGCCCTCCATCCCGGGCCTCGGCGGCATGTCGATCTTCGATCGGACCTGGTACGGCAGGGTTCTGGTCGAGCGCGTCGAAGAGATCACCCCGGAAGAGGCGTGGCGGCGCGGCTACAAGGAGATCAACGACTTCGAGGCCTCCCTCACCGCTGAGGGCGTGATCATCATCAAGCTCTTCTTGCAGATCTCAGCCGACGAACAGCTCCGACGCTTCGAGCAGCGCAAGGTCGATCCGCTGAAGAGCTGGAAGCTCACCGACGAAGACTGGCGCAATCGCAAGAAGCTGCCCGCCTATGAAGAGGCGATCGACGAGATGTTCGCCGAGACCGACACCGACTGGGCCCCCTGGCACGTCATCGGGGCCGAATCGAAGCACCTGGCTCGCGTGCTGGTCCTCGAAGCGGTCAACCAGCAGATCGAGGTCGGCATGCGCCGCTTCGGCATGGAGCCCCCGGCTCACGACGAGATCGAGTTCTCGAGCTAGCCCGGTTCGCGTGATGGTCGGGCACTCGCCGATCGTCAAGCACCCCTCCTAGGCTCTCTGGCAATGAGCAGAGGAGCAGCCTTGGACTTCCGCACCCAGTCGCTGGCGTCGCTGGCCAGCCAAGTCCGAACCGGGGAGGTCGGCGCTGTCGAGCTGGCCACCCACGCACTGGCCGTCATCGAGGAGCACAACGAGGCCATCAACGCCTTTGTGGCTGTCGACGAGGCTCATGCGCTCGAACAAGCTCGGGCTGTGGACCAGATGGTGTCCTCTGGTGTTGATCCGGGACCTCTCGCTGGCCTGCCGCTTGCGGTCAAGGATCTCGAGGACGCCACCGGCTTCCGCACCACCCACGGCTCCGTGCTCTTCGCCGAGGCACCCTCTGCCACCTCCGACTCGCTCTTGATCGCTCGCCTCCGCCAAGCTGGCTGCGTGGTGATCGGCAAGACCAACACCCCTGAGTTCGGGTGGACCTCTCGCACAGAGAACGCGCTCTTCGGACTCACCCGCAACCCGTGGAACCTCGAGCACACCTCCGGAGGCTCCTCGGGGGGCTCGGCTGCCGCGCTGGCTGCAGGCATGGTGCCGCTCGCCACCGGCTCCGACGGCGGGGGGTCGTTGCGCATCCCGTCGTCGGCCTGCGGTCTGAGCGGGTTCAAACCCTCCTTCGGACGAGTCCCCGACGGTGGCCCGAGGCCCCCCGCGTGGCTCTCGCTCAGCTCCAAGGGCCCCATGGCGAGACGCGTGGGCGACCTCGTCACCGCCCTCGATGTCGTGGTGGGACCAGATCCCTCTGATCTCGCCTCGCTCCCGAGGCCCGAGGCGTCGTGGCCCGACGCGCTCTTCGAACCTCATCTCCCCGCTCGGGTGGCGTGGTGCCCGACGCTCGGCTTCGCTCCCCTCGATCGAGAGGTCCGTGACGCCTGTGAGGCCGCTCTCGGGCTCCTCGACGAGCGCGGCGTCGAGGTCGTCGAGATCGACGGACCCTTCGGCGAGGACTGCGTGGAGCCCTGGCTCGCCATCGTCGGGGCGTGCCTCGCCCGCTCGGTCGGGCACCTGGTCGAGCACCCCCGCTACGAAGAGACCGATCCGGTCCTTCGCCTCCTCATCGAAGGAGGCCTGCGCCAGAGCGCCGTGCAGCTGGTCCATGCCCTTGACGTCGCTCACCAGCTGAACCTCTCGCTGATCGACCTCTTCCATGACGTGCGCTTGCTGCTGAGCCCGACCACCGCGGGCGTCGCACCACGGAACGATCTTGGGGGCCTCGGCCTGATCAATGGCGAGGAGGACCTCAACTGGGTCCGCAACACCTATCCGTTCAACCTCACCCGCTCCCCTGCCGGCACGGTGTGCGTGGGCCTCTCGTCGACGGGCGTACCCATCGGGCTCCAGGTCGTCGGTCCCCAGCACGCCGATCAGGTGGTGCTTCGGGCCATGGCGGCACTTGAAGAGATGATCGGCTTCGACCAGCTCGCACCGCTTGGCTGAGCGGTCCGGCGAACCTGGCCCTCGTCGCGGCTGATAGAAGAGTGTGCGCAGGGCCAGCCAAGGAGGCAGCGTGATCACCATCGGTGTCATCGACACGATGTTCGCTCGATACGACATGGGCGGCGCCGCGCTCGATGAGCTGGAGCGCTGCCCCGGCTACGGCGAGACGTTCCAGGTGCTCCGCCGGACGGTGCCCGGCTTCAAGGATCTCGCGGTCGCAGCCAAGATCATGATCGAACAGGACCGGGCCAAGATCGTGGTGGCCTGCGGGATGCCGGGCTCGGCGGAGATCGACAAGCAGTGCGCCCACGAGGCCAGCCAAGGGATCATGCAGGCTCAGCTCATGACGTCGACGCCGATTCTCGAGGTCTTCGTGCACGAAGACGAGGCCGACGACCCTGACGTGCTGGCCCAGGTCTTCGAGAACCGAACCAGGGACCACGCTCGCAACGCGTACTGGCTCCTCTTCGAGCCAGACAAGCTCGTCGCCCGCGCCGGCCAAGGGATCCGCCAGGGCTTCGGCGACGCCGGCCCCCTCAGCGGGGCACCCACACCCTCCTGACGCGCTGAGCAGGGCCTACGCCCCACGCCTGGTTCGCGCACCCACTCGAGCGAGCGACGGCGCCCCGTGCACCCCAGCGGTGGGCTACCAACCGGTAGCGTGTCCTGAACATGTCGTCCCTGGAGCCGTCCACCAGCGGACCGCCTGCACCTCGCAGCGGACCGCGCCATGCCGCCACGCGCCGCCGAAAGCTCAGGCTCTGGCCGAGAAAGCGCTGGGCCAGGGTCACCGCCACCTTGAGCATCGTGGTCGTGCTCCTGCTCGGGGCGGCTGCCGGCTACGTCTACTACGAGGCCAGCAGGGTCAAGCACATCCAGGTCAGCAACCTGGCAGCGAAGAGCGACTCGAAGAATGGCACCGAGAACATCTTGATGGTCGGCTCCACCGACCGCTGTGCGCTCAAGGTCCAGAACCCCGCCTACGGGCTCTGCTCTCAGGGCGTCACCGGTGTGAACTCCGACGTCATCATGATCCTCCACCTCGACTGGAACACGACCCAGGTCTCCTTGCTCTCGATCCCTCGCGACACCTTCGTCCCCAACGCCCACACCACGGGGGCTAACAAGATCGACGCTGCCCTGGCTCAGGGCCCGAGCCAGCTGGTGGCTGCTATCGAGCAAGACTTCGCCATCCCCATCCAGCACTTCGTGGAGCTGAACTTCGACACCTTCGCCAACGTCGTCGACGCCTTGGGTGGGGTCAAGATGTACTTCCCGATGCCCGTCTATGACGCCTACTCGGGCCTCAACCAGCCCACCAAGGGCTGCGTGCAGCTCAACGGCACCCAAGCACTCCAAGTCGTTCGGGCTCGCCACCTCCAGTACCAGTCGAGCGCCTCGCTCGGCTCGAACCCCGCCAGCTGGCCCCAGGAGAACCTGAGCGATATCGCTCGGATCCGACGAGACCACGAGTTCCTCCGAGTGCTCTCAACTGCGGTCAACAAGCAAGGCCTCGGCAACCCGATCACCGATGCCCACCTGATCTCGGCCGTGGCTCCAAATCTCGAGGTCGACCAAGGCCTCTCCACCCAGGACCTGCTCAACATCGCCCTCCAGTTCAAGGGTGTCAACGCTGATTCGGCACCGCAGTACACGCTGCCCGTGATGACGGCGGACTCGTACAACTACATCTACCAAGGCGGGAACTACGGCAACGTGACCTTCCCGATCAACCAGCCCGATCTCTCCACGATCCAGGCGTTCTTGAGCGTGGCTCCGTACTTCGACACCATGCAGTACAAGCTCCTGCCCTCGTTCAACACGGTGACCGTCAGCGTCATGAACGGCTCGGGTACCACCAACCAAGCCCAGGACACCGCCAACGCGCTGCACGCTTTGGGCTTCCAGATCGGCACCATCGGCGACTCGACACCGGTCGGCAACCCCGCCGAGACCGTCGTCGCCTACAACTCGCTGAGACCCTCGGTCGTCGCCGACGCCCAGGCGGTCTGGCACACGATGAGCGGCCAGACGATCTTGGCCTATGTGCCCACCAACACCAATCCGGTCACGGTGGTCACGGGGACCACCTTCGCGGTCAACATGCCGACGCCACCGGTGACCACCACGACCAAGGGTGTGACCACGACGACAGGAGCCAAGGCTCCGACCACGACGACGACCACGACGGTGCCGAGCATCGCGGGCTTCCAAGCCCCAAACGCCTCGACGTCGAAGCTGCAGCCGTGGGACCCGCGATCGTGCACGCCCCGCGGTGGCGAGGGCCCCTAGCCCGGCGAGCCCGATACCTGAAGGCCTAGGACGACGCGGGACGAGGACCGGTGAGCACGGCGTCATCCTTGGCCGCGTCGAGCACGGTGTATTCCGCTTCTTCGAGCTGGCGCGCTTCGTCCTCGAGGAGCACCGGGATCGAGTTCACGATGTCGTAGGCGCGCTTGGTCCTCGGGTTGTAGAGCAGGTCGCGCTCTTCGAAGTACCAGAGCTCTTGGCGATCATCAGGATCGACGACGTGGTCGATCAACAGGGTGTCCAGGGCCATGGTTCTCCTCAGCTCAGCTCTTCGTCAGGGATGCCACGAGGTCGAGGATCTCGACAACGCGCTCTTTGCACGAGCCTTCATCTGCTGCCTCGACGTTGAGGCGAAGCAGCGGCTCGGTGTTCGAGGGACGCAGGTTGTACCACCATGAACCGTGATCCACGGTGAGCCCGTCGAGGCGATCGGCGGTGCCACCTGTCTCTTCCACGTGGCGAGCGACCGCCTCGACCGCTGCCGCGGGGTCCGCCACCTCAGTGTTGATCTCTCCCGAGTCGACGTAGCGCTTGAAGGGCTGGAGCATCTCGGAGAGCGGCTGTCCAGAGTGCGACATCAGCTCAAGGGCGAGCAGGGCAGCGATGATGCCCGAGTCGGCTCGATAGTTGTCGCGGAAGTAGTAGTGCCCACTGTGCTCGCCGCCGAAGACAGCGCCCGTCTCGGCCATCACCTGCTTGATGAAGCTGTGGCCGACCCGGGTTCGGACCCCGAGGCCTCCCTTCTCAGCGATGACCTCGGGCACGGCCCGAGAGCAGATGAGGTTGTAGAGGACCGTGGCGCCTGGATGCTTGTCCAGCATCGAAGAGGCCACCAGCGCGGTGGTGAGCGAGCCGGAGACGGGCTCGGCCCTCTCGTCGACCAGGAAGACGCGGTCGGCGTCACCGTCGAACGCCAGCCCGATGTCGGCGCCTCGGTCGAGCACCGCCGCCTGGAGGTCGCGAAGGTTCTCTGGCTGGAGCGGGTTGGCCTCGTGGTTCGGAAACGTGCCGTCGAGCTCTTGGAAGAGGATCTCGACGTCGAAGGGCAGGCCGTCAAAGACCGCCGGAACGATGAGGCCTCCCATGCCGTTGGCAGTGTCGCAGACGATCTTGAGAGGCTTGAGCGCGCTCACGTCGACGAAGGACCGCACGTGATCAGCGAAGGCAGGGAGCAGCTCTGCGGCCTCGAGGGTTCCCTCGCCCCCCTCGGCCGGTTCTTTGAGGAAGGCCTCCGTGAGCGCCTCGATCTCGACGAGCCCGCTGTCTCGACCTATCGGTCTCGCTCCGGCCAGGCACAGCTTGATGCCGTTGTACTCGGCAGGGTTGTGCGAGGCAGTGAACATCACGCCGGGAGCGTCGAGATGCCCGGAGGCGAAGTAGAGCAGGTCCGTCGAGGCGAGCCCCAGATCGAGAATCGAGGCACCGGCGCTCCTCGCACCGTCGGCGAAGGCGCGAGCGAGCGCGATGCCCGACGGCCGCATGTCGCGAGCCATGACCAAGAGCGGGGCGTGGGTGAAGGTCGCCACCGCCGAGCCGATCGCCGTGCAGAGGTTCTCGTCGATCTGGTCGGGATAGGTGCCGCGGACGTCGTAGGCCTTGAAGACCGAAGAAGCTGAAGCCATCGCTTCGAGCCTAGGTCACCACCCCATGAGCCTCATCCAGAGGCCCGGTCCCCGAGGGCCCCCTCTCGGGATTATCGTGACTTCCCGTGAACCCCCGTACCCTCCCTCTCGTTGGCCTTGTCGCGCTCGGGCTGATCGCCAGCGCCTGCTCGTCGAGCTCCACGCCCACCCACGCTCAGGCCGTCAAGGTGCTCACTGCCTCGGAGAAGGCGGTGGAGAAGCAGACAAGCCTCCGCTTCGTCGACGTGACCCGCATCAAGAAGCAGTCCGAGACGGTCAACGGCCAGTTCGGTGCCTCGTCGGCAGAAGAGGTCATCAGCACGTCGAACCACAACCAGCTCGACATCCGCCTGGTCAACGCCACGATCTACCTGAAGACGAACTCCACCAACTTTCTCATGAGCTCGTTCTCCATGACCGCCGCGAAAGCCGCGGCGGCCAAGGACCAGTGGATCATGATCTCTTCGAGCGACCCCTCGTTCTCGAGCATCGCTCAGTCGCTCACGATCTCTCAAGTGGTCGGCGTCTACTACCCGACGAAGGCCAAGGCCACCTTGGGCAACCAGGTGACCATCAACGGGGTGCCAGCCTCGCCCATCTCGGGGATCACCCATCCCGCCAAGAAGGCAACGCAGACCACCACGGTCAACATCGCCGTCTCGACCAGCCTGCCGCTCACCGCGAAGCTCGTCGCTCAGGAGCCCGGCAAGCCCTCCGAGACGAAGAACGCCACGTTCTCGAAGTGGGGAGGCCCCGTGAGCGTCGCCGTGCCGAGCTCGTCGACACCGCTCTCCACCTTCACCTCCTAGCGAGCGCACCTCAGCGCTTGGTGTGCTGCTCAGGCCTCGCGTTCGCCGTGGCGTCGTCGATAGCCGATGACGCCCAAGACCACCAGTGCGAGCATCGCCACGGTGCTGACGACGATGCCTGCCACCTGGGTCGGGTCGGTGCCGTAGCTGAGCGTGACGTCGTGCGACGTCGGCACCACGACCATGAGGTTGGGGCTGATCCGATAGGGGCCCTCGGCTCCCGAGACGTGCCAACGGGGGAAGTACGACGTCTTGACCTCGACGGGGGTGCCGAGTCGCTCGACGTGGAAAGAGATCGACGAGAGGCCCGTGACGACATGGCTGACCGTGGCTCGTCGCACTCGAGGCGAGCTCGCGGTGGTGTCCGAGCCTCGGGGCCAGGTCGTCGGTCCGCTCGCGGCCAAGGGCACCGCCCAGCGCTTCGGGTTGAGGAACCACGACACGTTGGCGTCCTGCCAGGACTGCACCGAGGCGTCGATCCCTGGCACCACCACGGGCAGGTGGGTGAGTCCGACCACGGTCGGGGACGCCCTGATCAGGTAGATCGACCAGGTGGTGGACGTGACACCGCTCCCCTCGCCGGGAAAGGGCCCGATCGAGGTCAGCTTGGTGAGACCGCCGAGCCCGTCGGCCTGCGTCGTCACCGAGGGCGACGACGTCATCAGGTAGCGCACCCCGAGCATCCTGAGGTGCGCCACGCCCAGCTTCAGGTTGAGCCCCGCGTAGGGCAGCCCGGCCTGCGGCTCAGAGGGCTCGACCGAGACCTCCGATTGGATCAGGAAGTGGTACGGCACCGTCGGGGATGACTCGAAGAAGAGGCCCTCTTGGGAGCCGATGCAGTTGTTCGTCCAGTAAGGCAGCAGCATCAGCGACTCAGGCGTGCCGAAGCGGTTGAGCGACGGGTTGTACTCCCACATCGCTCGACCGCAGCCGTCTTTGGCCCCGATGGCTGCCATGGTGCTCATGAGCCGGTGGTACTCGGGCCACGCCGGCTTCGCCTGGTAGCCCGAGTAGTTCCAGTTGGCCCACGCGCTCACCTCGTTCGCGCCTGGATGGATGCCAAGGTCGTTGAGCCAGGCCACCGGCACGACCTGAGGCGACAGCGGCGGCACCACGGCGACGAGGCCCAGGATCAAGATCATCAGCGGTCCCCCCACCGCTCCGGGAAGCCAGCGGGCGTCGCGGGGCCGCACCACGAGCTCACCGTCGTGGGCTCGGCGCAGCATCGCCACCAGGCGGCGTTGGCGCAGGAAGCGGGCGAGCTCTCCAGCCACGACACCGACGGCGTAGCCGGCCAAGAGGTAGAGCGAGACGTACCAGAGCGGCAAGATCCGCTCGTTCCAGAGGCTCCCTTGCGGTTCAAAGCGGAAGACGAGGCCCCAGATGAGCGCTTGGGCCACAAAGATGATCCCGAAGCGACTGGCCTTCTTGATGGCCACGACCGCTCCCACAACGGCGAGGGCCAAGATCCACAGATCCCCACGGGGGAAGAGCTTCTCGATGAATTGGGTGTCGTTCACGTAGCCCATCGAGTTCGTGTAGCGCTGACTGAAGCCGAAGGGGATCAGCCACCAGGCCGAGAGGGCGAAGCCGAGGATCGCCGTGCGCAGCGCCCAAAGGAGCGCTGCGGTCCTCGGGAGCAGATCGCTGCCGAGCAGTCCTGCTGCGATGCCCTGCGCGTCGTCGCCTCGTAGGTAGCGCCGCGGCAGCATGGCGACGAGCGTGACCGTGCCCATGCCGACCAGCGCGTAGAGGAAGGGCACAAGGTGCGAGGCGAGGCACGCCGCCATCACGAGCGGTGTGACCAGGGCGAAAGAGCCTCGCTGGACACCTCGAGCGAAGAGGCCGATCACCACGAAGCTGAGGGCGAGCGAGAGGCTGAACGCGTACTCGCCGGCCAAGGACGAGAAGAGGTTCCCGCCGTCGATCGTGAACGTGCTGTCGAAGAGGAAGGGCAGCATGGCGATGGCCAAGCCGGCCGGGATCGGATCTCGCAGGCGGAAGAGGCGACCGAGCCCGTAAGCACAGATCGGCATGAGGATCGAGCCAAGGATCGTGGCCATCTTGAAGGCCACCGCATAGGAGATGACGTACGACAACAACGCCGCGATGAGATCAGGCAGTACGAAGTAGTAGGTGTAGACGGGAAAGCCGTTGAACCATCCGGGGTACCAGCCGGTGAGCTGTCCCTGAGGAAGGAGCGTGTCGCGCAAGAAGGCAGGTGTCGCCACGTGGGCCCCGGTGTCCCCTCCCGTCGTGAGGCTGCCGGAGACGAGCAGGTTGGGGTGGAGCTGGATGAGCGTGACCACGATGACGCCGAGCACGGCGATGGCCGCTGCCGCCAAGGGCCAGAGCTCGCCGGGCCTCCTGCGCCAGCGAGCGAGCCGATCGGTCAGTGGAGCCACAAGATGAGGCCCGAAGACGAGGCGTAGCTCGCGACGGCCACCGCGTTGAACGACATGTGGGTCACCATCGAGGTGCCCAGTCGACCTGTCCTCAAGAACAGCAGCGAGAGGACGATGCCGACGAGCGCGAGTCCCGGGAGCTGAGCCATCTCACCATGCGAGAGCCCAAAGAGCAGACCGTCGAGCAGCACGGCGATGCCAAGGCCCCACCGACGCGTGGCGGCGCCCTTGGCCGTGGTGAACATCCCGACCAGAGAGCGAAGGAGCAGCCCTCGGAAGAAGATCTCCTCAGCAGCCGGGGCGAAGAAGACCGTCAAGATGATGATGGCGAGGTAGCCACCTCCATGGCTCGAGCCCGTCAGCTTGGTGATCGGAGCGTCGAAATGGTGCAGATGGCTCCGAAACGGCGCGTAGAGGAGGCCGACGACGAGCTGGAGCCCGATGCCCACGACGACGCCGAGCAGGTCGAGGGGGCGGAACGACACCCCCAGATGTCGGCGAAGAGGCCCGCCCCATCGGATGGCGACCAGCGGTGCCCCCAAGAACCCCGCCCAGAGGCCCACGAGGCCGCTGATCACGTACCACTCGGGTGGGCTCGACGAGCGAATGATGCTCGAGAGCTCGGCGGAGTTCCCGGTGAGATTGGCGGTGAGAAGCACCGCCACGGTGCTGACGACCTCTCCGACCACGAAGCCACTGACGGCGAGCAGCAGCCAGCGAACGGCTTCAGAGCGCTCGAGGTGCTCGGCGAAGACGCCCTGATCGGTGAACCGACCCGATAGCGCGAGAGTCGGCTCTTCGGTCACGCTGCGCCACCCTAGTGAACGGCGCTCGCCCTTCGGGGTCGATACCGAGGGGCGGAGCAGGGCGCCTAGCATGGGCCCGTGCCGGTTCCGAAGCAGGCGAATGAGTCCTCACCCCCGAAGAATGGTCCGCCCGCGGGCAAGAACCCTCGTTGGAAGTGGCTGATCTACGCCGGGGCGGTGGTGCTCGTGCTGATCATCCTTATCCCCACGTTCTTCCCCCATTCAAAGGCAAAGTCGATCTCCTACAGCCAGTTTCTGACTGACGCAGGCAACAAGCAGATCAAGACGGCGACCTTCGACAACTCCTCTGGCTCCATCACCGGGACGATGGCCAACGGGACGAAGTACACCTCGATGGGCCTCAGCCCGCCGGCTCAGAGCGTTGTGAACGAGCTGCACCACGATGGGGTGACCGTCAACGTGGTCACGCCGTCGAACACGCTGTCGACCTGGCTGCCGTACATCTTCTTCATCGCCATCTTTGCCGGGATGATGATCTTCGTCGGGCGACAAGCCCGCGGCCAGATGAACGGCATCATGTCGGTGGGCCGCTCGAAGGCCAAGCTCTTCTCAGAGGAGCACCCCTCGACCACCTTCGCTGACGTGGCCGGCTACCAAGGCGTCAAGCAAGAGATCTCTGAGGTCGTCGACTTCCTCAAGACCCCCGGTCGGTTCAAGGAGATCGGTGCCACCATCCCCAAGGGCATCTTGCTGGTCGGACCACCCGGGACAGGCAAGACCCTCCTTGCCCGTGCCGTTGCTGGCGAGGCGGGTGTGCCCTTCCTCTCGGTCTCTGGCTCTGACTTCATGGAGATGTTCGTCGGTGTCGGTGCCAGCCGAGTCCGCGACCTGTTCCAGAACGCCCGCAAGCAGGCGCCAGCGATCATCTTCGTCGACGAGATCGACTCGATCGGCCGCAAGCGCGGCGCCGGCCTCGGTGGCGGACACGACGAGCGCGAACAGACGCTGAACCAGATGCTCTCGGAGATGGACGGCTTCGATCCTGCCGAGGGTGTCGTGATGATCGGCGCCACCAACCGGCCCGACATCTTGGATCCCGCGCTGCTGCGTCCCGGTCGCTTCGACCGCCAGATCGTGGTGCCTCTCCCCGATCTCGACGAGCGCCTCCCGATCTTGACGGTCCACTGCCGCAACAAGAAGCTTGACGAGAGCGTCGATCTTGAGCTCGTCGCCCGCGGCACGCCAGGCATGAGCGGTGCTGATCTTGCCAACCTGGTGAACGAGGCCGCGCTCCACGCCGTCCGCCGCGGCTCGATCACCATCGCCGGGGAAGACTTCGAGTCCGCCCGCGACCGCGTCCTCATGGGCCAGCGGCGAGACAGCCTCGTGCTCTCTGACGCTGAGAAGGAGCGAGTGGCATACCACGAGGGCGGTCACGCCGTGCTGGCCTACGTCCTCGACGAGGCCGACCCTGTCCACAAGGTGACGATCCTCCCGACCGGCATGGCACTCGGCGTGACCATGCAGCTGCCCATGGAGGAGCGTCACATCCATCCCCGTGTCCAGATCGAAGACTCGCTCTGCGTGCGCATGGGAGGCCGTGTGGCGGAGCTCGTCATCTACGGCGACCTCTCAACCGGTGCGGCCAACGACCTCGTCGGCAACACCGAGCTGGCACGACGCATGGTGCGTGAGTGGGGCATGAGCGACAAGATCGGCCCGATGGCCTGGGGATCTCAAGGCCAGGTCTTCTTGGGCGAGGATCTCATGCACTCGCGTGACTACTCAGAGGACACCAGCCGCATCATCGATGACGAGGTGGAGCGCATCTTGCGTGAGCAGGAGACGAGAGCCATCGAGCTGCTCACCCGCTACCGAGGTGGGCTCGACAACGTGGCGAAGGCCCTGCTCGAAGACGAGACCATCGACGGCGCTCGCGTCTCAGCCCTGGTCGACGAGGCGAACGGCGGCCCCGTGCATGAGAGCGGCCCGAAGGCAGTCGTGCCGTCGCTCAACGGTGCCGCGAGGACCGAGAAGGCGCCATCGCCCAGCGTGACGCCCGCCGTGTTCGATGAGCCGATCGCCGAGCAGAACTGGGCTCCTCCAGCCTGGCCTGGCGACGACCTGACGGCCTGAGGGGCCGAGAGCGTCAAGCGCCCGGCGGGCCCGAGGTCACCCGGGCTCAGGTGCGGAACGGCACCGCAGCCAGCGTGGCGGTGCCGGGTGCGGCGCCTCCAGGGAGATCCTCACCGATGGCGAGTGGTCCATTCGCTTGGATGATCACCGGGTGTCGACCCAGGCCAGCAAGCTGGCTTGGCGTCAGCGAGAGCACCTTGCCAGCCCCGACCGAGACGTTGGTCAAGCTGGCGAACGTCTGCAACCCCTTCGTGGTCATCGTCGAGAGCGTGACGCTCACGCCAGCGTGCGGCGCGAAGAGCGACAGCCCGATCGCCGGACTCTCAAGCGAGCCAGGGACCAGCCAGCGTCCCGCTGACGTGGCTCCCGGCAAGATCAGGGGGACCAGGCCGAGGGTGCTGGTGGACGATTGCGGATCGACGGTCTGCTGGGTGACGGCCACACCTGGCCCGCTGGCGGTCACGGTCGTGGCGAACACGTCAGTGACCGGCACGTGCGCTGCAGGGGCCATGGGCACCCTCACGACGCTGTGCGCGGCGACCAAGACGCTGAAGGCCGGCAAGGTCCCGGTGAGCACGGTGACGCGGATCTTCACGTTCTGGGACGTGGCCGTGGGGTTGTCGATCAGCAGGGAGCTCTGCACCTGAGGCGTGGCGACCGCCCTCGCCTCGTACCAGGTGCTCGAGAGCGTGGGTGAGCCCAACCACATCGCCACGCCTGAGGGAAGTGGGATCTGCTGGGTGGCGTAGGCCACGACGGAGCCTTGGGTGGCCGTGACGGTCGCCGCCAGGATTTGGCGATGAGGGAGGATCTGGTTGGTCTGGAGGACGACCACGCCGCCTGGCGGCACCACCAGACCTTGTGAGGATTGAGGCTGGACGAGATGACCTGACGCCGAGAACGAGACGTTGACGACAGCCGGCGTCGCGGAGGGATTGATGAGCGAGTAGTCGAGCGCCGCGAACTCCGGCGTCGTCCCCCCGACCAGAAACCACGTCCTCGATGTCGCCGACGCACAAGGCGCGCTCGAGCTGCCTGCGCCCAGCGTGCGCTCGCTCACGGCCACGCCGCCTCCTTCGACGAGCACGTCAGCGGCCACCATCGTGCCGCCGCTCAACTGGTCCGAGATGGGCACTGCGGTGGTCGTACCGGCGGCGGCCTGCGAGGCTAGGTGGAGGTCGTGACCCGCGTCGTCGAAGACCGTGATCTTGACGGGGACTGCCGTCAGCGTGGCGTTGCTCAGCAGGATCTCACCGCGCACACCGCTCGACGAGCCCTCCGAGAACCCCCCGCAGGTGAACGCCGAGGACTCTGCGCCCGCAGGGGCCACAGAGATCGCGCCCAAGTTCGAGGGCGTGCCCTGCGCCGTCTGGCGCGAGAGCACGCTGAGGGCCGCGAGGATCCCGAGCGCCACCACGAGGGAGATGACCACAAGCCCTCGCTGCATCGACGATCCTCTCTGAGCGCGTCGGGCGGGAGTCACACGAAGACCTCTGCTTCAGGGACAGCAGCCCCGGCGTGAGCTGGTCGACGAGCACGGCGCCACCACCAGTCGAGCCAGCGATGGCGTCCAAGGAGTGCAAGGCCGACACCGAACCACGCCGCCACCATGGCCAGATTGACAAGACCGCTGAATGGCAGGACGTCGAGGCTCACGGAGACCGCAGGAGCGGTCGTCGTCGCCCCGGTCGCCCAGCCGAACGCAGGCGTGGCACCTGTCGTCCCTGTGATCGAGAAATCTCCGGCGGGGGCCAGACCGACGAAGAGCCCTTTGGCGCCCGCCGGGACTGGTCCCGCCAACGGGTTGGTCAGCGACAAGGGCGACCAGCCTGAGATCGTCGCAGTCTGCGACGTCGAGGACGCCGGCTTCAAGGGCAGCGCCCGAGTGGCCACCTGGCTCATGGCGAGCCGACTCTCGAAGACGAGGGCGCCGGAGCCTCCAGGAACCTCCACCAGGTCTCGCTGCTGGCCAAGAGAGGTGAGCACGCCCTGTGGTGGTGGCGTGGGCGCTGAGCTCTGGGTGCCGGGCAGGTTGGGCGCGACCGAGGTCGGCACCACGATGGCGGAGATTCCCGCCGGTGCGAGCAGCTGGCCGAGGCGGTTCGTCTGGCCATCGATCGCCTCGGCGACGGCCTGGGTGATCTCAGTGGACGCAGGGACCGACGGAGGGTTGAAGAGGTCTGCCACGCTGGGGAGCTGGCCCGCCGACGTCGACCAGGCGAGGCCGGGAGCAAGCGACCACGAGGAGCCAGGGATCGAGCGCGGGTCACCGAGCCACAAGATCCGCTGGCCAACCAGCTGTGGCGTCGACAAGAAGCTCAGCGTGTCTCCATAGCCCGTGCTGGCGAGCTTCCACCGGCCGTCGCCCACGGAACCAAGGGCGGGGAGCAGCCCGATGAGGGCAGCCACGACGCCGATGGTCCCAACGAGCTGTCGCCAACCGAAGTGCGCTCGCACCACGTCGGTCTCGAGTGCGGCCAGGCCCAGACCGACCATCACCGCGATGGCGGCCGCCAGCGGCGCCAAGACGACCATGAGGTTGGGTGCGAAGGAACCCCAACCTCCGCGTGAGACCCAGAGCCCAAGACCCAGCGAGGTGACGCCAACGCCCGCCATGCGGGCACTGAGGGCAAGTCGCTGATCCCTGGCGATGAGCAGAGGGACCAGAGCCGCAGCGGGGAGCAGCCACGCCAGCACTCCTCCCCCGTTGGGCCCAACCGAGAAGCGAAGCAGCCCGCCAAGGCCGGGACTCGACCACGGGCCCTGTGCGGCGCCGAAGATCGAGAGCCCCTTGGTCCCGCTGAGCACCGAGGCGATGATGAGCGGGGCAAGCAGGCCCAAGGCCACGGCGACGCTCATCGCCACGCGGTGTTGCGCATGGAGGGGCCGCGTCCCTCGCTCGAAGGCACCGACTGCGCTGATCCCGATCGCTGAGACCACGGTGGTCACGAGCACCGCGGGGGCCAGTGAGCTCACCACGGCCAAGAGGAGCCCGAGGGTCACCACCTGGCCGTGAGCCGTGCGTCGCCAGCCCCGAGTGGCGATGGGGACAGGAGACTCGAAGGGCTGGTCGAACGGCGCCACCTGGGCGAGGCGGAGCAGTCGCCTGAGGATGAACGGCGCGGCACCGAGTGCGACAAGACCGCTCACGGACCCTGCTGCAATGTCATTGGCCCCAAGGGCGAGTCCACCGAACGCGAGGGCCGCGAGCATCCGAGCCCGATTGGAGGCAACAGGATGCAGGAACCGGAAGACGCCCACCGCCCCGAGGGGGACGGCGGCGAGCAGGATCAACCGGATGAGCGCACCCATCTGGCCGAACGTCACCACACCGAAGAGCCCGAGCGTCACGTAGCCCGGATGCCCCGGCGTCCCGCTGCCGAGACCGTTGGGCAGCCAGCTGGCTACAACCTGGTGCCAGACGCTGCCCCACGAGCCGAGCGGGACGAGCTGTCCCACCATGGGCAAGCGGGCTCCGACGAGGTCTCGGGAGCCGATGAGGAAGACCAAGACCGCCACCAGGGCGACGACAGTCAGCGATCGTGCGGAGGAAAGGCGTCGCCGTGAACCCCGGTGTCGCCGGACCCGGTTGCCCAGATCGTCGAGCTCGTCGAAGCCCTCGTCGTCGCTGAAGGCACCGCCGAAGCCCACCAGGTCCGACGAAGAGTCGACGACAAGCGCCTCGCTCTCGCCGTCACCCTCCTCGTCGATGGTCAGCGCCCCGCGAGCTGCGTCAAAGCCATGGTGCAAGAACGTGGTGGCGAAGACCCGAAGGCGCGTCGCCCCCGGGCTCTGCATGCTGCGGATGGCTCGATCCGACACGGTGCGCGACTTCTCGACTGCTTTTCGCACCGTGCGATTGGCACGACGATCGCGCACCGCCTGGCGCCACGACTCTCGGATGTCGACGGCCCGCTCGTGGTCGCCACCCGCGGCGGCGACGATGATCTCGGCCGCGTTCAGGATCGCCAGCGTGAAGAGGTACACCAGTCGACGAGGGAGGCGCCAACAGGTCACCATCAGACGGATCTCGTTGCGACGTCGAAGTCGTCCGAGCGTGGGCGGAACTTCGTCGCCAGGGGGCGTGGGGATCACCCGCTCAGAGGCGGCCAGCCGCTCCGCATGGCTCACGACCGCGTCCGGAGCACAGACGATCCTTGCTCCCGCGATCCTCGCCCTCCACGACAGCTCGATGTCGTCCCCCATCGCCACGTAGCGCTCGTCAAAGCCACCCAGCGAGCGCAACAGGTCATCGCGCACCAAGGTTGCGCCACCTGGGGCGACGAACACGTCCCTCACGGCATCGTGCTGACCCTGGTCGATCTCTCCGGGCAGGACGCGCTCGACGATGTTGCCAAAGCGGTCCATGCCCTGGCCGGCGTGCAAGAGCACCGATCGGTCCGCCTCGGTCACGACCTTTGGTGTCACGATCCCCGCGTTCGACCGGAAGCTCTCCTCCACCATCTGGTGCACGGCGTCAGAGGCCAAGCTGACGTCGTCGTGGCAGAGAAGCAGGAACGCTGAGCCCTCGATGAGCTCGAGGGCTCGATTGATCGCCGCACCAAAGCCGCGATCGGCTTCGAGTCGAGCGATCAAGATCCCTGGAGAGACCTGGGCCACCCTCGAAGCGACGTCATCGCTGGCCTCCCCCACCATCACCAGGATCTGGAGCGCCTCGTAGTCCTGGGCCAAGAGGGAGGTGAGGGTCACTTCCAGCCGGTGATCGGGCTGCGACGTGACGACGACGGCGACCACCGCAGGTGCGTTCAACTCCATCAGAACGTCGAGGCTACTTCGCCGAGGCTGAAGATCTGAGTGCTTGCAACTGTTATGCAACACCTATACACTGGCATCGTCGCCGAGAACCACAGATCGGCAGCAACGAACGAAGGAAGAGGTGCCACATGGCAGAGAACACTGACGGCGTGAAGAAGTCCGCCACCGACGGGGCAAGGGACGCAGCCGACAAGGCGAGGGAAACCGCGACCAAGACCAAGGCCAAGGTGGCCGCTGCTGCGCCGACGAGCGCCAAGGACGCTGCACAGAAGGCGAAGGTCGCTGCCTACACAGTCGTCGGCCTGGGCGTCCTGGGTCTCAACAAGGCGCAAGCCGGTGTGCGCCAGGTCAAAGAGGCCGTGACCTCGAAGGACCTGAGCGAGCACGTCACCACGCTCAAGGGCCACGCCTCAACGGTGGCCAAGGCGACGACGGAGACGGCGTCGAAAGCGGACAAGCACGTCGAGTCTGCGATCGTGAAGGTCGAAGAGAAGATCAAGCCTTACGAGGAGAAGCTCCCCTCTCACGCCCGTGACCTCGTACAGAAGGCCCACGACACCGGTCGCGAGACGCGCGAGAAGGTCAGGACCAAGGTCTTCAGCGACTGACGACGCCGTCCAGACGCTCTCAGGGCGTCGGGACGCTCACACACTCCCGACGCAAGGGGCCGCTCGGCCCCTTGCGTCGCGTCACGGCGAGGTCGCCTCGAGCACGTCAGCCAAGGTTCGCTCGAACGAGATGCTCGGTGCCCATCCCGTGGCCGCTCGAAGCTTCGATGCGTCGCCCCGCAGCACCGGGATGTCGGAGGGTCGAAGCAGCGCCTCATCGAGCACGTGCACCAGCTCGACGCCCGCGAGCGACTCGAGCTCGGCAACGACATCAGCCATCGAGCGGTCGACACCTGAGGCGACGTTGAAGATCTCCCCAAAGCTCGACGAGACCACGATGGCCCGGTAGGCAGCGACCACGTCGCGCACGTCGGTGAAGTCTCGGCGCGCCGCCAGGTTGCCGATCACGAGCTCAGCCGCTCCCGAGGCCTTCGCTGCCTTGATCCGCTGGGCGAACGCCGGTACCGCAAAGGTGGGAGCTTGGCCGGGCCCGATGTGGTTGAAAGGTCGGACCACACTGGTGCGCTGGCCGAAGCCATGCGCAGCTTGCAGCACGACCTGCTCGGCCGCAGCCTTGCTCGCCGCATAGGGGGTGACCGGCGCCACCGGTTGGTCTTCCGTGATCGGCAGCTCGTCAGGAGCGATGATGCCGTAGACCTCCGCCGAGCTGACGACGAGCACGGCCGTCTCTGGATTCGCCTCTCTTGCCGCTTGGAGGACGTTGGAAGTCCCGATCACGTTGACCTCGAGGTAGCGAGCGGGATTGCTCCAGGACTCTCCCACGTGGGCGAGGGCGGCGAGATGGTAGATCGCGTCGGGCGAGGATGACGCCACCGCGGCACGCAGCGCGCCAAGGCTGGTGACATCGCAGTCGAGGTCCACGACGACGACCTCATCGCCATGCTCGAGGAGGTGGCGCTCGAGATGGCGGCCCACGAAGCCGCTGCCTCCCGTGATCAGCGCCCGCACGTCTCGAACACTACTTCGCTGTCCCTGAGCGTCCTCGACTCGCAGCGAGGGCGTAGGCCTCAAGATGGCGCTCGGCGGTGAGCGACCACGAGAACGACTGTGCACGGGCGAGGCCGAGGGCTCGTCTGCGCTCGAGCTCCTCGCTCGGCGCACCGAGTGCTCGACTGAGACCGACGCGCAGGGAGCCTGCATCCCCAGGGGCGACGAGCCAGGGAGCCTCTCCGCAGAGCTCGGCCATCACCGAGCCCAGGGTGGTGACCACGGGCGCTCCACAGGCGAGGGCCTCGAGCGCCGGGAGCCCGAAGCCCTCATCGACCGATGGATACGCCACCACCGACGCGCTGCGGAGCAGGGGCGGGATCACCTCATCGGGCACGTAGCCGAGCACGTGGATCCTCGAGCGAGCTCGAGACAACGCCAGCCGACGGTCGAACGACTCAAGACCCCACCCGCGCTGCCCGGCAAGCACCAGCTCGAGCGCAGGGGACCCGCCTGCCAGCTCGTCGAAAGCGTCCAGGAGCTCGAGGAGCCCCTTGCGAGGCTCCAAGGTTCCGACACAGACGATCCGAGGTGTCCCTTGCCCGAGGCCCACCGCCGCCAACAGTCGCTCATCGTCGCCAGCGGCGACGCCGTCGGCGACGAAGCGCTCGTGGTCGATCCCGTGAGGAGCGACCACCACGGGCATTCGGACGTCGACCAGCTCGTGGAGGCGAGCGCTGGTTCTCTCCGACACGCAGACGAGCACGCTCGCCTCGCGGGCTGCGCGCTTGATCGCTCGAGTGAAGAACGCCACCTTGGATCGCTCGTGGAGCCCAGGAGCGTCGAAGAACGTCAGGTCGTGGATGGTCACCACGACGGGCACAGCGACATGGCCCGGCATCGTGTAGTGAGGACCATGGTGCACCTCGACACCGAGCCTCCTGATCTGACCCGCAAGCGCCAGACGCTCATAGGCCAGACGAACTGGTCGAGCGGAGGGGACCACGTCGAGGACGTCAGCGCCGGGGGCCAGCTCCCTCCAGCGGTCCGCGTCGCCCTTCCGACTCAGCAGCGCGAGGCGCGGAGCATCGAGGACTCCAAGCGCTCTGACGAGCTCGACGACATAGCGACCGGCCCCTGCTGGCTGCGTGGGGATGGCGCTCACGTCGATGCTCACCTTGCTGAGCGTCATGAGAGCCGCTCCCACAGCGCTCGATGCTCCGCAGCGACGTCTCGCCAGCGATGTCGACCTGCAAAGCCCCGTGCTCGGGCTCGCCTCTCGTCACTGACCGTGTCATGCATGGCCACTGCCAAGGCAGAGGCGAGCGCCTCTGTGTCGTGAGGGTCGACGAGGACGACGTCGGGCGCGGTGCGCACGCTCGGCACCGTGCTGCTGGCGATCACGGCTGCACCGTGAGCCATCGCTTCGAGCGGCGGCAAGCCAAAGCCCTCCGCGAGGGGCACGTAGACGAAGGCCGCGCAACGCTCGTAGAGCGCCGCCAGCACCGAGCCGCGTTGCGCTCCTGCCAGCACCACGCCAGGAGGGGCATCGACGTCCGGACCCCAGCCCGCCGGGCCGACGATGATCAGCGGGATCTCTCCGGCCCCGTGGGCGGCTCCGTGAGCTTCGACCAGTCGCGCCAGGTTCTTCCGAGGTTCCAAGGTCGACACGGTGAGCAAGAACGGACCGGTCACGAGGTGCTGCGCGAGCAGCGATGCGGCCGCCTCGTGATCCGCGCTCGGGAGATGGTCAGAGCCTTCGCCGATCACCGCCACTCGCTCGGGCGCCACACCGTCGTCGACCAGCATCGCTGCTACCTCGGGCGACGGGGTGATGATCGCCTTCGCCGATCGTTCGGCCCTCTTGAGTCCCGCTTCGTGCCAGCGCGCCCCTCGACTGGTCGTCAGCTCGGGATGGGTGCGCCACGCCAGATCGTGGACCATCACGGTCGTCAGAGGACCCCCTCCGGAGAGGGGTCCAGCCATCGAGGTCAGGTGCAGCACGTCGTAGTCGCCACGAGGGCGACCGAGGCCCCACTCCCAGAGCTGCACCATGGAGCGATGACCGAGCGCTGAGGCTACGACCTCGACGCCAAGCCCCACCAACGGATCATCTGCGGGTGCTCGGCTCGTGATCGCCACGACATCGAGAGAGCCGTCGTCCAGCTCGACGAGCCCGCGGAGAAGCCCCGTCGTGTAGGTGCCGATGCCTCCTGGGATCTTCTGGCGGAGCTGCTCGGCGACGATGCCGACCCTCATCGACGTCGGGCCATCCGCCCATAGAGCGCGAGCAGGGCATCGGCGGTCCTCTCCCAGGTGAAGTCGAGTGCCCTGGTCCGTCCGGCGGTGATCAGCACAGAGCGCTGCGCCTCATCGGCTACTCCCACCTCGAGGGCAGAGGCCAGATCGTCGACGTCACCAGGCTCCACCATGAGCGAGGCGCCACCGACGACCTCGCTGAGCGACCCGACTCGAGTGGTCACGACGGGCACGCCTGCGGCCATCGCCTGCAAGGGCGGGAAGCCGAAGCCCTCGTAGAGCGACGGATACGCCAACGTCCGCGCCCGTCGAAGCAGGGATGAGAGCACGCCGTCAGAGACGTACCCCACGCGATGGATCCGCTCTTGGGCCGTCGACGATGCGATGGCGGCGCTGAGCGCACCTTCACCCCATCCAGGTGGTCCGGCCAACACCAGCTGGACGTCGTCACGGCGCTTGGCCAACAGATCGAATGCCGACACGAGGCTCGGGAGGTCCTTGCGTGGTTCAGCCGTGCCGATGCTCAAGACATAAGGTCGCTCGAGATCGATCAGCGCCGAGGCAGCTTCGTCGTCGGGTGCTCCGAGATCGGGAATGCCGAGCGGCACGACCACCACCTGCTCGCGACGGGCACCGAAGTGACGTCGCACCTCGTCGGCGATCGCCTGGGCGGGCGTGTGGACCACCGCCCCTGAGCGAACGGCTCGGGCGACGAGTCGCTCGAAGCGCAAGGTGGCTGGCTCGCACAGCTCTGGATGACGGACGAAGGTCAGATCCCACACGGAGACGACCCGAGCCGCCTTGCGCGACGGAGGCACCATGAAGTTCGTGCCGTGGACGACATCGACGTCGTCGATGAAGCGCTCAAGTCGAGGGTGGTTCCCATGGGCCCACGCCCAGGCGAGCGGTCGGGCCGCCATAGGACGCTGATTGGTGTGGACCCCCTCGGGAACGGCCGAGCTCAAGGCACCGCGATGGCGAAGGCTCACCGCATAGGCGGAGAGGTCCACCTCAGGCCTCTTGACCAACGCGGCCATGATCTCGGCGGTGGCCACTCCGATGCCGGTTCTCGTGCCCAGCAGCGGCGTCGCGTCAAATGCCACACGGAGTCGGCCGGATCGTTTCGACGACGTGGCCATCAGTCGAGCATCGCACAGTGCGCTCGAGTGCCCGGGACTCGTCGCGGCTGCTGGGCCGTCATGGGGCGACCTGCGCCTCGAGAGCGACGTCGTCCAAGAACGAAGGCCACGCCGTGGTGGCCCACGGCCCGAAGGGGACGTCGCCGAGGCTGACCACCCCGAGATCTCGGGCGCCGGTCGTCACCAAGAAGCCCCCGGCTTGGCCGAAGTGCCCGACGCTGCCCGGATCCCAGCGCGCTCCCGTCCAATGCGGCCGCTTCGTCCCCTTGACCTCGAGACCAAGACCCCACGGACACGGATCGAAACGGCCAAAGCCGGGCAGGACACCCGCCAACGAGGGGTACTGGATCGTCCGCATCTCTGACGCCTCGGTGTTGGAGAGGAGGGTCGGCTCCATGATCTCGATCAAGAGGAAGACCAGCTCACGGAGCGGCCCGACCATCCCCGAGGCGGCACTGCCCTTGAGCGTGGTCCTCTCCATCCCGAGCGGCTCAAACACCGCTTGGCGCAGGTACGTCTCGAGCGGGAGGCCGCTCCACCGAGCGAGATGTTCGCCGAGGAGGTCAAAGCCAGCGTTCGAGTAGATCCGTTTCCTCTCGGGCGCGCTCAACGGCACGGCGCTGTCAAGGCCGAGGCCAGAGGCGTGTGAGAGGAGGTGGCGAACGGTCGAGCCGGGAGGACCCAGCTCGTCATCGAGCGAGAAGAGCCCTTCGTCGATGGCGATCATCACCCCAAGGCCGACCGCCACCTTGGTGACGGACGCCCACTGGTGGGGATCATCGAGCTCGCCCATCGGCCGCAGCTCGAAATCGCCGTCTTCGTCTCGCAGGGCGATCACCGCGCCGCGAGAGTCGCCTGGCCACTCGGCAAGCAGATCAAGCGCAGGCACGGCACGCAGCCTACCGATCGGGTCCCGCCTACCATCGAGCAATGATCACGGTTCTCTGCGGCGGCGTGGGCGCCGCTCGGATGCTCCACGCACTCAGAGGGGTGACGGAGCCTGCCTCGATCACCGGTGTCGTCAACACAGGCGACGACCTCGATCTGCATGGCTTGCGCATCTGTCCTGATCTCGACACGATCAGCTACACCCTGGCTGGTCTCAACAACGAGGTCACCGGCTGGGGCCTTGAGGGCGAGACCTGGCGGGTCATGGACGAGCTCGAGCAGCTCGGCGGCGAGGCGTGGTTCCGCTTGGGCGATCGAGATCTCGCCACGCACCTCTATCGCACGCAACGTCTGGCTGAAGGCGCGACCCTGAGCGAGGTGACCGCCGAGCTCGGGGCTCGCCTGGGCATCGACGTCACGCTGCTGCCCATGAGCGAAGATCCGGTGTCGACCACGTTCGAGTCTGTCGAGCACGGCCGCATCAGCTTCCAGGACTACTTCGTCCGCTACCGACACGACGTGACGATCACCGAGATCACCTTCGAGGGTGCCCGTGCTGCCTCACCGTCGCCGGGGGTGCTCGAAGCGCTCGAGGAAGCAGAGCGCATCGTGATCAGCCCTTCAAACCCACTCATCTCGATCGCCCCGATCATGGCAGTCCCTGGCATCCGCAAGATCCTCGAGCGGCGGCGCTCTAACGTGATCGCTGTCTCTC
>Ga0075017_100000342_pt1 | contig 25139 bp, 21 predicted proteins | sample AleBraG_ABR_2012_FD_71475 | JGI IMG/M metagenome (GOLD analysis project Ga0075017, IMG submission 71475) | Freshwater sediment microbial communities in response to fracking from Pennsylvania, USA - Alex Branch Run_MetaG_ABR_2012 | ecosystem: Environmental > Aquatic > Freshwater > Creek >... | reverse complement strand
CGCACCATCGTGCGGACCTGCTCCTCGGGGCGCTCGCGCACGGGCCGGGTGATCATCCCGGCCTGGCAGAAGCGGCACCCGCGGGTGCAACCGCGGAAGACCTCGACGTTGAGGCGGTCGTGGACCACCTCGATGAGCGGCACGAGCTGGCGCTTCGGGTAGGGCCACTCGCCGAGGTCGGCGACGGTGCGCTTCTCGACCACCTCGGGCACGTCGTCGTAGCGCGGACGCACCTCGGCGATGGCGGGGCCGTCGTAGTCGACCTCGTACATCGACGGCACGTACACGCCGGGAATCGTGGCCAGTTCCCGGAGGACGGCCTCCCGGCTCGCCCGGCCGCCACGCTTCCACGCGCCGACGACCTCGGAGATCTCCCCGACCGCCTCCTCGCCGTCGCCGATGACGAAGGCGTCGATGAAGTCGGCCATGGGCTCGGGATTGAACACGCTGTGCCCGCCGGCGACCACGATGGGGTGCTCGGGCCGGCGGTCCTCGCTCCGCACCGGCACCCCGGCGAGGTCGAGGCACTCCAACACGTTGGTGTACACGAGCTCCGCTGCGAGGCCGAAGGCGAACACGTCGAACTCGCCCGCGTGGTGGTGGGTGTCGACCGAGAAGAGCGGGACACCCTGGGCGCGCATGGCCGCGTCCATGTCGAGCCAGGGCGCATAGGCGCGCTCGGCCAGGGCGTCTTCACGTTCGTTGAGGATCTCGTAGAGGATCTGGAGGCCCTGGTTGGGGAGCCCGATCTCGTACGTGTCGGGGTACACGAGGAGCCAGGAGACTGCCGACGGCCGGTGTTCTGGCCGGACGCTCCCCCGTTCCATCCCGATGTACCGAGCAGGCTTCTCGACCCCGGCCAGGAGGGGCTCCACCCTCGGCCACAGTTCGGTCATCTCGGGGAAGTCTACCGGTGAGGTCGCCCGTACCCCCGATCCCTCCCCTTCACCCCCGGAACTTGCGTCGTCAGATCGGAGACATCCCGATGCAGCGACGCATGTTCGTCAGGAAAAACGGCGCATCGAGATGTTGGCGACGAGGCCGACGCAGGCGAAGTTGGCGATCAGGGACGATCCGCCGTAGCTCATGAAGGGCAGGGGGATGCCGGTGACCGGCATGATCCCCATGGTCATGCCCGCGTTCTCGAACATCTGGAAGGCGAACATCGCCAGGATGCCGGTGCAGACCAGGATCCCGAAGAAGTCCCGGGCCAGCCGGGCCGTTCGCCAGGTGCGCCACATCACCACCGCGAACAGGGCGAGGATGACCGCCGCGCCGACGAAGCCCATCTCCTCCCCCACCGCGGTGAAGATGAAGTCGGTCTGCTGCTCGGGGACGAAGCCGCCCTGTGTCTGGGACCCGTTCAGGATGCCCTCGCCGGTGGTCCGCCCGTTGGCGATGGCCTGTTTGGACTGGGTCTGGTTGTACGCGTTGCCCTGGGCCTGACCGCTCCCCGAGTCGATGAACGTGGTGAGCCGGTCGATCTGGTACTGCTTGAGCAGCCCGAGGCCCACCACGGCGTACACGCCCGTGATCGCGAGGAGCCCCAGCACGATCAGCTGCTTGCCGGACACGCCCGCCACCGCGAGCAGGGCGACGATGATCGCGAAGACGACCATCACGGTGCCGAGGTCGGGCTGGAGCAGGATCAGGCCGATCGGCACGCAGGCCAGGCCACAGATGACGGTGAGGCGCCACGCGTCGAGCTCGCCGCGGAACTGGTTGCAGTACCCGGCGAGGGCGATGACGATTCCGAGCTTGGCGAACTCCGACGGCTGGAGCGTGAAGCCGCCGGGGAGCTGGAACCACGCCTGGTGACCCTTGATGTTCGAGCCGACGGGCGCGAGCACCGCCAGCAGGATCACCACGGTGCCCACGTAGAAGAACATCGAGTAGTCGCGCAGGCGGCGGTAGTCGATGACCATCATCGCGATCATCGCCCCGAAGCCGATCGCCGAGAACATGGCCTGGCGCTTCACGAAGTAGTAGGGGTCGCCCGGGATCTTCGTGTGGGTGGTGCTGTAGATCATCAGCAGCCCGACCGCGGTGATGGCGAGCACCGCGCCCACCAGCATCCAGTCGAAGTGCGCGACCGGCGTGGCGTCGAGACGCGAGCGCTCGCCGAGGCCGCTGCCCCGCTTCGTGACGCGGCTCTGCGCCCGTGTGATCGGGCTCCCGAACGCCATCTAGCGGCTCTGCTCGTTGCCGGTGGCCGGCGCGATGTGCACCGGCGCGGGGGACTGCGTCGGGTCGCTCAGGTAGTCGACGACGCGGCGGACGATCGGAGCCGCCACGTTGGCGCCGAAGCCGCCCTGCTCCACCATGGCCAGGACCACGTACTGCGGCTGGGCCGGGTCGTTCTCGGGGTTCAGGATCCCGACGAACCACGAGGTGTTCGCCTTCGATCCCGCCTCCGCGGTGCCGGTCTTGCCGACCACGTGGAAGGGCCCGTTGTAGTCGGAGAAGGAACCCGCGGCGGTACCGCTGTGCGTCACGCCGTCGAGCCCGTCGAGGATCGGTTGGCGGACGTCGGGGCTGATCGTCACCGTGTGCTTGACCTGGGGATCGATGGTGTGATCGACCGTCCCGAGCTGGCCGGCCGGCTTGCCCGCCGAACTGTTCAGCACCGATGACACGACTCGCGGCGTGTAGAGCGTGCCGCCGTTCGCGAACGTCGCGTAGGCGTTGGCCAACTGCAGCGGGGTGACGAGCACGTCGCCCTGGCCCACCGCGAGGTTGGCGGAGTCACCACGACGCCAGGTGCGCGAGAACGGGTCGCTGCTGTTCTTGTTCAGCTCCTGGTTGAACGCGAGGTCCGGGATGCGACCCTTCGAGTCGCCCGGGAGCGCCACGCCCGTCGGCTGGTCGAAGCCGAAGTCGCGGGCGACGTTCTGGATCGCGTACCCGATGGGGTGGCTGGTGGCCGCGTCGCCGCCCTCGTCGCCCGCCGTCGTGGGCCCGTAGTACCGCTTCCAGAGCTCGTTGCCGAGGTTGTAGAAGTAGACGTCGCTCGACACCGTGATGGCCTGGCGCAACGAGACGTAGCCGTACGACTCCTTGCGGGCGTTGCAGAAGTTCTGGTCACCGAGCTTGATGCAGCCGTCGTCGTACACCGACGTCTCGGGGGTGATCACGCCGGACTGCAACCCCGCTATCGACGAGATCAGCTTGAAGGTCGAACCCGGCGCGTACTGCCCCAGGCCCTTGTCGAGCAGCGGGTTCGCAGGGTCGTTGATGTACTGGTCGGCGTTGCCCGAGATGAACGCGTTCGGGTCGTAGCCCGGTCCCGACGCCATCGCCACCAAAGAGCCCGTGCGCGCGTCGAGCACGATCACCGAGCCGCCGGTGGCCGGATAGTACCTGCCGTTGTCGGGGTCGACGAGCGTGCGCGCGCCCTCCATGCCCTGCTCGAGCGAGTCGGCGGCGACCTGCTGCACCCCCGAGTCGATCGTCAGCTGCAGGTCGTTGCCGGGCTGGGGCTTCTTCTCGGTGATCGTGTTGGTGGCGCGACCCTGGCTGTCGACCTGCACCTTGTCGATGCCCGGTTGACCGCGCAGCTCGGACTCGAACACCTGCTCGAGCCCGGTCTTGCCGATGCGGTCGTCGGAGGCGTACCCCTCCCCCGCGTGCGTCTTCAGCTCGTCGGCGCTGATGGCGCCGGTGTAGCCGAGGAGGTTCGCCGCGGCGATGCCCGCCTGGGTGTACTGGCGCACCGACGTGGTGGTGATCGACACCTGCGGGAACTGCTCGCGGTGCTCGGCCACGTACACCGCGGTTGCGTACGGCACGCTCTTCATCAGGGGCAGCGGCGCGAACGGTGAGACCGACGGGTCGTCGAGCATGGTGCCGATCTCGGTCGGCGACTTGCCGAGCAGCGTGGAGAGACTGTCCTCCAGGGTGATGCGGTCGGCGGGGGTCAGGTTCTGCCGGTCGACCGTGAGCGTGGTGACCGGCACGTTCTCGGCGAGGAGCGTGCCCTTGTCGTCGTAGATGGCACCGCGCAACGCCGGCACCTGGACGATGCGGTCGCGGTTCTGCTGCGCCTGGACCGCGAGCTGCTCGCCGCCGCTCACCTGGAGGAACCACAGGCGCGTCAGCAGGCCGGCGAACAGCGCCACCACGATGGCACCGATCACCACGAGCCGGCGCCGGGTGTTCGCCTCGCTCACGGGCGCGCGTTCCTACGCGTGAACGTGTCGGGCTCCATCGGCCGACCATTCTCGCGGATCGGGGCTCGGGGAAACAGTCGCGGAGTGCCCGGGAGCGAATTCCCTGGTCAGCAGGCCGCCCGGCGGAAGGCCCGCGGGGCGCTCAGCCCCGGATGCGCCAGGTGTTCGAGTGGTCCGGCAACCGGGCGAGGCGCCGCACGACCGGGAACACGAGCGGGGCGAGGATGGCGTCCCACACCGCCGAGACCAGCACGATCTGGACCCCGTGCATCGAGAGCAGCTGGTCCTGGCCGACGACTGCGCCGACGGTGATGAACACCAGACCGCCGAACAGGCCGCCGATCCCACCGACCATCGGGTACAGCCAGGGCGTGGTGCGCACGATCGACGACTGGAACGCGCCCACCGCGTAGCCGGTGAGCGCGAACGACAGCGCGCTCAGCCCCAGCGGGGTGATGAGGAACAGGTCGAGCACCAGGCCCATCGCGAACCCGAACAGCGCGCCCGACTCGGGGCCGTCCTCGAACGCGACCGCGAGCACGCACAGCATGCACAGCCCCGGCGCCGCGTCGAAGAGGTCGAAGTGTGTGAGCAGGGTGGTCTGCAGCACGACGGCCACGAGGATGACCAGCGCGAGCTTGATGCGACGAATCATGCCCGGATCACCGAAGGACTCATGACGACGGCGCGACCGGTGGCGTGTAGCGGAGCACCTTCACGACGTCGAGACTGTCGAGGTCGACGATCGGGCGCAGCTCGGCGTCGCGCGCGACCGAACCACCAGCGGTGACGTCGCGAACCACGGTGCCGATCGGGAGGCCGCGCGGGTACGCCTCGCCGATCCCACCACGCGTGATCGCGACGGTGCCCTTCTTGATCGTGCCGACGAGCGCCGCGTCCGCGAACGGCGAGAACTTGAGGTTGCTGCTGTCGCCCTGACCGAGCGCGATGCCGTCGGGTCCGAACGCGTTCTGGTTGACGATCGTCGCGCCCACCCCGAACTGCCGGTCGTCGATGCGCTGCACGATCGCGCTGCCGCGCGTCACGCGGAACACCTTGCCCACCAGCGCGCCGCCGATGACGACGGGCATGTCCTTGGCGATGCCGCTCGTCGAGCCCTTGTCGATGGAGAACGTCCGGTCGAAGCCGCTGCCCTGACCGGTGACGTTGGCGACGACGCCGTTGTAGTCCTCCACCTGCGGCAGGTCGAAGAGCTGCTCGAGCTCCTTCACGCGCGCGCGCGCGGCCGCGCCGGCCGCAGCCTCGGTCTTCGCCTGCGCGAGCTCGCGCCGCAGCTTCTGGTTCTCGCTCTGGAGCTCGCTGGCGCGCCCGAGGCCGTCGAGCCAGTGGGTGACGGGGTTGAACGCGCTGCTCGCCGCGTCACGCGCCGGCTGGATCACGTCGGCGGCGGTGCTGCGAGCGGTGTCGATGGCGCCGGAGCCCCGCTCGTCGAAGGAGATCAGGGCGAGGGCGGTGAGCACGAGCAGCACCAGCACCACACGGCGCCGTCGATCCGGCTGGTAGACGACCACGGTGTTCGTGAGCCCCGCGGGGGGACGTCAGTCCTGGGGACCGGTGCTCAGGACCTGCTTCAGCACATCGAAGTTCTCGAGGCACTGCCCCGAGCCGAGGACGACGGAGTACAGCGGGTGCTTCGCCCGGTGCACCGGCATGCCGGTCTCGGCCTGGATCGCGTTGTCGATCCCGATGAGCTGGGAGCCACCCCCGGTGACGACGATGCCCTTCTCCATGATGTCGGCCGCGAGCTCGGGTGGCGTCTTGTCGAGCGTGACCTTCACCGCGTCGACGATCGCGGCGGCAGGCTCCTCGACCGCTTCACGGATCTCGACGGTACTGAGCACGATCGTCTTGGGGAGACCGGTCACGAGGTCGCGTCCGCGCACTTCCGCGTAGAGCTCCTCTTCGAGCGGCCATGCGCTGGCGAGCTGCATCTTCACCTCTTCGGCGGTGCGCTCACCGAGCGCGAGCGAATACTCGCGCTTCACGAACTGGATGATCGCCTCGTCGAACTCGTCGCCGCCGACGCGACTCGACTCGCTCACGACGATGCCGCCGAGCGAGATCACCGCGACCTCGGTGGTGCCGCCGCCGATGTCGACGATCATGTTGCCCGCGGGTTCGTGCACGGGCAGGCCCGCGCCGATCGCCGCGGCCATCGGCTCCTCGATCACGAGCACGGGCTTGCGCGCGCCGGCGAACTCGGCCGCCTCCTGCACCGCGCGGCGCTCGACGCCGGTGATGCCCGAGGGGATGCAGATGACCATGCGCGGCTTCGCCCACTTGCGCTGGTGCACCCGCTGGATGAAGTAGCGCAGCATCTTCTCGCAGATGTCGAAGTCGGCGATGACGCCGTCCTTCAGCGGGCGCACGGCCTCGATGTGGCCGGGCGTCCGACCGAGCATGCGCTTGGCCTCGGTGCCGACCGCGAGGAGACGACCGTCGCGGGTGTTCATGGCGACGATGGACGGTTCGTCGAGGACGATCCCACGCCCGCGCACGTACACGAGTGTGTTCGCCGTCCCCAGGTCGACGGCCATGTCGCGACCAACTACGGAGGAAAGCCAGGGCTCGGGCACGGTGGAAGGAGTCTCCAGATGTGGCTGGGGTCAACGACAGGGTAGTCGGACCACCCGTCCGGTGCAGCCCGGCCTTCGCCAGCGTCGAGAGATCGTCTAGAGATCGGGGAAGAACAGCGCGATCTCGCGCTCGGCCGACTCGGGACCGTCGGAGCCGTGCACCAGGTTCTCCTGGGTCTCGAGCGCCAGGTCGCCCCGGATGGTGCCGGGGGCCGATTCCCGGGGATTCGTTGCGCCCATGAGGTTGCGCACGGTCTTCCAGGTGTCCGGACCACCCTCCACCACCATGGCCACGAGCGGGCCGCGGGTGATGAACGCCACCAGCTCGCCGAAGAACGGCTTCTCGCGGTGCTCGTCGTAGTGCTTGCCGGCGAGCTCGGCGTCGATGGTGCGCAGGTCCAGGGCCACGATGGTGAGGCCCTTGCGCTCGAGACGGGCGACGATCTCACCGACGAGGCGACGCTCGACGGCGTCGGGCTTGCAGAGGACGAGGGTACGGGTGCTCATGGCCGAAGGAGGCTAGTGGCCGACCGAAGGGATCTCGACACCGGCCGTCAGGCGGGCGCGCAGACCTCCAATTCCATGCCGTCGACGTCGCGGAAGAAGAGGGAGTGGGTGTCGCCGCCGAGCACCTGGATGTCGCCGACGTCGGCGCCCGCGTCCACGAGGCGTCCGCGCACCGTCTCGAGCGTGGCGAGGTCGCGCACCGCGATGCCGAAGTGGTCGATCGCGCCGCGCGCACCGACGCGCCGTCGCTCGCCGATCATCGCGGCGGCCCGCACCTCGAACACGTTCAGCGCGGCGCCACCTCCGAGGTCGAGGATGAACACAGGCGGGTGGTCGCCCTCGGCCTCCATCGAGAAGGTGACCTCGGCGCCGAACACGCGCCCGTACCACTCGGCGAAGCGGTCGAGGTCGGTGGTGAGGGTGGCCACGTGGTCGAACCCGGAAGTGATCGGCATCACACCAGCATCGCGCGTGCAGGGCTCACGACGTACAGGCTTCCCGTCACCACGACCTGCTCGTCTTCCTCGCTGCTGTCGATCGCGTGCTGCACGGCATCGCGCACGTCGTCGATCACCTCGATGCGCGCCGCGTCCATCCCCAGGTCGATCGCCGCGCGCGCGACGTCGTCGGGTGACAGGGCGCGCGGGCTGTCGGGCCGGCAGCACACCAGTTGCGCCGCCCGCGTCGCGCCGAGCGCCTCGAGCATCTCGTGCGGTTCCTTCTCGCGCATGAGCCCCACCACGAACGTGCGCGGAGCATCCGCGAACTCCTCCGCGAGCGCGAGCCGCAGCGCGTGCGCGCCGGCAACGTTCTTCACGCCGTCGAGCAGCACGAGCGGCTGGTGGTGCACCACCTCGAGCCGACCCGGCGTCTGCACCGAGGCGAACGCGTCGGCGACGAGCCCCGCTTCGAGCGGACGGCCGAGGAAGCACTCGACCGCGGTGAGCGCGCACACGGCGTTGTCGGCCTGGTGCGCGCCGTGCAGCCCGAGGAACACCTCGTGATAGGTGGCGCCCGGGGTGTAGAGGTCGAGCATGCGCCCTCGGTGGGCGAGCGTGTTGCCCCGCACCCCGAAGTCGACACCGCGGGTGACGACCCGCGCCGCGCCCCGCTCCAGGAACGGCTGGGCGAGGCCCGGATCGGTCTCGCCGAGCACGAGGGTGGCGCCCGGTTCCACGATCCCGGCCTTCTCCCCGGCGATGTCCTGCAGGGTGGGGCCGATGAACTCGGCGTGGTCGAGACTCACGTTGGTGACCACCGCGACCCGCCCGTCGACCACGTTGGTGGCATCGCCCCGGCCGCCGAGGCCCACCTCCACCACCGCGACGTCGGCGGCGACATCGCCGAACCACAGCAGTGCCGCGGCGGTGAGGATCTCGAAGTAGCTGGGCGCGTCGGGCAGCAGGTCCTCGACCAGGGCGACCTGCACGAGCAGGTCGTCGAGCGTTGCGTCGTCGACGGGTTCGCCGTCGCGGCACATGCGCTCGTTGACCCGCTGCAGGTGCGGACTGGTGTACGAACCGACGGTCAGCCCGGAGGCGGTGAGCAACTCCGTGGTCATGCGCGCGACCGACGTCTTGCCGTTGGTGCCGGTGACGTGGATCGCCGGGTACTCGAGCTCCGGTGAACCGAGCAGCTCCATCAACGGGCGCTGGCGCTCCACCGCGAGCAGGCGGCCACCCACTCCCCCACGACTCGGACCACGAGCAGGGACGCCCACGCCGGTCTCGAGGTTGACGTGCGCGTCGAGCCACGCCCGCGCCCGTGAAGGATCGAGGCCGCGAGGGTCGCGCCCGCCGGTGCCGCTCACTCTTCGACCGGCGGCGCGAGCTCGACCTCGACCCGGAACTCCGACGACTCGACGAACTCCGGCTCACACTTCAGGCCGCCTGCTGCAATGACGTCGTCGATGCCCAACCGAATCAAGCGGAGCTGCTCGGTTGACTCGTGAACGACCAGCTTCACGACCTCGGTGCGTTGAGACCGCTTCGCATCGCTCTTCTCCTTGCGGATCAGCCCGATCACGGCGCTCGTCGCGTCGAAGACGCCAATCGAGGCGCCGTCGTCGACGAACTCGATCTCCGTCGGCCACGGTGCACGGTGCACGGATCCCCCGCCCTGGTACCAGGACCACACTTCCTCGGTGACGAACGGAAGGTGTGGCGCGAACAGTCGCAACAGCGTGTCGAGCGCAGTGGCGAGCGTCGCCTGCGCCGACCGTGCCGGCGCATCGTCGCCGTAGGCACGCTGCTTCACCAATTCGAGATAGTCGTCGCAGAAGGTCCAGAAGAACCGCTCGGTCTCCGAGAGCGCACGCGCGTAGTCATAGGACTCGAAGGACTGGGTCGCCGACTGGATCAGCATGTTCAGAGCACGCAGGAGATCGCGATCGACCGGCTCGGTCACCGATGCGATCCGGGGTGCCGAGTCGCCCGTCACACCCAGCGCGAACTTCGACGCGTTGAGGATCTTGATGGCGAGGCGCCGCCCCACCTTCATCTGGCCCTCGTCGACCGCAGTGTCGACACCGGGACGACCGCTTGCCGCCCAGTAACGGATCGCGTCGGCGCCGAACTGCCGGATGGGCTCCATCGGCGTGACGACGTTGCCCTTGCTCTTCGACATCTTCTTGCGATCGGGGTCGAGCACCCACCCGGAGATGGCGGCGTCGGTCCACGGGAGCGCGTCGAACTCGAAGTGCGCGCGCACGATCGTGGAGAACAACCACGTGCGGATGATCTCGAAGGCCTGCGGGCGCAGGTCCATCGGGAACACGCGCGCGAAGAGGTCGGGGTCGTCCTCCCAGCCCGCGGCGATCTCGGGGGTGAGCGACGACGTGGCCCACGTGTCCATCACGTCGGGGTCGGCGACGAAGCCGCCGGGCACGCCGCGCTGGTCCTCGGTGTAGCCGGGCGGCACGTCGCTGGTGGGGTCGATCGGCAGGACGTCCTCGCTCGGCACGAGCGGCTTCGCGTAGTCGATCTCACCGGCCTCGGTGAGGGGGTACCACAGCGGGAACGGCACACCGAAGTAGCGCTGACGGCTGATGAGCCAGTCGGAGTTCAGTCCCTCCACCCAGCTCTCGTACCGGTGACGCATGTGCGCGGGGTGCCACTGCAGCTCACGGCCGCGCGCGAGGAACGCCTCGCGCAGGTGGCCGTCCTTGCCGCCGTTGCGGATGTACCACTGGCGCGACGACACGATCTCGAGCGCGCGGTCACCCTTCTCGTAGAACTTCACGGGGTGCGTGATCGGCTTCACGTCGCCGAGCAACTCGCCCGACTCGGTGAGCAGCTCCACGATGCGCGCCTGCGCCTGCTTGGCGGTCTTGCCCGCGAGCTCCGCGTAGGCGGCGTCGGCGGCAGGCGCCGCGCTCCCCCACTCGGGGTGCTCGGCGAGCAGACGGCCGTCGCGACCGATGACGGTGCGCGTGGGCAACTGCAGCTCACGCCACCAGACCACGTCGGTCGTGTCACCGAAGGTGCAGATCATCGCGATGCCGGACCCCTTCTCGGGATCGGCGAGCGGGTGGGCAAGCACCGGCACCTGCACGCCGAACAGCGGCGTGGTGACGGCGTGCCCGAAGCGCGGCTGGTAGCGCTCGTCGTCGGGGTGCGCGACCAGGGCGACGCACGCGGGGAGCAGCTCCGGACGGGTGGTCTCGATGACGAGGTCGTCCTGGCCGTCGGTGCCACCAAAGCGCAACGAGTGGTACGCCCCCGCGAGCTCGCGGTCCTCGAGCTCGGCCTGCGACACGGCCATGCGGAAGTCGACGTCCCACAGCGTGGGCGCCTCCGACTGGTAGGCCTCGTCGCGCGCCAACATGCGCAGGAACGCGCGCTGCGACGCGCGGCGCGCCCGCGTGCCGATGGTGGTGTAGGTCATCGCCCAGTCCACCGAGAGACCGAGCGTGCGCCACAGCTCCTCGAACTTCTGCTCGTCGTCGACGACGAGTCGGTCGCACAGCTCCACGAAGTTGCCGCGGGAGATCGGGATCTCCTGTTTGCCCGGCGTCTCGGGCGGCTGGAACCCCGGGTCGTAGGGCAACGTGGGGTCGCACCGCACCCCGAAGAAGTTCTGCACGCGACGTTCCGTGGGCACACCGTTGTCGTCCCACCCCATCGGGTAGAAGACCTCGCGGCCGCGCATGCGTTGGTACCGGGCGATGGTGTCGGTGTGGGTGTACGAGAACACGTGGCCGACGTGCAGCGACCCACTGACCGTGGGCGGCGGCGTGTCGATCGAGTAGACGTCCTCCCGGGTGCGGGTCCGGTCGAACCGGTAGGTCCCCTCGGCGTCCCAGAAGGCCGCCCACTTGTCCTCGAGCCCCTCGAGGCTCGGCTTCTCCGGGGCCCTGGAGTTGGAGGTGGTGGTCATTGGTCCCGCTCGCGCTCGTCGTTCCCGCACATGGACCGGCCAGTCTACGGAAGCGCCGGCACCGGTTCGATGCGCAGCTCCTGGCGCTCGACCTCGGCGCGGATCATCGAGCGCAGGGCGAGCCACAGGGCGATGTTGGCGATCAGGCCGGTGACCCCGGCGAGCTCCTGGCTGGCGAACTCGAACACCTGGGTGACGAAGATCTGCACGAGGACGCCGCGCTCGAACCAGCGGTACGCCTCCAGGCGGTCGGCGCGGATTCGAGATAGCCCGATCACCGTGAGCAGCCCGGAGACGCCGCTCGAGATCGTGTAGGCCCACTCGGTGAAGCCCTGGATCTGCGAGTCCTCGAGGGCGAGGGCCAGCGCGGTCAGCAGCGCGCCCACCCCGAGGATCGCGAAGAGCCACGTCACCGCGACCACGAACCACCGGTGCTCGGCGATGCCCAGGTAGCGGGCCCGTACCTGCGTGCCCCATCGCGACCAGAACCCCGGCGCCGGGTCCGGGAGGTTGGGCGCGTCCTCGAGGAGCGCGCGCACCTGATTCGCCAGGGTGCTGTCCGCGCCGGTCTCGTCGAGCAGCGCGAGCGCGGCGTTGCGCTTCGGTTCCGCGAGCTGACCGAGCGCGGCGGCCTTCAGGGCCTCGAGCGCGTTCAGGACGGCTTCGTCGGGCCCGAACGCACGCCGCTCGATGGTGCGGAACACCAGATACATCGCGATGAAGGTCATGTAGATGAGCGCGATGGTGGGCTTGAAGAAGTAGTTCACGTCACGCGTGATGAACTTCCCCAGCTCGTCGATGAACCAGCCGAAGCCGCAACCGCCGATGAACGCGATGAACGTGCGGTTGTTCGGCGCGAGGAACGACAGCGCGAAGACGATCGCGATCGCCATCATCAACGCACCCCAGATCGCGTGCGAGATGTGCAGGGTGCCGTTGCCGAGCTGCGGGTAGCCGGTGACGATCAGGAACACGCGGTTCCCGAGGACCGACCCGACCGCGCAGACGAGGAAGATGTCGAGGCGACGGCCGAGATCCGCGCTGCGCAGCGCGAACCGCGGCAGGTGGATCGGGTTCACCGGTGCGAGCCTAAACCGGCCCGCGAAACGCTACGCGGATCGGCGCTCTTCGTCGTCGGTGATGAGCGTGGGGTGCACCTTGCGCATGACGACCTCACGGTCGATCACGCAGCGCGAGATGTCGGTGCGGCTCGGCAGCTCGTACATGACCTCGAGCAGCACGCCCTCGAGGATGGCGCGCAAACCCCGGGCACCGGTGCCCCGCTTCAGCGCTTCGTCGCCCACGGCGTCGAGCGCGTCGTCGGTGAACACCAGCTCGACGTCGTCGAAGTGGAAGAACTTCTGGTACTGCTTCAGCAGCGCGTTCTTCGGCTCGACGAGGATGCGGATCAGCGCGTCCTTGTCGAGGTTGTCCACCGCGCTGATGACGGGCAGGCGACCGACGAACTCCGGGATGAGCCCGAACTTCAGGAGATCCTCCGGCAGCACCGAACCGAGGATCTGGGCGAGGTCCTTCGCGTCGGCGCGACGGATGTCGGCCCCGAAGCCCACGCCCTGCGTGCCGGTGCGGCTCTCGATGATCTTCTCGATCCCTGCGAACGCCCCGCCACAGATGAACAGGATGTTCGTGGTGTCGATCTGGATGAATTCCTGGTGCGGGTGCTTGCGGCCGCCCTGGGGCGGCACGGACGCCGTGGTGCCCTCCAGGATCTTCAGCAGTGCCTGTTGCACGCCTTCGCCGGAGACGTCACGCGTGATCGACGGGTTCTCGGCCTTGCGGGCGATCTTGTCGATCTCGTCGATGTAGATGATGCCGGTCTCGGCCTTCTTGACGTCGTAGTCGGCGGCCTGGATCAGCTTCAGCAGGATGTTCTCGACGTCTTCGCCGACGTAGCCCGCCTCGGTGAGTGCGGTGGCGTCGGCGATCGCGAACGGCACCTTGAGCAGGCGGGCGAGCGTCTGCGCGAGCAGCGTCTTGCCGCAGCCCGTGGGACCGAGGAGGAGGATGTTCGACTTCTGCAGCTCGATGTCGGGGTCGCCGTAGGCGCCGGCCTGCACCCGCTTGTAGTGGTTGTAGACCGCGACCGACAGGATCTTCTTCGCCTGCTCCTGACCGATGACGTAGTCGTTCAGGTAGTCGTAGATCTCACGAGGCTTGGGGAGCTCGTCGAACTTGACCTCGGAGCTCTGCGAGAGCTCCTCCTCGATGATCTCGTTGCAGAGGTCGATGCACTCGTCGCAGATGTAGACGCCGGGGCCCGCGATGAGCTTCTTGACCTGCTTCTGGCTCTTGCCGCAGAACGAGCACTTCAGCAGGTCGCCACCGTCACCGAACTTGGCCACGACGCCTCCCCCTCTGCTTGCGAAATGCTGTGCGGACCTGGTTGAACGGAGAACCTGCCGTCAGCTGACGCCGGCCGGGACCCCTACCGATGCGAGCTCACGGTTCGACAGGATCTCGTCGATGATCCCGTACTCCTTCGCCTCGATCGCGCTCATGATGAAGTCGCGGTCGGTGTCGCCGGCGATCTTCTCGACCGTCTGACCGGTGTGGTGGGCGAGGATGTTGTCGAGGAGCTCTCGCATCCGGGTGATCTCCTTCGCCTGGATGGCGATGTCGACCGCCTGGCCCGAGGCGCCACCGTGCGGCTGGTGGATCAGGATGCGCGAGTGAGGGAGCACGAAGCGCTTGCCGTGCGTGCCGGCGGCGAGGAGCACCGCGGCGGCCGACGCGGCCTGGCCGATGCAGATCGTGGACACGTCGGGCTTGATGTACTGGATCGTGTCGTAGATCGCGAAGAGCCCCGTGATCTCGCCACCGGGAGAGTTGATGTAGATCGAGATGTCCTTGTCGGGGTCTTCCGACTCGAGGTGCAGGAGCTGCGCCATCATCAGGTTCGCGACCGTGTCGTCGATCGGCGTGCCGAGGAAGATGATGCGCTCCTTGAGGAGGCGCGAGTAGATGTCGAAGGCTCGCTCACCGCGGTTCGTCTGCTCGATGACGGTGGGGACGAGGTAGTTGCGGATGGGCTCGCTCACGACTCGGGCTCCTCTTGGGATTCGTCTGCTGCCGCGACTTCGGCGACTTCGGCGGCTTCGGGGGCTTCTTCGGTGGCGCTCGGCTCGGGCAGGGTGAGGTCGACGGGGTTGCCGTTCGTGTCGACCACTTCGGCGTGGTCCACGAGGAACTGCAGGGCCTTCGACCGTGCGATGTCCGAGCGTACCGCCTCCAGAACACCGCGCCGTTCGAGATCCTTCCGAACCTGCGCGGGCTTCTCGTCGAAGCGCTCGGCGACCCGCTCGATCTCGGCGGTGAGCTCGTCGTCGGTGGCCTCGATCTGCTCCTGGACGATGACCGCCCGGAGCGCGAGGTCGGCGCGCACGGCTTCCTTGGCCGAGTCGCGCAGGGTGTCGACGAACTCCTGCTGGTCCTGGCCGGTCATGGCCAGGTACTGCGGGATCGTCAGCCCCTTCATCTGCTCCTCGAGCCGGTGCGCCATGTCGTGCAGGCGCCGCTCCATCTCCTGGTTGACGAGCGAGTCGGGGAGCTCGATCGACACCAGACCGGCGGCCTCGTTGAAGATCTTCTCGCGCACCTGCACGCCCGCCTGCACCTTGCCGTAGAGCTCGAGGCGGGTGCGGATGTCGTCCTGGAGGGCTTCGACGGTGTCGAACTCGCTGACCTCGCCCACCCAGTCGTCGGTGAGCTCGGGGAGCACCTTCTTCTTGGTCTCCTTCACGAGGACCCGGAAGGAGACGGCCTCACCGGCCTGCTCGCCGAAGCGCTCGGGCAGCTCGTCGTCGAAGAGGAGGATGTCGCCGGTCTTCTTGCCGCGCAGCTCCTCGTCGAGCTTCTCGGTGACGATGGCCGAGCCGACGCTGTAGAGGTAGTCGGTGGCGCTCAGGCCCTCGACGTCCTCGCCGGCGATGGAGCCGGTGATGTCGATCTCGGCGTAGTCGCCGTCGGTGAGGGGCTGGTCGGAGTCTGCGAGGTCGGCGAAGCGGTCGCGCAGCTGGTCGACCTGCTCGGCGACGACCTCGTCGGTGATCTCCGGGAGGTCGACCTCGACCCGGAGCTTGTCGTGGCCCTCGACCTCGACGACCGGGCGGACCTCGACGACGGCGTCGAACTCGACGTCGCCCTCCTCCTCACCGGCCGTGATCTCGATCTCGGGCGGTGCGATGACGTCGACGTCCTCGTTGACGACGGCCTCGGCGTAGTACTCCGGGAGCGCGTCGCGCAGGGCCTGGTCGCGGGCGACCTCGGTGCCGAAGCGGCCCTCGAGGAGGCGCCGCGGGGCCTTGCCGGGGCGGAAGCCGGGGATCTTGACCTCGTGGGCGAGCTTGCGGAACGCGGCGTCGATGGCCCGCTCGAAATCAGCGGCGGGAATCGCGACGTGCAGGCGGACCTTGTTGCCCTCGAGCGGTTCGACGGTGGTTGTGAGAGACATGGGGTCGCTCACTCTACTTGCCGGCCTCGCTCCGCTCGGCTCCCTGGCGGGGCGGACCCGGAGGAGCCGTCAGAGGGAGCCGATCTTGCGGAAGTCCCAGCTCGAGATCTTCTCGGGGACCACCCGCAGCCAGGCGTGGGCGCCGTCATGGACCATCGACGCAGCCCCACCCTGGTACTTGGCCGCCCAGAGGCGCTCGGGCCCGGCCAGCTCGGCGTCCGCGGCGTCGGCCTCCCCCGTACGGGGCACGGGCCCGACGCACTCCACCCGACCGCGGATCTCCGCACCCCGGAGCTCGAAGTAGTCATTGCCCGCCTCGACGAGCAGGGCGATGCGCGGGTCGCGCATCAGATCGGCCCAGCGCTGCGCCCGGGTGATGGAGTAGAGCCAGATGGCCGAGCCGTCCCACACGAACCAGAGCGCGGTCGCGTGCGGGCTGCCGTCGGGGCCGATCGTCGCGGCCGTGCAGGTGCGCTCGCCGCCGAGGTAGCCGTCGAGCTCGCCTGGCGTCATCGCGATCTTGCGGCCGCGCTTCTGCTCTCTCACCGTGTTCCCCTCTCAGACCCGTCTGGTTGCCGTGTCGCCGGACTCCCGTCGTAGCACCTGGGCGACCACGCGCATCTGGATGACCGCGGTCACCGTCACGCCGAAGAACCCGAGCACCTGGAGCGTGGTCTGGAGGTCGGAGTCCCCCTGGACGAGCTCGGCGGCGATCAGGAAGAGCGCGGAGGCGAGCAGACCAGCCACGCCGATGGTGGAGAAGATGATCCGGTCGATCCACGCGTCGACCACCGCGCGGTCGCCGCCCGCATAGCGCTCGGTGCGCGTGGTGAGCCGCCCGCCCCGCAGTTGCGTGGCGATGCCCTCCAGGTGGCCGGGCAGGGTGCGCAGCGACGGCATCGCCCGCACGAGCTCCTTCTGGAGCTGCTCCTGCATCATCTCCTTCTGCTCCTCACCCTTCGGGAGCAGCGCGGTGGCCTCGAACGCAAGGTTGAAGGTCGGGTCGATGGTGCGCAGCGTGCCCTCGAGCGTGAGCAGCGCGCGCGTCAGCACCGTCATCGCCCCGGGCACCTCGAGCCCGTGGCGTTGCATCACGTCGAGCATCAGCGACATCGCGTGCGGGTCGAAGCTGCCGCCGCTGAGCCCCTCGGTCAGCACCTGCCCGATGTCGGACTCGAGCGCGTGCGTGTCGACACCTTCGTCGCCGCCGCCGAGGCGCGTACTCGCCCGGGCGAGCAGCACCGGGTCGTTCATCTGCAGGCCGAGCGCCATCTCCTGCATCGACTCGAGGATGACCGGCCCGAGCCGGCCCACCGCGCCGAAGTCGAGGAACCAGAGCGTGCCCTGCACGTCGACGAAGATGTTCCCCGGGTGCGGGTCCGCGTGGTACATCCCGTCGCGCAGCACCTGGTCGAGGAACGATCCCAGCAGCCGACGCGCGAGCGTCGTCTCGTCGACGGCCGACGCCTCGATCGCCGCGCTGTCGGCGACGGTGACGCCCTGGATCTCCTCCATCACGAGGATGCGGCGCGTCGACAGCGACTCGTACACCCGCGGCGCAGCGATGCCCGCCACGTCGTCGAGGTGCGTGCGGAACGACTCGCCGTTCGCACCCTCCGCCGAGTAGTCGAGCTCCTTCTCGAGCGACGCGATCAACTCGTCGGCCAGGCGCTTCACACCGAGCTGGCGCGCCGCTTCGACCCGCTTGTCGAGCGTGGACGCGGCCATGCGCAGCACCGCGGCGTCGCGGTGCACGATGTCCTCGATGCCCGGTCGCTGCACCTTCACCACGACGTGCTCACCGGTCGTGAGCACCGCGCGGTGGGTCTGCCCGATCGAAGCAGCCGCGAGGGGCTCGAAGTCGAACGACGCGAACTCGTCCTCGACGCGCGCGCCGAGCTCGTCCTCGATGACCTCGCGCACCTCGTCGACCGGCACCGGGCGCGCCGACGACTGGAGCGTCGCCAGCTCGGTGGTCAGTACCTGCGGCAGCAGGTCGGTGCGGGTGGACGCGATCTGGCCGAACTTCACGAACATGCCGCCGCAGTCCTCGAGCGTGAGGCGCAACCGGCGGGCGAACTCCGGCGTGGCCAGCTTCGACGACGACGCGTACCGGGTGAGGCCGCGCTTGCGGGCGTAACGGATGATCTCGCGGGAGCGACCGAGCGGCGCGAGCTTGCGCTTCACCGACTTGATGGGGTGGAACAACCAGCGGAACCGGTGCCGGTGCGACACGTGCGGCTTGAGCAGCACGTCGAGCACCAGGCCGACCAGCATCGAAACGAGCAGGCCGATGAAGAAGGCGAGCGGCAGCACCTCGCGCAGCTGGCTCGCGCTCTTGATGCTCTCGTCCTCGATGATCGCGGCGCCGATGATGCCGACGATCCAGCCGGTGAACCCGGCGACGAACGAGCGTCCCCAGCCCCGGTGCACGCCGAGCAGGCGGCTGCTGAACCAGCCCACGACGATGATGAACGGGATGCCGTAGAGCAGCAGCTCGGTGGTGCCGAGCTCGATGACGACGCCGAAACTCACGGGGTCCTCCAGTTCGCGAGGTCCCTACTATGGCCTGACCACATGGGTACGACGGGGAGTGGCGCAGTGGTAGCGCACCTGCTTTGGGAGCAGGAGGTCGGGGGTTCAAGTCCCCTCTCCCCGACTCACGAGGCCGAGATGGCAATGTGCCAAGCTGTCGGGCTCACGCGGGCGTAGCTCAATGGCAGAGCTCCAGTCTTCCAAACTGGTGACGCGGGTTCGATTCCCGTCGCCCGCTCCACGTTGCCCGACGAATCTTCTTCACCTCGCGTCGTGACGGCATCCGCCGCTGCGCGTGCTCGCGGGCGCGAGGGCGACGCCGACGATCACCTCGGAACCGCCGCGGCCGCCGTTGCCGACGCGCCTTCCGCCCCCGCGATCGGGCCGGTACAACGGCGGGAGTTCCCCGACGAAGAGGCAGCCATGAAGCTCAGCACGCGCAACCAGATCTCCGGCACCGTCGCCGAGGTCACCACCGGACAGGTGATGGCGTCGGTGAAGGTCACGCTCAACGGCGGCGACGTCATCACCGCTGCGATCACCCGCGAGGCCGTCACCGACCTGGGCCTCGAGCCCGGCGCGCCGGTCACCGTGCTGGTGAAGGCCACCGAGGTCATGCTCGCCGTCGACTGACCAGAGGTGCCTCGAGACCAAGACGATCGCCGTCGGCATCCAGTAGCGCGCGGCCGGGAATGCTCCGCCGTCGCCGGTAGTTTTCGGGCTCATGACGGACCCCATCATCCCGGTCCCGCTGCCCACCGGCGACGACGTGTTGCTGGTGCCACCGACTGCCGACGAGGTGCAGGTGATCGCGCGCGGCATGGCCAGCGCGGCGGCCCCGCCTCAGGGCCTCACCACCGTGCAACGCGCCGTGCTCGAAGCCCTCACCGAGTCGATGACCGGCGTCGCCGTCGACCTCTCGGCGTACGAGACACTCGGACCACGCGAGTTCGCGGAGGCGCTCGCGCGTCGCGACACGGCCTTCCGCACGCGGATGTTCCAGGCCATGTTGCTCGCCGAGATGCTGCTCGTTCCCATCCCCCCGTCGGTGAGCGCGCGCGTGGAGGAGTACGGCGCGCACCTGGGCGTCGGCGACGACATGTTGCGCGTCGTACGCCGCATCGCCAACGGTTCGCTCGGCCTCGCGCTCATCGACTTCGAGCGCAGCGGCTACTTCGACCAGCTCGTCGAGCGTGCGCCCGACACCCTTCACCTCCCCGAGGCGCTCGACGACGCGTGGCAGCTCGCGTGCGCCGATGACGAGATGCACGCTCGGTGGGCAGCGCTCGAGCACTGCGCGCCGGGCACGCTCGGGCGCGGCGTCTGGCAGTTCTACCGGGCGCGGGGCTTCACCTTCCCCGGCCACGCCGGCAGCGCGCCGCCCACCCTCGCGCAGCACGACTGGATCCACGTGCTCGCCGACTACGGGTCCACCGTGGAGTCGGAGATCGAGGTGTTCGGCCTCATCTCGCGCTGCAACGACGACCCGCAGGCGTTCTCGCTCCTGGCGATGGTGCTCGGCCTCTTCGAGACCGGATACCTCTTCGGCGCGGCCCGCGGCTTCTTCGAGTACGACCGTGGGCACCTCTCGAACGACGCCGACCGGATGGCCGTGCGCCTCGGCGACGCGATGGCGCGGGGCGCCCGCCTCGCCTGGCATCTCAACGACACCGGCCGAGGCGATCGCACCGACCTCCTCGCGACCGACTGGTTCACGTACGCAGACGTCCCCGTCGACGACGTGCGCGCCGATCTCGGCCTCCCGCCGCGCTCGGTGCGGGCAATCGCGGCAGGGAGCACGACACCGTGGGAAGCCGGCGGGATCTCGCCGTTCCAGTTCGCCCAGGGCCGGGCTGCGGCCGAGGCGGAGGGACGCGGGTACGAGTCGTTCGGCGCACTGCCGCGCGGTGACGCTGCCTCTGCCTGACAAACTGGGGCCTGCGCCCGTAGCTCAGGGGACAGAGCGAGTCACTTCTAATGACTTGGTCGGAGGTTCGAATCCTCCCGGGCGCGCATCGTCAAGCCGGGTTCGAGGGGGATTCGTGGACCGCGACAGCGCATCGATCACCGAGTGGATCGCGGCCAACATCGGCGGAACGGTCACGTCGATCACCCGGCAGCCGCGCTGGCGGCCTGTGTGGCTCGTCGACGTGGACGTCGACGGCGCCGGCAGACACGGCAGCGAACCGCTCGAGCTGATGCTGCGCGGCAAGCGCGTCGACATGGAGGGCATCTGGCCGCTCGACCACGAGATGCGCTTCCAGGCGCTGCTCGACGACCGCGGCATCCCGGTACCGCACGTCTGGGGCTGGTGCGACGCGCCGACGGGGTTCTTCACCGACCGCGTGGCGGGCACCGCCGATTTCGCGCAGTCGACCGAGGCGCAACGCGACGCCGCGATGCGCGAGTACATGGGCATCCTCGCCCGCATCCACGCGCTCGACCCCGACGACTTCTCCACGGCAGGCATCGACCGCGGTTCCTCACCCGCGCACTCCGGACTCGTCGGACTCGAGGCGTACACCCGCTGGTACCGCAGGAGCAAGGTCCGACCCGATCCGTACCTGGAGTTCTCGCTCGCATACCTCGCGCGCAACCCCGTCGACACCCGGGGCCGGGAGGCGCCGGTGGTGTGGGACTCGGGACAGTTCCACACCCTCGACGGTCGCATCACCGCGGTGCTCGACCTCGAGCTCGGCCACGTGGGTGACCCGCTCATGGACCTCGCCGCGTTCCGCATGCGCGACACCGTCATCCACTACGGCGACATGCCGACGCTCTACGGCTGGTACGAGGAGCAGGGCGGCGGCGCCGTGGACATCGACGCGGTGATGCACCACCACTTCGTGTTCACCCTCACCAACCAGCTCGCGTTCCACGCGGCACTCGCCGCGCCCGTCCCGGGCAGCGACTACATGACGAACATGCAGTGGGCCAGCGAGACCAACCTCCACGGCCTCGAAGCGCTCGCGGAGATCCACGGCTGGGACCTCCCCGACCTCGACGTCCCCGTGCCGCGCGTCTCGCCGGCGGCGAACGCGCACGCGCACCTCGTGCACTCGCTGCGCACGCTCACCGTCGACGACGAGTTCGCGCAGCACCAGCTCCGCGTCGCCTTCCGTCTCGCCCGCCATCTGCAACGCTTCGACGAGATCGGCGAGGAGTGCACCGCGGCCGACCTCGACGACCTCGTCCCGCTGCTCGGCAACCGGCCGGCGACGTGGGAGGAGGGCGACGCCGCCCTCGAGCAGTTCGTGCTCGCCGACGACGGGAAGCACGACGAGGCACTCGTGCAGCTCTTCTACCGCCGCTTCCTCCGTTACAAGATGCTCTGCGGACCCGCCGGCTCCGCGATGGCCGCCCACCACCGCTGCCAGCCGCTCCGCTGACCGGGCCCCGGGGCGCCGACCCCGGGCCCGGCCGCCTACGCGGGGTAGGTGGTGAGCTCGGTGGCCTTGACCGTGGCCCACACCTCGACGCCGTCGTGGAGGCCGAGATCGGCAACGGCGTGCGCGGTCACCTCGGCGACGACCGCGACGTCACCCTGGACGTGGATGCGCACGCGGTCGCCGAGGAGGTCGGCGCCCCGCACGGCGCCGCGCCACACGTTGCGCGGGCTGCCCTCCGGTCGCTGCCGGTGCAGGCTCACCGCGTGCGGTGGGATCGCGACGTACACGTCGCCGTCGACGGCATCGGCGGTGACGACCGTGCCCCCGCTCGCCAGCGTCACCGTGTGGTCGTGTGCGGTGCCGCGCAGCAGATTCGTGCCGACGAGCTCCGCAACATAGCGCGAGCGCGGCCGCGCCGCGACCTCCGCGACCGGGCCCTCCTGCGCCACCCTCCCCTGTTCGAGCACCACGAGCCGGTCGGCGAGCGCCACCGCGTCGAGCAGGTCGTGCGTCACCAGCACCCGCACGCCGGGGAACGAGGACAGGTGCGCGCGCAGGTCGCGGCGCAGCTCGGTGCGGGTGCCGACGTCGAGCGCGGCGAGCGGCTCGTCGAGGAGCAGCATCGCGGGTTCGGCCACGAGGGCGCGCGCCAACGCGACCCGCTGCCGCTGACCACCCGAGAGATCGGCCGGCTTCGCGCGCTCGCGGTCCGCGAGCCCGACCCGGCCGAGCCACTCACTCGCGCGCCGCCGTGCCTCGGTGCGGTCGACACCCCGGCTGCGCAACGGGAAGGCAACGTTCTCCAGCACGCTCAGGTGCGGGAACAGCAGGTACTCCTGGAACATCATGCCGACCGAGCGTCGTTCGGGCACGACGTAGACGTCCTGCGCGGGATCGTCGAGCACGGCACCGTCGACCATGACGTGCCCGCCCTCGAGCGGTACGAGCCCGGCGAGCGTCCGCAGCAGCGTGGTCTTCCCCGCGCCGTTCGGTCCGAGCACGGCAACGGTCTCGCCGTCGGCCGCGGTGAGCGCCACGTCGAGCGCGAGCTCGCCGATCGGGACCTGCACGTGGGCGTCAAGCACTGCGCACGTTCCCGAACCAGCGGTCGCGCAGCAGCACGAGCACGGTGATCGACACGGCGAGCAGCAGCAGGCTGAGCGCGAGCGCGACCTGCGGCTGGGTCTCGAGGAAGAGGTACACCGCGAGCGGTGTGGTCTGCGTGCGACCCTGGATGTTCCCGGCGAACGTGATCGTCGCGCCGAACTCGCCGAGCGCCCGCGCCCACGCCAGCGCGGCGCCGGCGAACAGCGACGGCGCGATGAGGGGCACGGTGACCCGGCGGAACACGGTGAACCGCGACGCGCCCAGCGTGGCCGCCGCATCCTCGTAGCGGCGGTCCATCGTGCGCAGGCCGGCCTCCACCGTGATCACCAGGAACGGCATCGCCACGAAGGTCTCGGCCAGCACCACGCCACTCTTGGAGAACGTGAACTGCCAGCCGAGCGTGTCGTAGATCCACGGCCCGACGAGCCCGTTCGTCCGGCCGAACGCGTACAGCAGTGCGACGCCGCCGACGACCGGCGGCAACACCATGGGGAGCACCACCAGCGCGCGCACCAGCGCCTTCCCGGGGAACGGCACGCGGGCGAGCACGTACGCGAGCGGTACGCCGAACCCGATCGCCAGCGCGGTCGACCACAGTGAGCACTCGATCGACAGCTTGATCGCGTCCCTCGCCTGCTGCGTCGTGAGGTTGTCCCACAACGAGCCCCACTCGATCTTCCCGAGCAGCCCGAGGAGCGGCAGCGTGAAGAAGGCGACCGCGACGGAGGCGAGGAGCACCGCGAGCAGCGGCGCCCCTCGCCCCCTTCGTCCGGTCACGGGGTCACCCCGGTCACGCCGGTGGCCCCGTGTGCGTCACTGCCCGGGCGGCGGGAGGAACCCGAAGCTCTGCAGCGTCTTCTGACCCGCGGGCGAGACCGTGTACTTCACCCATGCGTCGGCGAGCGTCGCGTTCTGCGACGACGCCAGCGGGGCGATCGGGTAGATGGCGTAGATGTTGAGCCACGCAGGGATCTTGACAGCCGTGACGGTGTTCCCGGCGGCCTTGGCGTCGCTCGCGTAGACGATCGCGGCATCGGCGTCACCCGTGGTGACGGCCGCGAGCGTCGACTTCACGTCGGCGCCCTTGGTGATCTTCGACGGATCGATCGTGATGCCGGCCTGGGTCAGCGCCTGCTGCGCGTACTTGCCGCACGGCACCGTGTCGGCGCACAGCGACACCACACCCGCCTTGGCGAGGTCGGCCAGCGACTTGATCTTGGTGGGGTTGCCCGGCTTGGTGACGATGATCAACTCGTTCGCCGCGAACACCGTGGGCTCCGCGGTGACCTGACCGCCGTTCACCAGCTTCACCATGTTGGCGCCGTCCGCCGACGCGAACGCGTCGGCCGGGGCACCACCCTGGATCTGGGTCACCAGCGCCGACGATGCCGCGAAGTTGAACGAGACCGTGGTGCCGGGGTTCGCCTTCTGGAAGTCGGTGCCCATCTTGGTGAACGCCTCGGTGAGCGACGCCGCCGCCGACACCGTGATGGTGCCGGAGAGCTTCGTCGTCTTGTTCTTGGCCGCACCCGCGGTGGCGGGTACGAAGATCGCCGCAACCGCGGCGAGCACCGCCATGGTCGCCACCCAACGCATGACTCGCTTCACTGGAACGTTCCCTCCTGCCAGGCCCTCGCGGGCCGGAGTGTCAGTCGGGTCGCGGGACCTCCACGACCACGTTGGTGGACTTCACGACGCCGACCGCGAGGTCGCCCGGCTGGATGCCGAGGTCCTCGGCCGCCTCCCGGGTCATGAGCGACGTGATGCGGTGGGGTCCGGCCTGGATGTGCACCACGGCCACGAGCCCCTCCACCTCCACCTGGGTGACGACGCCGGGGAACCGGTTGCGGGCCGACTCGATCACGAGCGGCTCGGCCTCGTTCGCCCGGGCGGTCTCGGTGAGGAAGCACGCCAGCTCGGCGCCCTCGATGACCCGCTCGCCCCGCGCCCGTCGCTCGACCTGCAGGCGGCCGGCATCCGCCCATCG